>Ga0209810_1002138_pt1 | contig 25047 bp, 21 predicted proteins | sample Coa_R1_7_FD_187159 | JGI IMG/M metagenome (GOLD analysis project Ga0209810, IMG submission 187159) | Surface soil microbial communities from Centralia Pennsylvania, which are recovering from an underground coalmine fire - Coalmine... | ecosystem: Environmental > Terrestrial > Soil > Unclassified... | reverse complement strand
GAGCGCTGGAACGCGGAGCCAGCGATGCAGGTGCCGCCGCCGCTCGTCGCCGCGGTGCCGCCGAAGACGGGGAGCTGGTCGAGCGCCACGAACGTGGCGCCGGCGGCGTTCGCCTCGAGCGCGGCGGTGCCGCCCGCCGCGCCGGCGCCGACGATCACGAGTTCCGCGCGGTGCACCTGTCGTCCAGCCGTGGTACCGTCTGCCACTGTACGCCTCCCCAATTAAGAAGGGCCGATCCACGCGGGGTGTGAACCGCCAGCTCGCACCCCGTATTCCCGGTCTCGCCAGGCGCTCTAAGCCCCGCCCCGCGCAGGCCCGAAGTGGCCCTAGCATAGCATAAGTGTTACTTCGCGGCTGAGCCGGGCGGCCTCCAGGAGGCCGGCCCGGCTACGCCCCGCTCCGCGTCTTCCAGATGCCGAGCGGCAGCTCGAGGCCGAGGCCGCGCTCGCGCGCTCGGGCGTACACGCGCGACGCGATCGCCACGTCGGCGATGCCCTGGCCGGCGTTGTTCTTGAACAGCGTGCGCTGTTCGGCGCTCGTGCGGCCCGGGGCGCGGCCGGCGAGAACGTCGCCGAGGTCGAGGATCTGCTCGGCGCGGAGGACGCCGCTCTGCACCGGATCGTACAGGTCGCCCTGCTGGTCCTGGAACACCTGCTCGCGCGACACGGCGACGATCACGTCCATGGCCGCCAGCGTCGCGTCGTCGATCTCGCGCCGCTTGCGCGCTGTGAAGCCGCCCTGGACGAGCCCCACGTTGCTGCCAACGATCGAGGTGACGTGCTGGCCCGGCTCCAGCCAGGCGCCGTCGAACACCGGCACGCTGGCGTTGGTCGCCGCCACGACCAGGTCGACGCCGCGCACGCACTCCTCCGGCCGCTCGACTGGAATGACCTCGGTCTGCAGGACGTCGGTCATCTCCTCGGCGAAGCGGCGCCGCTCGGCCGCGTCGCGGCGGTAGACCTTGATCCGCGTCAGCGGCTGGATCGCCTTCAGCGCCAGCAGGTGGTAGCGCGACTGGCTCCCCGCGCCGAACAGCCCGACCGTCCGCGTGTCCGCGCGCGCCAGCGCCCGGGTGCCCACGGCGCTGGTGGCCGCAGTGCGCAGGCCAGTCATGACCCGCGTGTCCGGCAGCTCGCTCGGCGTTAGCTCGCCGACGATGACGCAGGCGAGGGCGGCCGTCTCCCCGTCGAACAGCACGTAAGCCGGATCGGCGACGGCGTCGTAGAGCTGCTCGGCGGCCTGGGGCCGCACCAGCTCGCAGTGCGTGAACAGCCCCGTCAGGCCCAGCGACGGCGTGCCGCCCTGGTGCACGCTCACCCGCACGCCGGAGGGCACGTGGACGCGGCGGCGCGGCGCGTTGGCGCCGGGATGGCTCGCCCAGTCCCGAAAGGCGATCTCGGTGGCCTCGATGGCCTCGGCCATCGAGATCAGGCCGCGCGTGTCCTCGGGTCGCAGGATGAGCGTCATGACTGCTGCACCTCTGTCGTAGCGTACCCGCCGTGGCGTGAAGGTCCCGGGCATGATAGCGGACGGCCCCGAGCCGCGGAAGAGCCGCGCCGGGGCACGGAGCCCGGGAGGCGCGAGCGGTCAGTTGCGGATGACACAGGCCCATCCCAAATCTCGCCTCGCAAGCCTCGCGGTCCGCTATACTCCGGCGCTCGGACCCGCCGCCAGGCGACCGGCCGCGGCCCCGAGCAGGCCGCCCGGGAGTCCGCCATGCTCCGCTCCGCGCGCAGGTACCTCGCCGCCGCGTTCGCCGCGCTCCTCATCGTGGACTGCTCGGGGGGCGCCCTCAGCTTGCCCGCCAGCGAGCCCGTCTCGGCGCTGCCCGAGTCCCTGGCGCCGGCCCCGGCTGATGCTCCCGCCGCCTGCGAGCAGGCTCTGAAGGACGAGCGCTGGCCGGCAGCGACGACCGCCTGCGAGCGGGCGCGGAGCGCAGCGCCCGGCGACGCCGCGGCCGCGGCGCGGCTGTCCAAAGCGTACCTGGGTCGCGGCCGCGCAGTCCTCGGCCAGGGGGACGTCGAGGAGGCCCTGAAGTGGTTCGAGCGGGCGCGCGACGCGCAGCCCGACTCGCGCGAGGCCGCGCGGGAGTACGCGCTTGCCCTGGCTTATCGCGGCGGGGAGCTGGCCCTGGCGGCTGGGGATCGCGTGGAGGCCCTCGCCAAGTTCCAGGCGGTCTACGACGGTGATCGACTCTACCTGGCCTGGCTGCCGGAGCGGGCGGCGCGGCGGCGCATCGCCGACATCGAGGCCGCCTGGGGGCAAGAGCTGCTGGCCGACGGCGCCTGGGGCGACGCCGAGGCCCACTGCCGCGCGGCCCTCGCACTGGTTGCCGACCTGGAGCCGGCGACCGACTGTATCGCGACGATCTTCCGGGCGCGGACGCCCACGCCGACGCCCACGCCGACGCCCGCGCCGACGCGCATCCCCGTGCGCGTGCTGCCGATCGTCCCGTCGCGGCCGGTGGTGCCACCCCTGCCGCCGCGGCCCGCGGCGCCGCCGACCCCGGCGCCCGCACCCCCAACGCGGGTGGCGCCGGCCATCCCCACCCTCGGCACATTCGTCGGCCCGCGCTAAGGGACCGTCGACAGCGGAGGGCAGGGTGTTGGCCGGTGCCAACACCCTGCCGTCCATCTATGACCGAGCAGCGGCTCGCGCGGTGGCGCCCCTCGCGCGCCGTCTTTAGAGGTGCTTTCCATCCCTGGTGGAGGCAGCAGGCTCCCACCAGGGATGCCGAGTTCCGTAGGGAGGTCTTAGCGCCGCCGCAGCACGCCAGCGGCGATCCACCCTTCCCAGCCATCCCAGCTCACGTGCCGCCAGGCCCCGTCGTCGGTGAGGTCGCCCAGGTCGTCGAGCCGGGCACCATCCGGGACCTGGACGAGCACGGCCGCCGACGGATCCGGGGCCTCGCGCAGCGGCAGGGGCGGTCCCCCCGTGGCCACGGACAGGCCGGGCTCCTCGGCGGCTGCGGGCGGCAGCACGCTGTCGTCGGGCGAGGCTAGTCCCACCCGCGGCGCCAGGGTAGGCGGGGGAGCCGCGAGCGTCTCCGGGTCATCCTCGGCCGGCCCGATCGGCACGATCTCGGCTGGCGCGGGGCGCGTCACGACGACCAGGACGGCGAGGAGCATCGCGCTGAGCAGCCACCACAGCGCCAGCAGCCAGCGCCGATCGACCAGGCCCGCCGCCCGGCGGCGCGCGCCGCTCGAGGCGAGGTAGCGGCCCAGGGCTACGGGACTGAGGCGCGGGCGTCGGGCCGGCTCGGGGTAGGCCAAGCTGTCCTCCGTCGAAGTCACCTCTTATCCTACGCCGGATGGCGACGCGCGCGGAGCCCCCGCGCTACACAGCGTTATACTGAGGTCACGCCCGCGTGTGGGAGGCAGAGGACCTCGTGGCCGAGCGGCGCATCCTCCTCACTGGCTTCGAGCCATGGGCCGATCTTACCGCGAACCCGGCCCAGCACCTGGCCGAGCGGCTGGACGGCTGGCGCGGCGGCGACGTGCGGACGGTGGGACTGGTGCTGCCCGTGGCCCGCGACGCCGCCAACGCCGCGGTGGCCGCGGCGCTGCGCGATCTGCGGCCGGCGGCGATCGTACACCTCGGCCTGGCGGCGGGGCGGCCCGCCCTGACCGTGGAGCGCTGGGCGCACAACCGGGCCGACTTTGTCGTGCCGGACAACGCCGGCGCCCAACCGCGCGACGAGCCGCTGCGCGAGGACGGCCGCTGGCGGCTGCCGAGCCGCCTGAGCGTCGCGGCGGCGCTCGACGCCCTGCGCGCTGCCGGCGTGCCGGCCGATGCATCGGACTCGGCCGGCGCCTTCGTCTGCAACGCCGTGCTCTACGGCACCCTGGACTGGGCTAGCGCGCACGGCTACGCCGGGCCCGTCGGCTTCGTCCACCTGCCGGCCGCCGACACCGTGCCCCTCGCCGACCAGGAGCGGGCGATCGAACGGGTGCTGCGGCTGCTCGCCTCCGCCAGAGAGTAACTGCCCCCGTCTTCGCGGCCGCGTTCTACTGGGCGCCGACCCAGCAGCGGAGGCGAGGACGATGGCAACACCGACGAGCGGAGCCGCGGCGGCGCCGGTGATCGGCGCCGGGCCGACCGGCCCGGCGATGGCCTCCTAGCTCGCGCGGCACGGGGTAGCCTGCCGCGTCGTCGACCGAGCCGCGGCGCCCTGCGATAACTGCGGCCCACCACCGCTATGGCGCGGACACCGCTTGCCTGTACCCGACCGGGCCCGACGGCTACGTCGGCTACCGCGGCTAGCCGCTCGAGGAGGCAAGCCTGCTCGCCTACCTCGGCCGGATCTTCACCTGAGGGCGCCTCACGAAACCGGCAATCGGTGCTTCGAGGACGCGCTCACACCGCGTATCGATAGCCACACCATGACGTTAGCGGCCGTAGAGCGAGCGGATGTAGCCCGAGTCATCCAGCGCCCGCACGTAGCGCTCGTCCACGAGGTCCTCCGCCCGCAGCTCGCGGACGGCCGCGTTACGCGGCGCCACCTGCTCGATGGCGTTGGCGAACGCCTGCACGCTCGGGTAGGGCGCCTCGGGCATGGCGCTGCCCGACGCCTCGCGGTAGATCGCCTCCAGCACGTCGCGGTCGTCCTGCTGCAGGAAGCGGCCCATGATCGCCATCGTGCCCTCGCGGTCGGTTTTGATGTAGTGGATGGCGTCCACGATGGCGGTGACGAACCCCTGGACGACCTCGGGCTGCGCCTGGGCGTAGGTTCGGGTGGTCGCGACGGAGCTGCTCGGCAGGGGGTAGTCCTCGTCGGCTAGATCGAACAGGACGTGGAACCCGGCCTTGCGAGCGGCGGCCCCGAACGGCTCGGTGAGCATCGCCCCCTGGACCGCCCCGGCCTGCAGGCCGCCGATCCGTTCGTTGGAGCTGCCGAGCGAGGACACCACGACGTCGTCGCCGCGCCGCAGCCCCACCTTGTCCAGGAAGTACTGCGCCGCCAGGTCCGTGCTGCCACCTACGTCGGCCACGCCGATGCGCTTGCCGCGCAGGTCGTCCGGCGTCCGCACATCGGGAGCGACCAGGAGCTGCTGCGTGAGTCGTGCCTGCTGCAGCGCTACCGCGACGACGTCCGCGCCCGCAGCGCTGGCGTTGATCACCGCCGTGCCGCCCATGGCCCCGATCGGCGCATCGTGGGAGAGCACCGCGGCCATCGCCTCAGCGGCGGAGCGCGCCGCCACCACCTCCACGTCCAGCCCCTGGCCGGCCGTGAACCCGGCCGCCTGGGCGACGACGACCGGCGCGTTGCTGGCGCTGATCGTCCCCATGATCATCTTGAACGCGACCGGCTGGCGCGTGGCGGCAGGCGCGGCGCTGGGCACGGCGGTAGCCTGAGGCGGGGCCGCTGGCGCCGCGCCGCCGGCGGCCGGCGCGGCGCCGCCCGGCGCGCCGCAGGCCGAGAGCAGGACGACCAGCCCGGCCAGCATGACGGCAGCCGCGCCCGCCCGGCCTGCCCGAGGCGACCGGGCCCACCCGGCACCCGATGCTGCACCCATCTCGTACCCCTTCCTGGCTAGCGACGACGCCCACGCCGATCGACCAATCCAGGCTCCTGCCGGTCGCCGCGTGTGAGCCTCTGGTCGCCAGACGTCGTCATCTCGGGAACGATCGACCCATCTTAGGCGCCCGTCGACCGCCGCGCAATGGATCGGCGCCTGTAGCCCTGCCTGGGCTGGGGAGTATAATCGCGGCGACCGCGCGGGGCGATCGCGCTTGCTCCTTGCGGGACGCGCCCGCCCGCGCCACCGCGCGTCGGCCGCCGCCGGGCGGCGACCGGAATCCTGCGAGGGAGGGCCGGAGCATGGCCGTGGACCTACCAGCGATCGATGCCGATGGGCACCTCAGCGAGCGGATGAGCGACATCCGCAAGTATCTGGAGCCGCCCTGGGACCGCCGCAAGACGCCGCTGTTCCCGACCGACCAGCCCTGGGACAACCGCCTGTTCGGCACGCTCGGCCAGCAGGAGGTCCACGACCCGATGAGCCCCGCGGAGGAAGTCGAGGCCTGGCTGCGGATCATGGACGAGCACGGCATGCAGTACGCGGTGCTGTTCCCGACGCAGTCTGGCGGCGTGGCGCACCTGCGCGAGCCCGCCTTCGCCCGCGCGATCGCGCGGGCAGCGAACACGCTGTTCGCCCGAGAGTACAGCTCGATCTCGGAACGGGTGCGCGCGGTCGGGGTGCTGCCGATGCAGGACCCCGCCGAGGCGGCGAAGGAGCTGCGTCGCGGGGTCGAGGAGCTGGGCCTGATCGGCTTCGAGATCATCTCGGCAGGCCTGCCCTTTGGGCTCGGCGACGCCATCTACGATCCGGTCTGGGCCGAGGCGCAGCGGCTCGGCGTGCCGATCTGCATCCACGGGACCCGCAACGCCTCGGCATCGGTCGGCGGCGACCGCTTCCGTACCTTCGCCGAGACGCACTGCTACTCGTTCACGGCCGGGCTGATGCTCCACTTCACGAGCATCCTCTGGAACGCGGTGCCGCTGCGCTTCCCGGGGGTCAAGATCGCCTTCCTCGAGATCGGGGCCACCTGGCTGCCGTACTACCTGGACCGCCTCGACGAGCACTGGGAGAAGCGTGGCGAGTTCGAGGCGCCTCACCTCACCATGAAGCCCAGCCAGCTCTTCCGCCAGTCGCCGCTCTATGTGAGCCTGGAGGCCGAGGAGGGCCTGCTGGCAGCGGCGGTGGACTACGTCGGGAACGACCACTTCCTCTATGCCTCGGACATCCCCCACTGGGACAACGAGTTCCCGAAGAACCTCGTCGACCTGCGCCGGCACCCGGACCTCTCCCGCGAGACGAAGGAGAAGATCCTCTACCGGAACTCGGCGGCGCTGTTCGGCCTCGGCGCGCCGGCCGCATCGGCCGTGTAGCGCGCCCGCGCGAACTGCCGCGGCGGGCCCAGGCCCGGCCTGTAGCACCGCGCGGCGGGCCGGCGCGCGCCGGCCCGCCGCGCGGTCCGCGGCACGGCAGACGCCACCCCGCACGCGCGGATCTGCCAGCCTTGCACCGGCCCGGCAGCCTTCTGTTCTTCGTCGATTTCGCGATGCGAAACCTGGCGCGTTGACCACAAGTCGCGAACCAGGTTGAATGGGTCCCAGAAGGGGGCGGCGCCCGCGGCGGGCGGACGCCACCGCGTGGACGAGCCGCGGGGACTTGCCGGGGCCTCGGCGCTGCCCGATGCCGGCGATGCCGGTCGCCCCGGACTCGGCGGCCGGCTGCTCGAGAGCGAGCCAGGGGCAACTGGCGTCGAGCTGAGCCGGCGGCGCGCCTTCGCCCTACAGAGACAGGCACCGTCAAGGAGCGCCGCATGGGACAACGATCCTCATTAGTCCTTGCAGCGCTACTCGTCCTGTCCCTGGTCCTCGTCAGCGGCGTCGGTCTGTTGGACGGGCGGGCCGCGGTACTGGAGGAGGACAACTTGTCGGTGACCGTGTCCGGACTGCGGTTGCCCGACAGCGTGCGCTACGCGGTCCTGCTCAACAAGCCGCCCGAGCAGCTCTTCCGGGACCTTCGGGTCGAGATCGGGCTGCCTGCTGAGGCCGAGCTCGTCGAGGCCCTGGAGGCAGCCGACCTCACGGAGTTCCTTGGCCTTCAGGACCACGTCCTGAGCTGGGCCGCGCCCGCCTTCGGCCCCGACAACAACGTCGCCCCGTTCGCGTTCACTCTCCGCGAGGCGGCTAGCGCGCCGCTCGACATCCGTGTCCGCTGGACGGGTAACCCGCCGGGCGACATCCACGAGAGCGTGCAGCCGCCGTTGTCCACGGCGACCAGTCTAACGGGTGAGCGGACCCTGGGCGAGCAGGACTCCGCCGGCCCGGTCCCGATCGGCGACAGCGGTGTGCTGGCCGTGCTCCCGGTCGGTGGGCTGCCCGAAGGCACGGTCCTCCGGGTGCGGCGCCTGGGGCCAGACGCCAACCCACCCGTCGAGGGCGACCTGTGGTGGTGCGCGGAGGTGGAGATAGACGGACTTCCCGCTGGTACGTCGCTCGACGTGCTGGTGCCGCTGCGAAGCCCCCTGCCGGCCGCGCAGGAGCTAGTGCTGTTCGCGCAGGGCCAGAGCGGCTGGGAAGAACTGAGTATCAAGGGCCACACGACGTCCGATGGGCAGTACGCCGCCTTCAGTCATTCTGGTGGTGTGGTTGCCGTTGGTGCCGTCCTCTGCCGCCCGCCCCTATGCGGCAACGACCCGCGAGGAGTAGGACGGCCGGTGGTCGTAGCGCCCCGCCCCAACCCGACGTCAGCCCCGCCGCCCCCGCCGCCGCCCCCACGTACACGCTAAACGGGTACGGGCCCGGAACATGCTCCCGCGCGTACGCCGATCTGCGAGACTGGCCTTTTCCCGCCGGGGGTCCTAGGCGCCGCCGATTCCGGAATGCGAAACCTGGCACGTTGACCGCAAATCGTCGCCCCGTTTAGATGGAGATCGGCCGAGCCGCGTAGGCGGCGGCGGCACTAGACTCTGGGGGAGGCGACATGCAAGGCCATCCGGGGGTACCCAGCACACGACCCGGCGCGCTGACGGTACTGCTGGTCGCGGCGCTGATCGGCATCGCCGGCGGCCAGCCCCGCGACGCTGGCGCGTCTGGCGGATCACCGGTCGGCCGCTCATCGGCATGGGCAGGGCTGGCCGCCCCCGCCCCACAGGAGCCCTCGTCCGCGCCGGCGGCGACCGAGCCGGTCTTGCTGCTGACCGCCCGGCGCGCGGACAACGCCTGGGAGTACAGCCTCACCATCGCCGTCCCGCCCGACCGCGCTTTGGGAGAGCTACACGTGGCCCTGGCCCTGCCGCCGGGCAGCGAGCTAGTCGACGCCCTCGAGGCCTGGCCCGAGGTGCAGTTCGTCGGCGTCGAGGCGGGCCAGGCGATCTGGACGGCGTCGGCGCCGGCCAATAGCTTCGTCGGTCCGTTCAGCGCCTCGGTACAAGGCGCTGCTGACGCTGCCACAGAGGCGCGCGTCACCTGGGCGGGCCCACCAGCCGGCGAGAGCCGGGTCGCCGTGAGCCGCGAGGACCGCGCCGGGGGGCGAGAAGCTACCCTCGCCCTCACGCCCGAGGGCAGCCTCGACCTCCTGGTGCTCGGCGACACCGGTATCCGCGCCGCGGTCCCGCCGGGCACCGTCAACAGCCCGTCGGCGTGGACCGCGCGGCTCGCCGGCCCGGAAGCCAACCCGCCCGACGGGGTCGCGCCGGGCACCTGGTGGTGCGCGGCGGTCGAGCTGAGCGGACCGGATTCCCTGCTCGCGCCGATCGTCCTGCTGCTGCCGACGCGTCAGCCCCTCACGCCCGGCGTAGAGATCACGATATTCAAACGCGCGGGCGGCGCGCAGTGGCAGGAGACCACGGAGCGCGGCGTAGCAACCCCGGACGGCCTGTTCGTGGCCGTGCCGATCCGGGAGCCGGGCGTGTATGCCGCCGGCAGTGCGGCTCGGTTCCGGCAGGTCTCGCTCGGCGGGCAGGCTAGCTTCCAGTCGCTGCCGGCGGCGCCAGCGGCGAGCGGCGCACCGCTCGCCGCTGGGAGCGGCGGCGGTCTCAGCGCGGCCGTGGGCAGCGGCGCTCAGAACCCCGCCGGCGGCACCGGTGCTCAGAACGGCGCCGGCGGTAGCTCCGCTCAGACCTCCACCGTGGGTGCCGTCGCCCCCAACCTGCTCGTCGGCGGCGACGTCGCCCAGGTCGGCGGGGCCACTCGCGCCCTGCCGTCCGATTCGAGCGCTGGCACCTCCGTCAGTAGCGGCCTCGCCGTCCCCGCGGGACTGGCCGCCCTCCGCGACGGCCCGGCGCGCTCAGCGAGCCAGAACTGCGGCGGGTTCGGCCTCTGCGCCTTCGGCGGCTCCGCGCAGTTCAGCGCGGCGTGCTCGCCGGATGCGAGTCACTGTGTTAGCTCGGGTTCAGGTCCGCCCCCGTTCACGATGGTCTGCTCGAGTAGCGGAGGCTCGCCGCTGCGCTTCTGCAGCAGTCTCTAAACACGGAGGGAGTCGTGGCTGGACAAGCCCGCCAAGGAGGAACACATGCGCTCGCATCGATGGCTCGCCGTTCTCGTGATCTCGAGCGTGCTCGGGAGCGGCGTCTTTCCCTTCGACCCCGCGCTGGCTGGCAGTAACTCCAGCCGCGCAGCCGCCCAGGACTTAAACCAGCCAGCTGCCCTAATGACGGGCTTGCAGCTCGCGGACAGCGCGCGTTACAGCGTCACGATCCTGAAGCCGGACACACTCGTTTTGCGTGACGTCCGCGTCGAGGTGACCCTGCCCCCAGACGCTGAGTTCCTCCAGGCTGTCGAGGTCCCAGGCTCGACGCACTTCGAGGGCCTCCAGGCGAGCAAGCTGAGCTGGACCGCCCGGGAGGTCGCAGCGAGCGACGACGTAGACGCCTTCGCGTTCACGCTGCGCCAGGTGCCAGCGGGTGACTTCCAGGTCGATGTGCACTGGGGCGGCGCGCAGCCTGGGCAGAATGGCTTCAGCGGACACCCCCCGCTTTCGGGTGCGCGTGCGGCGGCCGGCGAGCTGACGCTGGGGCCAGAGGGCACGGGCGGGCGCCTCGTCCCCATCGGCGACAGCGGCGTGCTGGTATGGGCGCCGACCGGAGTGTTGCCGGAGGACACGACCATCGGGGTGCGGCGGCTGGGCCCAGAGGCTAACCCTTCTCCGGCCGAACTGGGCGACCTGTGGTGGTGTGCGATGGTCGAGGTAACCGGCCTCCCGGACAGTGCGGATCTCGTCCTGTTCGTCCCTCTCCGCCAACCCTTGCCCCCGCTGGCCAACATCTCGCTGTTTGCCCAGGATGCTGGCCAGTGGCAGCCGCTCGGCTGGCAGGGCTTCGCGACGCCCGACGGGCAATATGTGGTGCTGCGCAGTGCCGGCAGCAAGAGCTTGGCCGCCGGTACGAGCCCCGCCCGCCAACCCCGGCTCCCGACCGCTGGTCCGACGCCCACGCCGATTGCCGGCAGTGGCACGACGCCTCGCTCGCTCCCATCGAACCTGACGCGGGCCGCGGCCGCGAGCACGACAGGGAGCGGCGGGACAGTCCGGCACTTCACTGTCAATGACTGTGAGAACCTCATCGCGGACGTCCTAAAGAACATCGGCAGCGCTCTCGGCAGCCAGGCCCTGACGAACGCGCGGAACAACCTCGGAGGGGGGCACCTGAGCACCCAGACTATCGGCCAGCGCTGCTCCGACCTGGCTGCGCCCTGATGACCGCTCGGCGGTCGCGCGGTACTAGCTTCGGTCGCCGCGGAGATCCTTGAAAGGGGTCGCCGGCGGCCGGCGTCGCGGGCGGCGCCGGCCGCCGGTCAACTCTCAGCGCCAGCCGCTCCGGCGGCGGGCCCGACCGGGCAGGCGTCGCAGCGCCGCCAGTCGCAGGTCTGGGCGAAAATGTGCAGGAGGCCCTGCTGCCGGCAGGCGGTGCTGGCGACGCCGCGCGCTGCGCTGCCCAGGACCTGCCGCCGCATGTGGCGCAGGCGCTCGTTGTCGGCGGTGGCCGGATGCTGCTGGTAGCAGGCCTGGGCCGCCTCGACCAGCGCGCTGTCGTCGAGGACCTCGCCCCAGGCCGCCAGCAGCGGCAGCAGCATGTTGACGACGACCAGCGCGGCGCGCTCAGCGCCGAGCAGGGCCGGCAGCGGGCGCGCGCTGGCGGCGCCGAAGTCCCAGTGGCACTGCCAGTAGCCGTCTGTCGCCTCGACGACGAGAGCAACCGCCAGCGCGCGGGCGGCGGCGCGGGGTGGCCGCGTGCGAAGCACCCGCGCCGCCTCGGCGAGAAGCGTGGTCGGGTTCGTCCGTGCGAGCAGCAGGGCGACCGCGGCCAGGCGGCGGGTGGGATAGCTGGCGGGGCGGACGCCGACGAAGCGCCAGGCCGGCCGCGGCGGACCGTCGGGCACGGCGGCCCGCCAGCGGCGCCAGGCCCGCTCGAGCGCGGCGGGCTCCGGCCCGTCGGCCGAACGGCCGCGCTGCGAGGGGAGCAGTCCTGCCGCCCCGAGGAGCAGCGCCTGCAGCGCCTCGGCGCGTGCCGGGACGGACTCGCCGCGCCCCATGGCACCGGCCAGGACGCCGTACCGTAGGCGCCGCGCGAGCGCCCGCGCCGGCTCGCGGTTGGCGCCGTAGCCCGCCGCCTCGATCAGCCCCTGGCAGTACAGGTCGGCGACGCCGCGCGCCTCAAGGGCCTGGGCGTAGGCGAGGCGGCGGGCGGTGAAGCGAGCCAGTCCGGCCGCCTCGAGGTGGGCGATCGCCCGGGCGTCGTCGGGCGCGCACGGGCCCAGCTCGGCGAGCGGCCACTCTAGCGGCTGGGCGGGCAGCGCGGCCGCCAGCGCCGCCGGCTCGGCGTCGAGGTAGCTCGCCAGGGCCAGGGTGGGCACGACCGTGCCATCGGCGCGCAGGATCGGTCGCCGGGCGTCGTGCCAGAGCACGACCTGGAGCAGGGTAGTGGCGTAGGCCGGGTCGCGGTCGTGCCCGTGGCGCGCCCAGTCCGACGAGCGCAGGTGCACCTCGACGCCGCCGTGCCGCAGCGCCGCGCCGCCGAAGGCGAGCAGCGCGCCCTGGAAGTCGGGGCCCGGCGGGGCGCGGCGCCGCCCGGGATAGACGACCTGCAGCGGCGTGCCCTCCACCGTGCGCAAGGCGGTGCGGGCAAAGCGCTGCGCCTGCCACAGCCGGGCGACGAGCGCCTCGGTGATCGGCGCGCCGCTAGCGGCAGGCGCCGCCTCGCCACGGCTCACGGCGCGGACTCGTTCGGCAGCTCGCCGCCCGGCCCCGGCGCGTACGCGAAGCCGGCCCGCTCGGCGACGAGCGTCAGCAGGCGCGCCGCGGCGCCGCGCGGCCGATACAGGCCAGTCTCCCACTCGCTGACGGTCTGCTGGCGAACCCCAAGCTCGCTGGAGAGCGCCGCTTGCGACAGGCCGAGGTGGCGCCGCAGGGCGCGAACCCGCCCGGCATCCCACTCCACGCGGCGGCGTCGCTCCACCATGCGCCGATCTTACACGGAACCGTGTACCGTCGCAACCAGCGGCTCTCTATAATCGGCCGACGGCTCGGGCCAGCGCGACCGGGGCCGCGGAGGGCGCGATGAAGTATCGCCTGCTCGGCGCCAGCGGCCTCCCCGTGTCGCAGCTCGGCCTCGGCACGATGACGTTCGGCACCAGCGCCAACGCGGCGGCCGCTGGCCGCATCGTCGACCGGTTCCTCGACGCCGGCGGGACGCTAATCGACACCGCCGACGTCTACGGCAGCGGCGCCGCGGAGGCGCTGCTCGGCCGCTTGCTCGGGCCGCGGCGTCCGCGCGTGGTGCTGGCGACGAAGGTGCTGGGCGCGATGGGGCCGGCGCCGCTCGACCGCGGCCTCTCCCGCCGTCACATCCTGGACGCCGTCGAGGCCAGCCTGCGCCGGCTGCGTACGGACTGGATCGACCTCTACCAGGTCCACTTCTGGGACGAAGTGGTGCCGCTCGACGAGACCCTGGCGGCGCTCGACGCCTGCGTCCAGGCCGGCAAGGTGCGCTACCTGGGCGCGTCGAACTACGCCGGCTGGCAGCTTGCCCTGGCCGTGGAGCGCCAGCGCGCCGCGGGCTACGCGCGGTTCGTCAGCCTGCAGAACGAGTACAGCCTGGTCGAGCGTGGCAGCGAGCGCGAGGCGCTGCCTGCCGCGCGCGCGCTCGGGGTGGGGCTGCTCGCCTGGAGCCCGCTGGCCGGCGGCGCCCTCAGCGGCAAGTACCGGCCGGGCCAACCGGCCCCACCCGGCAGCCGCGGCGCGGAGTGGCCGGATTTCCTCGCTCCCCGCCTGGCGCCGCGCACCCACGCCGTGCTGGCCGAGCTGGAGCGGCTGGCCCGAGCAGCCGGTCGCTCGCCGGTGCAGGTGGCCCTGCGCTGGGTGCTCGACGCGCCGGGCGTGGTGGCGCCGCTCGTCGGCGTCCGCACGGCGGACCAGCTCACGGAGGCGCTCGGCGCCCTCGACTGGCACCTCAGCGCGGCGGAGCGGACCGCCCTCGACGCGGTGAGCGCGCCGCTCCTCGGCTACCCCGAGCGAACGGAGTGGACCGCGCGCCACCCGGACCTGGAAGGCTAGCAGAGGCAGGCCTGGTCGCCGCCGGCGCGGTCGTTCGGCGGCCGCAGCTCCGGGCGCTCGACGGGGCGCGGCGGGAGCTGGGGCGTGTCGCGCGGCGGCCAGGGCAGCCCGAGCAGCTTGGCGGGCGTTTCCTGGAACACGGTCCGGATCTGCTCCTTCGTGCAGCCCCACGTGAGGAGCTGCTTGACCATCCAGCGGGCCGCGATCAGGTGCGAGAAGTTCTGGAGCTGGCCGAAGTCCGACCCGTAGACCAGGTTCTCCGGCCCGACCTCGTGGACGATCCGCGCCGCGTACAGGGGCCCGCTTTCGTGGAGCGGGTAGGCCAGGGCACCAAGGCCGCTTAGCATCAGCCGCGCACCGCGCGCCGCCTGCTCCTTCATCTGGGCGATGGTGTGCTTGGAGTGGATGTGGGCCGGGTGGATGATCTCGATGCGGTTCACGCCCAGGCGGCGCGCCTCCTCGACCAGCACGGCCGTGTCCTCGTAGGGATAGTGGCCCGAGGCCAGGACGAGGTCGTGGTCGGCGATGATCCGCAGGATGTCCTGGACGACCGGCAGCACCTTGCGGTTCTCGTCGAGGAAGTTCAGCCCGTAGCCGGACCAGTCGTCGTAGACCACACGGCGGTGGTGGTAGCTGTCGACCATCGGCATCCAGACGTACTTCATCCCCGGGAAGCCGAGGCACTTGCGCACCGCCTCGGGGTTGAAGCCGCCCATCGAGTAGTTCAGGACCACGCCCCCGAAACAGAGCGTCGGGCGCAGGCCGTGCTCGGCCGCGAAGCGATCGACGTACTTCTGGACGAGGGCGTTGCGCGAGGCCGACGGCGTGTACCAGGTCTTGACGACCATCGCCCGCATCCCAGCGCGGGTGTAGTCCATGCCGATCTCGTCCTCGAGCAGCAGCCGCTCGAACGGGTCGGAGCCGCCGTGGGCGTGGCAGTCGATGGCGTCGACGAGCAGCTCGTCGACGTCGGCCTCGGTGAACTGGACGCCGGCCAGGAAGCGCGCGTACTGGATGTTGACGGCCTGGGCCTGCTGGCGGATCAGGTAGTCGAACACCTCGGGGGTGACGTTCGGGTCGTCGACGCGGGTGAGGCCTTTGAGCCGCTCGACACGATCCTGGGGCACCTCGACCTGGAGGATCTCGCGCAGCTCTAGCTCTTCTTCGGGCCGGGCGCTGGCGCGCCGCGGCGAATCGTCGGCCACTGTACCCTCCCTCCGTCGCGCACGCCTGGTATCGCACGCGGCCGAGTCTAGCGGCAAGTTCCACTGTTCGGGGCCGACACGTCGGCAGCCCGGCGTCGGCTAGCGAGTTGACGATAAGCGGGAGCGTCAGTAGAATATACGCGGGCGATTGTCCCGTCAGGTGGTAACCGGCGCCCAGTGGCGCTGAGGGCGAGAAGGAGAGGAGCATCAGTACCCGAGACCTGCGCGTGAACGAGCGCATCCGCGTTCGCGAGGTGCGCCTCATCGACGAGAATGGCGAGCAGCTAGGCGTCGTAGCCACTCCCGAAGCGTTGCGCGTGGCGCGTGAGCGCAACCTGGACCTCGTCGAGGTCGCGCCGATGGCGGCCCCCCCGGTCTGCCGCCTCATGGACTACGGGCGGTTCAAGTACGAGCAGACGAAGAAAGAGCGCGACGCTCGGAAGAACGCCACCAAGGTCGAGCTGAAGGAAGTCCGGCTCCGACCGAAGACCGACGACCACGACATCAACTTCAAGGCCAAGGCGATCCAGCGCTTCCTCGAGGAAGGCGACAAGGTCAAGGTCACGCTGATGTTCCGCGGCCGCGAGATGGCCCATCCGCAGATCGGTCGGGCGATTCTCGAGGGCCTCGCCGAGCGTGTGCGCGGCCAGGGCCAGGTCGAGCGCATGCCGCTGCTCGAAGGCCGCCAGATGCACATGATCCTCGCGCCGCTCAAGTCGAAGACGCCGCCGCCCTCCGCGCCGATACCCGCCTCGTCCGCCGCGCCGTCCTGACGGTTCGCCTGGCGCGGCGCCACTGGCGCCCACCAGCCGAAACAACAGGGCCCGGGCCCCTTGGCCCGGGTCTTGTCGTGCCCGGGCGCGGTCGCCGGCAGCCGCGGCGCCCAGGTAGAATGTCGCCGGGAGGGCGCCGTGAACACCCCTTTGCTTCGCCTGGCCGAGCGCTTCGCGGACCAGGGCCACGTGCTATACCTGGTGGGCGGCTGCGTGCGCGACCTGCTGCTCGGCCGCCCGCATACGGCGGATTTCGACCTGGCCACCGACGCTACGCCCGGCGAGGTCAAGGCGCTGCTCCAGGCGGCCGGCGCCGAACACATCTGGGCCGTCGGCGAGCGGTTCGGCACCATCGGCGCCCACTATCAGGGCGAGACGGTCGAGATCACGACCTTCCGCTCGGAAGAGTACGCGCCACGATCGCGCAAGCCGGCCGTGCGTTTCGGCGCCAGCCTCGAGGGCGATCTGGCGCGCCGCGACCTGACGATCAACGCCATCGCCCAGGACCTGCGCACCGGCGCGCTGATCGACCCCTTCGGCGGGGAGCGCGACCTGGCCGCGCGGCTCGTGCGGGCCGTCGGCAACGCCGACGAGCGGTTCGCGGAGGACCCGCTACGCCTGCTGCGGGCCGTGCGCTTCGTCGCCCAGCTCGACTTCCGGCTCGCGCCCGACACGGCCGCGGCGATCCAGCGGCAGGCCGACCTCCTGGCCGACATCAGCCGCGAGCGGATCGCCCAGGAGATGAACAAGATCCTGATGGCGCCGCGGGCCGGGCACGCCCTGCGGCTGCTCTGCGACCTCGGCCTGATGCGCCACATCGTCCCCGAGCTACTGGCGATGCGGGGCATGCGCCAGGATCTCTACCGTTACAAGGACGTCTTCGAGCACACGCTCCACGTCGTGGACAACGCCGAGCCCGAGCTGGCGCTGCGCTGGGCCGCCCTGCTGCACGACATCGCCAAGCCCCGGACGATCTCGCACGTCAACGGCGAGACGCACTTCTTCGGCCACGAGGTGGTCGGCGAGGGGATGAGCCGCCGCATCCTCGGCCGCCTGCGCCTCGACCGGGCGCTGATCGAGAAGGTGGCGCGGCTGGTAGCGCTGCACCAGCGCGTCAACAACTACGAGGGCGACTGGACCGACGGGGCAGTCCGCCGCTTCATGCGCGAGGCCGGCGACGACCTCGAGGACCTGTTCAAGCTGTCGCGGGCCGACGTAACCACGCGGCGCGAGGAGAAGCGCCGCGCGGCGCTGCGCCGCGTGGACGAGCTGCGCGCCCGCTGCGAGGCGATCCGCGCCCAGGAGGACGTGGCCAAGATCCACAGCCCGATCGACGGCAACGATCTGATGGCACTATTCGGACGCGGCCCCGGCCCCTGGATCAAGCCAATCAAGGAGCACCTGCTGAACCTGGTGCTCGAGGGCCAGCTCGCCCAGGACGACCGCGAGACGGCCGAGCGCATCGCGCGCGAGCTGGTCGCCGAGCTGGAGGCGCAACCGGCGGCGCCCAGTCGCCCCTGACGCCGGCGGCGCGCTCTCGCTCGGCCTCCCGCCAGTGGCGGCAACCTTCCAGGCGCTCCGGGCAGCCGCTCCAGAGGCTAGCCGAGCGCTGCCGGCCCGCACCAGGGGTAACCGAGACGTGCGGCGGGGCGGCCGGCTACATGTGGATCTCCAGGCTGATGTCGAGGCCGCGGACGGAGTGCGTCAGTGCGCCCGACGAGATCAGGTCGACGCCGCTGGCGGCCACGTCGCGGATCGTCTCGAGCGTGATCCCACCCGAGGCCTCGACGAGCGCGCGGCCGGCCACCACCCGGACCGCTTCCGCCATCTCCGCCGGCGGCATGTTGTCCAGCAGAATCAGGTCCGCGCCGGCCGCGGCGGCCACGCCGGCGTCGGCGACGCTCTCCACCTCGACCTCGATCTTCAGAAAGGGGCTGATCCGCTTCCGGACGTGGGCGATCGCCGCGGCGAGGTCCATCCCCAGGCTCCGCGCCACCTCCAGGTGGTTGTCTTTGATCAGCACGGCGTCGGCCAGATTGTAGCGGTGGTTGCTGCCGCCGCCGACGCGGACGGCGTACTTGTCCAGCAGGCGCAGGCCGGGGGCGGTCTTGCGCGTGTCGATGATCCGCACCGGATAGCCCTCGACCGCCGCGACGCACTCGGCGGTGGCCGTGGCGATACCGCTCATGCGCTGGAGGAGGTTGAGGGCGACGCGCTCGGCGGAGAGGATCGCCGCCGCCCGCCCGGCGAGGGCGACGACGACCTGCCCCGGCTCGACGCGCGCGCCGTCCGGCACCCGCACGTCGATGCGCGCGTCGGGATCGAGGGTGCGGAAGGTCTGGGCGAACACCGCGCCGCCGGCCAGCACGCCGGGGCGCTTGATCAACGCTTCGGCGGTGGCTCGGCGGTCGGCGGGCACGAGCGCCTGAGTGGTGACGTCGCCCCAGGCGATGTCCTCGGCCAGGGCGCGGTCGAGGATCGCTTGGACTTCGGCGCTGGGCAGCTCCATGGCAACACCTCCGGGCCGGCGGGGCGCCCCGCGGCGCGGCACCGCGCGGCCGGCAAGGCCGCGCCGGACTGGAGCGCCACCGGAGGCGTCCGCGTGGGGATTGGGCTAAGAATTGTCGACTGGCGGTGGATCGCTCCGCTCGGCCACGCCGGCCGACTCGAACGTCGCCATCTCGGCGTGTAGCCGCACGGCCGCCTCCAGCAAGTGCAGGGCCAGCGCCCCGCCGCTCCCTTCCCCAAGCCGCAGCCCCAGGTCCAGCAGGGGCGGGAGGTCGAGCGCGGCCAGCGCCGCCCGCTGCCCCGGCTCGACCGAGGCGTGGCCGGCCACCAGGTAGTCGCGCAGGGCCGGGCAGAGCCGCGTGGCGACCAGGGCCGCCGCGGCCGCGGCCAGGCCATCCACGACGACGACGGCGCGCCGCGCCGCGGCAGCGAGGGCCACACCCACCAGGCCGGCGTGCTCGAGACCGCCGAGCCGCGCCAGGGCGTCGAGCGCGTCGCCCGGCGCCGGCCGGTTGACCCGCAGCGCCCGCTCCACGACGGCAACCTTGCGCTGCCAGGCCGCGTCGTCCAGGCCGGTGCCGCGGCCGACCACCTCGGCGGGTGCCAGGTCGCACAGCGCCGCCACGAGCGCCGCCCCGGCCGTTGTATTGCCGATGCCCATGTCGCCGAGGACGACCGCGTCCAGGCCGCGTGCCGCCTCCGCCGCCGCCGTCTCGATCCCGACGCCCACGGCGGCCTCGGCCAGCTCGCGGCTCATCGCGGGCCCAATCGAGAGGTCGGCGGTGCCCGCCGCTAGGGCCCGCCGCTGCAGCGAGAGGTCCTCCCCCTTCGGATCCTCCAGCGGCAAGGGGTGCGCCACGCCCACGTCGACCACCGTCAGGCGGGCGCCGGCCTGGCGGGCCAGCACGTTGATCGCCGCGCCGCCGGCGACGAAGTTGGCGACCATCTGGCCCGTCACCTCGGGCGGGTAGGCGCTGACGCCGGCGCGGGCCACGCCGTGGTCGGCGGCCATGACGACGATCGCCGTCCGCTCCAGGCGCGGGATGGCCCGCCCCTGCACGCCGGCGAGCTGGATCGCCAGGTCCTCGAGGCGGCCCAGGCTGCCAGGAGGCTTGGTCAGGCGCGGTTGCCGCGCGCGGGCCGCCGCCATGGCCGCGGCGTCCAGCGGGCCGACCGCGGCGGCAACACTCCGCCAGTCCTGCATCGTGTCCTCTGCTACTGCGCTTGGCGTACGGCCCGCCCACGTCCAGCTGGGTCGTCGAGCCCGGCGGGCCAGCGGTCGTCGGTGCGCGCGGTGCTGGTCGGGGCCGCGCCAGGCGCGCTGGCCGTCAGAGGATACTAGATGTTGGAGTGCCCCTGCGCGCCGTCGACCGGGACGCAGGCGCCAGTGACGAGGCTGGCGCGCCCGGAGACGAGGAAGGCGACGACGTTGGCCACCTCCTCGGGCCGGCCGAAGCGACCCAGCGGGAGCTGCCGCTGGACGAACTCGGCCATGCCGGCCGGGTCCGCCTGCTGCCGTCGCCACCACGACCCGCCCGGGAAGGAGATCGAGCCGGGAGCCACGCTGTTGACGCGGATGTTCTCGCCCGCCAGCTCGCGGGCGAGGTTCTTCGCCAGGCTGATCAGCGCGGCCTTGTTCGCGTTGTAGGTGATCAGGCCGCCGGCCTCGCGCCCCCAGATCGACGCGATCATCACGATCGCACCGCCGCCCTGCCGGCGCAGGTGCGGCACCGCCAGCCGCGTGGCGCGCACCGCGGCGAGGAGGTTCACGTCGAGCGCGGCCTCCCAGTCGGCGTCGGCGGTGTCCATGAAGGCGCCGCCGCGGCCGCCCCCGACGTTGTTCACCAGGACGTCCAGGCGGCCCCAGCGCGCGGCAGCCGTCTCGACGATGCCCTCCAGGTCCGCCGGCGCGGTGACGTCGCCGCGGACGGCGATCGCCTCCCGCCCGTGCTCCCGCAGTTCCGCGAGGCTGGCGTCCAGCGTTTCCTGCGTGCGGCCGACGATCGCCACCCGGCAGCCCTCGTCGGCCAGCACCGTGGCAATCGCCTTGCCGATCCCGCGGCTGCTGCCGGTGACCAATGCCACCTTATCCGTGAGTCCCAGGTCCATCGTCGGACGCCCCCTGCACGATCCGCGCCGAATGACCGGAGCGCTACAACCATTACGCCAGTCTACCGATCCGCGGGCGCGAGCGCGAGCCAGGGCAGAGGACGCTAGCTCAGCTCTGGCGCCCCGCGGGCGATACGGGAGCGGTGTCCGCATAGAGCCCAGCGGGCGTCTCGGCGATCGTTCGCGACGCGCCGGAGGGTGGGCGCTGGCGCGCGGGGCAGCGCGGCAGTAGCAGCGACTCGACCCCCACGCGGCGGCCTGGCGGGCACTCGACTGTGAAGCCGTCCGCTTGTAGCGCCGAGCTGGCCGCTCCGGCGATCCCCCGCACCGTCTCGACCAGGACCGTCTCCTCGGTCGCCAGGCGGCTCCTGGGCATGATGACACCCAGAGCGTGGTCGACCCGGCCTGCGGCGCCGAAGATCGGCGCCGCGATGCAACTAGTGTCGAACCGCTCGTTCCCAGGGTCGACCGCGTACCCGGCGGCGCGGACCGCGGCAAGCTGGGCGCCCACAGCCGCGAAGTCCACCTGCTCGCAATACTCGGGGATGAAATCGAACGAGCCCACGTGCTGCCGCGCGAGGTAGGCGGCCACCCGTTCGGGATCGGCCCAGGCGAGCAGGACCTGGCCGGCCGCCATCAGGTGAGCAGGGCCGACGACACCCACGTAGCCGGCCGTCACGTGTCCCTGCCGGATGCCGTCCAGCAGCAAGGAGCACATGACTTCCTGGCCCCACCACTGAAGGAGGTGCGTCGTCTCGCCAGTGGCGCGGTGCAGCGCCGCCGCGAACTGCCGCAGGCGCTCCGGCACCGCGAGCGAGTGCAGGAGCGCGGCGTTCAGGCGGGGGATCCGCGCCCCCAGCAGAAAGAGGCGGCTATCCGGATCGCGAATCACGTAGCCCTGGGCGACGAGGGTCTTGAGCAGCCGGTACACCGTGCCCGAACTCAACCCGAGCTGGGCAGCCAGCGCCTTGGGCGTGCCACCCGCCGGGTAGTTGGCCAACTCGTCGAGGATCGCTAGCGCACGGACAACCGCCTGCACGCCGTCGTTCAGCGACTGTCCCGGCCGTTCTGCTCGCATCACTTCCCCGCGGCCCGACGCGGCACCGCTCGGCCTCAGTGGGCCCCGCGTCGGCAGTTCACGATGCGGAAAACACTGCCGCGCCGCCGTGTTCACGGGCCAGGGCGACATTATCCCATCAGGGATCTGTTCTCGGCCAATTCCACAATGCGAAACGCGGCGCGTTGACCCTTATTCGGCAAGCTCATTAGATGGAAGTCGGGCTGACCTGCGCGCCGGTCCCGATCGGTGGCAGCGGCGGGATGACCGTTTGGCGAGGGCGAGATGCACCGACTCCTGGAGAGATCCTCGGCAAAGGAGAAGCTCATGCGACCCCGATCCTGGTTAGCGCTTGGCGTGCTACTCGCGTTATCTCTTGGCCTCGGCGGGAGCATCAGTCCGGTCACCCGAATGGTTGCGGCTCAGGGCGACCAGCCGCTCGTGTTGTTGAGCGGGCTGCAGCTACCGGACAGCGTGCGCTACAGCGTGGCGATCACCAAGCCCACGGTGATGACGCTGCGCGACGTGCGGGTCGAGGTCACCCTCCCGCCTGGGGCCGACCTGGTTACGGCCCTGGAGACCCCGGGCTTCACCGAGTTCAAGGGCCTGGCGAACGGCGTCCTCACCTGGACCGCGCCGGACTACCCGGCCGGCGAGTACGTCGACGCCTTCAGCTTCGTGCTGAAGGCGGCCCCGAGCGAGGATTTCGGCGTGAAGGTCACCTGGGCGGGCGATCCGCCCGGCCAGGTGATCTTCAGCGGTCGCCCGCCGGTCGCCGTGGCGCGCGGGGGTGCCGGCGAGCTCGTGCTCGGCCCTCAGGGGACGAACGGCACGTTCGTCCCCGTCGGAGACACGGGGGTCCTGATCGGCGCGGCCGCGGACGTCCTGCCCGAGGGCACGACGGTGCGGGTGCGGCCGCTCGGCCCGGAGGCGAACCCACCACCGAGCGTCGGCGACCTCTGGTGGTGCGCGATGGTCGAGGTGAGCGGCCTGCCGGACGGGGCATGGCTGATCGCCCTGGTACCGACCCGCCAGCCGCTGCCGCCGAACGGCTGGCTGACCCAGTTCGCGCAGGAGGACGGCAACTGGGTCGAGCTGCCGGACAAGGCGGCAGTGACCTTCGACGGGCAGTACGTGGCGTTCATCCACGAGGGCGGCATCCTGGCCGCAGGCGGCGGGGGCCCGACCTCCGGCCTCAACATCCAGCCGCGGCCGGCGGGCGCCACGAACACCCGCGCGGTCACCGGCGCGGTCGCCGCCGGCACGCCCACCGCCGGCACGGCGAACACGAGCAACGTGGGGCTTGCCTCGGGTGCGGCGACGAACGCCGGCGCGCTGAACAGCGGAGCGATCAACGCGGCGCGCAACCCCGGCACCAACAGCCGGCTGGGTGTGCCCAACACGGTTGGGGTAGCCGTCGCGCAGGTCGAGGCGACGGTGAACAGCCTGACGGCGCTGGCGCAGACGGGCGCGGTCAACTCCGACCTGGCCCAGAACGTCGCGAACTGTGCCGCAGACCAGCCCAGCCACCTGGGGTTCTGCGGAAGCCAGATTCCCGGGTGGTCCAGCGGTGGGATCAATACGGGTGGCGGTGGCGGGAGCAGCGGAGGCACGAATCCCAGCGGCGGCGACGGCGGCAGCAGCGGGGGGACCAACCCGAGCGGCGGGGGCGGTGGCGGCCACCGCGGCGGCCACCGCGGTGGCGGCAGTGGAGGTAGCGGCGGAGGCGGCGGTGGTGGCGACCCCTGCCCGGACGGGAGGTGCATCAAATGCAGCCCGTTCGATCCCGGCTGCACTCCAATAAGCCTGCCCCAGATTACCGCCCCGGTCAGCTCGGGGGCCTTCGACGTCGCGAGCCAGGTCAACACGGCGAGCCAGGTCAACATCGTGACCCACTGAGTCGGACTACTCGATCGCAGCAGGAAAGCCCACTGCCGGCCGCGGCTGCAGCCGGCAGTGGGCTTTCCTGGCTGAGCGAGCAGGTGAGAAGCGCGGCCCCAGGGCGCTACGGGTAGGGACCGAGCTGCTGCGCGGCGTAGTCGGCGAAGGAGGCGTCGACGACGTCGTCCAGCGCGAGCGAGCCGGTGTAGTAGCCGCGCTGGCGGAAGTAGTCCAGGTCCAATTGCAGGCTCTGCCGCGCGATGCGCCCGTTCGGGTCGAGCCCGGCCATCTCCATCCGGTCGTACACGGACGGGTCCCGCACGCTCGTCTGCTCGGTCAGGATGCGGACCACCTCGGGCCGGCCCTCCCCCCTGGCGAAGGCATCGTTGTAGACACGCACGCCCTGCAGGTAGGCGAGCATGAAGCGCCGCGCCAGGTCCACCTCGGCCGCGAACTGCCCCGAATAGAGCAGGATTCCCGCCTGGTACACGCCGCCGTAGGCCTGGCTGCTGCGCCCCGGCTCCCAGGTGGCGGCGACGCCCCGATCCACGGCCGCGCTCAGAAGCGGCTCGATGATCTGCGCCGCGTCGACCGCGCCGTTGCCGAGGGCGACGATCATCTCGGGGAAGCTCAGCACGACGAGGTCGACCTCGTCGATGCCGACGCCGCCGCGCGCCAGGATGTGGGCCACCACGGACTCCGAGCCGCTGCGTACGGAGGCGACGCCGATCCGGCGGCCGCGCAGGTCGGCCAGGTCGTGTACCTCGCCGCTGTCTAGGAGCGGGCGGCGCACCACGAGCTGCGAGTACTCGAAGCCGCGCCGCGAGGTCCCCTTGTCCGCGACCAGCTTGATGCCCAGGCCCCGGTCGAAGGCGTTGAACAGGCCAGTGCTCACCGTGCCCCCCGCGACCTCCAGGTCGCCAGCGGCCAGCGGCGCGATAACGTCGGAGCCGCTCTGAAACGGCAGGACGTCGACGGCCAGGCCTTGGTCACGGAAGAAGCCTCGCTCGCGGGCGATCAGCACGCCCGCATCGGAGATGCCCCCCGGCGCCCCGAAGCGCACCGCCGTGAGCTGAGCGGCCGGGGCGTCGGCCGCCCGGGCGGCTGGCGAGCCGCCGCGCAGCCGCGCGGCGGCGGCCGGCGCCGGCCCCCCGGACAGCGCGGCGATGGCGAGGACGAGGAGCCAGGGAATGGTGGCTTCCCGGGCCTGCGTCAACCAGCTCATCCGCGTCCTCCCACCTTGCGAAGCTCTGTCTCGGCTCGCTCCAGCGAGAACGGCATCTCCCCGAACCGTGCATCGCGGTCGCGGCTCGGCCCGGGCCTGCTCGGGATGACCCCTGCATCCCTTCCACGGCGCCATCATCGCCTCGCGACTGGCCCCTGTCAAGGGCCGGGAGCCTGGTCGGACGCGCTGTAGCATCGTTGACAGTCGTCTTGTCGCCGGCTTGACT
>Ga0209810_1002136_pt1 | contig 25076 bp, 24 predicted proteins | sample Coa_R1_7_FD_187159 | JGI IMG/M metagenome (GOLD analysis project Ga0209810, IMG submission 187159) | Surface soil microbial communities from Centralia Pennsylvania, which are recovering from an underground coalmine fire - Coalmine... | ecosystem: Environmental > Terrestrial > Soil > Unclassified... | reverse complement strand
TCGGATCGTCGATGCGCGCGAGCGCCGCCTCGAGTCTTTCACGGCAGCTGGGGTCCGGCATGGCGAATTTGCTCCCTCGGCCTTGCCCGGGAAAGGCGAGGCCGGACGGCGACAGGAACCGAAGCAGGATCAATATACGCCGGCGCGCGATCGATAAAGCGACCGCGCCGTGCCGTTTCTGGATTGCTTCGCGCTCGCTGCGCTCGCGCTCGCCATGACGGGGGACCAACGACCGTCATTGCGAGGCGGCGAAGCCGCCGAAGCAATCCAGGCGGGCGGTGCCGCAGATCATGGGCGGGCGGTGTGCCGCGTGGCCCTGCCCGATTCTGGATTGCTTCGCCCGCGCTTCGCGCGGGCTCGCAATGACGGAGAACGATTGTCGCTCGCGCTCGCCATGACGGGGAAGTCGCGCTCGCCATGACGGAAGCACGTGGTCACATTTCATCCCCGCAATTATCAACCGGCCCGCTTGCGCCCTTGCCAGCGCCGGCGGGGACGCTAGGCTTCATCGCAGGTCAACTGTACTTCGGCTGCGCCGAACACGGATGGCCGCCATGGCCGGAGCGGGCATGGGACGCGGTTGCAGCTTGCTGCAGGCGCAGCGCTTGTCCGCCGACCCTGGCTCTCAGTCGCTGGTACGCCGCGCGGCGGACGCAAGTCCGCGCCGGGGAACGGATCCGGGAGCTGGAAACGGGCGGACGACGGTCCGCCCGTTATGGCATGGGCGGTCGGCTCTTCCGGCGCCGGCGGCGGCACATCGGCAGCGACGCCACGGCACAGCCGCGCTACCAGAGCGTGTCGACCGCAAGCGGGGCCGGGATGAGCTTCTGCTGCGTCGCATAGGACATGAGCAGTTCGAGACAGGGCCGATTGGCTTCGCGGCCGAACGGCGCCTCGTCGATCGCACCGGGCTTTTCCGCCGCGCGTTTGGCCGCCTCCAGCAGACGATAGAGTTCCGCGACCGCATCGGGCCTTGCGCCGGCAAGCTCCTCGGTCACCACCACCATGTGGTTGACCGGCACCAGGCGATGCCGGGCGTACCAGTCGCGCGCAGCCGCTTCGGGATCGGGGATGACGCTTTTCAGGCGCGGATCCTGCGGCAGCGCCGCGCCATAGATCGCGGCGTCGAGCTCGCCGGCAAGCAGCATCGCGGTCATATCCTGGTCGGGGCGCGCGCGGATCACGCCTTCCGGCTCCCTCGCTTCCGCCACGTGGCCGTCCTCGAAGGTCACCCATTGCACGCCCGAAAGGTCGATGCCGTAGTCGTTCTCGATGATGCCGCGCAGCCACGCGCCGGTGGTCTGGCTGTAGGAGCGCACGCCGATGCGGCGGCCGGGCAGATCGTCAAGGCGCAGCCGGCCGCGCGCCGCGTTGTAGAGCATGGCGCCGTGCTGGAATCGGGCGAGCATCGCCGCCGGCAACAGCTTGAGGCCCTTGCCGTAAGCCTTGGCCTGCAGACAGGTGACGAGGGCGAGCTCGCTCGCATCGAAGGCGTGCTCGCGCACCATGGGTTTGAAGGCCTTGTGCATCGGCTTGATCTCGACGAAGTCGAGCCGGAGCCAGGGTGACGCGATCTCCCCGCGCTTGAGCGGGAGCGTATGCGGATAGTCGCCGAGGGCGATGCGCAGCGTAACGGCCTCTGTCATCGGAAATGCCTCCGACGCGGCGCTTGACCGCCGCACGGTCTCCCTAGTTTAAAGTCGCGGCAGGAGAAAGGGAGTCGTCATGGCGGAGCAGAAGACCGGCCTCGTGATCACCGCCCATCCGGGCGATTTCGTGTGGCGCGCGGGCGGCGCGATCGCGCTGCATGCTAGGCGCGGCTACCGGATGATGATCGTCTGCCTCTCCTACGGCGAGCGCGGCGAGAGCCAGTTTGCCTGGAAGGAGCCGGGCGCCACCCTCGACAAGGTGAAGGCGGGCCGCAGGGACGAGGCCGAGCGGGCGGCGAAGCTGCTCGGCGCCGAGATCGAGTTCTTCGACGTCGGCGACTACCCGCTGCGCCTCAACGAGGCCCATGTCGAGCGCATGGTGGACATCTACCGCGCGCTCAATCCCGCCTTCGTGCTCACCCACGCCCTCGAGGATCCCTACAATTTCGATCACCCGGTCGCCGCCCATTTCGCGCAGGAGACGCGCGTGATCGCCCAGGCCATGGGCCACAAACCGGGCGCCCGCTACACATATTCGGCGCCGCCGGTCTACCTGTTCGAACCGCACCAGCCGGAAATGTGCAACTTCAAGCCCGACCTCATCCTCAAGATCGACGACGTCTGGGAGACGAAATACCGGGCCTTCCAGATCCTCGCGGCGCAGAAGCACCTGTGGGCCTATTACGAGCGGGTCGCGCTCAACCGCGGCATCCAGGGCGCGCGCAACACCGGCGTGGCGATGACCTATGGCGAGGCCTATCAGACGCTGTTCCCGCGCGTGGCCGAGACGCTGGGCTGACTGTGACCGTCATTGCGAGGCGGCGCATTTGTGTCCGTCATTGCGAGGCCGCGAAGCGGCCGAAGCAATCCAGGCGGGCGGTGCCGCAGGTCATGGGCGGGCGGCGTGCCGTGTGGCCGCGCCGTTTCTGGATTGCTTCGCGCTCGCTTGCGCTCGCGCTCGCAATGACGAGGGGCGGCCGTGCCGCGAGTCGTATGCGGGAGGCGTCATGTGTTGCCCTGCCCGATTCTGGATTGCTTCGCGCTCGCTTGCGCTCGCGCTCGCAATGACGAGGGGCGGCCGTGCCGCGAATCCTGTGCGGGAGGCGTGCCGTGTTGGCGCGCCGCGTCACGGTCGCGCGCCGTCCGCATGCGCTCCCTGCGCCGGACGGCAGCGCTCGAAACGCACGTGGCCGGCGGCAGGGTCGACGCGCAGCAGGCCGGAGGCGCGGCTGAGCTCGTAACGATCGTTCTGCGGCCGGACGACCCAGGCGATATGCGAGGCGCTGATCTCGGCCGGCATGCGGTCGACCGTGCGCGCGTCGGTATCGACCGAAAGCGTCCACGCGGTGCCGGTGCGCGAATCCACGCAACGGAAGCTGAGCCGCTCCGCCTGCGCCGCCGTGGCGGTCGCGCCGACCACGACGGCGAGCACGATCGCTCCTGCCGCTCTCATGACCCGCACCTCCCCCTTTCGCGCGCTCTGCCGAGGCGGTAAGGAAAAGCTTATCGCGCGCGGAAGTTCCGCCTGCGCGCGGCATCATGCATCAGCCGGAGAGAGCCGCCATGAAGCCCGTCGCCGTCCGCAACATCGAGCGCGCCGACCCCAACGCGCTCGGCACGTTCGAAGCGCTCGGTGTCGCCACGGTGCACGAGGCGCTCGGCCGTTCCGGCCTGATGAAGCCCTACATGCGGCCGATCTATGCCGGTGCGCAGATCGCCGGGCCCGCGGTCACCGTGCTGGCGCAGCCGGGGGACAACTGGATGATCCACGTGGCGGTGGAGCTGTGCCGCAAGGGCGACGTGCTGGTGGTCGGGTGCACCGCCGACAATACCGACGGCATGTTCGGCGAGCTTCTGGCGACCGGCCTGCGCGCGCGGGGGGTGAAGGGCCTCGTCATCGATGCCGGCTGCCGCGACGTCAAGGCGCTCACGCAGATGGGCTTTCCCGTCTGGTCGCGGGCGATCTCCGCCAAGGGCACGGTGAAATCCACGCTCGGCGCGGTCAATGTTCCGGTGGTCTGCGCCGGCGTGAACGTCGAGCCCGGCGACGCGGTGGTGGCCGACGACGACGGCGTGGTGGTGGTTCCGCGGCGGCTCGCGGTCGAAGTCGCGCAGAAGGCGCAGAAGCGTGCCGACGACGAGGTCGAGAAGCGGCGGCGCTGGGAAGCGGGCGAGTCGAGCCTCGACATGTACAACATGCGCGAGGCGCTGGCGAAGGCGGGCCTGCGTTATGTCGACCGGCCGGAGGACGTCTGAGGCAGCGCCGGTTCGGCGTCATCCGTCGCAGCCGAGCGGGCCGGCGCGCCATGGCGCTCGCACTCCCCCGCCGCCGGGGTGCAGAGCATGAACCGCAGCATCGGCCTGCGGTCGAACTCGTCGGCCATCTGCCGATAGGCGCGGGCAAGATCCTCGAACTTGCGCGCGACGGTGCGGTCGGTTGCCGCGCGCGCCCAGCGCATGCATCGCTCCGCGCGCGCGCGCAGATCCTCGGCGGTTTTCATGAGCTCCCTCCGGAACCGGCGTCCGGGAGACAAACGCATAAACACGCGCATGGATCAACCGCATGCGGCACATTGTGCCCGCGATCCCCAGTGAACGCGATTGCGGTGAATCTTCGGTTGCGCGCGACGTTGAAAGCAGGAGGCCTCGCGGTCCTTTTCGGAACGCGCCGGCGCGGTCAGGCCGTCGCCGGCAGGGCGTGCGCGGGCGTCCGCAGGCGTTCGAGCGCCTGCGCGTAGCCCTCGAGCACGCCTTCCACCATCGACCCGACGGAAAACTCGGCGGCCACGCGCGCGCGCAGGATCCGCGCATCGGCCGCACAGGCGGCCGGGTCGGCGAGCGCATGACGGATCGCCTGCGCCAGCGCCGCCGGATCGCCGGGCGGAACCAGACGATGCGCAAGCGCGCCGAAGATCTCCGGGATGCCGCCGACGCGGGTGGCAACGAGCGGCCTTCCGGCGGCCGCCGCCTCGAGCACGACATAGGGCATGGATTCGAGATGCGAGGGAACGACCATCAGCCGGCCCCGCGCGAGCGCCTGCCGCATCGGCATGGCGGGGAGGAAGGTCACGGCGCGGTCGATCGCAAGCCGCGCCGCCCGCTCGCGCAGCGCCTGCCCCTCGGGGCCGTCCCCCACGAGGGTTGCCGTGACGTTGAGCCCGTCGCGGGCAAGCCGCGCGACGGCCTCGAGCAGCACGTCGACCCCCTTGATCGCGCGCAGCTCGCCCACGAAGAGGAGGTCGCTCGCGTCGGCGTCCGGTTCGACCGGCGCGAACTCGGCTTGGTCGACGCCGTTCGGGATCACCCGGGCAAGACCGCTCGGCACGCCGACCTTGGCGCGGTACAGCGCGGCGGCGAAGGCGCTTTCGAAGAAGTACAGATGGCCGCGCCGCATCAGCGCGCGTTCCAGCGCCAGATAGGCGCGGCCGCGCAGGCTTTCGGGCGTGAACAACAGGCTGCCGCCGTGCGGGGTATAGGCGCGCACCACCGGCCGGCCGGCGACGGCAAGCCGCGCATAGGCGCCGCCCTTGGCGCCGTGGCCGTGGACGATGTCCGCGCCGACGTGGCGGAGCCGCCGGCCGACGCGGCGCACCACTTCAACATCGCGCAGGCCCGGTTCCCGCGCCACCGGCATGAGCGTCAGGCCGAGCGCCAGCTCCGGGGCGAGCTCGGCCAGGATCTGTCTCGACCGCGCGTTGCCGGTGAGGCTGTCGGCGATGATTCCCACGCGGTGACCGCGCGCGATCTGGCCGCGGGCGAGGTCGACGACATGGCGGAAGAGTCCGCCGAGCGGGGCGCGCAGGACGTGCAGAATGTGCAGGACGGGCATGGCGGTCGCATACAGTCCGGGAAGCGGATTTCCCAGCCCTGCGATACGCCAATTGCGTTAACGATTAACGTCGCGCGCGCGGGTGGGGCCTCATGCCCGGCGGTCACGGCGCGATATCGTTAACGCTTCAGCGGTTGCCGCTGCTCCAGGGCGCGATGCGCCGGCCTATCCATTTCAACAGCGAGGTGAGCGAGACGCCGAGCGCCATGAGCACGATCACCGGCACGAAGGTCTTGTCCATGGCGAAGACATTCGCGTATTTGGTGATCATGAAGCCGAGGCCGGAAATCGTCGTATAGAACTCGGCGATGATCATGCCGATCAGCCCGCGCCCGATGGCAAGGCGCACGCCGGCAATGATGTAAGGCAGCGCGAAGGGCAGCAGCACGTCGCGCCAGGTGTTCCATTCGCTCGCGCGGAATGCCTGCGCCACCTCGAGCATGTTCTTGTCGCATTCGCGCACGCCCTGATAGGTGTTGATCAGGACCGGGAACACCGCGAACAGGAACACCACGATGATCTTGGCCTTGAGATAGATCCCGAACCAGAGCACCAGGATCGGCACGACGGCGACGAGCGGCGTCGCATAGAGCGCATTGATCGGCAGATCGAGGGCCCAGTCGAGCCAGCGCACCCGCGCCATGGCGATGCCGAGCGGGATGCCGACGACGACGGCCGCGATGAGCCCGTAGCACATGACCTCCAGGCTCTGCATCAGGAAATAGGGCAGCTCGCCCGACACCGTGGTCTCGTAGAAGGCGACCGCGATGCGCGAGGGATAGGAGAAGAAGATCGGGCTGACGAGCGGGCCGGCAAGCTCCCATGCGACGAGGATGATCGCGACGAAGCCGTAGCGGAACAGCGCGCGACGCTCCCACCAGGGCACGCGCGCGACGACCGTCGGTTCGGCGACGGCGAGCGCGCCGTCATGCGCTTCGTTTGCGGCGCTCATGATGCTCGTCCTCATGCGTGCGGGGTGAGGCCGCAACGCGTCGTCCTTTCCCTCCGCGCCCCGTCCGGACGGCGGGCCGATCGGCCTGCCCCTTCGCCCGTCCCCTCGCATTGCCGAGAGAACGAAGGAAGGCGCGCGCGCCCATCAACCGCGGCGGCTCGAGACGCGATCCTCGTCGTCCGCAACGAAGGAACGCAGCGGCCAACGTGCCTCATGACAAAAGCAGGGCCCGATGGCATGGCGGCGCACATCGTCATGGCGTGCCGCCCGGCAGCGACGACAACGCAACCGGGCGCGAGCCTCATCGCGTCCGGATTGCGTGGCCGAGCGCACCATGACGCGTCCATGCGACCGCCATCCCTTCTCGTCGCTCCCTTCCGCTAGAAGGCCGCGGTCGGACAGACCGGCCCTTTCCACTCGCCGAGCTGCTCGATCGCCTTGCGGGCGAAGCTGGTGTCGACGATATCCTCGTATTTCGGCGTCTTCCCGGGCTTGATGTTGCCGACCTTCGTCATCAGCTCGGCGGTGAAGTTCACGCGCTCGGGGCTCAGGCCGCTATTGGCGTCCCAGATGCATTGCTGGACCAGGAAGTCGAAGCTGTCCGCCAGGATCTTTTCCGGATAGCCCGTGCGCTTGACGAGGATCGGAATGATCCTGGCGCGGTCGGTATACATGATGCGGGTCGCCTCGATATTGGCCGTGACCACCGCCTGCACGACCTCGGGCTTCTCCTTGATCGTCTTCTCCGTCGCCGACAGGAACGTATAGAGCGTTTTCGGCTGCAGCTCCCACATGCGCGCGATCGCGTGCAGATCCGGGACCTTGCTCTTGGCGAACATTTCCTGTTCGACATGCAAAATCGCGGTGTCGACCTGATTGGCGACCAGTGCCGGCACGTCCTCGCTGGCGATCGTGACGAAATTGACGTCCTTGGGATCGATCTTTGCCGCGCGCAGCACGCTGCGGCTCAGGATGTCGGCAAATCCGCCCGGCTCCTGGATGCCGATGCGCTTGCCTTTGAGATCGGCGAGGGTCTTGATATCGGCGCGCACGACCATCGAGGCTTCGAACTTGGGAAGGTTGGCCGAGAGCGCGCGCACGGCCGCGCCGTTCGAGATGCCGATGATCGTCGGCGCCCCGGGGGTGAGCCCGAAATCGACATTGCCGGCGAGCAATGCGCGGAAGACCTTGGTTCCGTCGCCGAGCGATACGATCTCGGCGTCAAGACCCGCCTTCTTGTAGAGGCCGAGATCGTTCGCCACGATCACCGGCATGTGCACGATATTCGGCGGCGACGTCGGTATGCCGATGACGATCTTGGTCTCCGCCCGCGCGCCTTGCGCCAGCGCGAGCGCGGCGACCGCCGTCAGCGTCGCGAAAAACCTGTGCATCGTGATCCTCCCTGTTGGTCCCGGTCCGCGCCGCCGCGCATCGGTGGCGCGGAACGCACGGCGGTCCGTGTGTTGATACCCGCGGTGGGGCCGGTTGCGATGTTCCCCGTGCGTATGGGATTCTGCCCCACCATATCGGCAAAAACAACGCGGACCCGTCCGCAAGTCCCGCCGGCACGCGGCGCATGCCGGCAGGTTCGGCGCCCCTCGCGCGGAGCACGGACCGCGCGCCGCTGTCTGGCGGGTCGAGCGCAAACACGCTAGATAGTCGGCCGCACAACGGCCGCCCACGGCACAACTTCCATGAATACCGGCATTAGCGAACCGATCCGCGACATCGCCCATCTCGGCCATGTCGAGCTGCTCACCCCGAAATTCGAGGAGAGCCGCCGCTTCTTCATCGACGTCATGGGCATGACGCAGAGCGGCGAGAAAGGCGACAGCGTCTATCTGCGCGGCTGGGACGACTATGAGCGCTACTCGCTCAAGCTCACCGCCTCGCACACCTCCGGCCTCGGCCATGCCGCCTTCCGCACGCGCTCGCCGCAGGCGCTCGAACGGCGCGCGGCGGCGCTCACGGGCTCCGGTTTCGACGTCGGCTGGAGCGACGGCGATCTCGGCCACGGCAAGACCTTCATGTTCCGGGATCCGGACGGCCACAATCTCGAGATCTATTACGAGACCGAATGGTACGAGGCGCCGCCCGAACTCAAGCCGGCGCTCAAGAACCAGGCGCAGCGCTTTCCCGCACGCGGCATCAACGTGCGCCGCATCGACCACTTCAACGGGCTCGCGGTGGACATCAAGGCCAACCGGGAATTCTTCGAGAACTACCTCGGCTTCATGCTCACCGAGCAGATCGTGCTCGATGACGGCACCGAGGCCGGCATGTGGATGACGGCCACGAACAAGTCCTACGACTTCGCCTACACGCGCGACCACACCGGCACGCGCGGCCGGCTGCATCACGTCACCTTCGCGGTGGACGCGCGCGAGGACGTGCTGCGGGCCGCCGACATCTTCCTGGAGAACGGCGTCTTCATCGAGACCGGACCGCACAAGCACGCCATCCAGCAGACATTCTTTCTCTATGTCTACGAGCCCGGCGGCAACCGCGTCGAGGTGTCCTGCGCCGGCGCGCGTCTCGTGCTCGCCCCCGACTGGAAGCCGATCACCTGGACCGAGGCCGAACGCAAGAAGGGTCAGGCCTGGGGCCTGCAGACCATCAAATCCTTCCACACCAAGGGCACGCCGCCGGTGCCGGGCGTGCCCGACTCGTAGGCGGCAGCCGCCGGCCGGTGCGGCCGGAGGCTCGAGGCGCGACCGTCGGCGCGCGGCCGGCCTGCTGCGCCGCGCTTGCGTGCTTCATTATCACTATGATTTGCGGTGCCGCCGCCCGGGGCGGCATCGCCGAATTGAGCGTTGTACCGAGCGCACACGCGGCGACGGACAGGGCGCCATGGCTTGGACGAATTGGCAGCATGGCTTGGCGCCGATATGCTAGGCAAGGTCCCGAACGGATTGAGGCGGCATCGCCAATGCGAGCCGTTGCAAGCCATCCCGCCGCGGCGGCGCAGCCATCGGGACGAGGCCCATTCGCTTGCGGGCCGCTTCGCTGCGCCGGGAGTGACGGGTCGATGTCACCTTAATCCGCGCCGAGGACAATCCATGTCTCGCACCCATCCACGCCCGCGCAGGCGACCATGAACCGCCGCAATACCCCGCGCATCTCCTTCATCGGATTCGGCGAGGCGGGACAGGCGATCGCCGCGGGCCTGCGCGAAGATGGCCTCGAGCGCCTCGCGGCCTGGGACATCCTGTTTCCGGCGGCACAGGGCGAGCCGCTCAAGCAGGCGGCCGAACGGATCGGCGTGCGCATCGCCTCGTCCGCGGCGGAGGCGGTGGCCGACAGCGATCTCGTGGTCGCCGCGGTGACGGCCGCCTCAAGCCTCGAGGCCGCCCGTTCGGTCGCGCCGCACCTCGTCGGCAATCCCTATTATCTCGACATCAATTCGGTCTCGCCCGGCCGCAAGCGGGAGACGGAAAAACTCCTCGGCGCGCGCGCACGCTATCTCGACGTCGCCGTCGTCGCGCCGATCCATCCCGCGCGCCACCGCACGCCACTGTTGATCGCCGGCCCGCACGCGGATGCCGCGGCGCCGCTGCTGCGGGCGCTCGACATGCGGCTCACGGTCGTCGGCGCGCAGACCGGCGCGGCGGCCGCGATCAAGATGATCCGCAGCGTGATGGTCAAGGGCATCGAGGCGCTGACGCTCGAGTGCTTCCTCGCCGCCGCGCGCGCCGGCGTGTTCGAGGAGGTCGCCGCCTCGCTGAAGAACAACTATCCCGGGCTCGATTGGACGAGGCTGTGCGCCTACAACCTGGAACGGATGGCCAGCCACGGGGAACGGCGGGCCGCCGAGATGGAGGAGTCCGCGGCGACGCTGCGCGAGCTCGGCCTTGATCCGCTCATGGTGGAGGCAACCGTCAGGCGTCAGCGCGAGATGGGCGCGATCGGCCAGGACGAAGCCGTACGCGCGGCGCGCACGCAGGACGCAACGAGGCTGCTTGCGGCCGTCGACGCGGCAAAGAGGAAGAGCCGTGCGCGGGATTCCTGAACGCCTGTTCATCCGGCCGATCGGCGGCCACGTCTTGTCTTTGTCAAATGAACGCCCGTACTATGGCGCGTACTAACTGGGGAGGACGTCATGACGTTCCGAAAGCTGGGATATGCCATGCTCGTTGCTGCTGCTGCCGTCGCCCTTGCCGTGGGCTCGGCCGGACCGAGCGAGGCAAAAGGCAAGAAGCGGGCTGAGGCAACAACCCCGCCGAAGCAGCCGATCTGCCTGATGATCGACAATCACCCGGTCTGCGCGCTGAAGGGCGGAACGCGGGTGACCTATGCCAATGCCTGCTTCGCCGCCAATGACGGCGCCCGCGTGGTCTCGAACGGGGCCTGCCCGGCGCCGAAGATGGCGAAGAAGCCGGCGGGCAAGAAGGCCGCCAAGAAAAAGGCGATGTAGCCACTCGTCCCGGCCGCCGCCGTCATTCCCATACGGCCGCGCGGTCGCGCACGTCGCGAGGCGAAGGAGCCGCCATGGGCCCCGTCGGCCGGGCGGCTCCTTCCTCCGTCATTGGGAGCCGGCGCCTTCCACCGTCATTGCGAGGCCGCGAAGCGGCCGAAGCAATCCAGGCGGGCGATGCAGCACCTGATGGGCGGGAGGCGTGCCGTGTGGCCGCGCCGCTTCTGGATTGCTTCGCGCTCGCTTCGCTCGCGCTCGCAATGACGGAGAATGCGCCCTCGCTCGCGCCCGCAATGACGGGGATGCGCCGGCGCTTCGCGCCGGCTCGCAATGACGGAGAACCACTGGCCCGTCAGCGCGGGGGGATCTGGAGCAGCTCGGCGATCTGATCCTTGGTGAGCGGCCTGTCGAGGAATTTGAGCTTGACCGCGTCGCGGATGGCGCCGTCGAGATCGGCGAAATGGTCGCTCTGCAGCGCCTCCTTGGGATGGAATTGCTGCATCGAGGTCCGCAGCAGGTCGACCGGCTTGTGAATCTTGGCGGCATACATCTCGACCGCCTTCGGATCGGAATACATCCAGTCGACCGCCTCGCGGTAGCCCTGCATGAACCGCATGATCGCGTCGTGCTTGCTCCTGAGCGAATTGGCGTTGACGATGAGCACCCGCACGGTCTGGCCGCGCAGCGACGGCACGTCGCTGCCGCGCGCGACGATGCGGATCTTGCCTTCCTTGATCTCCTCCAGGCCGAAGGGCGGCGCCGCCCAGCCGATGTCGACCTGGCCGCTCATCACCGCGGTGAGCGTGCCCGCGGGTCCGCCGGTCGCGGTCGGCTTCGCCTTGCAGCCGAGTTCGTCGACGAAGGCCACCACGATGTTGTTCGACGATGAGCCGTTGGTGGAATAGGCGATGGTGTTTTCCGGCGTCGCGTCGGCGAGGCTCCGGATCTTGGAATCGGACTTCACGTACCAGTAGAGGTCGCCGGTGCCGGTGAACATCGGCGCGAGGATGCGCACCGGCGCGCCCTTGGCGAAGGCGCGGAACACGCCCGCGACGCCGACGCCGGCGCCGATGTCGGCGCTGCCGGAGATGACGGCCTGCAAGGTCTCGCCGGCGCCCTGCGTGCCGACGGCCTCGAGCTTCAATCCATGCTTCTTGAAGATGCCGGCATCCTGCCCGAGCGTCGGAGCCTGGTTTTCCCAGTTGTTGATCTGTCCGATGGCGAGCTTGAGCACGTCCTCGGCGAAGACCGGGCGCGCTCCGAGCACGAACGGCACCGCAAGTCCGAAACCGAGCGCCCTTCTTCTGGTGATGTGCATGGCGTTCCTCCCTCGCTTGCCCTGAATGCTTCCTACCCCGCCTGCGCGGCATTCAACACCGGACGACGCCGGCCGGCAAAGTCCGAAATGGTCAGCGCCGCGTCCGTTTGGCCTTGCGCCGGCCCGCGCGGGCGGCACGGCCTCGGCTCCCCGCGCCCCGCCTGGCGACGGGCGGCGTTCCGCCCGCCTTGGCGACCCGCAGGCTCCAGTATTCCCAGGAACGGTCGAGACCGGTGGTCTTCTTGCTGATGCCGCCTGCAAGCTCGGTCTCGCCCGGCGACAGGGCGCTGACGCTGCCGATGGCGAGCGCGCGTACCTGGTATTCGGCATTGCGTGCCGAGAACACCGCGCGGAAGATGCAGTCGCGCAGGCTGGTGCCGGCGACGGTGACGCCATGCCGCTTCATGAGCACCAGGAAGCCCTGCCCGAGGGCGCGCGCGAGCGACGCACCCTCCTCCGGCTTGACCACCAGCATGTTGGTGTCGCCGAACTCGTCGCGCTGGTCCCAGAACGGCGGCCGAATGCCGCCCACCGCGCCGAGATGGAAGATCGGCACATAGTCGGTGCCGGTGGCAAGCAGCGGCATGAAGGCGGGGCAGTGATGATGGCACACTGCCATGACGTCGGGACGCGCCTTGTAGATCTCGCCGTGGATGACGCGCTCGGAATATTGGCCAACGCCGGGCTCGCGCACCGGACGCGAGTCGAGGTCGTATTCGATGAGGTCGTCGGGCGTGACCAGCTCCGGCGCTCGCGAGCGCGACAGGAGATAGCGATCCGGCCGGCCCGGCACGCGCATGCTGACATGGCCGAAGGCGTCGATGACGCCCTCATTGGCGACGATGCGGTTGGCAAGCGCGAGTTCGCGACGGGCTTCGAGAAGCGACGGTGCCACGGGCGTTTCCTTCTTGCGTTGCATGGGTCGACGAGGCGACGACGGAACCATTAGGACGATGCCGACGCGCGTTCAAGCCGGCGCGGTCGCGGCGGCGGGCTTCGGGCATCACAGGCCGAGCGGCAGAGCGGCGAGTGGCCCGGCGGCTGTCCCGCAGCGCGGGACGCGGCCCGTCGCCGTCGTCGCGCTGCGCGCGGCGCGGACCGCGCGCCGCTTGACAGACGCGCACCGCTGGGCAGGCTTCACGTCGTCATGGCCGCGCCCGCGCAAATACTCCTCGAGAACGTGAGCCACGTCTATCGTCCGCCGCGCGGACGCGAGGTGCTGGCGCTCGATCAGGTCTCGCTCGAGGTTGCGAACCGCGAATTCGTCGCGCTGCTCGGTCCTTCCGGCTGCGGCAAGTCGACGCTGCTCTATCTCATCGGCGGCTTCCTGCCGGTCGAGGCCGGCAGCATCACGGTCGACGGCAAGAAAGTCGCGGGCCCCGGCCCCGATCGCGGCATCGTCTTCCAGCACTTCGCCCTGTTTCCGTGGAAGACGGTGCGCGGCAACATTCTCTACGGTCTCGAGCGGCAGGGGATGCCGAAGGCGGAGCGCGAGAAGCGCGCGCAGGACTTCATCGAGCTCGTCGGCCTGCAGGGCTTCGAGGACAGCTATCCCTCGCAGCTTTCCGGCGGCATGAAGCAGCGCACCGCGATTGCGCGCACGCTCGCCTTCGATCCGTCGATCCTGTTGATGGACGAACCCTTTGGCGCGCTCGACGCGCAGACGCGCGGGCTCATGCAGGCGGAGCTCATGCGCATCTTCCAGCGCACGCCGAAGACCGTGATCTTCGTCACCCACGACGTGCAGGAGGCGGTCTATCTCGCCGACCGCGTGGCGGTGATGTCGGCGCGGCCGGGGCGCATCAAGACCATCGTCGACACGAAATTCGACAAGAAGGCGGAGAACATCTTCAAGGAACGATTCTTCGTCGACAAGGTGGACGAGATCTGGAACCTGGTGCGCGAGGAAGCGATCAAGGCGCAGGGAAGACGCTCGCCATGAGAAACGCGCATGCGAGGCCGACGGTGTCGCCTTGGCGGGCAGGGAATGCGGCGCGGACAGCCCGGCCATGAGGACGATCATCCGCTACCTTCCGCTTGCGCTGCTCGCCGTCGCCTGGGAGGGCGCGGCGCGGCTGCATCTCGTCTCAAGCCTCGCCTTGCCGCCGCTCACTGACGTGATCGCCTCCTGGATCGAGCTGATCCGGGACGGCGAGCTTCTCGTCAACGGCCTCGCCTCGCTCTATCGTGCCGCCGCGGGGCTTGCGCTCGCCGTTCTGGTGGGCGCGCTGCTCGGCATCATGATGGCCTGGTTCAGGCCGGCGAACACGCTGCTTTCGCCGCTTGTCGAGATCTTCTACCCGCTGCCGAAGTCGGCGCTGATTCCCGTCACGGTGATCTGGCTCGGCTTCGGCGACGGCTCCAAGATCCTGCTCATCTTCCTCGGCTGCATGCTGCCGGTCACGATCGGCGCCTTCAACGGCGCGCGCGGCAGCGAGCAGGTGCTGGTCTGGTCGGCGCGCAGCATGGGAGCAAGCCGCCTGCGCATGCTTTGGGATGTCGTGGTGCCGAGCGCCCTGCCCGAACTGCTCAACGGCATCCGCACCGCGCTCGCGCTCTCCTTCATCCTGTTGGTTTCCTCCGAGCTCATCGTGGCGCAGAAGGGTTTCGGCTACCTCATCGGCTCGCTCGGCGCCAACGGGAGCTACGACGCGATGTATGCGGTGGTGCTCACCGTCGCCTTCCTCGGCTTCGCGGCCGACCGCCTCTATCTCGCCCTCACCCGGCGAGCCTTGTCATGGCGCTACGACACATGACGCCGCGAGCGAAGACCGAAAGCTGGCCGGCCAAGGCCGCGCGCGTTCTGCCCCTCCTGCTTGCGCGTTGCTTTTCCGTCGCCGCGCTGCTCGCGGCATGGGAAATTCTCGCGCGCAGCGGTCTCTTCACGCCCTTCCAGCTGCCCCCGTTCAGCGCCGTCGTGGCGCGCATCTGGAACGACGGCGCCACCGGCGACCTGTGGCTCAATCTCGCTCTCACGCTCTATCGCGCGCTCACCGCCTTCTGCATCTGCGCCGTCGCCGGCGTCGCCGTCGGCACGGCGATGTCCCGTTCCGTCCTGGCGCGCTGGTTCTTCGATCCCATCGTGTCGATCGGCTTCCCGATGCCGAAGATCGCCTTCCTGCCGGTGGTCATCCTGTGGCTCGGCGTCTACGACGTGTCGAAGATCACCATGGCGGTGATCGACGCCATCTTCCCGGTGATCGCGGCGACGGTGATCGCCATCGAGGGCGTCGAGCGCGAATGGATATGGTCGGCGCGCAACATGGGGGCGAGCGACCGCGACGTGCTGCGGCAGGTCGTGCTGCCGGCGGCGCTGCCGCAGATCATGACCGGCCTGCAGGTCGCGCTGCCGCTCGCGCTGATCGTGACGGTGGTGGCGGAGATGCTGATGGGCGGCTACGGGCTCGGCGGCGCGATGATGACCGCCTCCCGCTTCGCCAATTCGACCGGCGTGTTCGCCGGCATCGTCGAGATCGCCGTGGTCGGCTACACGCTGGTCAAGGCCATGAGCCTCCTGCGGCGCCGCCTGCTTGCCTGGCACCCCGAGGCGCACGCGCCAAGCACGGTGTGAACCTCCTGTACCGGATCGTGGGCAGGTCGCGTCGGCGGCGAGACTTGCCAAAGATCGTTGGAGGCCCGACAATCCTGACCCTGCATAAAACCGAAGCTCGTCACGAGCTCAAGCAAGCCTGCCAACCCTGGGAGGATAGGATGCGCTCTTTGAAACTCGCGCTCGCCGGCGTTCTTGCCTTCGGCTTGGCCGCCGCCGCGACGGCCGCGGAGCCGGTGAAGATCCGCATGTCGTGGGTGGTCCCGGTCGCAAACTGGGGCTCGCTCGTGCTCGAGAAGAAGGAGCTGATGAAACATCTCGGCAAGTCCTACACGCTCGAGACCGTGCGCTACCAGGGCACGCCGCAGACGATCACGGCGATCGCCAATAACGAGCTCGAAGTCGCAAGCCTCGCCTATTCGACCTTCCCGATCGCCATCGAGAACGCCAACATCAGCGACCTGCGCGTGATCGGCGACGAGTTCCAGGACGGCGTGCCCGGCTACTTCACCGATCTCTATTTCGTCCGCAAGGACAGCGGCATCAACAAGGTCGAGGATCTCAAGGGCAAGATCGTGGGCACCAATGGCGGCGGCAGCGCGATCGACGTCGCCCAGCGCGCCATGCTGCACAAGCACGGGCTCGAGCCCAACCGCGACTACACGCTGCTCGAGGCGCCGCTGCCGGCCATGCCGGCGATGCTGCTGGAAAAGAAGGCCGATCTCGTCCCCGCCGTGCTGCCCTTCGCGTTCAATCCCAAATTGCGCGAGGAAGGCAAGGTGCTGTTCAACCAGACCGAAGCGCTCGGCGTGACGCAGATGATCATTTTAGTCGCGCGTCAGTCCTTCATCGACAAGCACCGCGCCGCCATGGTCGACTACATGGAAGACATGCTGCGCGTCGTGCACTGGTATCTCGACCCCAAGAACCATGACGAGGTCGCCAAGATCGCCTCGAAGCTGACCAAGGTGCCGCCGGAGCGGTTCGGCTGGCTGTTCACCAAGCAGGACACCTATCACGATCCCAATCTGATGCCGAACCTCGAGGCGCTGCAGAAGAACGTCGACGTCGTGCGCGAGCTCGGCTTCGTCAAGCAGCCGCTCAACGTCAAGCAGCACTCCGACCTGAGCCTCGTCCAGGAAGCACGCGCACGCCTGGAGAAGGAGAAATAGCCGCGATCGGCACGGCCGGCCCGCAAGCCCTCGAGTCCCGGGACCTCATCCCGGGACTTTTTTGTACCCCGCCAGAACGCGAACGACCGGCCTCGATGGCCGCCGTTAAGGCGCGGGCCCGTGCGGCATCGCGCTTCGCCGCCGCAAATTCGCTTTGAACGCGGGTCTCATATATAAGCATGCGCATTGCGGAGAGCGCAGCGACCATGGCGTTGTTTAGAATCATTCTTCATGTCGGCCGCGGCATCGCGCTCGCGCTGCCGGCGGCGGCTTATGCTGAACCGCTCATGCCCGACGTCTCCCTCAGGCTGCCGCGCGACCTTTCGCCCTGGGGCATGTTCATGTCCGCCGACATCGTCGTCAAAGCGGTGATGGTCGGGCTCGCCGTCGCCTCGCTCGTCACCTGGACGGTCTGGTTCGCCAAGACCTTCGCGCTCGCGAGCGCGCGCCGTCGGGCGCGGCGCTCGCTCGCCGTGCTCGCCGAGGCGACGAGCCTCGATGCGGCGCGGGCGGGGTTGCGCGGGCACGGCGGGGACGTGCCCGCATTCGCCGAGGCGGCCGCGACCGAGATGCGTCTTTCCGCCGACGCGTTTGATCCCGCGGGCGTCAAGGAACGCGTGGCCTCGCGGCTCGAACGCATCGAGGCGGCCGCGGCGCTGCACGCGATCCGCGGCACCGGGCTGCTCGCGACCATCGGCGCGACCGCGCCTTTCGTCGGCCTGTTCGGCACCGTGTGGGGCATCATGAACAGCTTCATCGGCATCTCGCGGCAGCAGACGACGAATCTCGCGGTGGTGGCGCCGGGCATCGCCGAGGCGCTGCTCGCCACCGCGCTGGGACTCGTGGCCGCGATCCCGGCGGTGGTGATGTACAACCTCCTGTCGCGCTGGACGGCGCGCTATCGCGCCGAGCTCGCCGATGCCGCGGCCGCCGTGCTGCGGCTCGTCGGCCGCGATCTCGACCGCGGCCTGCTCGAACGCCGCGCGGCGTTCGGCCGCGCCGCCGCGGAGTAGCGCATGAGCATGCGGCTCGATCACGGCGGGGACGTGCCCGACGAGCTGCACGAGATCAACGTCACGCCGTTCATCGACGTGATGCTGGTCCTGCTCATCATCTTCATGATCGCCGCACCGCTCGCGACCGTGGACATCCCCGTGAACCTGCCGGCGGCGAATGCCGAACCGAGCCCCGCGCCCGACAAGCCCCTGATCGTGACGCTCCGGCCCGATCTCAGCGTGATGCTCGGCACCGCCACGGTCGAGCGCGGCATGCTGGGTGCGGCGCTTGATGCGGCGAGCGGCCACGACCGCGCGCGGCGCGTCTATCTGCGGGCCGACCGGAGCGTCTCCTACGGCGCGCTGATGGCGCTGATGAACGAGCTGCGCGAGGCGGGATATCTCGAGCTCGCGCTCGTCGGGCTCGAGGCCGGAAAGGGCACGCCATGACCGGCACCCGCGCGCGGGATGCGGCGCGCTGGGGCCTCGCCGCGGCGCTTGCGCTCGGCCTGCACGTCGCCGGCGCCTGCGCGCTGCTCGCGCACTGGCGCCCGCCGACGGACGACGTCGCCAGCGCGCCGGCGATCGTGATCGACCTGTCGCCGGTGGCCGCCGCGCCCGCCGCGCCGCCGACCGACGTCGCCCCCGGCCCGCCGCAGCCGCAGACCGAAGCGCGGCCCGAACCTTCGCCTGCGACCGCCGTCGCGCCGCCGAGCGAGACTCCGTCGCCGACCGCATCCGACGACCCGCCTGTGCTGCCGCCCGAGCCGGCGCCGCGGCCCGCGACCGCGGTGCTGCCGCCGCCGAAACCGGACGCGCGGCCGACGAGGACGCGGCCGAGCCGCAAGAGCCTCGCCGCCGCGCCGCGCCCCGCGGCACGGGTGGCCGATCGCGCCGCGGCGCCGATGCCCGGCGCGCGCACACGCGATTCCCGTGCAGTGCCGAACTGGAAATCCGCGCTCGTCGCACAGCTCGAACGGCACAAGCGCTACCCGGCCTCCGCGCGCGGCGAACAGGGCGTGGCCGAGCTCGCCTTCAGCGTGGATCGCGCCGGAGGCGTGCACGACGCGCGCGTCGTGCGTTCCTCCGGTTCGGCGCTGCTCGATCGCGCCGCGGTCGAGCTCGTGCTCGGCGCCGCGCCGCTGCCGCCGCCGCCGCCCGAGATCGCCGGCGCGCGCATCCCGATCGTCGTACCGGTGCGCTACGAGGCGCGCTGACCGCGCGTGCGGAGGGAGCGGTACTCCGCCGCGGCGCAGACGCGACCGATCATGACCAGAAGCGGCCCCGGCAGGGCCGCCGCGCGCAGCCGCGCGGCGAGCTCGGCGACGGGCGCGGCAATGTGCTGCTGGTCGGGCCGCGTGGCGCGCGAGATCGCAAGCGCGGGCGTGCGCGGATCGAGCCCTTCCGCCAGCGCGCGCGCAAGCAGGGCTTCGAGCGTCCCTCCCGGCATGTAGACCGCCGTGGTGGCGGCGGGATCGGCGAGACTGCGCCAGTCGATATCGTCGGGCAGCCGGCCGTCGCGCGCATGTCCCGTGACATATTGCAGGCGGCGGGCGTGCCCGCGGTCGGTCAGCGCAAGGCCGAGCCGCGCCGCGGCGCCCTGCGCGGCGGTGATGCCGGGCACGATCTCGCAGGCGATGCCGGCCGCGGCGCAGGCCTGCATCTCCTCGGCCGCGCGGCCGAAGATCAACGGGTCGCCCCCCTTGAGCCGCACCACGCGCTTGCCCTGGCGCGCGAGCGAGACCATGAGCGCGTTGATCTCCTCCTGCCGGCACGAGGGCCCGTAGCCGGTCTTGCCGACGAGCAGCTTGCGCGCCTCGCGCCGTGCGAAATCGAGCACCTCGCGCGAGACGAGATCGTCGAACAGGATCACGTCGGCCGACTGCAGCGCGCGCACCGCGCGCAGCGTCAGCAGCTCGGGATCGCCGGGACCCGCGCCGACCAGCGTCACCGTGCCGGCCTCGACCGCCCGCCCCAGTCCCTTCACCTCGGCGACGAACCGGTCGAAGTCGGCCTCGCGCGGCCGCGCGAGCGGATGGCTCACCGCATGCGCGGCGAACAATTGCCAGAACCGGCGGCGGGCGGCGAAGGACAGGCCCGCTTCCTTGAGCTTGCCGCGCCAGCGCGCGGCCGCGCGCGCCCAGTCGGCGAATCCCTGCGGCAGCAGGGCTTCGAGCTTGGCGCGAATGGCCTGGGCGAACGCCGGCGCGGCGCCGTCGGTCGACACGCCGATCACGAGTGGCGAGCGATTGACGATGGCGCCGAAGGAGAAATCGCAGAAGGCCGGCTTGTCGATCACGTTGACCGGCACGCCGGCTTCGCGCGCCGCCGCCGCGAAGTCCGCCGCCTCCGCATCGTCATCGAACGCGCCGACCGCGACCGCAGCCCCGGGGAGATCCTCCGGCCGCCAGCCGCGCTCGCACAGGATCACCTCGCCGCCCGGCGCCTCATCGGCCGCGCGCCGCATGTCCTCGCCGAACGCCTGCGCATAGACCTCGACCCGGGCGCCCGCGGCCGAAAGCAGTTCGGCCTTCCAGGCGGCGGCCGCCCCGCCGCCGGCGAGCACCGCCCGCCTGCCCGCAAGCGACAGGAAAACGGGCAGCCGTGCCAGCGCCTCCATGCGCGCGGGCGGCGTCTCGGAGGGGCTGCGATGCATTTTCATCGGCATGATGTTCTCCGCGGATTGGCCTTGCGAGGGGATCGGGACGGGCCCGCACGCGGCGCACGGCACGCACGGGCGAGTCCGCCGTATCCCGCGAGTCGCCGTGTCTTGACATGCGAACGCATCGCCTTCCCGCAGACCTGCCTTCCCGCCCGTCGACCGAGAAGCGGATTCCGATCGGATTGAAACGGTCCCGTCATTGCGCGGAGCCCCGCCGGGACGACGAAGCCGTCCCGCGTCGGCCTATCCCGGCCCGGATCGCCTCGCCCGGGCTCGCCATGACGGGCCGCGATCAACGAAATCCGCATCAGTACACATCCATCTGGTAGCGGTCGTTCTTCTTCAGCTCGGCGACGAAGCGCGCGGCATCCTCCTGGCTGCGTTTGCCGTGCTCGGCGACGATGTCGATCAGTGCGCGCTCCACGTCCTTGGCCATCCGCAGCGCGTCGCCGCATACATAAATATGCGCGCCGCGCTCGATCCAGGCCCAGAGATCGCGGCCCTCCTCGCGCATGCGATGATGCACGTAGATCTTCTCGCTGCCGTCGCGCGACCAGGCGAGCGTGAGGCGCGTCAGGTGGCCGGACTTGCGCATGGCCTTGAGCTCGTCCTCGTAGAAGAAATCGAAATCGCTGCGCTGATGACCGAAATAGAGCCAGTTGGGTCCCGGCGCCTCGACGGCCATGCGCTCCTGCAGGAAGGCGCGGAACGGCGCGATCCCGGTGCCGGGGCCGATCATGATGATGGGTCGTGCGGGATCCGCGGGCAGCGCGAAATGCTGCGCCTTCTGCACGTAAGCCCTGATCCGGTCGCCCGGCCTGACGCGGCTCGCAAGAAAGGTCGACGCCACCCCGAGGCGCATGCGCTCTCCCACGCGGTAGCGGACGGCGTCGACCGTAAGCGACACGCGGCCGGGATTGCACTTCGGCGAGGAGGAGATCGAATAGACGCGCGGCTGCAGGGGATCGAGCGACTCGACGAAGGCCTCCGGATCCGGCCGGATGCCGGGAAATTTCTGCAACGCGGCGAGCACGTCGAGCGTCGCGGCATCGCCGTCCGGATCCTGTCCCGCGGCGAGCTTGATCGCTTTCTGCCGGCGCTCGCCGCCGGTGAGATAGGAAATGAGCCGGAACAGCATGTCCGGCGCCGGCGCGAGCGAGACGCCGTCGATCAGCACCTCGCGCAGCGTCCTTCCGCCGATCGGGAAGTCCGGCGGCGCGGCGAGCGCCGCGATGACGGCGTCGACCAGCGCCGGATCGTTGGCCGGATAGAGGCCGAGCGAGTCGCCGACGACATAGTCGAGACCGGAGTCGGCGATATCGAGCTCGACATGCCACGTCTCCTTGAGCGAGCCTTCCTTGTTGAGGCGCCGCCGCGTCAGGAAGGTGACGGGGACCGGGTTGTCGCGTGCGCGTCCCGGTGCGGGTGCGACGGCGACCGCCCGCGCCTCGGCCGGCAGCGCAGCCCCCGCCGCCGGTGGAGTCTCGAGCTCCTGACTGAGCCTGCTCAGCATGCGCGCCGTTTCCTTGCCGCCCGGCACGCAGAGGTTCAGCCGCGCTTCCTTGCGCGCGGCGATCGCCGCCGAATAGTCCCGGCAGTTGTACCCGCATTGGCCGCAGTCCTGCTGCGCCATCGCCGCCATCATGCGGTGGCGAAGCGGCCTGCCTTCGGCAAGCTTCATGCGCTCGGCAAGCGGCAGGGCCGGATCATGCCACGGCGCGTCCTCGTCGCTCTCGGCCGCCTGCGCGGCGACGGAAAGGCCCGGCATCAGCCGCGCGGCCTCCTCGGCGGAAAGCGGCGTCACCGCGTCGGTCAGTCCGTAGAGGCCGGCGAGCAACCCGTTGAGCCAGGCGCGCTGTTCGGGCGAGAACGGCGCGTTCTCGGGCAGGAAGGAGGGGATCGGCGGCCGCGGCGTGACGCTCATGCGGCGGCCTCCTCGGCGATCAGCGCCTTGAGCGCATCGATGTCGTGCCGACGCGCAAAGGCAGCGAAGCTCTCCGCGGGCGAGGCGCGATGCGCGAGATAGGCCTTGAGGATGCGCTCGACGGTCTGCGGCACGCGGTCGGCCGTGACGTCGCGGTAAAGCTCCCGTCCGAGCGCGGCATTCGCACCGAAACCGCCGCCGACGAACACGTGATAGCCCTCGACCGCATCGCCGGCGTCGCCCGCCTCGTTATCCTGCACCTTGCAGCCGAGCAGCCCGATGTCGGACACGAAGTGCTGCGCGCAGGAATGGTGACACCCGGTCAGATGGATGTTGACGGGCACGTCCAGCGCGACGCGCGTTTCGCACCAGCGCGCGATCTCCTCGGCATGCCGCTTGGTGTCGGAGGCGGCGAATTTGCAGCCGCTATTGCCCGTGCAGGCCACGAGGCCGGAGCGGATCGCATTGGTTTCGACGGAAAGGCCGAGCGCTTCGATGCGCCGGCGCGCAGCGGCGAGGCGCTCCGTCGCCACGCCGGAGACGAGGAGGTTCTGCCAGACCGTGAGGCGGATGTCGCCGTCGCCGAGTTCGCGCGCGATGTCGGCAAGCCCGCGCATCTGCGCCACGGTGAGATAGCCGACGGGAACGGCCACGCCGATCCAGTGCAGACCCGCCTGTTTCTGCGCATGGATGCCGATATGAGCGGTGCGCGAGGCGGGCGGGCGCGGGGCGAGCGCGCCCGCGGGAGCACGGTCGAGGGGCCGGCCGAGGCGCTCTTCGACGAGGGCAAGGAATTTCTCGACGCCCATGCGCTCCAGCACGTATTTCAGGCGCGCCTTGCTGCGGTCGGTGCGATCGCCGTGGTCGATGAAAACCCTGACCACCGCATCGGCGACGGCCGTCGTCTCGTGCGGCCTCACGACGACGCCGGTATCGCCGGCGAAGCTGCGGTGGCCGGTCAGTCCGCCGAGGCAGAGCCGGAACCAGACCCCCGGCGCGAGCCCGGAGCCCTCCTTCACCCGCACGGCCTGGAAGCCGATGTCGTTGGTGTCCTCCAGCACCGGGATGACCCCGCCGCCGTCGAAGGCGACGTTGAACTTGCGCGGCAGGCCGTAGAGCGAGCGATCGTTGAGAATATGGAAGTGCCATTCGCGGGCAAAGGGACGCGTGTCGATGAGCTCCTGCGGGTCGATCCCGGCGGTGGGCGTGCCGGTGATGTTGCGGATATTGTCGGCGCCGGAGCCGCGCGAGCACAGGCCGAGATCCTGGATCGCCTCGATCACGGCGACCGCATTCCTGGCTTCGATCTCGCGGATCTGGATGTTGGCCCGCGTCGTCACATGCGCATAGCCGCCGCCGTAGCGCTCGGCGAGGTCGGCGAGACCGGCGAACTGCGCCGCCTTGAGGATCCCGTTCGGAATGCGCAGGCGGCACATATAGGCGTTCTGGTTGGGCGCGACATAGAACAGGCCGAAGAAGCGCCAGCGGAAATTGTCCGCGGGCTTGGGGTATTCGTTGCGCGCGGCATAGGCCTTGAGCCGCTGATAGGTGTCGAAGGGATGTTCCTCGCGCTTGAACCTTTCCGGCTCCGAGAGCTTGCCGCCCGCGGCCAGGACGCGGTTCTGCGCCCTGAGCGCGGCGGCATCGGGCCCCGTCGGTTCGGCTGGCGCCGGCGCCCCGCCGGCCGCAGCCGCACCGCCGAGCCCCTTGACCGTTCGGGCGATCTGCAGGCCGGCGACGAAGCCCTCGAGATAACGCTTCTGCTCGGGCGCGAAATCCTCGCCGGCCGCCGCGGGCGCGGGCCGCGGATCGCTCTCGACCGCGGTCGTCATTCCGCCGGCACTCCGCTCGGCGCCGCAAGCGGCGCCGTGACCGCCGCCCGCGGCCGATGCGTGAGATAGAGCGCAAGCCCGGTGAACACGGAGCCGCCGAGGAGATTGCCCAGCGTGACCGGGATCTGATTCCACAGCCACCAGTCGGCGACCGTGACCTTGGCACCCATCATCATGCCGGTGGGAATGACAAACATGTTCACGACGGAGTGCTCGAAACCCTGCGCGAAGAAAATGAACACCGGCATGTAGGCACAGGCGATCTTGCCGAGGGTTGAATGGGTGGTCATGGCCGTCACCACGGCGAGGCAGACCATCCAGTTGCACAGCACCGCCTTGACGAAGACGGTGATCAGCCCGGCATGGCCGATCGCCGCATAGCCGACGGTCTTGGCTTCCGCGACCGCGATGATCTTGGCGGCGACGCCGGCCGGCGCCGTCGTGCCGAAATTGGTGAGAGCGATCGCGAGCAGCGCGCCATAGGCGATGCTGCCGACGAGATTGCCGATGAAGACATAGGCCCAGTTGGCAAGCATGGCGTGGCCGCCGGCGTCGCGCTCGAGCCACGGCAGAGGCAGAAGACCGAAGCTGCCGGTGACGAGATCGAGGCCGAGCAGCACGATGAGGATGAGCCCGACCGGGAAGATCAGCGCGCCGACGAGCGGCTGGTTGGTCTGCACCATCCCGGTGAGGGCGAGGCTCGTCGCCGCGGCGAGGATCGCCCCGGCAAGGGCGCCGCGGATGAGCAGGTCGCGCGGCGAGAGTTCGAGCTTCCGGCG
>Ga0209810_1002135_pt1 | contig 25079 bp, 26 predicted proteins | sample Coa_R1_7_FD_187159 | JGI IMG/M metagenome (GOLD analysis project Ga0209810, IMG submission 187159) | Surface soil microbial communities from Centralia Pennsylvania, which are recovering from an underground coalmine fire - Coalmine... | ecosystem: Environmental > Terrestrial > Soil > Unclassified... | reverse complement strand
TGCGCTGGGTGATCGTCCTCGGATTGCTGGCGGCGCTGGTGCGCTGGCGGCGCGGGGTCGCGCGCGGCGTGCGCTGGGCGTGGGCGATCGCCTGTGCGCAGGCGTCGAATTCGCGGCGTGGCCGGCCCGCACCGCGCCGCGCCACCGTGCGCCGGCGCGGCGCGCCCCAGCTCGGCACCCACGCGCTCACCCTGGCCACCTCCTGGCGCCCCGACTCGCCGCTCCTGCGCAGCATCCCCGCGCACCGGCGGCGGCGCAGCACCTCCCGCCGCCTCGTGCTGCAGCGCTCCGCGCGTCCGGCCCCGACCCGCCGCTCCGTCTACGACGAGCTCTGGTTCTAGGCAGGCCTGGCGCGTCCGAAGGGCGCAACCCGGGCGCTGGTAGACTTGCGCGGTCGCACGGACCCCGCAATCGCCTCGTGCACAGGAGCGCCATGGCCTTCGAGCAGCAACTTCGCGTCCCCGGCCCGACCCCACTCCCCGAGCGTGTGGTGCGGTCGAGCAGTCGGCCGATGATCAACCACCGCGGCCCTGAGTTCGCGGCGCTGCTCAGCGACTGCGTCGAGGGCCTGAAGTGGGCACTGCAGACCGACAACGACATCCTTCTCTACCCCGCCAGCGGCACCGGCGGGTTGGAGGCGGCGGCCACCAACCTGCTCAGCCCCGGCGAGAAGGCGCTCTTCTGCACCATCGGCTCGTTCGGTGAGCGCTGGGCCGACATCGCCCAGGGGTTCGGCGCCGACGTCGTCCGCCTGGCCATGCCCTGGGGGGAGCCCGTCGACCCCGCCGACGTGGAGCGCATCCTCGACGAGAACCCCGCCATCAGCAAGGTCTTCGTCACCCACAACGAGACCAGCACGGCGGTCACCAACGACATCAAGGCGATCGCCGAGGTGGTGAAGCGGCGCGGCCTGCTCATCGCCGTCGACAGCGTCAGCGGCGTCGGCTCGCTGCCGCTGCCCGTCGACGAGTGGAAGCTCGACGTCGTCGTCACCGGCTCGCAGAAGGGCTGGATGGCCCCGCCAGGCCTGGCCATGATCAGCGTCAGCGCCGACGCCTACCGCGCCGCCGACGAGGCCAGGTGCACGCGCTGGTACTTCGACTTCGCCCGCGAGAAGAAGTTCCAGGACAAGCAGCAGACGTACACCACGCCGCCGGTCAGCGTCATGTACGCGCTGCAGGAGGGCCTCGCCATCATGCGCGAGGAGGGCCTGGAGAACGTGTGGGCCCGCCACGCGCGCGTCGCCGAGATGACCCGGCAGGGCCTCACCGCCATCGGCCTCGAGCTCTTCGCGCCCGACGGCTACCGCAGCAACACCGTCACCGCCGTGCACGCGCCGACGCCGTCCGCCGACGAGCTGAAGGGCCTCCTCGGCCACCTGCGCACCACCTACGGCCTGGTCCTCGCCGGTGGGCAGGGACAGCTGCAGGGCAAGATCTTCCGCGTCGGCCACCTCGGCTACATCGACGAGGGCGACGTGTACTCGATCCTCGCCACCATCGAGCAGGGCCTGCAGGACAAGGGGCTGCTGAGTCGCAGCGGCCTCGCCGTCGCCGCAGCGCAGGCCGCCGCCCGCGGGGCGGTGCCGCAACCCGCCGGCGTCGGGTGATCGACCAGAAGCAGGCGCCCGCGACCCAGCTCTCGCTCGAGTCCGGCCCAGCGCGCATCCTCGTCGCCGACCCCATCGCCGAGGACGGCGTGGCCCGGCTGCGCACCGCGGGGCACGTCGACGTCGCCACCGGGCTGCCCAAGGAGGAGCTGATCGCCCGCATCGGCGAGTACGACGCCCTGGTGGTGCGCAGCGAGACCAAGGTGACCGCCGACGTCTTCGAGGCGGCGCACCGGCTGCGCGTGGTCGGGCGCGCGGGCGTCGGCGTCGACAACATCGACCTCGACGCCGCCACGCGCCACGGCGTGCTGGTGCTCAACGCGCCCACCGGCAACACCCTCGCCGCCGCCGAGCACGCCATCGCCGTGATGTGCGCGCTGGCGCGCAACGTCGCCGCCGCCGACGCCTCGATGCACAACGGCAAGTGGGAGCGGGGCAGGTTCATGGGCTTCGAGCTGCGCGAGAAGACCCTGGGGCTGCTGGGGCTCGGCAAGATCGGCTTCGAGGTGGCCCGCATCGCCGGGCAGGGACTGCAGATGCGCGTCATCGCGCACGACCCACTGGTCACGCCGGAGCGGGCCGAGCAGGCGGGGGTCGAGCTGGTCGACCTCGACGCGCTGGTGCGCCAGTCCGACGTGCTCTCGGTGCACGTCCCGCTCACCGACCAGACGCGCGGCGTCATCAACGCGCAGCGGCTGCGCCAGATGAAGAAGGGCGCGCGCGTGCTGAACGTCGCCCGCGGCGGCATCATCGACGAGCAGGCGCTCGCCGACGCCCTCGCCGACGGGCACATCGCCGGAGCCGCCGTCGACGTCTTCACCAAGGAGCCGCCGCCGCCGGAGAACCCGCTGCTCTCCGCGCCCAACATGGTGCTCACCCCGCACCTGGGCGCCTCGACGGTGGAGGCCCAGGTCAACGTCGCCTTCGACGTCGCCGACCAGATCGCCGCCGTGCTCAGCGGCGGGGCCGCTCGCTACGCGGTCAACGCGCCGGTCATCCTCCCCGAGGAGATGGCCGAGCTGGCGCCGTACCTCGACCTGGCCGGGAAGATGGGCCAGCTGGCAGCCCAGTTGGGACCCGCCCAACTGCGCCGCGTGGTCTGCACCTACACCGGCGAGCTGGCCGACCAGCAGACCATCGTGCTCACCGCCGAGGCGATGCGCGGACTGCTGGCGCCGTTCACCGAGACGCGGGTCAACCCCATCAACGCCAAGACGGTGGCGCGGCAGCACGGCATCGACGTCGAGGAGCGCAAGTCGACGCGCTCGATCGACTACACCACCGCCATGTCCCTGCGCGTCGAGGGCACCGAGCCGCTCTCGGTCACCGGCACGCTGCTCGGCGGCGAGCCGCGCATCACCCGCATCGACGACCTGCGCGTCGACATGCGGCCGAACGGCATCTACCTCGTCGACTCCCACCACGACCATCCCGGCGTCGTCGCCGCCGTCGCCTCGCTTCTGGCCAAGAACGACATCAACATCGCGGGCCTGGAGCTGGGACGCAACGAGAAGCGCGGCCGCGCGGTGATGCTGATGCAGATCGACGAGCCGGCCAGCGACGCGCTGCTGGAGGAGATCCGCGTCGGCGCCGGCCTCGAGACGCTCCGGCAGGTCCGCCTCTAGCGCATGGCCCGTCTCCAACCATTGCGAGGCGTCCGCTACGACCCCTCGGTGGTCGACCTCGGCGGCGTGCTGGCCCCGCCCTACGACGTCATCAGCGAGACGCAGCAGCAGGAGCTCTACTCCCGCGACCTGCGCAACATCGTCCGCATCGACTACGGCGCCGACCTGCCCGGTGACGTTGCGGACAGGGACGACCGATACACGCGCGCCCGCGGCCACCTCGACTCCTGGCTCACGCTGGGCGTCCTGCGGCGCGACGAGGCGCCCGCGCTGTATGTCACCGACCACGAGTTCCTCGGCTCCGACGGGCGGCGCCACGTGCGACGCGGCATCCTCGGCCGCGTCCCGGCGCGGCGCTGGGAGGACTCCGAGGTGCTGCCCCACGAGCGCACCCTGCGCGGCCCCAAGCAGGACCGCCTCTCGCTGATGCACGCCACGCGGATGCAGACCAGCGCCGTCTGGGTGATGTGGGACCGCGCGCCCGGCGTCGCGGAGGCGCTCGCCGCCGCCACCGGACGGGCGCCCGACATGGAGGGCGAGACCGCGGGTGAGCTCGGCGCGGAGCAGCTGCGCCTCTGGGTGGTGGACGGCGCGCGCCACCTCGCGCAGATCGGCGAGGCGATGGCGCCCGCCACGCTGTACATCGCCGACGGCCACCACCGCTTCGAGACCGCGGCCGCCTACGCTGAGGAGCGCCGCGCGGCGGAGCCGGACGCGCCCGAGGATGCCGACTTCGCCATGACGCTGGTCTACGCCAGCGCCGCCGACGACCCCGTCCTCGACATCTGGCCGACCCACCGCCTGGTCAAGCCGGTCGAGGGCCTGCCCCGGAGCGTGGCCGACCTCGCCGCGCGGCTCGGCGCCGACGGCTTCGTCGTCGGCCGCCGAGCGGACCTGGCCACCGCCACGGACGACGCCCACCAGGCACGCCGCACGCACCACGCCTTCGGGGTCCTCGCGCCCGACGGCGCCGCCCTGCTCACCGCTCCGCGCGAGCGCACCGCGTCGCCCCGCGAGTCGCTCGACGTCACCGTCCTCGCCGAGCGGGTGCTCGGCCGCGGCCTCGGGATCACCGCCGATGCCATCGCCGGCGGCGCGCTCGTCTACACGCGCGACGTCGCCGAGGCCGAGCGCGCCGTCCGCAGCGGCGACGCCACCCTCGCCTTCACCACCAACGCCAGCACCACCGCGGAGATCATCGCGGTGTCCGACGCGCGCGAGGTGATGCCGCAGAAGTCGACGTACTTCTACCCCAAGGTGCCGACGGGCCTCGTCCTCTCCCCGCTGTAGCCCGATGGACGACCTCGACCGCAGCCGCGCCCTGCTCTTCGACGGCGAGGCCGAGCGCTACGACCGCACCAGGCCCGGCTACCCCGAGGAGCTCGTCGACGCCGTCCTCGGCCCGGCGCCGCAGGGCCTGCGCGTCCTCGACGTCGCCTGCGGCACCGGCATCGCCGCCCGGGCCATGGCCCGGCGCGGCGCCGAGGTGCTCGGCGTCGACCTGAGCCCCAACATGGCCGCGATCGCCCGGCGCCACGGCATCCCGGTCGAGGTGGCCCGCTTCGAGGCCTGGGACGACGCCGGCCGCCGCTTCGACCGCATCACCTGCGCCCAGGCGTGGCACTGGCTGGACCGCACCGCCTCGGCCGCCCGCTGCGCCGGCCTGCTCGACGGCGACGGGCGCCTCTGCATCTTCTGGAGCAGCGGCCAGCACCCCGACGATCTCCACGAAGCGCTGGTCGAGGTCTACGCACGCACCCTGCCCGCTGACGTGCTGGCCAACACCAGCTACGGCGCCGCCCGCGGCGACGACCTCGCCGCCAACCACGCGCTGGTCGCCGCCGAGCTGCGCGGTGCCGGCTTCACCGCGGTCGACGTCGCCGAGTTCACCTGGACGCGCCGCTACACGCGCGACCTGTGGCTCGACCAGGTGCGCAGCCACAGCGACCACATCGCCCTGCCCCCGGACCTGCGCGAGCGGCTGCTCGCCGAGGTCGGCGCCACCATCGACGGGCACGGCGGCGGGTTCGAGATGCCCCATGCGGCGACACTGCTGACGGCGAGCCGGGGCGGATGAGCCGGGATGCGCAGGGCGTGGCTTACCATTCGGTGCAGACCATGGGACGCCGCATCTCCGTCTACATCGACGACGACGTGCTGGACGCGCTCAACGCCCACACCCAGGCCTCGCCGCTGAGCCGCAGCGAGCTGGTCGGCGTGGCGGTGCGCCGCTTCCTGCGCGACGAGCGGCGGCGCGCCCGGACGCCCAACCCGACGACCCAGCTGGCCAAGCGCATCGCCCAGGGCGACGTCCCGTCGCGCAAGCTCGACGGGCGCACCCGCGTCCGGGTCGGCGCCCCCTGGGACAACTAGCGGGGTTTGAGCGCCGCCGCCCGCGGGTAGAGACCGGGGGCGCCAGACCGCTGAGGAGAACCACACCCGAGTGCCCACCTATGGATACCGCTGCGAGCAGTGCGGCCAGGAGTTCGACGTCTGGCAGCGCATGAGCGACGAGGCCAAGGCCGACTGTCCCAGGTGCGGCGGCGCGGGCAGGCGGCTGTTCTTCCCGGCGGGCATCGTCTTCAAGGGCGGCGGGTTCTACAAGACGGACTCGCGCAAGAGCTCGTCGAGCGACGCCACCTCGTCGTCGCCGTCCCCGTCGAAGCCGTCGAAGGACAGCTCGACCAGCTCGCCCTCCAGCAGCACCGCGGCGGCCGCCGCCGACTGAGCGCCCACGGAGCGCTCGACCCCATTCAGTAGCATGGGCAGCAGCCCCCGCTGCCCCAGGAGAACCCCATGGCCAACGCAACCGCCGTCACGGACACCAGCTTCAAGACCGAGGTGCTGGACGCTGACGTCCCCGTCCTCGTCGACTTCTGGGCCTCCTGGTGCGCGCCCTGCAAGATGATCGCCCCCATCGTCGAGGAGCTCGCCGCTGAGTACGAGGGCCGGATCAAGGTCGTCAAGATGGACATCGACGCCAACCCGATGACCCCGGGCTCGCTGGGCATCATGAGCATCCCCACCCTGATGGTCTTCACCGGCGGCAAGCCCGAGCAGCGGATCGTCGGCTACCAGCCGAAGGCGGCGCTCAAGTCGAAGGTCGAGGCGGTCCTGGCGGCCTCCTGACCGCACGGCGGGCGGGGGGGCGCATGGGTCCAGGTGGGCCCCACCGTCTTCAAAACGGCTGGGGGGCGTGCACGCCGCGTCCCCGGAGGGATCGTTCCCCTCGCGCTCCCGCCAGCCCCGCCTACCAGGGGATCGAGGTCAGCAGCAGGGCGATCGCCGCCGCGGCCATCACCACGGTGGCGGTCCAGGCGCCGGCACGGCTGAGGCGCCCGCTGACCCGGTCGCCCATGATGCGGCGGTCCCCGGCGGTGACCGTGATGAGGGCGAGGAGCGGCGGGGCCACCAGACCGTTGGCCACCGCGGTGAGGAAGAGCGCCCGGATCGGGTCGAAGCCGAGGGCGTTGAGCAGGACGCCGACCACCGTGGCGGCGCAGATGATCCCGTAGAAGGTCGGGCGGTAGCGCGGCCGCAGCCCCAGGCCGCCGCCGAACCCGGCCACCTCGCGGACCGCGTAGGCCGCCGACGCGGTCAGCACCGGCACGGCCAGCAGCCCCGTGCCGACGATCCCGACGGCGAAGAGGATGCCCGCGAAGCGTCCCGCCACCGGCTGGAGTGCGCTGGCCGCCTGCTGGGCCGTCTCCACCCCGGTCCTGCCGTGGGCGTGCAGCACCGCGGCGGTGGTGGCGATGATGCAGAACATCACCACCTGGCTGAAGAGCATCCCCACGGTGACGTCGATGCGGGCGGCGCGGAGCTCCCTGTCCTTGACGCGGCGGCGCTTGCGTCCGGCGGCGCGCAGCTCGTCGACCTCGGTCGAGGCCTGCCAGAAGAAGAGATAGGGCGAGATGGTCGTGCCCAGGATGGCCACCAGGGCGGCGATCCAGGTGGCGTCGGGATGCAGGCGCGGGACGACGGCCCCGGTCAGCATGCTGCGCGCATCGGGGTGGGCCAGCACCAGGCTGGCGACGTAGGCGAAGAGCGCGAGGGTGAGCCACTTGAACACCGTCACCAGGCGGGCATAGGTCGAAAAGAGCTGGAAGCCGAGCACCGCGGCCGCGGCGAGGACGACGTAGACCATCGCCGGGATGCGGCCGAAGAGCAGCCCGGCTCCGGCCGCCACCGCCCCGAGGTCGGCGCCGACGTTGATGGTGTTGGCGATGACCAGCGTCCCCACCGCGGCCGCGACCAGCCAGGTGGGGAACCGGCGGCGGAGGCTGACGCCCAGCCCCTGGCCGGTCTGCAGGGCGATGCGCGCGCACATCTCCTGCACCGCCGTCATCAGCGGGAAGGTGAACAGCGCGGTCCAGAGCAGGCCGTAGCCGAGCTGGGCGCCGACCTGGGAGTACGTGGCGATGCCGGAGGGGTCGTCGTCGCTGGCACCGGTGATCAGCCCGGGCCCGAGGATGTGGAGGACGCCGCGCAGGCCACGCTGGCGCGCCAGGGCGACGGAGCTCAGGCCCGCGGCCGGCGTGCCCGAGGCGGCGTGGCCCTCCGGAGACGGCTTGAGCAGCTTCTCCTTGGGAGGATCGGCCTCACGCGCGGCGGCGCGCAGGGGGTCCGCGGCGGGGGAGCGCACCCTTCCACGCGCGCCCATAACACCAAACATGTCAGCGACACTATCGCATTCGGCCTCCGTGCGGGAGGCCTCAGGCTCAGTCGCGGAGCAGCGGCTCCGGCTCGGCGGCCGGCGCGACCGGGGGCTGGGGCGGGATGCCGCGCCGCCACAGGCGGCTGGGCCACCACACGCGCGCGTCGAGGTCGAGGACCAGCGCGGGCACCAGGACCGAACGGACCAGCAGGGTGTCGAGGAGGACGCCGAAGGCGACCAGGACGCCGATCTCGGTGAGGAACACCAGCGGCAGGAGCCCCAGCGCGGAGAAGGTGGCCGCCAGCACCACCCCGGCGGAGGTGATCACACCTCCCGTGGTGGCCAGGCCGACCAGCACGCCGCGGCGGGTGCCGAGGCGCAGCGTCTCCTCGCGGACGCGGCTCATCAGGAAGATGTTGTAGTCGACCCCCAGCGCCACCAGGAAGACGAAGCCCAGCAGCGGCAGGGTCTGGTCGGCGCCGGCGAAGCCGAGCAGGTGGTCGAAGATCAGTGAGGCGCCGCCCAGCGCGGCCAGGAACGACAGCGCCACCGAGGCGATGAGCAGCAGCGGCGCCACCACCGCACGCAGCAGCAGCACCAGCACCGCGAGCACCACGGCGAGGATGAGCGGCATGACGATGAGCCGGTCGCGCACCGCCGCCTTCTCCACGTCGAGGGTGATCGCCGACTCGCCGCCGACCAGCGCGTTCGCGCCGGGAATGGCATGAACTCGGGCGCGCAGGGCGTCGACGGTGTCCCACGCGGCCTGGGAGTCGTTGACCGCGCTGAGCGTCGCCTCGACGCGCACCAGCCCGTTCGCCTGCTCGGCGACGCGCGCGGCGACGATGCCCGGCGTCGACTGCGCCGCGCTGACCAGCTGGGCGGCGGCCGCCGCGCTGCCGATGGTCTCCACCGGACTGCTCACCCCCGCCGGGAAGTGCGTCGCCAGGGCACGGTCGGCGAGCACCGAGGCGGGCGCCTGGCGGAAGGCCTGGTCGTTGGTCAGCCCGCCGTGGAAGTCGAGGACGCCAAGCGCCAGCGCGACGAGCAGCGCGGTCGACACCACCCAGGTGAGCCGCGCCCGCCCGGCGATGCGCACGCCGGCGCGCCCCCAGGCGCTGCGCAGCGGGTCGTGGCCGCGTCCCGCGTGGGGCACGAAGGGCCAGAACAGGAACCGGCCGAAGATGGCCAGAAGTGCGGGCAGCAGGGTCATCAGCGCGGCGAAGGTGCAGACGATGCCGGCGGCGCCCACCGGGGCGAGGCCGCGGTCGGAGGCCAGCGTGGCGGCGAAGAGGCAGAGCAGGCCGAGCACCACCGTCGACGCCGAGGCGAGCACCGCCGGCGAGACCCGGCGCAGGGCGGTGCGCATGGCGTCGTGGCGGTCGTCGTGGCGGGTGAGCTCCTCGCGGTAGCGGGCGATGAGCAGCAGCGCGTAGTCGGTGCCCGCGCCGAAGACGAGCACGGTGAGGATCCCCTGGGACTCGCCGCTCACCACCAGCCCCGCGTGCGCCGCCAGCTCGTACACCAGCGCCTGGGACAGCGTGTACGACATCGCCGCCGCGATCAGCGGGACCACCCACAGCACCGGGCTGCGGTAGGTGACCAGCAGGATGACGACGACGATGGCCAGCGTGGCGTAGAGCAGGGTGCTGTCGATGCCCTTGAAGGCGTCGATCTCGTCGGCGGTGAGCGCGGCGATGCCGCCCACCGACACGGCCAGCCCCGGCGGCGCCGCCGTGGTCGCCCGGCGCATCGCCGTCACCGAGTCCTTGACCTGGTCGCCGTCGAGGCCGCCGTGGAGGGGCACGGAGACGAGCAGCGCCCGGCCGTCGGGCGCGGCGATGGGCGCCGACGCGTTGGCGGCGAGATGTGGCGCGGTGGCGTCGATCTGCTGGGCGATGGCGACGAGCGCGGCGCGATCCGCCGCCGTCACCCCGGCGCTGCGCTCGGCGAGCACCACGGCGGGGAAGGTCTGCCCGCTGGGGAAGGTCTTGACCAGGTCGATGACCCGGGTCGATTCGGCGTCGCTGGGCAGGTAGCTCGCCTGGTCGTTCTTCACCACCGAGGTGAGCTTCCCGCCCACGGGACCGGCAACCCCGGCGACCAGCAGCCAGAACACGAGCACCGCCCACTTGGCGCGGCGTCCCGCCGGCAGGGTCGCCAGGCGGCGCAGCAGGCTCGTCGGCCGTGTATCCCCCATCGGCCTGGCATGGTGCCAGAACGCACGGGCGAGTGGCGCCGCGAGCGTGAGGTCGCGCCGTAGGGTACGAACGCGCCACCATTGACGGTGACCGCCCCTCGCGCGGTTGGGGTGGAGTGGAAGGGGATCGACTGTGCAGCTCACGGGAGCCGGCCGGAGGGGGCTCTGGACCCGCAAGGTCGGGCGGCCGTCACGCGTTTCACTGTCGGTGAGCCGCGCCTCCGTGTGCGGCCCGCGAGCAGCCCGACCACCCCGCGGAGCCTGCCGGGAACAGGCCCTTCGAGCGGGAGGGGAACAACCGTGACGAGGATTCGGCTTTCATCCAGGCGGGGCGCGCCGCATGCCTAGCGCCACCCTGGGGGGCATCGACGACACCCTGGTGCTGCGCGCCCAGGCCGGTGATCCCCAGGCGGTGTCCGACCTGGTCGCGGCGACGCGGCCCATGCTGCAGCGGTTCGCTCGCCGCTTCTTCCCCGACCCGGCCCGCGCCGAGGACATGGCCCAGACGGCGCTGATGAAGGCCTTCGCCCGCATGGGCGACCTGCGCTCCCCCGAGGCCTTCCAGACCTGGCTGCTGCGCATCGCCCGCAACGAGTGCCTCAACGAGCTGACCCGCTCGCGGGTCGCCCAGATCCCCATGTCGACCCTGGAGGACCAGGGCGGCGCGCTGGAGGCGCCCGCCGGTGGCGCCGACGACCCCGAGGAGATGCTGGTTCGCAACCAGATGCAGGACCTGGTCCGCCGGGTCACCGCCACCCTCCCCGAGCACTACCGCCAGACGCTCACCATGCGCGCCCTCGAGGACCGCACCTACGAGGAGATCAGCGAGGCGCTCGACATCCCGGTGACCGTGGCCCGCCTGTGGTACTGCCGGGCCCGCAAGCGCTTCCGCACCGCCTTCATCCAGACCCTGGTGGCCCGCCGCGACGTGAGCGACGAGTGCCAGGAGATGGGCGCCCTGATCGCCGAGATGATCGAGGGCACCCTGGCGCGCAACCGCCGCGACCACGTCCAGGCGCACCTCGTCGACTGCGCCGCCTGCCGGCAGACCGAGGACGAGCTGCGCAACACCGCCTTCCGCGCCCCCGCCCGGCTCACCCTGCTGGCCCTGGGCCTGGCCCGGCTGCCCCTGCACCTGCGCCGCGGCGTCGCCAGCCTCGGCTCACGCTCACAGCAGCTGGCGGGCGAGATCGCCCTGGGCGCCGGCGCCACCGTGGTGCTGGTCACCGGCAGCGGGCTCGGCGGCTTCGGCAGCGCGCCGACCATCGTCCACGCCGAGACCCTGCCAGGCGTGAGCGCCGCCGTCGACGCGGCGGGCGGTCCCGCCACCGCGCTGGCCACGCCCCGGGTCGACGCGGTGCGCGACTGGAGCCACGCCAACGCCGGCGACCCCTCCGCTCCCGCCACGCTGATGGTCGCCATCCTGGCGCCGAGCGCCGCGGAGCTGGTTCCGCCGATGTCGGCCTCGACCGGTCCCTCGCTGCCGGTGACCACGCCCGGGCGGCCCAGCCTTGGTGATCCCGGCCAGCTCGGCCGCTCGCTGCCCCAGCCCTCGACCCAGGCGGTGGTGGCCACCGTGCTGGCCGCCGGCCCGCCCGCGCTGCCGGTGCCTCGCACTCCCGCGCTGACCGTCATCAGCCAGTAGGCCGCACCGAGCTCAGACCGGGTCGGGCGCCTGCCCCAGCAGTCGGAGCACGTCCCCGGCGAGGTAGAGCGAGCCGCAGACGAGCACCGCGCCGTTGCGCCCCGCCAGCAGCCGCGCCGCCTGCAGGGCGTCGGGAAGCGAGCTGATCGCCCGCGATCCCGGACCCCACTGCCGGGCCAGCTCGATCGCGGACATGGCCCGCGGCGTGCCCATCTGGGTGAAGACGGGCGGCGCCCCGAGCGGGCGAAGCAGCTCCAGCATGGCGGGGACGTCCTTGTCGACCATGGCGCCGAAGAGGATGGCCAGCGGGCGGCCCTCGGTGAGCTCCCGGACGGCGGGGATGATCGCCTGCAGCGCCGCGGGGTTGTGGCCTCCGTCGAGGAGGAGGGTGGGCGTGCCCGGGAGCCACTGCAGCCGCGCCGGCCAGCTGACCCGCGCCATCCCGTCGCGCACGGCCTCGTCGGGGATGGCGACCCCGCTCTCGCGGAGCGCCAGCACGATCCCCAAGGCGACGCCGGCATTGGCGGCCTGGAACACGCCGGGGAGCGGAAGCTGCAGGGTCGCCTGCAGCCCGGGCGCCTCGACACGGACCTCGGTGCCGCCGCGCCCCAGGCTGCGCCCCTCGGCGCGGATGTCCTCGCCGACCACGCGCATGCTGCGCACGCCCACCGTCTGCGCCTGGCGCCGCACCACCTCCAGCGCCTCACCGCCGGCGCCGGTGACCACGTCGTTGCCCGGCTTGAGGATGCCCGCCTTCTCGGCGGCGATCTGGGGCACGGTGTCGCCGAGGTACTGCATGTGGTCCAGGGCCACGTTGGTGATGGCGGCGACGCCGAGGTCGAGGACGTTGGTGCTGTCGAGCCGCCCGCCCAGCCCCACCTCGCAGACCACCACGTCCGGCCGGCGCTCGGCCGCGGCGAGGATGCCCAGCGCGGTGAGGATCTCGAACTGCGTGGGCGCACCCGCGACGGGCTCGACGGCCTCGACCGCCGGCTGCAGCCGCTCCACCAGGGCCGCCCACGTCGCCTCGGCGATCAGCTGGCCGTCGATCACCACCCGCTCGCGGTAGGAGCAGAGGTGGGGCTTCACCAGCAGCACCGAGGACAGCCCCGCCTGGCGCACCACCGCGTCGACCATGGCGCAGACCGAGCCCTTGCCGTTGGTGCCGGCGACGAGCACGCCGCGCAGCCCCTGCTCGGGATGGCCGAGGGCGTCGAGCAGCGCGGCGATGCGGTCCAGGCCCGCCTTGATGCCGCGGTTGCCGGTGCCGATCAGCCAGTCGAGGGAGTCGCGGTAGGTCAGCGCCATCGCGTCTCAGCCCGCGTTCTGGCCATCCTCGTCACGAACTACCATCACGCTGGTGGCCTTGACGAGCGCGCTGACGCGCATACCGACCTGGAGGTGCATCTCGGTGGCCGCCTCGGCGCTGATCAGCGCGACCACGTGGTTGTCGCCGACCTGGATGTCGACCCGGGCCATCAGCCCCTCGATGCGCACGTCGCGGACCACACCGGGAAGACGGTTGCGCGCACTGGTCTGCATCAGCGTTCCTCGTGTCGGGTGGCCCGGCGGTGCAGGCGCACCGCGACGGCGAGCAGCAGCCGCTGCTCGGGATCGTCGAGGCTGCGCCCACTGATCTCCTCGATGCGAGCGCGACGATAGAGCACGGAGTTGCGCAGGAGGAAGAGCCGGCGGGCGGCCCGCGAGGCGCTCCAGCCGGAGCCGGCGAGCACCTCGACGGTGCGGACCAGGTCGCCGTGGTGGCGGGCGTCGTAGTCGAGCAGCGAGCCGAGCACGGCGCGGACCATCTCCTCGGCGCCCGGGCTGCGGGCCAGGCCGGCGTCCAGCCAGTCGAGCCAGCGCTGCGCGTCGCCGCTCACGCGAACACCCGGGCGGCGGTGGCCTTGAAGCTGGCCCACACCGGGGCTCCGGTCGCGATGCCGAGCTGGGCCGCGGCGCGGGCGGTGATCTCGACCACGAGTGCGGGGTCGGAGTCGAGCGTCACCCGCAGCGGGCCGCCGACGTCGACCACGCCGGCGACGCGCGCCTGGGCGACGTTCTGGGCGCTGCCCTCGGGGTGCTCGCGGTGCAGGGTGACGTCGCGCGGGTCGACCAGCACGTAGGCGGGCCGGCCCAGGCTCGGCGGCTCCTGGGGGTCGGCGACTGCGCGCAGCTCCAGGGCGCCGGTGCGGACCGTCCAGACCTCGCCGTCGCGATCGGAGGCGGTGCCGGGCAGCCAGTTCTGGCCCATCAGCGCAGCCACCGGCGCGGAGCGGGGGCGCTGGGCCAGCTCGGCGGGGGCGCCCTCCTGGACGACGTGCCCGTCCTCCAGCACCACGGCGTGGGCGGCCAGCTCCAGGGCGTCGCGGGCGTCGTGGGTCACCAGCACGGTGCAGGCGCTGCGCTCGCGCAGCAGGTCGCGCAGGCTGCCGCGCACGGTGGCGCGCGAGGCGGCATCGAGGGCGGAGAGCGGTTCGTCGAGGAGCAGGAGGGTGGGGTCGAGGACGGTGGCCCTGGCCAGGGCGACGCGCTGCCGCTCGCCGCCGCTCAGCGCCTCGGTGCGCCGCCCGGCGAGGGGGACCAGCCCGTAGCGCTCCAGGGCGTCGCCGGTCCGCCGGTGCTGCTCGGCCCGGGGCAGGCGGGCCGCGCGCAGCCCGTAGGCGACGTTCTGCTCGACGTCGAGATGGGGGAAGAGCACGCCCTGCTGGGGGACGACGCCGACGGCACGGCGGTGTGCGGGGCGGTCGATGCGCCGCTCGCTGTCGAACCAGACCTCGCCATCGACGTCGATGCGGCCGCGGTCGGGCGTGTGCAGGCCGGCCAGGCAGCGCAGCAGGGTGGTCTTGCCGGCGGCGTTGGCGCCGATCAGGGCGACGGGCCGGCCCGGCTCGGCGCTCAGCGCGGCGTCGAGCTGCAGCGTGCCCGCGTGCGCGGCGAGGCTGGCGGCGAGGCCCACCGGGTCATCCCGTGGCGCGGGCCAGGCGCAGCCCGCGGACGCCGAGCAGCAGGGCGAAGCTCACGACGGCAAGTATGACCGCGAGCGCGACGGCGCCATCCGGGTCGCGCTCGAAGGCGACGTAGATGGCGGTGGGCATGGTCTGGGTGCGGCCCTGCAGGTTGCCGGCGACGGTGATGGTGGCGCCGAACTCGCCGAGGGCACGCGCGCCGCTCAGCACCACGCCGTAGACGACGGCCGGGCGGATCAGCGGCAGCGTCACGGTGCGGAAGACGTGCCAGGGCCCCGCTCGCAGGGTGCCGGCCACCTCTTCGATGCTGCGGTCGACGCCGCTCAGCCCGGCGGCCACGGCGTACACGTAGAAGGGCCCGGCGACGAAGCACTGGGCGAGGACCACCGCCGACTCGGTGAGGGGGACGTGGACGCCGAGGGGCCGCAGCGCCTGTCCGAGCGGGCCGCCGGGACTGAACGCGAGCAGCAGGGCAAGGCCCGCCACCACCGGGGGGAGCACCAGCGGCAGGCCGACCAGCGCGTCCAGCACGGCGCGGCCGGGGAAGCGGCCGCGCGCCAGGGCGGTGGCCAGCGGCGTGCCGACGAGGACGACGACGGCGACGCTGACGGCGGTGGTGACCAGGCTGACCCGCAGCGCGTCGAGGACGACGGGGTCGGTGAGGGCGGCGCGCAGCGCCCCGGGTGAGGTGTGCGTCACCAGGACGATGAGCGGGATGGCGACGAAGGCCGCCGCGACCGCGCAGGCGAGTGCGACGGCGAGGCGCACTGGGGTGAGGCGCGGGAGGAGGGTGCGCGCGCCGGGGGCTGCGGCGCTCATGGCGACGGTGTCGCCGGCGCGCCTCCAAGCGGCTGGGCGGTCGGTGCGGGACCGCCGAAGCCGGCTGCGGCAAGGATCGACTGCCCCTGCGCCGAGAGGAGGAACGTGACGAAGAGGGCTGCGGTCTCCGCCTGGCGGGACTGGCTGGTGGCGGCGACCAGGTACTGGGTGGGCGGCTGGTCGCGCTGGGCGATGGGGATGGCGGTGATGCGCGAGTCCGCCCTGGCGTCGGTCGCGTAGACGATGCCGGCGTCGACGACACCCGCGGCGACGTCGGCGACGACGGTCTCGACGTCGGTGGGCCGGGTGGCCACGTTGGCCAGGGCCGCCCTGGCGAAGCCCGCGGGCACGTCGTGGTTCGACTCGGCGACGGCGAAGGCCTGCTCGGCGTAGCTCCCTGCCGGCACCGACCTGTCGGCGATGGAGAGCCTGACGCCGCTGCGCGCGAGATCGGCCAGACCGGCGATGTGCCCGGGGTTGCCCGGCGGGACGGCGATGACCAGCCTGTTGGTGGCCAGCTCGTGCGGTGTGGCGACCAGCGACCGGCTCCGCGCCGTCGCCATGTGGGCGCTGTCGGCGGAGACGAAGACGTCGGCGAGGGTGCCGTCGGCCTCCAGCTTGGTGAGCAGTGACTGGGTGCCCTCGTAGTCACCGGCGACCGAGATTCCCGGATGCGCCTTCTCGAAGCTGCTGATCTCCTCGGGCATCACCTTGGCCAGGCTGGCCGCGGCGAACAGCGTGATGGAGCCGCTCGCCTGCGAGGAGGAGCCTCCGCCCGCGGCGGTGCCGCCGCCGCAGGCGGCGAGCAGCAGGCACGGCACGACGGCGGCTCGGCGCAGCGACACAGCCCGCGGACTCTCGCATGCGCGTCACGCCCACGGCTATGGGCGAAATGCCAAGAGTCACACCAGGCCGTGGCGCCGGCGAGGGTTCAGGCCGAGGTCGGCACGAACTCCGGAGCCCGCCGGCCGCGGGCGAGGTCGACGGTGTTGCGCATCAGCATGGCCACTGTCATCGGCCCGACGCCGCCGGGCACCGGCGTCAGCCAGCCGGCGACGGGCTCGACCGACGCGCGGTCGACGTCCCCGACGATGCGACCGTCGACGCGGTTGATGCCGACGTCGAGGACGCAGGCGCCCGGCTTGACGTGGGAGGCGTCCACGAAGCCGGGGCGGCCCAGCGCGGCGACGAGGATGTCCGCCTCGCGGCAGACGGCGGCGAGGTCGCGCGTCCGCGAGTGGCAGACCGTGACGGTGGCGTCGGCGTTGGTGAGCAGCGCCGCGATCGGACGCCCGACGAGGTTGCTGCGCCCGATCACCACCGCACGGGCGCCGCGCACGGGGACGTCGTAGCGGCGGAGCAGCTCCATGCACCCCGCGGGTGTGCAGGGCGCGACATGGGGGCGCCCCTGGGTGAGCAGCCCGAAGTTGAACGGATGCAGGCCGTCGGCGTCCTTCTCCGGGGCGATGGTGTTGAGGACCGCGCCGGCGTCGATCTGCCTGGCGAGGGGGAGCTGCACCAGCATGGCGTCGACGTCGTCGTCCGCGTTGAGCTGCTGCACCAGGGCGACGATCTGCTCGGTGGTGCTGTCCAGCGGCGGAGTGTGCACCGTGCCGCGCATCGCCAGGCGCCCCGCCATGCGCTCCTTGCTGCGCACGTACGACTCCGAGGCGGGGTCGTCGTTGCAGAGGACGACGTCGAGGCGCGGCGAGCGCATGCCGGCGGCGACCATCGCCTCGGCGTCGCGACGGACCTCCTCGCGCACCGCCGCGGCCACCGCGGTGCCGTCGATGATGGTGGCGCTCATGTCAGGTCCTCCGTGAAGGCGGCGCGGGCGGCGGCGGTGATGGTGTCGATGACCCGGTGCAGGGGCATCCCGGTGCGGTCGGCGACGGCGCGGCAGTCGTCCAGCTCGGGGCGCGCGTCGACGACGCGGTCGCGCAGGCGCTTGCGCTTCACCCGGACCATGCCGAGCGGCGACTCGAAGTCGACGACGTCGCGCTGCGCCACCATGCGCAGCGTCTCGGTGCGGCGCACGCCGAGGGTCGGCGCCGTCTCCAGCAGCAGTGTCGCCAGGGCGACGTCGCTGCCCAGCGGAGCCAGGACGTGCAGCACGCTCCCGGGACGTCCCTTCTTCATGGTGGCGGGGACGACCCAGGCGTCGAGGGCGCCGGCGGCGAGGCAGCGCTGCATCACGTCGGCGACGACGACCGGCGAGGCGTCGTCGATGTTGGTGCGCAGCTCGGTGCAGACGTCGTCGAACTCCAGCGGCGCGTCGTCCGCGGCGCCGACGGCGTCGCCGATCCAGACGCGCGCGATGTTGGGCCGTCGCGGATCGTCACGGGTGCCGGCGCCGTGGCCGATGCTGCGCAGCCGCAGCGGCGGTGCGCCCGGCGTGCCCAGCGTCGTCAGCAGCGCGGCGGCCGTCGGGGTCACGTGCTCGACGCCGTCGACCGCGGGCAGCAGCGTGGCACCGGCGGTGGCCAGCATCGCCAGCGTGCTCGGTGCGGGAAGGGGGATCTCGCCGTGCTCGGTCTCCACCGTGCCCTGCCCCGCGGGCAGCGGGCCGAAGCGCACGTGGTCGACGCCGAGGTGGTCGAGCGCGGCGCAGACGCCGACGACGTCGACCAGCGTGTCGGCGGCGCTCAGCTCGTGGAGGTGGACGTGGTCGGGGCTGACGCCGTGCAGCTGGGCCTCCACCACGCCCAGGTTGACCAGCGTGAAGGTCGCGTTGGCGCGCACCCGGACGGGGAGCAGGGAGTCGTTGAGGGCGCTGATGCAGGCGTCGAGGTCGCGCTCCACCGGGGCCGCGCCGGGCACCGCCTCGATGCGCAGGTGCAGGGCGCGCAGGCCGGCGCGAGAGACGTCCTCGGTGTCGATGCGCACGTCGTCGACGCCGCAGGCGTGCACCGCCTCGCGCACCACCTCCAGCGGACAGCCGGCGTCGAGCAGGGCGGCGAGAAGCATGTCGCCCGCCGCACCGTTGACGCAGTCGAAGACGGCGACCGCCGCGGCTCAGCCCTCCCCGCGCCCGCGCTCGACCTCGACGGCGAAGCGCTGGAACGAGCCGCGCACGGGCGGCTGCTTGGCGACGCGGACGCGGACGCTGCCGGCGCGCGAGTGCTCGCGGAGCAGCGCCTGGGCGATCGCCTCGGCGAGGGCTTCGAGCAGCCGGAACTGACGGTTCTCGACGAGGTCGCGGACCACCTGGAAGCAGCGGACGTAGTCGATGGTGTCGTCGATGGAGTCGCTGCGGCCGGCGCTGCGCAGGTCGGCGAGCAGCTCGACGTCGACGCTGTAGCGGCCACCCAGGGACCGCTCCGCCTCGATGTCGCCGTGGAAGCCGTAGAACTCCATGCCCTCGAGGAGCAGGCGATCGGGACGCGGCGACACGGGAACGGTCATCGCCCCGATTGTAGGGGCCGCACACCCGCGGCCTCGCCGCCGCCGGGAGCGCCTACATCGCCTTGAGGTCGCCCTCCGGCTTGAGCACCACCTCCCGGTTGTTGGTGGGGTTGACCATCACCACCTGGAAGAGGTCCTCGAAGTCGCACTGGAACAGCTCCATCAGCGCCTGGCGCAGGCGCGGCCCGGGGTTGCGGGTGCCCGCCTCCAGCGCTGGGATGTAGTTCTGGGTGACCCCGAGGCGGCGGGCCAGCTCCCGCTGCGTGAGCTTGTGCTTCTCGCGCATGGCCCGCAGGCCGATGGCGCGAACCTCGACATTCATGTCGTACAACTTACGACCGCAGAGTTGTTTTGTCAAGGCGACCCCACAAAGACCTCGCGGGTGCCCCGGCCGGTCCCGCCCGGCCGGGACCGCTATGCTCCCAGGCCGATGTGCCGCGTCTGCCTGAAGAGGCCGGAGATCCCCGACGAGCGCTATGGGCGCTGTGAGGCCTGCGCCAAGGCTGGCCGGGTGCCGGTGCGCTTCCGCCTCGGGCCGGCGCGCGGCGGCGCCGGGCTCTCGGTGCGCGCCGGGGAGATGTCGCCGCGGGCGATGCGCAGCAAGCTCCACGAGCAGCTGGCCAGGTTCGGCGGCCAGCCCTCGGTGAAGACGCACCTCGGCCTGCACGAGGTCGAGCTGGTCCTGGCCAAGGACCGCCTGGAGTCGGTGCGCCTGGCCCCCGACCTCAAGGAGCGCAGCGCCGACGCCATGGACGCGCTGCGCGCGGCGGCCGAGCGCACCGACGCCGCCTGGTAGTCCGGACCTCCGCGGCGGCGGCGACGCGCGTTGCGGCCAGCATCGGCCAGAACGCTCAGCCCCCGGCGTGCAGGAGCCGCCACCACCAGGACGGGCCCGGCAGGTCGTCGTCGAGCAGCACCACCCACTGCATGCTGGCGCCGGCGCCCTGCACCGTGCCGTCGACGACGGCGACGCGGGTCCCGGCCGGGGCTCCGGGCTCGACGGGGAGCAGGCGCATGGTGAGGTCGATCCTGGTTCCCTGGCGCACCGCGAACGAGGTGCTGTTGCGCGGCTCGGCACGGACGAAGGACTGCGCGCCCCAGCGCGTGGTGACCTGCCCGTTGACGTCGATCGGCAACGACGCCGGCACCGCGCCGTAGCCCGCATACCCGGATTCCACCGCGGACCTGGCGGCGTCGAGCGCGGCGTTGAGGTCGGTCTGGGCCAGTACGGCGCCGACCATGGTCACCATCGCCCCGCTGCCCACGTCGCGGCGCGCCGCGAAGAGCAGGCAGCCGCCCGCCTGCGGCGTCGAGCCCGTCTTGATGCCGAGCCATCCCGGCACGCTGCCGAGCAGGGAGTCGAGGTTCTCCAGGTCGGTGCCGTCGGGCAGCCGGGCGCTCGGGGTGGCGACGATCGCCGCCAGCGCCGGCACCTGCAGCACCGCTCCACCCAGCTTCACCAGGTCGCCGGCGCTCGACACCGTGTCGGGGCTGAAGCCGCTCGGGTCGGCGAAGTGCGTGTGCGACATGCCCAGCTGCTGGGCCGCGTCGTTGAGCTGGGCGACGAAGCCGTCGACGCTGCCCGCGGTCCAGCGCCCCAGCGTGTCGGCGAAGTTGTTGGCCGAGGGCAGCAGCAGGCCGAGCAGGAGCTGCCGCTCGGTGAGGTGCTCGCCCGCCACCACCGGAAGCGACGAGCCGTCCTCGGCGAGCACCGCCCTGTAATCGGCGACGTCGGCGGCGTCCATGGTGAGCAGCGGACCCTCGTCGAACTGGTCCTTGAGGGGATGCGCGCGCAGCACCACCAGCGCCGTCATCGCCTTGGCCACCGAGGCGATGGGGCGCGGGGTGTCGGCGTCGAGCAGCGCCAGCGGCTGGCCGTTGCCCAGCAGCGCGAGCGACCCCTGGGGCGGCTGCTGCACGCGCGTCAGCGGACCGGGCACCGGAGTGATCGACGCCGGCGCGTTGACGTCGACGGCCGGTGCCGGCGGCGTGGCGCTGATGCGCAGCCCTGCAACCGTTCCGCCGCCGACCAGGACCGCACCCGCCAGGGTCGCCGCCGCAACCCTCCCCCGGTGCCTCATCCGCTCCCGCCGCGACAGGCGGCGCACTGGCCGCGGATCATCAGGTCGACGGTGCCGATGTGGAACTCGTGGCGCTCGGCCAGCCGCACGCCGATCTCGCCGAGAACCTCGGCGGGGACGTTCTGCACCTTGCCGCAGGTCACGCAGACGAGATGGTGGTGCCGGTCGGGGTGGTCCACCACCTCGTAGTGGGCGCCGCCGTCGCCCAGGCGCGTCTGCTGCACCAGGCCGATGGCCGAGAGCGTCTCCAGCACGCGATAGGTGGTCGATCGGTTGAACGACGGATAGCGGTCCTGCACCGCGCGGCAGACGTCGTCGGCGGTGAGGTGGCGGCCGTTGGCCTCGCGGAGCACCTGGAGGACCATCTGGCGCTGCGGTGTGGCACGGAAGCCGGCCGCCCGCAACAGGTCGGTGGTGGTCTCGCTCACGGCGCCGCCATCATGCCATTCCCCGCCCGCAAGGGCGGAGGGGCTGCGCCGTAGCATGCATCGAGATGGACGCGACCGACCACGCGCACGACCACGACCACGACCACGACGGTCACCATGGGCAGGGCGCGTCCCGCGGCCACGGCCATTCGCACGGCACCCTGACGTCGGGACCACACGCGCTGCGCGTCACCCTGGTCAGCTCGGCGGTGCTCGGTGCGGTCGCGGCGGTGGAGCTGGCCGTGGCCGGGTTCTCCCACAGCGCGGGCATCCTCGCCGACGGGCTGCACAACCTGGGCGACCTCTCCACCACGATGGCTCTCGCCGCAGCCTTCCTTCTCTCGCGTCGCGCGCCGACCAGGCGATTTCCCTACGGGTACCACCGCGGCGAGGACCTCGCAGGTCTCTTCGTCCTGCTGCTGATCGTCGCCAGCGCCGTGGCGTCGGGTGTCACCAGCGTCGAGCACCTCATCCACCGGCAGCAGATCTCCCAGGCGGGCGCTGCGCTGGCGGTGGCGCTGGTGGGCTTTCTCGGCAACGAGGGAGTGGCCCAGTACAAGACGGTCAACGGCCGCCGGCTGGGCAGCGTCGGCCTCGTCGCCGACGGCCAGCATTCGCGCGTCGACGGCTTCGCCTCGCTGGCGGCGGCGGCGGGAGTGGCCGGCGCCTGGGCGGGCGCGCCGATCCTCGACCCGGTGGCCGGGCTGGTGCTCACGGTGATCATCGGCTGGGTCGCCGTCGACACCGGACGGCACGTCACCGCTCGGCTGCTCGACGAGGCGGACGCCTCGCTGGTGGCGCTGATCACCGAGACGGCGTCAGCGGTTCCCGGTGTCGTCGCGGTGGTCGAGGCAAACGCGCGCTGGACCGGGCGGCGGGTGCGCGCCGAGCTGACCCTCGCGGTCCCGCCCACCGACACCGTCGCGCGTGCTCACGGGTTGGGTGAGGAGGTGCGACACCGCCTCTTCCACCGCGTCGAGTCGCTCGACGAGGTGATCGTGCACCTCGATCCCGCCGGAGACGCGACGGCTCATCGCGAGACGAGCCACCACAGGTCCTGACCGAAGCGCCCGGGCTCCGCGCCGCGCCGTTGCCGGCGTCGAGCGGCGCGGAGCCCGGTGGGAGCGACTCGCCGCTTACCGCTTGGCGGTGCTCTTCTTGCGCGAGCCGCCCCGCGACGACTTCAGCGAAGCGCTCAGCGTCGTGCTGGGCGAGAAGCGCACCACGCGACGGGCGGGCACCTGGACGGACTCGCCGGTGCGCGGGTTGCGCCCGACGCGGGCCGCGCGCTGCGCCGTCTTGAAGGTGCCGAAGCCGTGGATGCGGACCTCGTCACCACCGGTGAGCGCACCGGAGATGGTGTCGAAGAACCACTTCACCTCGTCGCGCGCGGCGGCCATGGTGATCTCTGCCCGCTCGGCAAGCTGCTCGGCCAGCACGTCTCGCGTCAATACAGCCATGCGAAGTCTCCCTGAGGGGAATGGAGGATGCCGCGGAATTGTAGGAGGGACAAGGAACTTTTCGCAATGCGAATTCCGCCGCGGGCCGGCCCGAGCCGGGACGGGCTAGCGCCAGACGCGCTTCATGATCACCCGGGCCAGCTTGTCGGGATCGTGGTGGGTGGAGACCTTGCCGCTCACCACGTCGGCCAGGATGTAGTGCACCGGGCGCTGCGCCGCGCGATCGCGGTCGAAGACCACGCGGGTGATCCCCGCCTCCACGGCCGAGCCGGGCAGGGGCAGCTGGTAGTTGCTGTTGACCACCACGTAGTCGAAGAGGTTGCCGCCGACGTGGGACTCGATGGCGTCGAGGTGCTGCGACACGGTGAACCCGGTGGTCTCGCCCGGCTGGGTGGCCACGTTGCAGACGTACACCTTGACCGCCGGCGTGGCCCGCAGCGCCTCGACCATGCCGTCGACCAGCAGGTTGGGCAGGATCGAGGTGTAGAGCGACCCCGGGCCGACGATGATCAGCTCGGCGTCGAGGATGGCCTGCTCCGCCTCTGGGTTGACCGGCGGGTTGGGCGGGTCGAGGAAGACGTGCTCGATGAAGCCGCCGCCCTCCGGGATGTGCGACTCGCCGACCACCAGGGCGCCCTCGACGTGGCCGCAGAGGGTGACGTCCTGGAGGGTGGAGGGGATGATCTGGCCACGAACGGCGAGAACCCGGCCGGACTCGCGCAGCGCGTGCTCGAAGTTCCCGGTGATCTCGCACATGGCCATGATGAAGAGGTTGCCGAAGCTGTGGCCGCCCAGCTCGCCCTCGCCGCTGAAGCGGTGCTGGAACAGCGAGGTCATCAGCGGCTCGGTCTCGGCCAGCGCGGTGAGGCACTGGCGGAAGTCGCCGGGGGGCAGCACCTGGTACTCGCCGCGCAACCGTCCGCTGCTGCCGCCGTCGTCGGCGACGGTGACGATGGCCGAGATGTTCCCGGTGTAGCGCTTGATGCCGCGGAGCATGGCGCTCATCCCCGTCCCGCCGCCGATGGTCACCAGCCGCGGGCCCTTGGTGAGCAGGCGGTGCGCGTAGAGCTGCTCGATGAGCCCGCGCTCCCCGTTGCTGCGGGCCAGCAGGAAGGGGCCGAGCAGCGACTGTCCCAGCTTGTAGAAGCTGAGCACCAGCACCCCGATGCCGATGACCGCGAAGAGCAGCGCCCGGATGGAGCGCGGCAGGAACTGCAGGGTGAGGGGTCCTGCGAAGGACGGGAAGGTGAAGGTCTGGTAGGCGTCCTTGAGCGCATACCCCACGGCCAGGCTGATCATCACGATGCTGGCGAACAGAAGGAGCAGCCAGCGCTTGATGTTCAGCCCCGGGGTGAACCAGCGAACCAGCGACGGACTGGGCCGGGGGAGAGGGGGCATGCTGGCGCGATTGTCCCACGGGGTGCCCCACCGGGCGGCGCGCTAGCCTTGGGCCCCATGCGCATCGCCGTGCTGGGGGGAACCGGGTTCATCGGTCCCTTCGTCGTCCGCCGGCTGGCCGAGGCCGGCCATCGCGTCACCGTGGTCCATCGCGGCGTCACCGAGCGCGACGACCTCGGCGCTGCGCGCCACGTCCACGCCGAGCGCGCCGACTTCGCCGCGGCGATGGACGCGGTGGGCGACGTCGACGCGGCCCTCGACATGGCGCCGTTCACCGAGGCCGCGGCGCGGACCGCCCTGGCGGCGGTGCGTGGTCACTGTCCGCGGCTGGTGGCCGTGAGCAGCGTCGACGTGTACCGCGCCTTCGGCGCGCTCAACCGCCTGGAGGACTCACCGCTCCCCGAGCCGCCCGTCGACGAGGACGCGCCGCTGCGCACCGTGCTCCACCCGTACCGCAACAGCGTGCCCGCCGGCGGCCCGGAGTGGCTGCGCGACTACGACAAGATCCCCGTCGAACGCCTGGTGATGAGCGATGCCGAGATGGCCGGAACGGTGCTTCGCCTGGGTGCGGTGTACGGACCTGGCGACCCGCAGCACCGCCTGCTCCCCCTGGTGGCCCGCGTCGACGCCCGCCGCCCCGCCCTGCTGCTCGAACCCACCCAGGCGGCATGCCGCTGGCCGTACGTCTACGTGGAGAACGCCGCCGCCGCCATCGCCGCGGCCATCGTCGACCCCCGCGCCGCGGGACGGATCTACAACGTCGGCCCGCCGCTCACACCGACCAAC
>Ga0209810_1002134_pt1 | contig 25081 bp, 32 predicted proteins | sample Coa_R1_7_FD_187159 | JGI IMG/M metagenome (GOLD analysis project Ga0209810, IMG submission 187159) | Surface soil microbial communities from Centralia Pennsylvania, which are recovering from an underground coalmine fire - Coalmine... | ecosystem: Environmental > Terrestrial > Soil > Unclassified... | reverse complement strand
ATTCTTTGTGAGTTTATGAAATCCTTTCACAATGCTAAAGACTATCATTCAGAGGGGTACCTCCTAACTGTATTTTACCCCTCTTCTAATCTATTCTTGTCTCATATCTTTCTGAACCTATTCAGTTTTCTTTATAATCATATTATGATAAACAGTAATCTAATAGTGAGGTGTAATTTAAGGTGTCTAAGCCCGGTTTTATCAAAGTAGCAAGGGTTGATGAACTCCCCGCCGGGCATGGGAAATTGGTTATGGGTCCATTTGAAAAGCCGATTGCGCTTTTTAATGTAGAGGGTCGGTTCTATGCGATTAACTATATATGCCCGCATATGGGGGGGCCTCTTGGAGAGGGAAAATTGAAGGGATACGTCGTAGCCTGCCCCTGGCATGGATGGACGTTTGATGTGAGGACTGGACTTCCCGACCATCCCGGCGGTCACTCCGTTTCGGCCTATGAGGTTAAGGTTGAGGGAAACGATATTCTTGTAGGTTGGATCAAGAGAATATAGGCGGGGAACCCTGGGGTTACCCAGTGCATCTATTTATTATCTCCTTCCATTGCCCTCTCTAAAATCACATCAATGATATTGGGATGTACTCCAAGCGGTTCTGTGATTCGGTAAGAGACGTTAGGATGTTTTTTTGCTGCGTCTTTTACCATGCTTGGTATGTCTTGTGTGGAATGCCTCCCGGGGGCAAGAAAATAGGGGTGAACTATAATCTCTTTGGCTCCTTCAGCTACGCAGGCATCAAAGGCCTGGGAGATTTTTGGCTCAGCGAGTTCCATGTGAGCATAGAGAACTATATCAAACTCCCGGCTGCTTCGCTTTACCATATCGGCGATTTCTGCCAGCATATCGTTCGCTTCTTTAACCACGCTCCCGTGATCTACTAGGATTAGAGCCTTTTTTCTCATATATTATGTAACGGCGTTTAGTTTTATTACCTCTAAGAGGATGTCTGCTGTGCGATAGAATTCCTCGAGAACGAGGTATTCTTTTACGGTATGGATCTCCTTCATCCCGGTGCCTAGGTTCGCACACTCAATCCCGTTTTTGTTGAAGTAATTCGCATCGCATCCGCCTCCGCTTGCGGTGTGCTCAATGGTCAAACCAAGGTTCTTTACGGACTGGTTTACGAGATTCACAATCTTTGATCCTTCTGAAACGTCCATTCTGTCATAGCTCCTCTCTATTTTTTCTTCAACCCTTCCGCTATAGGTTTTTTCTCCTAAAGAGAGATTGTATCGGGATGCGGCGTCGCGGAAACATTTTCTCATGTGCTCTACCTGTCGCCTGAGTTTTTCCTCACTGTGACTTCGCGCCTCTCCTTCAATCCGAACGTGGTTGGGGATAATGTTGGTTGCAAGCCCGCCCCTTATACTGCCGATGTTTGCTGTTGTCTCGAAATCTATCCTTCCGAGATTCATGTTGGAAATGGCCTCGCTTGCAATCTTGATCGCGCTTATCCCCCTTTCGGGGCAGACGCCTGCGTGGGCTTCTAGTCCATAAACATCAAAACTCAATTTCTCCGCCGATGGGCATTTTGTGATTAAATGATGGGGTGAGCTGCTGTCAAGAACAAGGCCATATTTCGATTTAAACTTTGATACATCAATATATTTTGCTCCAATGAGACCAATCTCTTCGCATATTGTGAATGCAATCTCTATGTCGCCGTGAGGCAGGTTTCTTTCTTTAAGCGTTCTAATTACCTCGACTATTATAGCCAGACCGCTTTTATCATCGCTTCCAAGGATTGTGGATCCATCGCTTTTTATCACACCGTCTTCAATTCTCGGCTTAATCCCCTCACCGGGTCCAACTGTATCCATGTGTGAGGAGAGAAAAAAAGGGTTTGCGCCTGACCTGTTGCCCCTTATCCTTACAAAGAGGTTGCCCACATTACCGCCGACCTTTTCGCCCGCATTATCAAAGAAGCATTCTCCCCCAATCTCTTCCATGTCTTTCTTGAGCTTTAGTCCTACCTCCCTTTCCTTTCTGGACAGGCTGTCTATCCTGATTATATCCATTACGTATTCGGTCATTCTTTCCTTTTCAATCATGGCGAATCTCCATTAGAGGCTGTAACCCTGAATCATTATAACCAATTAAGCCACTACTGGGAAAAAGAAATTGGAAAAAGAATGTCTGTTTTGCCATGAATCATGGTGGGTCAGACATTCTTGTCTGACGACCCCATTCTTTGGTCTGCGAGAATTTTTACTTGGAGCGTGTATATCCAAATTACTTAGTGTATACTGCAAGATTAAGATCGCATCCACATTAGTACAAACAGGAGGCTATTAGAATGAATATATATGTGGGTAATTTATCGCGTGAGGTCACAGAAGATGAACTGCGACAGGCCTTTGAAGCCTTCGGACAGATTACATCTGTAAACATTATTAAAGATAAGTTCAGCGGCCAATCCAGGGGATTCGGATTCGTAGAGATGCCCGGAAAAGACCAAGCCCAGGCTGCCATCGCCGGCTTGAACGGTAAGGAATTAAAGGGGCGAGCCCTGAATGTTAACGAAGCTCGTCCTCAATCCGAACGTCGTGAAGGTAGAGGCGGCGGGGGGAGAGGAAGGAAAAGCGGGGAAAGGCGAAGTGGGGGGCATCGCGGCTGGTAAGCGACTAATATGTAATTCACAAAAGAACTTTGCCTGACATAGAAGCCTATTGAATAGCTCTTTAAGAATCCTGACCATTCCTCTTTCTTAAAGCTATGGAAAGGTATTTAGTTCTAAGTAAGACCCAAAGAGTATAAATGGACGGATAAATCTACTATTCCCGCCGGAAGAGGAGTACCTGCTGTATGGATGGAAAGATATATGCGATAGGCGGGATTGGGGGAGTGCTCTTAGGTTTTTCCTTTTTCAAGGCGTTGAAGAATCTCGTTCAGAAACTCCTCTTTCTTTTTAAGCTCTTCGCGAAAATCCATATTCTCAGTACCTGCGATTTCCATCCGGAGATCAGAGAGATAAGTAGAAATAATCTCCCTCAGCATCTCGGCATTCTCAGAGGTTAGCTCAATCTGTATCATTGGTTTCCTCCTTCAGAGTTTTCGACCTCTTTGAATTAGTTTAACTCAAGATTTCAAATAATGTCGAGATGTATTGACAAGGAGTTGTTCTTCTTGATAATAGTAACAAACTCGGAAAGGAGGAAGGCAATGTTAACGCGAACTTTACCTAGAAGGGCATCTTATCTCTTTTTAGCCCTCATCCTGTCTATGCTACTGGGCGCAACGCCCAACATGGCGCAGGGGAGCAAGCCCCAGAAATCGCTCTATGAGCGGCTTGGGGGATACGATGCCATCGCTGCGGTTGTTGATGATTTCTTTAAAAGGATGATTGCGGACCCAAAATTAGGACGGTTCTTTATAGGTCTCAGCACGGACTCAAAGATGCGCGCCCAGCAATTAACCGTAGATTTTATATGCAAGTCTACAGGTGGTCCCTGCCTCTACACCGGTCGTGATATGAAGACCGTCCATACGGGATTGGGTATCACTGATGATGACTGGCAGATCGCTACAAACCATCTCGTAGAGACTCTCGATAAGTTCAAGGTTCCTCAAGAAGAGAAAAATGAGGTGCTTAATTTTGTCTCGGGTCTCAAAGGAGCCATTGTCGAGAAGAAGTAGATTTGTGGTGCTATTTAGGGGCGAATCTTAGTATTCGCCCCAATTAGGGCTATGTTCGGGCAGCGGGTCGCTCAATTAGCTCAATTCTGTAAGAGTCCGGGTCTTCTATAAAGGCAATCACTGTTTTTCCATGCTTCATTGGTCCCGGTGCTCTGACGACTTTACCGCCGAGTTCTTCAATCCTCTTGCATGCTTCATAAATATCCTTGACGCCAAAGGCTATATGTCCGTAAGCGTTCCCGTTGTTGTAGTCTTTAATATCCCAGTTGTATGTCAATTCCAGGAACGGCTCCGTGTCTCCTCCCTGACCGATGAAGGCCAGTGTAAAACGCCCTTCTGGATAATCCGTTTTTCTGTGCAGTTTGAATCCCAGAACCTCTGTATAAAACCGAATGGACTTTTCAAGGTCTCTAACCCTGAGCATCGTATGCAAATACTGCATTGCTAACCTCCAGACCGTATATTAGAAAGTATCGCATAAGTGTGGAGGGAATTCAATTGCGATTTGGATTTTAGGAAGCCCTTGACAGTGTAGCTTTGTAACCTTATAATCGAGAAAGATTCTCAACTATGTAAACTTAGAAGAACTTGGCCAATAGGGTGACATCTATGGCGCGGCCAAATATACATACCAGGATAAAGTTGAAAATGGCATCGTATATGGTTGCCTTAAGCCTCATTATATTTTTTCTCCTTTCCTTAAGCTTTCATAATCACGCTTTTTGTTTTGATAGCTCTTCTGTTAAGAAGGTTTCTCAGTCTGAATCAACGTATCCAAAGGAATCTAATGAATTCTGTCCGGCGTGCTCTCTATATGGGAATCTTAAATCACTTGATATAATTAACGTTTTTGATGTTAATGTTTTTGGAGTTCTAGTAGCTTTTTTAAAACCTGATGTTTTAATCCCGCCTTCATTTTTATACCTAAAAAAATCCCCTCGTTCACCTCCCGTAATCCTCTAAGCGGTTCCAAAATTAATTTAATACTTAGTCGGGTTAGTTACCTGATACAACTGACCACCATTACTTATTGGAGGTGAAATATGAGGATGCGATTAGAAGCCGGACATTTCGGTTTATATACGACTATGCCTATTATAGTAACATTGCTTTTTGGTTTGTTTCTTTCCCCAAGTATGTACGGGGAAGCTTCGGGCGACGAGAGAGAGGATGTAACAAAGGAAATACAGGAACTTCGACAACAAATAGAAATTATGCAGAAAAAATTAGATGAGCTTGAGCAGAAAAATAAGGAACTCGAAGATGAGGCAAAAAAGCAAAAAGAGGAAAAAGAGTTGGAAAAAGCAATTAGCCAACCAACTCCTCTGCCACCTCAAGGGAGCGGATTTCTTAAAGGGCTTGTGCAGAGCCTTAATCCAGATATAAGCGCCATTGGGATATTTTCTACTGCATATTTCTCTAAAAACCCTCCTGCTCCCCAACTTGCTGACACAGACCCTGCAAACACAGGAATTAACCTTCAAGAATTTGAGCTGGGATTTCAGGGTGTTGTAGACCCTTATTTTAGAGCCGACTCCTTTATTACGTTTACTCTAGATAGTGTTGAGGTGGAAGAAGCTTACATGACCACTTTATCACTGCCATTTAATCTACAGATAAGGGCTGGCAAAATGAGAAGCAAGTTTGGAAGGATAAATCTACAGCATACGCACGTGCAGGATTTTGTGGATGTTCCTCTTCCCTACGGAACTTTTTTAAACGGAGAGCTAAGCCCTGTGGGGGTTGAGTTTAATTATCTCCTTCCGCTCCCCTGGTATGCAGAGTTAAGCGCTTCTATAAATAGCCCTGAAGGGGAAGGACCTACTTTTGTCCGTAGTTCGGATGCAAACAACTTAGGCCTGCTTCTCTATACGGCTAACCTGACAAATTTCTTTGAGATTTCTGATGCCTTATCTGCACAGGTAATTGGCTCTATCGCTACTGGATCAAACGGTACGGATACCGACAACCGCTCAACCGTTTATGACGGCACCCTTTTTATTAAGTATCGTCCTTTAGAAAGCTCTTCATACCAAGAGATTAAGTTACAATCCGAGTTCATGCTAAGGCAAGCTACAATAGCTGAGGGTAGCTTTATCGATTGGGGAGCGTATGCATATATTCTCGATCGCTTCGCACAGAGGTGGAATGCTGGGTTTAGATTCGACTTCGTGGACAGTAACAAACAGTTTCCTTCGGAACAATCGGGTGAGTTATTTCCTACTCAAAAGGAATACCGTTACTCAGCACTTCTTAGATTTAACCCATCTGAGTTCTCAAGGATAGAACTCCAGTATGATTTTTATAACCCCAGCTTCAGGAGTAATTTCAGTTCTATTTTTCTTCAATTTCAATACGCAATTGGTGCCCATGGGGCACATCCATTTTAAAAATAAGGAGATAAATCTAATGAGACAATATAAGATTTTTCAATTCGCGGCACTGCCTGTTTGCTTGGCTCTATTTCTGATGTTGTTCTCATCTATCTACGCTCAAGTGGCATCGGCAAAGATAAAGGTAGTCGCTTCGCTTCCCACCCTTGGGGAGATAGCAAAAGAGGTTGGCGGAGATAAGATTGATGTGAAAAGCCTCGCGAAGGGTTACCAGGACCCTCACTTTGTGGATGGAAAGCCGAGCTTTATCCTAGATTTAAATAAAGCCGACTTGTTGATTCATAATGGTCTGGAGTTAGAGATAGGCTGGCTTCCTCCTCTTGTAACCGGAGCAAGAAACTCTAAGATCCTTCCTAACAATATAGGCAATCTGGATTGCTCTACGCTAATTTCGAATATTCTTGAAGTGCCCACTACAAAGATAGACCGGAGCATGGGAGACATTCATCCGGGTGGAAATCCCCACTACTGGCTCGACCCGCGAAACGGAATTGCAATTGCAAAGGGGATCGCAGAGAGACTAAAGGAGATAGACCCTAAAAATGCATCTTACTATGATGAGCGATTGGGGGATTTTACAAAGCGCCTTAGCGCAAAGATAAAAGAATGGGACGAAAAACTGGCTCCTTACAAAGGAACTCAAATCGTTACATATCACAAGAGCTGGGTTTATTTCTCTGATTGGGCTGGATTTAATGAGGTGGGATATGTGGAGCCAAAACCGGGGATTCCGCCTTCGCCTTCTTATGTGGCAGATTTGATTGGGGAAATACAGAAAATGAATGTAAAGCTTGTTATAGCGGAGTCCTTCTACCCTCAAAAGGCACCTGCTCTCATCGCTCAAAAAGCAGGTGCCTCTTTTCTTGTCCTGCCCTCGGCGGTTGGTGGGAGTGATGGAATAAATACATACTCTGATCTTTTTGATGTAATTGTTGGTGAAATAACATCTAAACTGGCCAGTCACGGAAAAGGCTAGGGCGGACTTTGTACATAAGGGCAGTGGGATAAGTCCTTTTGCATATCATATATATATCAAAAAGGAGAGATAAAAATGAGTTCATCTTTTCTCATAAAGTTAGAAGATGTGGCAACTGGCTACAATAAAAAGGAACTCTTAAGCTCTATAAGTTTTTCTATTGAGCAGAATCAATTTTGGGGAATAGTCGGTCCAAATGGAGGAGGAAAAACTACATTATTAAAAACTATTCTGGGACTTATTCCACCCGTGAAAGGAAAAGTACAATACGGTAAAAACCATCCTTTGATATTCGGATATGTTCCTCAACGTGAAAACTTTGATCATATATTTCCAATCTCTGTTTCTGAGTTTGTATCTATGGGAAGGTACATACGAATCCCGGCTGGCAGAAGGGTTAAGAAAGAAGACTGGAGAATTGTAACGGAGTGCCTCCAGAAGGTTGAGATTCCCCATCTAAAGGAACGTCCGTTTAGGTCACTCTCAGGAGGCGAGAAGCAACGCACTCTTCTTGCTCATGCTCTTGCTGGGGAACCCGATATATTGATCCTTGATGAGCCCACGGCCTCAATGGATATTAAGGGGGAAACCGCTATTATGGAATTGATAGGAAAAATAAGGGAGAAAGACAACCTCACGGTTCTTATGGTGAGTCATTTTTTGAACATAGTTGCTAGATTTGCTGATCATGTGGTTGTAATTGATAAGGACAGCAATATCTTTCGTGCAGGGACTATGGAAGAGGTTTTTAATGATGAAACCTTAAGCAGGCTTTTTGGACTGGATGTAACTGTAGAACAGGTCGAGGGTAAAGTGCGAATATATGCAACAGTTAGCTGAAAGGAGGTATGTATATATGATAGAGCAACCCACAATTAATTCCAATCAGCAGATTCAGGGCTGGGTTATTGAGGCATTTAATTTGCCAAAGAAAACGATGATTGATATAAATGAGTGTGAATATTTTGAAGAACAGCCCTCTTCAATGGGTACTGTTATAACTGTTCATTCATGTAAAGATCACACGCATGAATATACAATTCCAAAGTTGCCTGCTGATATAAAATATGGGGATATAGAACTGCTAAGGAATGGGAATGAGCACGAACACCATATTCATAAAAAGAACACCATTTTCGGTTATTTATTTCGGTTCTCCATCTGGTGGCTCAGTTTGTCTGGATTATATATGTTTTTTGCTACCTGTCCCTGTTGCGGGCAGGTTGGATGTCCTGTTGGAGCTGGCACCGCTGGCCTTGTAGGCGGCTTCTTCGCCTTATGCAAGCAAAATTGGAAAGGTTTTATCAAACTCATACGCGGTAAGCTGTTCAATAGGAAATAGATCAGGTTTAGCTAAAAAGCCAATCTTAAAGATTAAGGAGCGACTGTTTTGGACATCTCTTCATTCGGAGAGTTTATAAAAAGCTATTTTCTCTGGCGCGACCCTATGATTGTTGGGGCTGTATCGGGGGCTATATGCGGGTTTCTTGGGGTTTATGTGGTGCTACGTCGGATTGTTTTTGTAGGGGCGATGCTCTCCCAAGTCTCAAGCTTTGGTGTGGCTCTCGCCTTCTATCTTCAGGGGTTTTCCGCCTTGAGTTTATTTGGGTCTTTAATTGATCCCTTTGCTCTATCTCTGATTATTACAGGGTTAGCTGTGCTCTTTTTTGCCCTAAAGAGTAATTTTTTCCGTATAAGCCAGGAAGGAGCTATAGGCTTCGGATACCTGCTCGCTTCCGGAATGGTGGTGATTATAGGTAGCCTGATCACACACGAGGCTCACGACATCACTGACATCCTTTTTGGAAGTGCTGTCGTCGTAGATCCGAAAGAGGTTTATATTGTGCCTGGTGTAGCCTTTCTTTCCATTCTCATTCACTGGATATTTTTTAAGGACTTTATATTTGTCTCTTTTGACCCTGAGACGGCAAGGTTGTTTAATTATCCGATAAGGATACTGAATACTGTTCTATTACTCACGATTGGAATCGTAATAGCAGTCACAACCCGTGCCCTGGGGGCACTTCCTGTTTTTGCCTTGGCCGTTCTTCCTCCGCTTACCGCTCTTTTCCTGACCGAAAGGCTGAGCTGGGTTTTTGTTCTATCCGTTGTAATCGGGGTTCTATCCGCGACGCTTGGGTACTACTTTTCTTTTATCTTGTCTCTTCCAACGGGGGCTTCCATAACGACCTGTGCATCGTTGTTTTTTCTCATGGGAACGGGTTGGCAGTGGACTAAGGGTTTGGCCTGAAACTAGAAACTCTTAAGATAGGTCATGTTCAAAAATTTCATTTTAAACATGTTAGTGCTTGCTTTTCTTCTATCAGATTGCAGCAAATATAATGAAGTAAGAAGAGGTCTTGATTTTCTCAAAACCAACTCTTTCCAGTGCGATGTAGTACAGGTTATTTATGGAGATATGTTTTACTGCCAACTTTCAGATAGAGAAACAGAAAAAATCAAGTTGATTGGCGTTGAAATACCAAAACCTATTGAAGGAAAAGCGGCGGCGTTTACGAAATCTATTCTTAAGAGAGGAACTCTGGTAAAACTTGAATTCGATAAAGAGACTAGAGATAGGTATGGACACATTCTTGCTTATGTATATTTGCCAGGTGGGAAATGGCTTAATTCTTTACTCATTCAGGAAGGATATGCCCGGGTTGTGATAAATTTGTCTGATGTTAGGTATAAGGATTTATTTTTGAATTTACAGAAAGAGGCAAAGGAGCAAGGTAAGGGATTCTGGGGAATTAAATAGAAGAAGGATAAAACAGTTAAAACATATTATAAAGATGGAGGGATACATCATGAAGAGAACTTTCTTAGCTTTATCTATTCCGATTCTTCTTACATACATCTCTAAAGCTTGCGAAAACACAACAATTTGGGCTATTGTTGAGGATTCGCATAAATTTGATGGCGAGGAAGTCTGTGTAGATGGCACGGTCTCAAACCTTGAATTAACATCCAAAATGGGAAATACTTATACAACCTTCGGATTGAACGATGAAAACGGCAGGTCTATAAGCGTATATTCTCCTGGAACCCTTTCAATAAAGGAAGGGGATAGGGTTAAAAGTAATAGGTACGTATGAGGTTAAGAAAATATTACTAAGATATACTTTCTACAATGAGATTGATGTCACCAGTGTGGAGAAGATGCAATAGAGATATTATGGGTGCCAAAGCCCTTTTTTAGATCACCATCAAGCTCAAACTTGATGGTAAATTGCGGCCATACCAGCCTGAGGTAGTGACCTTAGTAGAGAATAACGAACATCAAGGGATGTAAATTAGGACTATACTCAATCGTCGGTTAAATTTTAAAATACGCTATAACCTCTTTACATATTAATTCAGAGTGGTATATAATCTGACAAACCTGTTATTTGCTCTTTGAAAATAACTCTTTTCTGAGGCTGATTTGTAGGGTTTCTTCCGGGTTAATGGCTTGTGGCTTCAAGCTGTGTAGTATGTATTCCCACACTCAGTCTCTGCAGGAGGTGTAGGATGATAGCAAAGCGCTCTGCTCTTATGGTGCTTTTATTTTTTCTTCCCGCTACCGCTTTTGCCGCTAAAAGATATGTTGTTAAACGGGGGGACAATTTATCCAGCCTAGCAAAGAAGTTTCGTGTCTCTCTTCTGAGTATAAAGAAAGTAAATGGTCTTAGTAGTGATAGATTAAACGTTGGCGATACTATATTAATTCCTGATTCTGAAAATAGTAAAACATCGATTAAACAAAATACAGACAATGGTGGAGAATTTGATTATTCCGCCCAACCTGTTGTCTCTGCTACTGAGAGTGAGCAAAAGGAACCAGCTGAAAATCAAATCACCACGAATAGGCAGTACGTTGTTGTTCAAGGTGATACGTTATCCGGAATTGGTAAAAAATTTGGAGTCTCTTCCAAGGATATAATAAAACAAAATAACTTAAAAAATACTAACCTGCGAATAGGGCAAAGGCTTACTTTACTTTATAGGTCTAATAAAACACCATTAGCGGCTGAGCACCTCAGCCAAGAGGGAAAACCCGTTTCTCTTAATGTAAATGAGACTACCAGATATGTTGTCAAAAGGGGCGACAACCTGTCCTTGATAGCGGAAAGGTTCGATGTGTCTGTAGAGGATTTGAAGAATGTAAACCGCATACGGAGAAACAGCTTGCGGGTTGGTCAGGTCATTAGCATTCCAAATCAAAACAGAGTCGTAAAATTAAGTGTAGAGGGCATTAATATAGGCCATGACCAGAATAAGACCAGTGTAAATACGAAGATTAAAACTGATGATCATCAGAAAAATGCGAGTGGTGATGGCGGCATCTCCAGGGATAGTATTATAAAAATAGCCAAGAGATTTCTTGGTATTCCCTATAAATTTGGAGGGACCTCTCCCATTAAAGGCCTTGATTGTTCTGCATTTGTAGGACAGGTGTTCAGCTTCCTCAATGTTGACCTTCCAAGGACTGCACGGGAGCTTTTCGGGGTTGGACGCCATGTGAACAGAAGCCAGCTTGCCGCAGGCGATCTGGTATTTTTTAGAACCTATGCGCGTTATCCCTCTCACGTTGGAATCTACATGGGAGATAGCGAATTCATCCATGCTTCTTCTAAAGCTCACATGGTGACAATTGACAGCATAGATCGTCCGTATTTCTTAAAGAGATACATAGGAGCTAGGAGAATCGAAAAAGCCGGTTTATTCTATGGGGAATTATCCCAAGATTATAAGGGCTTTGAGAGACAGTGACGGATTCCTCTCTAAAAATCCATACCAGATTCGCGTCAAATTTGAAATGCCTGAAGCCGATATGTATATTATTAAAAATGATTGATTATATCGGCAGATTCAGAGATTTTCTTATCTCTGAGAGGAATTACTCAGAGCATACCGTCAGAGCTTACACGACCGACCTTTCAGAGTTTAACAGTTTTCTAAGGGAGAAGGGAATTTTAAATGACGGTGCTGACATATCATGCGTGGACGAGGTTTCCATCAGGGCATACATCGGCTGGCTTTATGGAAAGAAGAATTCTAAGAAATCTATATCAAGAAAACTCGCGTCAATCAGAACGTTTTTTGAATTTTTTATGAGAGAGGGTGTTATACGAAAGAACTCCGCCAAGTTAGTTCCTACACCGAAGGGAGAAAAAAAACTGCCAGCATTTTTAACTGTGGATGAAGCGTTTAAACTCATTGAGGCGGCTGAGATCAAGGGGGTTCTCGGTCTCAGGGATAGGGCAATACTCGAACTTCTCTACTCAAGCGGCATCAGGGTAAGCGAGCTTGTGGGAATAAATTTAAGCAACGTGAATCTCGCAACCTCCCTTGTAAAGGTTCTTGGAAAGGGGAATAAAGAGAGAATCGTTCCACTCGGCTCTAAAGCTCAAGAAGCGATTCGGCAGTTCATGGAAAAAAGATATGAACTCCATCCAAAGGGCGATTTCCTTTTTGTGAACTCTAGAGGCGGCAGACTTACTTCAAGAAGTGTGGGGAGAATAGTGAAGAAGTATTCTATCATTTCGGGGATTCCAAAGAACGTGAGCCCTCATGTTTTGAGGCATACATTTGCCACCCACCTTCTTGGGAGCGGTGCGGATCTGCGCGCGATTCAGGAGATGCTCGGACACAGTAATCTTTCGACGACTCAGCGCTATACCCATACATCAATCGAAAAAATCATGGAGATTTATGATAAAACCCATCCGAGGGCGTAGAATGAGAGAGTTTCACGGAACGACTATAGTTTGTGTTAAAAAGGACGGACACGTGGCAATGGGCGGAGATGGCCAGGTGACCCTGGGACAGACTGCAATAAAACACACGGCTAGAAAGGTAAGAAAGATTTACAATGACAAGGTGATGGTGGGCTTTTCGGGGGCCACGGCGGATGCCCTTACCCTTTTTGATAAGTTTGAGTCAAAGCTTGAAGAGTATAGGGGAAACCTCAAAAGAGCCGCCGTAGAGCTTGCAAAGGACTGGCGGACTGACAGGATGTTGAGGAGGCTCGAAGCGCTCCTTGCAATTGCGGATAAGGAAAGCATGTTTCTTATTTCCGGAAGCGGAGATGTTCTTGAGCCGGATGATGATGTATTAGCGATTGGTTCAGGTGGGGCTTATGCGCAATCTGCGGCAAAGGCGCTCATTAGGCATTCCAGATTGGACGCGAGGGCGATTGTAGAAGAATCCCTTAGGATTGCATCGGAAGTCTGCATTTACACGAATGATAGAATTGTGGTAGAGGTTTTATAAGATATGGGCGAAGTCTTTTTTACTCCGAGAGAAATAGTTTCAGAATTGGATAAATACATAATAGGTCAGAATAAGGCAAAAAGAGCCGTATCAATCGCGCTTAGAAACCGATGGAGGCGCCAGCACGTCTCTCCTGAGTTGAGAGATGAAATTGCACCCAAGAATATATTGATGATTGGCCCCACAGGGGTTGGAAAAACCGAGATTGCAAGGAGGCTCGCAAAGCTTGCTCAGGCTCCGTTCCTCAAGGTTGAAGCTTCTAAGTTCACAGAAGTTGGATACGTTGGAAGAGATGTTGAGTCAATGATTCGAGACCTCACGGACGTTGCTGTAAAGATGATAACCGATGAGGAAAAGCAATCTATAAGAGCAAAAGCTGAGGATTTAGCGGAAGAGAGAATTCTTGACCTCTTATATCCAAGAAGTAAAACTACTGAGGTCGCTTCGTCTAGCGAGACGAGAGAGAAGTTTAGAAAACTCTTGCGTGAAGGGAAGCTCGATGAGAGATATGTAGATATTGAAGTAAGTGCAAAAAACCTTCCGATTCAGGTTTTTACTCCATCCGGAATGGAGGAGATGGATGTAAACATCGCCGATATGCTGGGAAATATGTTTCCCAAGCGCACGAAAAAGAGAAAGGTAAAAGTCCCTGAGGCGATGGAAATACTGGTTCAGGAAGAGGCACAAAAGCTCATTGACATGGATAAGGTGGTTAAACTCGCAATTGAAAGGGTTGAGCAGTCGGGGATTATTTTCATAGATGAAATAGATAAAATTGCAGGGCGCGAGGGCACGGCGGGGCCTGACGTTTCAAGAGAGGGGGTTCAGAGGGATTTACTTCCAATAATAGAGGGGTGTACGGTGAATACAAAGCATGGGATGGTGAGAACCGATCACATACTCTTCGTTTCCGCGGGGGCCTTTCACGTTTCAAAACCATCCGACCTTATTCCTGAGCTTCAGGGCAGATTTCCAATAAGGGTAGAGCTTGATCCTCTTACAAAAGAGGATTTCGTAAAGATTCTCACGGAGCCGAAGAACGCCCTTATCAGACAATACAAAGAACTTCTCAAGACGGAAGGAATTGACCTCATATTTAAAGAGGATTCAATAAATGAGATTGCAGAGATCGCCGCTTATGTAAACGAATCGACCGAGAACATTGGGGCAAGAAGGCTCCACACAATTATGGAGAGAATCCTTGACGACATTTCTTTTAACGCCCCCGACATTTCGAAGGAAAAGATTGTGATAGATGCGAGGTATGTAAAAGAAAGAATTGCGGATATTGTGAAAAATAGAGACCTGAGCCGGTATATTCTATAATTTATCAACCTCCATTTGATGTTTTTTCAAAAATCCTTTCCCTCTCACCTTAAAGTATATTCATACCAACTTTTGGCAACAGATGTAGGGGCGAACGGCTATTTACCCTAATATGGCATAGGGCGTACTGCGTACGCCCCTACAAAATCAATGCCGTATTTCGATACGAAACCGCTATCGGAATTCGTGAAAATATAGTTGCATTTTTCATTATTTCTATTATAATAGAAATATGAAATTAAAATTAGCAAATAAAGATGTCGTCCGCTATGCCAATATGCTTTCTGCCATGGGAGCAGAGCCGCGTCTTCGGATTATGAGGCTATTATTATCGGCACATCCACAAGGTATGGTTGTAGGTGATATACAGGCTGAGCTTGGAATCGCAAACTCAACCCTGTCTCATCACTTGGAAAAGTTGAAGAATGTAGGTCTTGTAACTGTTCGGCGTGACCGCCAATTCCTGTGGTACGCGGCCAACACGAAGCCATTGCAAGAGCTGCTGGCTTTTCTCTTTGCCGAGTGTTGTTCTCGTAACCGGACGATAAAACCCGAAGCCATAATTTCATTTTGTAAATAGGAGGACTGTTATGAGCTTAAGAAAGGAGTACGAAGTGTCTAAGGGAGACTCTGGAACCAATCAAGAACTTAAAGAGGTTGTAAAGAAAAAATATGGCCAAATTGCGTTACAGGTTGAAAGTGGAGGTGTCTCATGTTGTGGAGCAGGATGCGGAAAGGCTCAGGCGCACAACAAACCAGACCCAATCACTTCTAACCTTTATGGGGCTGAAGAGATTGCTGAAATTCTCAGCGAAGCTGTTCTGGCTTCTCTGGGGTGCGGTAATCCTACCGCGCTTACCCAACTCAATACAGGTGAGACTGTGCTTGATCTCGGCTCTGGCGGCGGCATTGATGTGTTGTTATCTGCTAGGCGGGTTGGACCAACCGGAAGGGTCTACGGTCTTGATATGACGGATGAAATGCTCGCATTGGCCCGTGAGAATCAACGCAAGGCCGGTATTGAGAATGTGGAGTTTCTTAAAGGCGAAATTGAGCAAATTCCACTGTCTGACAATTCCATTGACGTTATCATATCTAACTGTGTCATTAATCTCTCCGCCGATAAAGACCGAGTTCTGGCGGAGGCTTTCCGTGTACTCAAGCCCGGTGGCTGCTTAGCCATCTCGGACATTGTGGTTCGGGGAGAGATGCTTCCTGAGATTCGTCGGAATGTAGAACTCTGGGTTGGCTGTGTATCTGGGGCATTGGAAGAGTACGAGTACCAATCCAAGTTGGAAAAGGCTGGTTTTGTTGAGATTGATCTGGAACCCACGCGTATATATCGTATCGAAGACGCGCGTGAATTTCTCATCAATGCCGGTATTGATGTTGATGCCATTGCGCCGCAGATAGACGGGGAATTCATGAGCGCATTTATCCGTGCACGGAAACCGGATTATCGGAGCTGACCATGAAAAAGGTTCTTTTTGTGTGCGTTCACAACAGCGCGCGGAGCCAGATGGCAGAAGCGCTTTTGAACCAGATATGTGGCGGCGAGTTTGAAGCTCAAAGCGCTGGTTTGACTCCAGGCAAACTTAATCCTCTTGCTGTCGAGGTAATGCAGGAAATTGGAATTGACATTTCTAAAAAAGAGACGCGGAGTGTGTTTGATGTTTGGAAATTAGGACAGATGTTTGCCTATGTCATTACAGTCTGTGATGAGACCAGCGCGGAGCAATGTCCAATCTTCCCTGGGGTTACAACAAGGCTCCATTGGAGCTTTCCCGACCCATCAACCTTTGAGGGGACATGGGAAGAAAGATTAGAGCGAACAAGGCATGTACGGGATATGATTAGGGCAAGAATCGAGGAATGGTGCCATTCAAACTGTCTCGCTGCTGTTGCATAAGCCCAAGGCTCCGATAAAACCATCCTAATCGAAAGAGAAATAATTTCGGGGGAGTTTCGGGTCATACGTGACCTTAAGAAGTTTTCTAATACGATGGGATATTTCAAAGTTGAAATGGTATAATAAGACGCTATAATTTATCTCCTCGAATAAACTGAAAGTAGTCTCATAAGTAGAGAGGATTATCAGGCAATAATGTCTGTTTCTAAGTCTCTTCCTATTATGAGATAACTTCTGATAAAAGATGAAAGAGCTAATCGAAAAGGCAAAAACGCTCGTTGAGGCCCTTCCTTACATAAAGGAATTTTATGGAAAAACCCTCGTGGTAAAGTACGGCGGAAGTATAGGGGGACAGGAGCTTCACAACTTTGCGCGCGACATTGTTCTCATGAAATACATTGGGATGCACCCCGTGGTCGTTCACGGCGGCGGCCCCCAGATTGGAAATCTCCTGGGAAGACTTGGGATGAAATCTCAATTCATCGCGGGGCTCAGGGTTACGGATTCAGAAACGATGGAAGTGGTCGAGATGGTCCTCGTTGGAAAGGTCAATCAAGAGATAGTAACGGCAATAAATTCTCTCGGCGGGAATGCGGTAGGTGCATCGGGGAAGGACGGAAGGATAATAGTCGCAAAAAAGATTGACATATCGAAGATTGCAGAAGACGGCACTGACATTCCCGAGGGCGCGGATTTAGGTATGGTAGGAGAGGTCGAAATGGTAAATCCCCATCTTATACAGGTCCTTGAGGGGGCGGGTTTTATTCCGGTTATCGCTCCAGTTGGATTTGATGAAGAGGGAAGGTCTTATAACATAAACGCCGATCATGTCGCTGGAAAGATTGCCGGAGCGCTAAACGCGGAGAAATTGATTCTCCTAACGGATGTGCCCGGGATACTCGATGAAGAGAAAAACCTTATTTCCTCGCTTACGGAAGCAAGTGCAAAAGAGCTTATGAAAAGGGGAGTAATCTCAAGCGGAATGATACCAAAGGTCAGGTGTGCGACTGAGGCTCTTCGCGAAGGGGTGAATAAAGCCCATATAATTGACGGAAGAGTGGAGCACGCGCTAATACTTGAGATATTTACCGACGCGGGGATAGGGACGGAGATACTGATTTGAAAACAGAAGAAATAATCGCAAAGTTTGAGAGATATATAATGAGCACATACAGCCGCCATCCCATAGCGCTTGTGGGCGGGGAAGGGTGCTGGGTGTGGGATGTCGAAGGGAAAAAATACCTCGACTTTATCACTGGAATTGCCGTGACCAATCTGGGCCATCATCACCCGGCGATAATTAATGCCATAGAGGAGCAGGCCGAAAAATTGATCCATGTCTCGAACCTCTTTCACATATTGCCCCAGGTTGAGCTTGCCGAGATTCTCGTAAAGAACTCCTTTGCGGACAAGGTGTTTTTCTGTAATAGCGGCGCGGAGGCAAATGAGGGGGCGATAAAGCTCGCAAGAAGATGGGGGGAGGCGAACGGCGGCAGATACAAGATTGTCTCCGCGCTGGGCTCTTTCCATGGAAGGACGCTTGGTGCGCTCAGCGCAACTGGGCAGAAGAAGTATCAAAAGGGGTTTAAGCCCCTTGTTTCTGGGTTCAAATTCGTCCCCTACGGGAGGGTGGAGCCGCTGAGAAGGGCATTGAATGATGAAAAGGTATGCGCTGTAATACTTGAGCCTATACAGGGAGAAAACGGGGTTGTGATCCCTCCGGATGACTATCTGCCCAAAGTGAGAGAGATATGCACAGAAAAAAACATGCTCTTAATTCTCGATGAGATTCAGGTTGGGCTTGGAAGAACGGGAAGGCTGTTCGCATATGAGCACTATGGAATAGAGCCTGACATAATGACGCTTGCCAAGGCCTTGGGCGGCGGGATTCCGACAGGGGCGGTTCTTTCACGCGACGAAATTGCGATTTATCTAACCCCCGGGTCTCATGGCTCTACACTAGGAGGAAATCCACTTGCTATGTATTCTGGATGCGCTGTTCTAAAGACTATACTCAGCAATGGGGTCTTGGATAATGCGGCTACAATGGGGAAGTATTTCTTAGATAAGCTCTACGGTTTGGGGCAAGAATATCGCGGTTTAATAAAAGAAACGAGGGGCAAAGGGCTTATCCTTGGAATAGAACTCCGAACAAAGGATAAGGGAAAGGAGATCATAAGAAGGTGTTTGGAAAAGGGGTTACTTGTCAATCTTACTGAAGAGAAAATAATAAGGATCCTTCCGCCCCTTATAGTGAGCCGTGAAGAGATTGATTTTGCTTTAGAAAAACTCAATGAATCATTTAAAGAGGTCTCCTGATGCCCAGACATCTCCTTAGTATATTTGACCTAAAAAGGACCGAGATAGAATTCCTTCTCCATAGGGCCTTTGAACTCAAGAGGCTAAAGAAGGAGGGTATCCCACATCATACACTAAAGGGCAAATATATAGGGATGATATTTGAGAAGCTCTCTACGAGGACGAGGATCTCGTTTGAGGTTGGAACGATTGACCTTGGCGGGAACGTGATATACATGAGCTCGCGTGATATGCAGCTTGGGCGCGGAGAGACTATCGCCGATACGGCGAGGGTTCTCTCATCATATGTGGATGGAATTATAATAAGAACATACGGGCAGGAGAGGATCGAGGAGCTGTCACGGCACTCATCAATCCCTGTAATCAACGCCCTTACAGACCTTGAGCACCCATGCCAGATTATATCGGACTTATTTACCATAAGGGAAAAGGGCCTCGATATTGAGAAGATGAAACTCGCATATGTGGGGGATGGAAATAATGTCGCCAATTCACTTGTCGCCGCCGCGGGCATTCTGGGATTCCACCTCGCCGTGGGAACCCCAGAGGGATACGGGCCTGACAAGAAGATATTAAAAGAGGCCGTGGAGCATAGAAATGGAAAGATAGAGATTACAAATGACCCCAAAGAGGCTGCGGAGGGGGCGGATGTCCTTTATACGGACGTTTGGGTCAGCATGGGGCAGGAGGATGAGATGAGGGAGAGGCTCAAGATTTTTAAACCATACCAGATAAATGGTGAACTCCTTTCTGTTGCAAAGCCGGATGTGATTGTAATGCACTGCCTTCCTGCGCATAGAGGCGAGGAGATTACTGATGAGGTAATTGACGGCCCTAACTCGGTTGTATTTGAACAGGCTGAAAACAGGCTTCATGTAGGAAAGGCGGTACTTGAGATGTTTATTGCGGACTAGCGATTTTTTAATCCTTCCCAGAACCAGCCAGTGCGAAACAGCGAGACAGGTGGCAGTGGGCTATATCTTGAGAACGCCGGTGTGCATACAGATTGCCGAGCGTGGACAATATGGGATGGACGAAGTTGTGAATATTGTAGAGCGTGTTCTTTGTGAGACTCATGGGAAAGGACCCATTCGCGCGAAGATGCAGGCTATAGTTTTCAAGGCTTATCGTGGTGTTGTGTGAAACATAACAATGGCATGAACCTGATGCGCTCCGGGTTTCTCTTGTAGCGGCTATAGTGCTGAAATGGTTGGGAAAGTCGCCTGTTGCCAGCAGCCAAATGAGAGGATATGCTGATAACAAAGTGAGGTAATGAAATATGTTGAATACGGTTAAGGCCATCGTCAGAGAAGGTAAAATCGAACTCCTTGAGCAAGTAGATATTCCTGAAGGGACAGAAGTGCTGGTTACAATACTTTCTGACGAAGCAGAGTTCTGGTTGCGGGCTAGTGAGTCTTCATTAGCATCGGTTTGGGATAACGAAGAGGACGATGTATATGAGCAATTACTCAAGAGGTGAGGTTGTACTTGTACGTTATCCCTTCTCAAACTTGTCAGGCTCAAAAATCAGACCAGCCGTCATTGTAAATGCACCTCACATTTCTAAAGATGTTCTCATTCTCCCCCTAACCAGTAAGACTAAATCACTTTTGGCAGGGGAGTTTGTACTGAAGGATTGGAGCCAAGCTGGTCTAAATGTGGAAACAGCAGTTAAACGAGGTATTTACACTGTGCATCAGAATCTTATAGCCCAAAGAGTCGGGAAATTGTCTGACTCAGACCTAAAAGATTTGGACAACGCTTTGCGCCTGTGGCTAGGATTATAAACTATAAACGCTGCGCATCTAACGAAGGTGTCTGCCGGAGCGCGTGAAGCTAATAAGGAGGAGATGCTATGGCAGAGATACCGAAATGGCACGTTAAGGGAGACTGGTTTGATGTCTGCAAGTGTAATGTTCCATGCCCCTGTACGTTCGCGCAGGCACCAAGTTATGGCGACTGCGAGGGCATTCTCGCCTACCACATCAGAGAGGGGCACTACGGCGATATTTCACTTGCCGGGTTAAATCTCATTGGGGTAGGAGGATTCGAGGGGAATATTTGGGATGGAAAAACCAAGGCCAAAATGGGGTTCTTCATTGATGAGAGGGCCGACCAGAGGCAACGCGAGGCACTGCAGATGATCTGGGGTGGCCAAGCTGGCGGGTTCCCTGCGGTCTTTGCCGGGCTTATAGGGGAGATGCGTGGAATCGAGTTTGTACCCATAGAGTTCGAGATTGCGGATGATCTGGCATACTGGAGAGCCGAAATCCCCGGAAGGGTCATTGCCAAGGCTGAGGCATTGAGCGGGCCTATGACTCCGCCCGGAAAGCGCGTACAGACGATAAACGCGCCTGGTTCCGAGACAGGGCCTGGCACGGTTGCCACGTGGGGTAGGGCTACGGCGAACGAGGTGGATAGCTTTGGTTTCAAGTGGGAGTGGAGCGGCAGGTCTAGCAAGCATATCCCATTTGACTGGTCAGGGCCTGGGTGAATCGGATAAAAGGGGTGATTATGGCTTCCAAAGATATTGAGGTGATTCTATCCAGGCACCTGGCAGGCTGCTTGGCCATGCCAATTTTTATAGTTGACCCCGCGGGCAATCTTCTGTTCTATAATGAACCCGCGAAACTAATTCTCGGTCGCCGTTTTGAAGAAACGGGGGAGATGCCCGCCGGTGAATGGGCAACGGCCTTTACACCTACTGATGAATTGGGCAATCGAATCCCTCCCGAATCTCTGCCGCTCATGGTTGTTCTTAATGAACGACGCCCCGCACATCTCAGATTTTGGATTCGTGGTTTAGATGGATCGTCCCGGCATATTGAGGTTACAGCCTTCCCGATAATTGGGCAGGCCAAGCAATTCCTTGGAGGCATAGCGATTTTCTGGGAGATTTAGTATGTTGAAGGTCATCCTCTGGGGTACACGGGGATCACTGGCTACTCCGGGACACGATACAGAAAGATACGGGGGCAATACATCGTGTGTTGAGGTAGTAGGGGAAAATGGAACGGTGCTTGTGCTTGATGCAGGAACGGGGATACGCCTGCTTGGCGCCAAGCTTGCCAGCACGGTGCGTCGCATTGATATTTTGCTTACACATCTCCACATGGATCATATACAGGGTTTAGGTTTTTTTGCGCCGCTGTATAACCCGGATGTAGAGGTTCATATTTGGGGGCCGGTTAGTGCGACTCTTAACCTGCCGAGTCGGCTGACGCGGTATCTTTCGCCGCCGCTTTTCCCTGTACGATTACGTGATTTACCATGCAAGCTCAGTGTTCATGAGGTTGGGTGTACGGAGTTCGAAGTGGGGGAGTTTCATATTACATCGGCATTTGTTGTACATCCCGGCCCGACGGTTGGATACAGGATTATGGATATGGACTCAGGCGGAGCGACAGTAGCATACCTACCCGACCATGAGCCTGCATTGGGTTTGAGGACATTTCCATTGAGGGCCGAGTGGACTTCCGGATACGGCCTTGCTGCGGAGGTTGATTTGCTTATTCATGATGCCCAGTATAGCGATGATGAATATATTACCCATGTTGGATGGGGGCATAGTTCGATGGGACAATCCATGATACTGGCATCTCTATGTGGGGTAAAGCAGTTTGTGCCATTTCATCACGACCCGGCGCATAGTGACAAGGTACTTGATTTAATGATCCATAAGGCTATTGTGAAATGGAATCCTGGCTTGCCTGTCATTGCGGGCATGGAGGGTGCTACGTTTGAGATTACGAAGTGAAGGTTGGTCCAGCAAGATACCGCTTTACCTCCTCTGCCACTCTTTTATCCATTCCGGGAATGGATGAAATCTCCTCGACGGAGGCCTCTCTTATTGCGGATACGGTGCCAAAGCGTTTGAGGAGCATTGCCTTTCGCTTCTTCCCGATTCTGGGAATGGAGTCAAGCTCTGACTCAAGGGTCTTCTTTTCCCTGAGCTTCTTGTGATATGTAATTGCGAACCTGTGCGCCTCGTCGCGCACGCGCATGAGAAAGAGCAGCTCTTGAGAGGTTTCAGAAAGCGGAATGGGGTTTTTTCTCCCGGGGATATAAATTTTATCACCTTCCTTTATTTCCATTTCTCGTGAACTGCGCCCCAAATACCTATCTTCTCTTCCTTTGGCTATCGAAGCTAGGGCGACCTTTTCCGAGAGTCCAAGCTCGGTTAAAACCCCATGGGCTATGTTTAGCTGTCCTTTTCCACCATCAATCAGAATCATGCCTGGAAGCTCCCACCCGTCTTGATCGGCTCTTTTAAGCCTCCTTGAGAGCGCCTCATACATCATCCCATAATCATTTGCGCCAAATACGGTTTTTATCTTGAACCTTCTATACCTCTTTTTTGCGGGCTTGCCGTCTTCAAATCTCACCATTGAGGCTACGGCCAGGTTTCCCTGTATGTTTGATATGTCAAAGCACTCTATAGCGGTGGGAATTTTGGCAAGAGAAAGGGCGTCTTTAATTCCCCCAAGCACTTGGAGTTCCTTTCTCTTCTCAACGGATTTTCTATTAAAACTCTCCGCTGCGTTTCTCGTGCCAATCTCGGTTAATCTGGCTTTGGCCCCCCGCTTTGGGACGAGTATATTCACCCTCCTCCCTGCCTTTTCAGAGAGCCATTTTGAAAAAACCTCTATCCCATCAAAACGGATTGGAATCAGGATTTCATTGGGAATGAATCTCCCATCGCCATAAAACTGCTGTAGGAATTCAAAGAGAATTTCTTTATCCTCCAAGATGACGTTGCCAAAAGAATACTCAGCCTTATCTATAATCGCTCCCCCTCTTGAGAATAGAACGACGAATTCCACGCTCTTTCCTTCCCTATAAAATCCCACTATGTCCTTATCGGTCAGGCTTGCCGCAATGAGTCTCTTCACGTCCAGGTTTTTCTCAAGGAGCCTAATCTGGTCTCTATAGTGCGCTGCATCCTCGTATCTCATCTCTTCTGAAGCCCTTTCCATATTTTGGCTGAGGAGCTTTATTATATTTTTTGTTTCTCCCTTGAGGAACATCCTTCCCTGCTCAACTACCTCTCTATATTTATCTTCATTGACCTTTCCTGCGCATGGGCCTAGGCAGAGTTTCATGTAGTAATTGAGACAGGGCCTTTGCGAATGACGCTTGAACTTCTCATCTGTACAATCGCGGAGGGGAAATATCTTATGGATCATCCGCTTTGTTTGCCTTAGAGCCTCTCCAGATGCGAATGGACCGAAATACACGGCTCCATCATTTGAGATGCGCCTTGTATAAGAGAGCCTGGGAAAATTCTCTCTGGGGTCGAGTCTTAGAGATGCGTAGTTTTTATCGTCCTTTAGCAGGATATTATATTTGGGCTTATGCTTCTTTATTAAGGCGTTCTCCAATATCAGCGCTTCATATTCGTTCTGTGTTACGAAGTAATCAAGGTCGGATACCTCTTGCATTAGGTATGGAATCTGAGGTCTCTGGTCCCTTCCCCCATTTTGAAAATAAGAGCGCACCCGGTTTCTCAGGCTCTTGGCTTTCCCGATATATATCGCCTTGCCGTTTTTATCCTTCATCAGATAGACGCCCGGAGAGGTAGATATGGACTTTAATGTCTCTATCAAGCTCATACGAATATTTTACATGATCTATTTAACCGCATGGGTGAGAGGTAGATGGGAAAGGTCTACTATCATAACCAAAGGGGAGTTGGGGAACAAGCTCCCGGTGGCAAAAACAGTGAGGGCGAACAGTCGTTCGCCCTTAAAATACAACCGTGGTGGTTATATCGTTGAATGTAAATCAGTAATCTTCATCAATATACATCATCGGTTGATAATCTATATCGAAGGCTCTCCTTATGGGTTCGGCATCAAGAACATAGTAGGTGCCCATCACAAATATATTCAGAATGGCAATCGGCGGGCGTATAGCAAGGCTTATCAGCCTAAAGGGATGGAGCGCGTCGGCTGGGTCATAAACGGTTATCTCTTTTTCTCCCGGACCCTGAGCAAAAACGAGAGAGGCTGATAATGTAAGAATAAGTAGAGCGCAATAGATTATTTTCATTGTATCCTACCTCCTTGAGGTATTGTGCCACCCTTCAAAGTATAAGCCTCTGTGTGACTCTATGTCAAGACATTGTACTGGTTCAGGGGAAATGAGACAAAACAGAGGGGTCACGAGTACGAATAATGCCATTGTCTTTGAGAAATTGCAATGGTGTCCTGTAGCCTAGTGCCTGATGGGGTCTAATACAATTATATAT
>Ga0209810_1002132_pt1 | contig 25088 bp, 18 predicted proteins | sample Coa_R1_7_FD_187159 | JGI IMG/M metagenome (GOLD analysis project Ga0209810, IMG submission 187159) | Surface soil microbial communities from Centralia Pennsylvania, which are recovering from an underground coalmine fire - Coalmine... | ecosystem: Environmental > Terrestrial > Soil > Unclassified... | reverse complement strand
GATTTCGTGCGCTTCCTAGCGAAGCGGATGGGGGCACAGACGACCGAGCACCTAAAGAAAGGAACAGCGGCGCATCGGCACCAAAAAGGTGAGCATCTATTCTCGAAGCTGCTCCGAGGAACTGCTTTTACTGGAAACTAGCGTATTTATGCTATAATAAGAACTGAGCAAGCGGCCAGGCATGATGTAGACTAATGGAGATTATTAAATGGCTAGGCCTCGTGTATTTATTAGCTCGACCTATTATGATTTAAAGTATCTACGATCATCCATTGAAGTGTTCGTAGAGTCCCTCGGTTATGATGCCATCCTCTCGGAAAAGGGAGAAGTACCTTATGCCTCTGACAGAGCATTAGATGAGTCCTGCTATCGGGAAGTTCACAATTGTAATATCTACGTGTTAATCATTGGTGGCAGATACGGTTCTGCGTCAAGCGAAAGCCGATTGAGTTTAACCGATAAAGATTTAGAAGACCATAATCGGAAATATGAAAGCATTACCAAAAAGGAGTATAAGGCCGCAGCAGATAATGATATTCCGATTTATATTTTAATTGAAAGAGCAGTCCACGCCGAATACCAAACCTATCTGAAGAACAAGGAAAATACAGGCATCAATTATGCTCATGTCGATACTATCAACGTATTTAAATTCATAGATGAGATAATGTCAAAACCAAGGAACAACCCTGTGCAAACGTTTGACCGCTATTCTGATATCCAAGAATGGCTTCGTGAACAATGGGCAGGCACGTTCCGAGATCTTCTGCATAGTAGGACGAGTCAGCAACAACTAACTTCACTAGCCACACAGGTACAAACTCTGTCAGAGGTTAATACAACATTAAGACGATATCTAGAAGAATTGATGACTAAGATTGTGCCGGATGCTACCCAAGTGATCAGTGAGGAAACTGAACGCCTGGATAAAGTAAAGCAAACTGCCATCCAGACAAACCCAGCGGTTGATCATTTACTTAAAAACTTAAAAGTGAATATATCCAAGTTATATATGCTCCTCAAAATGGACAACAATTGGCAAGATTTTATTCGGCTGTTATGCGCGTTAGGGAAAGATGAAATATCTCATAACTACATAAAGGATTTGTCAGAAAACCCTGATTTCATGAAAGAGATGAATAAAGCTCGATCGATCCTAGGACTGCCGCCATTCGAGCAACAGTAAACTGAGCCGCGGGTTTCACAAACATGGCGTAGACCGAAAGAGCGTTGCACCAGGCCAGTCGGTGACTGGAAAGGAGCCGTCATTGGAAAACGATATATATTTACATTTTTCTACTAATAAAAAGTTTGTCATATATGAAGGATTCTTCTTCCTGGTCGTCAAATGTAGAGGAGTATTAGTTGCAACATCATTCTGGTTACCAGTGTGATTACTTCTAGCCATGGAGGATTAGTGTTTATGATTGCCGGACTAATCATGGTGCGATGCCTCATCTATATATTGATACTTGGTGGCATCGTTTTGGCGTGTGTCGTGCTTAAGTCTGCCTGGCAGAAATGTTATCAGAAGGAAAAGAAGATTCTCGACCGTATTCGCAACCAAAACCCAGAGGATATGGAACGAGCAAGCATTACCCTGAATTTTGCAGATAATGAAAAGAATTCTATCGTTGTCAGAGCTTTGCGCTCGGCGTTGAAGGAGGGACAAGTTGGCTTGCAGCCCGTCGAATTCTATAACAGCATACATTTGTCTCGATATCTTGCAGGCATTTTTGTATTCGTCGGGTTGTTAGGGACCGTGTTTGGAATCGTTTTGGCGATATCCGATCTCGGCTCAACGGTCGCAAGCACCGCCCAGGTAGGGTCGGCAGTTTCCGGTAGTTCCTCGACGAGGGATACGGCATCATTGACCAATGAAAACTGGTCCCATATACTAGCAGGAATAAATAACCTCTTGGTGGGTATGCGTGCGGTGTCCGATTGTACGCTTTTAGGGATTATTGCCACAGTTGTGGTCTCGCTGTTGAATACGGTCTATATCAAAGCCTGTCAAGATCTTGAGAGTGAGCTTACGCTACTCGCGGATACTACTTATCTGCCGTTATACCGCGCAGAAGTCGCTCGCCGGCATCATGCCGACATGCAGCAAAATCTAAATGCGGCGGCGAAGCTACTCGATGATGGAGCCAAGGAATTGGCGTCCAAACTGCCATCGGCTATCACTATTCTCGATCAAACTACTACGCAGGCTGCTGAGCTGACCAAAGAACTGTATTCTGCAGCTACAGAACTAAATGAAGCGTACCAACAGGCTGAAAAGGGACGTCAGCTTATAGAAGCGCATCTTAAACGGGTAGAGACCATGCTTGAGAGTAATCTTCCTAGCTTGGAACACGCGGCTGAAGAACTCAAAGCTGCAGCGGGCACGGTTTCGGCCGAACGCTCCTCTCTCGCCGGAATATCTGCGACAGTGAGCAATGCAGCGCGTCAGATGGGAGAAGAAATCCACCAGCTTCGCGAATCTCTGGTGGATGCTCAGCAGGAGCATAACAAGCATCAGGAACAACTGATTAGCCGTGTGGAGGCGACCCAAAACCGTCTTCAGGATCTTCTTCGTACTTTCGACTGGACGCTCAATGACATGTCTGGCGTGCAGGATCTCAACAAATTACGGCAAGAGATCGAGCAACTTAAAAAGGATGTTCTTCGAGAATTGCATGTTTCCAGTCAGCAGATTCAGGAAGCCGTCGTGCGTTTCGAGGATACTCATCCCATGCCCTCGGCGCCTTCGATGGTTGAGACTTCGAATGCCAGTCTGTCGTCGCCTCACCTGCACGTGCCGCTTCATGACCATTCATCCGGACCCGCAACACGGCCAGCTACTTATGATGATGTACAAGAAAATCCTAGGAGTGAGCTTCCCGCCAATCCACCAGCAAGTGATTCACGAGCGCCCGATCGACTTCTAGCATCTCAGATGGGAACCCATTCGAGCGATAATCCTGGCAGGCCTCGTATAACACCTGCTCATCAAGATAAAAAGCCTCCTTTATGGAGACGCCTGCTGAAGAAATCACCTCATTGAGGACAACAATCATGAAACAGCTACTTGAAGAGGCGATAGACTTTCCTGCTAATCCCTTTGTCGTGTTGGCGGATTTTCTTATCGTGTTGTTGATTATCCTCATCCTTTCGGTCCTGCAGCAGAGTATGGCGAGCAGCGGTATGACGAAGCGAATGGCCGTAGCTTCGCTTCAGGAGCAGCTCAAACAAGAATGCATGCAGCCGCCTCCAGAGGCTCAGTCGCTGCGAAAAGCTTATGGTAAAGAGTTCTGGCAATACTGGGTAGATGGAGATCTACAGCGATTCCGTTTTCGAGGCGACGTCTGTTTTAACGGGCGAGCCGTCTCTACGATTCCTATCAACTCACGTGGCTGGCAGATTTTTACTTTCTTCGGCCGCTTATTGAAATCCCGCCAAGGCGATACGAAGCATCCGGGACACGGCCTTTACAAGCGAGTCATTGTAGAGGGGCATGTAGATGTCTCGGAGGCGGATGACGAGCATGCTATGAGCGTCTCTCTCGCGCGCGCGCAATCAGTGGTGCAGATTCTTCGGGGGGCAGGAGTAAACCCGGCGCTTCTCGAAGCCTCCGGGCGTGGGGGGTGGGATCCGGCCAGTCTTCCGAGCAAGGAGAAGACGCCTCATCAAGCGCACCTGGATAATCGGCGAATCGACATTGTCATTGTCTATTCCGGTGAGAATGCACTCACTTATCTGAATTCAGAGCGCGAGGCGCATTCCTCGCAACGGGGAGCAACGCGATAGAGGACAATCAGGTATATGAGCGAAGTCGAATCTTTTAACGTTGGGGACTATGCCTTCGAAAAAGTGGGCAAAATCCTGGATTATTACAAGCCCACACGCTTTGAATGGCGCGCACTCTGTCGTGGGCCCGAGCGTGCGTCAATGCAACATTTCCTGTTACAGATCGCCCATGCCGCCGAAGCCGGCACCCATGCGGATCAACTTGCCTTCTACAAGGCAGCCTACGCCGTCCTGCCACTACGTGACCAGAACCGCTTAAAGCTCACGCAGTTGCTGATTGCGGAAAGACCCGTTCCTCTGGAATGGGCGGATGTGCTCGTCGAAACGCTCGCGGACACCGATGTCCGTTCAGAGGCTTTCGCCGCTGATATCCTGGAAGCGCTAGGAGAAACTTATTCCATGGCAAAAAACGACAGGATAGAGCGACGACGTGCCACCTGGATCGTCCGGCACGTCGTTGCTCTAGGCTTCCGACCCAATTGGGCCGTGGCTTCAGCATCCAAACCTAAGTCTGGATGATCCGCTGGCAGACGGCACAGCGGGCGACGAGATCTCTGCGGCCATCTCGTTCCTCCCAGATAAAGAGGTCTTCCGGTCGATACCCCAATTTGGTGTTACAGTGTGGGCAATAGTAAGCTTTGGGGTCCTGACCTCCACGTCCAAGATAATCCGTAATCACCGTGTTCTTGTACTTTGTCTTGTCGTACTCAGCCCTTAGCGCGATATCGTTAAAGATGTACCCCAATAGGTACGCTTCGATGGTCTTGGTACTCAGTCCCTGTCCTCCCTCCCGGAACTTATTATCACACCCCATCGGTTCATCGTCGGTTCCCGGTTTGATGTCTCCCCGGATCAGATGAATGATGCGTTGGGTGACCTCCATGTCTTTATAGGTTCGCCGGAAATCATTGATCTTTGTCTCTAGAACCCCCTGAAGCCCGTTCGTCTTGAGAGCCTGGGTAGCATCGTCGAGGTCATTGGTCAGCTCGATATACCCCCTATCGGCGGGCGTTCTTTGAGGGTAGCGGAAGCGATAATGCTGCACCCCTTGAAACTCGATGATGTCTAGGGCAACTCCCACCAGGAAGGCATCGCGTATTGCGCGACTTGTATCCTCGTCCGCCTTCGCCCAACTGACCCAGGCGCTGATGTCGCCACGAGAACGAAGGCTGGGCACGCCGGGATTCTGATAATAATCTCGCCAGGCAGAAGGCTGGTCGTCATCCAGCATTCGGACCGTACCCAAGGAGAACGCTCCTTGCTCGCCGAGAATCAGCACCTGGTAGCGGTCGGCGATATGTTGCGTCTTGCGGCCATCCAGGAGCTGGGTATTTTGCAAGCGCTGGCGAAAGTCTTCAGCGCGCTTGTCGCCTTCGTTAAAGAAGACGAAGCCGTAACGCTTCTTACTATTCGGGTCGTAGCGCCAGTGACCCTCCACCCAGGCCAAGAAGAGACCGGCTTCTTTCGCGGCTTCGGTAAGGATAATATCACAGTCCGGCCGTTCCAGCAGACGATCCAGCACCGAGCGCGATTGCAGCAGTTCGAAGGCAGTTCGGCCCGGTTCGGCCAGATCCAGCAGATCCGCGTCGGTGTAGTCATGGACCTTCTTCCGATCATCCCTATCGAAGCGGCCGGTATAATCGGGGGAGATGAAGAGAGCCGCAAGCGCCTTATTCACGTAGACCTGCACCACCTCCAGTCCTAAAGTCCGTTCGATCTCATTCTCATTGCCGGTCAGTCCCCGTTGCTCGCGTGTTTTTCGAATGCTGCGCGTGTATTCTTCATCCACGGTATGGTTGGGGTCGAAGAGCTCTTTACCATTGATCGTTCGGCTCCAGCCGTCTACTGCAGCGCCGGAGCTGACATTCGTGCGCCGGTACAGATCGTCCAGCTTCTGAACGATACTATTGACTTCTGCCTGCAGTCCGCATTCGGTATTGCTCATGCGGCTGCGAAGCGCCTGGACATAGCGCAGGGTTCTCTCGTAAATCTCGGCGCATTTGGGGGCGCAGGCAAGCTGCAGACGCACCTCTACGTAAAGGTTGGCCGCCCTGATGAAATCGCCGATATAACGGCGCAACGCCTGAGATTTGAGAAATACCGCGCCGAGCCAGAAATCCTTCCGGCATTCCGCGACATGATCTCGGGAGGCGTTCACAGCGCCCAGATACTCTTGCAGCAGCTCACTTTCCGAAGTATCCTTGGAGGCTTTCAAAGATTCGCCCAACGACGTCTCCAGAGCCTCCAATAATGAGGCAACGGTCTGAAGTCCTTCGGATTGTGGGCCAAGCATCTTGCGCACGGTCGCTTCGATGGAACGCTGCAAATTCTCTTCTGCCGATAGAGCGTTCTCGCCTATGGTCCTGGGAACGATGCGTTCAGGAAGCTGCGGATGCGCGGCTTGCGCCTGTCCGTCGAAAGCATTTTGGATCTGCTCCTGCACGACCGCGAGGGCATCATCCGTCAGTTTGGCATGCGGCGCCGCATCGGCCAGCACTTGCCGCATCATCTGGTCGAGCGGAGCGCCTTCCCGCTGCAACAGGCGGCGGACCAGTTTATCTCTATTCAGAAAGTCAACCTGATTCAGAAGATCCGCCCGCTGCATATCCGTAAGCGGCTTCCCTCCTGCAAGCTCCTGGAATCCGCGCTGCGCCAGTCGCACGGTACAGGCCTTGGCGACTTTGGCGTACGGAAACTCGATACAGCTCAGGCCGAAGGTAAAATACTTCTGCGTGGCTCCCGCATAGTCACGCTGCACAAAGAACTGCTTGATGTTGGTACGTTCGCCATCCCTTATCACAGCGCTGCTGCCGACGACGTCCGAGTAGATGTAGTCGGCCGTTACGGTGAGGAGCTTGGCATACTCGTTTTCTTTCGTACCATTCCGACTCTGCACCAAATAAAGGTTATGATACGGCCTCCTTCCTGCGGTAGGTGCAAGCCAGGGAACGCCCGGCATGTCGGGGAACTGAGCGCGATAGCGTGTACGGTCGCTGGAAAAGTGATTCAATTCCAGTAGCGCCGCATACGCGTTGGCGACTTCGAGCTTGGTCGTATCTCCCTGGGCCGGCAGCAGGAATATTCCTGTCGTCTCGAACGGGTTCCCCGTTTGGGCGAAACGCTCCAGCATATAGCCTATATCGATGAAGCAGCCACTGGCCGTCCCTCCGCAGAGAGTGCCTACCACGTAGACATAGACCGCATTGGGAAATCGGATCCGGACATCTTCGCGAACAGCCCTTTTGAACGCGCTGGCGGCCTCTCCGTCCTTGAGGGTCAAGAGGCTGCCATATTCCGCCTCTATTGCTTCCATTACCTTCGTAAAATTGCTTCCAAAGAGTAAGGCCAGCCTGCCCAGCAATCGCGTATTGTTTGCTCCGTCGATAAGCTGGTCGGTCGTTGCAGCAACACTCGGGATATTCCAGGACGTGAAGTCGAGAGTAGAGGCCCAGTTCCCAGGATGATTTATCAGACCTGAATACTGCTCCCGATCTATCTTCAGATGGATAAAGCGCGCATGCTTGTTGAGCGATCTCTCTGCCGGCGGTAACTGCGTTTCGAGCACTAAAGCCCTTACCCAGGGGACATTCTCCGGCGAGCCATACGTCCACGTCAAGCGCTCAAGTACCTGATTGCATACCTTAGCGCCGGTCGATCCTAGCCCGATCAGCAGTGTCTTGCGTCCGTCGATGAGGGGTAGCTCGCGTGCGCCACCCAGCCGCTCTGTCTCAATAACAGCCTGCATAGTATCCGCCATGTCCTTCTCTCCTTTCTATTACCGATTTACGGTCGGATTCAGCGAATGGGCTGTCGGCGCCCGAGGTAAAAGGCCATTCCAAAGACGCCGATCAGACAAAGCAAGATGACAAGCATCCAGAGCGGAAGATGCACGGCGAGTATGACGCCGAAGACCACAAACCCTATGAAAAGTAACCACAGGGTCAGTCCGAGCCAACAGCCCAGACGCGCCATATTGGGCGGATATCCCATCTTCATCGTGATTGATGTGAAGACAATGCTAAACAGGTATCCTACTACAGCGCCCGCCAGGATCCAGACAGGCGCCATGCCGCTGTACAGTACACTCCAGTCCATACGAATCATCCTCCTTCACAAGCTACCGGCCATCCCGCTACACAAGCTTGATACGCATCTTCAAGTCTTCGGGCCTGGCGCTTAAAGTGACCGATGTCTCCTCCTGCGTGATAGGAATGGCGGATTGCTGGGGAAACCTGATTTGATAGGTCCCCTTCCCTCTTAAGAGAACTTTGCCGACCGGCGTAACTTCCAGCGAGGCGACCTGAGTTCCCTTATTCATGCCCGCCAGCTCCACAGCAGCCCCTTCCCCGCCGATATATCCGGGATGTCCATAGCGGACATGTCCGTTCACTGTTATTCCGTTATAGACCACGCGTACCGAGCGCGGCTTCAACAGCCAGGCGAGATAGGCTCCGCCACACCCTCCTAGAGCGACTACAAGGGCCACAATGAAGGGCCAGACGGGAATCCGGTTCTTCTGTATACAGCCGGGTCCATTACAACTCTCACAAGGCTTCCCGGTACAGGGTGGCGGGCTTCTATCGCCAGGCTTCCCGCTAAGGATCGCGTTTCGCGTTTCCGGGAAGGTTCCGAGCGGCTTTAACCGATCGGGTACATAAATCCGATAAAAGGCCGTTCCTGTGACCGTTTGGCCGCCTGGATCCATATAAAAATCGGTGATCCGATTTTGAGAAGGAGCGATATTCATGATATTGCGGTCATGCATCAGCTTTTTGTATGCTGGGTCGTTCACCGTCCGGTTGGGGGTATCGGAGGTTTCGGTATCGCTTAGAACGATATAGACACAGGAGTCCGGATGGTCTGCCTTGTCGAGCGCTTCGCGAAGCGCGCCCTCGATATCATGCCATTTTGCCGGCTCCTGCGGGCGTGTGGGCAGCCGGTTGTATAACTGATCGGCGACTTCCCTGGAGTACGTCTGATTCCAGGCCGCTTCCGGACGTACCTGCAATTGAAATGGCACGAAGGATACCTCATCCGCCACCCCGTCACTATGGAGAAGGTAATGGTAGAGGAGACCGTGGTATATGTCCCTCGTCAATTGGTTGGCCGGCCCTTGGGTTCGTACGGAATTGAAAAGAATGACAAAATGGAAAGCCTGGCGTTGCGGATCGGCCCCCCGTTGTTGCAGCGCATCCTCGAGCTTCGGTTTGAATTGCGTGTAAGCTTTGGAGAGCACATCTGTCTGTGCAAACGCCTTTGCCGGGATATGCAGAATAGAGAAGGCCAGGGCAAGCCAGGCATAAAGCCGAAGGACACTTATTAAGTTGGCTGGATATTTCCGGAATCTCATAGATATGTTTTCCATCGGATGCCAGAAGGGTAAGATATCCTTATGGGATGTCATGGGTCCAGATTGTCGAGATACTCGCTGCCGTTCGTGCAGCCACTACAATCCGCGAATCGGCGATGCAGATAAGGGGAGGCGCGCTCAATGCGGGACGGAGGGTAGCCTGATATTGCCGATCTACATCGATAAACACCACGTAATGCACCTCGGCTTCCCGACGCGGCAAGAGCAGTCTCACCGAACCTTTATCATCTTCGAGAGCAAGCAGGCCCACCTGGTTGGTCAGCGCCGCCTGCAGCCCGATCGACCTCGCATTCTGAGTCAGCATGGAGGCGCGCAGAATATCGATGGATCTATCGCCGACCAGAAAGATCGAATCTCCGCACCGGGCGAAATCCGGCAGGTATCCTCTTCCGAATACATGGCGGCGTATATCCTGGCCGTCTGAGGTCCCGTCCACAAGGACCGTCTCATCCGTGGCCGTATCCACGCCCAGCGCCAGCACCCTCCCATGGGTTACGGCAATGCGCTTCCATTCGATCTGCTCGAAGGGTAACCTTTCACAGGAGCTAGATTGCGGATCTATCGCGAATATCCCCCTCCGCGTTGCCAGCACAAACCGCTCCTCAGCGGCCAGATCGGCGATGTCCTGGGCAGCCAACGGCAAGGGGATCAGGCGCTCTACGCGTGTCTGAAGATTGTAGAGCGATAAGGCTACGCCGTTCCCCTCCTCAACGATTCGGCCCCACCAATGCCGATTGCAGGTCTGCCCTAGAAATCGTCCTGGGGAAGAGGATTGGAGAGTCTGCCTGGCCAGTTGGAACATTGGGACCTGATCCGCCGCCAGCAGGAAAGCGGAGCCGCCTTCCAATAACAAGGAGTGGATCTGCAGCGGTAAATTGCCGGGCAGCGTCATCGATCCGCGGGATTTCCATCCCTCTTTCTCCCAGGACCAGATCAGCAGATTGCGACGCGTAACGGCGACTAACAGGCCGTACCGAAACGCTAGCTGTTGGACCTCCTCGACGTCCATCGAAGCGAGCAATCGCGGCGTCCCCTGCAGGCTGCCCGGCCACCGCACCGATCTCGTGCCGTTCGTCGGGCCGAGCGAAGAAGCGAAGGGGACTGCCGGCTCTTCCAGCTCACTGGTATGGCCACACTTCGTGCAGTAGCTTGTGCCGAGCGCATACAGCCTACCGCATTTCGGACAGCGTGTGAACGGGCCGTGACAGTGCCAGTTCGTTGGGGGACGGCCATCCTCGTCCAGTAAGGGGATCTGGTTAGGCGTCTCCACGCCCTCCTCATACGGACAGGGTTGGGTGACGATATATCCGCAGTGGACACAGAAATGCGTATCGGCGACTTCAGGTACAGGTCTCCTGCAGCGGAAACAGATCATCATTGCACCTCTTCCACGACAAAAGGCTTCAACTCCGCTTCCGTCGGTCTAGAATCCGCTCGCGCTCTACCGACGACCGCGCGCGCCGTATCTTCCGCCAGCACATACTGGCGAACCTGGGCTTTTCGCAGCACCATCCCCGTCTGGCTATCGCGGAAGCCGAAACGCAGCACGGAGTGAATCGTCCCGTTGCCGACGCCTTTCCGGTTAGTCACCACAAGGTCGCGTTCCGCGCACGTATGCAAATCAGGACGATAGGGAGCGCCTTCCTCTGGATAGAGGATCTCGATCCCCATACCAGCGATCAGGCGATGCAAAGTTTGCTGCAGCACGGATAGATCGTGTATCCAGGCCGTCTCTTCGAAGCCGCGCCAGGCAAGCAGTCCCATCCCTTCAGGAGCCGTATAGACAAATCGCTCGACGGCATGGATATTCGCCGTGACCCATTCCCGATCGATACTGGTGACATGCCGGACCACCTCTCCAAGTCCTTGAAGGAACTGCTTCAGCGAAGCGGGCGCTATGTCCGCCCGTTCCATAAGCAGTTCTGCAAGCTTGATCGGATCTTCTTCAGCCCAGCGGCTCTCTTTCTGCTCGGCTGTTAGCCTATCGACAACATTATGGAGTTGATCTATTTCCTCGCTTAGTCGTCGAACCTGCTGATGGAGATGCTCCCGCTCCTGAATCAGATCAGTAATCTCTCTCTCCCTGTCATGCAGCGCGGTCGTGTACTGGCTCTGCTGGCCTTCCAACTCCGAGATCCTATCCCGCAGTACCTTATATTCTTGCCTCCATCGCTCCAGGTTGATATTAAAGTTGCTCTCGATGGCTTGCCTGGCCTCGCGCTCTTGCATGAACTGGCTCTGCAGGCTCTCAATCGTAGGAACAGTCTCTTGCAAGCTTTGCTCAGAGACACCAGACGAAGTCTGAACCGGCATCGCACTCGTACTCGAAAGTGGCTTCCCACTTAGGAAAATGGCCCCTGAGATGTCTTCTGTGATCGCCGTATGCAGTTTTGGTTCCACTGATTCAGGCAGCTTAACCTTCGACGCCTGCTTTTCCTCATTGGCAACCAGGACTTCAGCAGCCTCAATCAGAGAGGCTAACTCTTCGCGTATCTTCACACGTATCTGCGTGATGTCGTATTGCCCTAAAGACTTTATATGCAGGCGAATCTTGCCGTAAGGACGCCCTTGCAAAAGCTTCTGAAAGGCGTAATTCTTATCCATCTCAGCTTGAGTGCTGAGTCTCTCGAGGTCATCTACTATTTCAGGAAGCCTCTGTGCGCTCCGTACTCGTACTTGCTCATAAAGTTCCGTGAGCCTTTTGATATACTCCCGATATTGTTTCATGCTTGTTATCATTGACGATCCCCATCTTTATCTTTATTATTCATATGACTTGGAGGCTGTGTAGTCGCAAATATGGCCGTTGAGATATCTTCGACCGGAGCCTCCAATTTGGGCTCTATCGGCTTTGCGGATAATCCAGGCTGCTGGAGAGATGAAGAACCCTCTTTCTTAATAGTATCTCCTTTCTGCAGAGTATCAGGCTCTTTTTCAGGAGGACAGGCAAGAGCAACTGGTGTATTGAAACCAGCATTCGCAGCCTCCTGGCCGGCCGAATCTTTCTTGTCCAACGTCTTCCGGAGGTGCGCTAATATCCATTCCTCTGGATCGTCACCTGCTTCCTTCTTAATTGCTTCGAGCAGATGATACGGTAGGCTGTTCAAACGAATAGATATGTCCTGTCCCTTAGGGGATTGCTCACCAGAATACAGGTAGCGCTTCACCTCCGCTCTGCGAAGTACTGTCCCTCCTCTTTTATAACCGATGCGAACGACCGAATGGATCTTGTTACTCAAACTCTGATCTGTGTTCGTTATCACAAGATCACGCTCCGTGAAGCTATGCTCAGAACTATTGAAATCATCTCCTCGTGACGGGTAAATCAGATCAAAACCGCACGCTCTGAGCTTTGCATCTGCCAGGCTTTGCAGGGCCAGGATGCGAGAAATATCAGTAGGCTGGATAGCCTGTTTTTTTGCAAGAAGGGTGACTGCCTCCGGTGAACGATAAACATACCGATCGAGCTTTTCCAGGTTTTCCGCCGCCCAGGAGCTAGTGTTAATATGCTCTGCCACTTCAATAAGTCCTTCGGCAAATCTCTTGAGGGTATCCGGATAGGCAGATGTCTCTCCTTTTATCCTCGCTAAAAGTGCCTCCATGTTAGCTAGCTCTCTCTGCTCGGCCATTAGTTTATCAACATCGTTCCGAAGATTTCTAATTTCCTCGTTCAGTCGTCCAACCTCATGGCCGAGCTGCTCCTTTGCCTGGCTGAGATCAGTAATCTGTCTTTCTTTGTCTTCCAGCGCAGAAAGGTTCTGCCCCTGCAGGCGCTCCAACCCAGTGGTCTTCTCATGTAGAGATTCATTTTCTTGGCTCAATCGATCTAAATTGATGCGATAGTTGTTTTCCAGAGCCTGTCTGGCCTCTCGTTCCTGTATGAGTTGGCTCTGCAGGCTCTCTATCGTAGGAGCTGCTTCATGTCTGTTTTGCTCTGTGACACAGGATGAACCCTGATCCAGCGTTGCACCCGTGCCGGGTTGGATATGAGTAGTGTTATGAGGTAACTTGGCACTTGAATTCTGCTTCTCGGCATTGGCAACCATGGCTTCAGCAGCCTCGAGCAGAGATCTCAACTCCGCTTGTATCTTCGAGCGAATTTGAGATGTCGGGTAATCTGATTTTAGATACTGACGGATTTTGCCATACGGACGGACAAGAAGCTGTTGAAAATCGTAGTTCTTGTCCCGGTCAGCCTCATTCATGAGATCCAGCAAAGCATCTTCGACTTTAGAGAGAGTCTGCGCGTCTTGCGCTGGCAGCTGATTGTGGAGATGTATGATCTTACGGATATAATCGCGGCATTGTTTTATGTTGGCTATCATGGGACTTCTTTTCTGATTGCGTGCGTGCCATACCGTCACCTTGTCGCTCAAGCGACGGCGTTGGTTCCAGAGCGTCACACAGACTAGTCCTAAGACCAGCCCACCTACTCCAATCCTCCATTCGGATCGAAGCCGTTCCTGTTCAGCAGCGTAGATTCTCTTGGAGAAATCCAGGTACGTTCCGTACAGAACTTTCCGTAGGTGGCGAGATTCGTGTTGGGCTTTGAGGAGAGCATTGAGCGCAGCCTGACGGGTTTTAGGTAATTCGCCACCCGAAGCGTTTCTTGTATTGTGGCCTTTGGAGTGGACGTTATTATGGCCGGTCTGCGCCACGCCGGTTACAGTCGCAATCATGAGCGCCGTTCCGAGCAGGACAGCGAAAACGCAGAGCCGAGCGAGCCTATATATGTTCTTTCGTTCAGAGTACATAGCGAAGCTCTTGGTCATTCTCTGCCTGATCTTCCGACTTCACATAAACGGTTAATACGCCGTTTTGCACGTCTGCTATGACATTGGGCGAAACCGTTTGATTCAGCCTGTTATGCCAGACCGCCATGCCGATCCTATAGTCGCTCCCATTGATCGTCGTTTCCAGCCGGAGGATTAGTTTGCCGAAGGGCCGTACCTTTTGCAGCTCATTAAGCAGAGAGCTATAGATATCTTGCGAACTAAACTTGGGGATCTTGTAGAGCGTGTTGCCGTCGCATAGAATTCGGACTTCATATGGCACAGCATGCCGGACGTGTGCATCCGGTACCCAGACTCCACCATAAGCTACCGCAAGCTGCCGGTAGTCCTCGGGCACCTGAAGGTGGCGTCTTCCCGTGGCCGGGTTGCGGTCGATCATGAATCCCTCTGCCCACGATCGTACTGCCGGCACGCTACTGTTGCCGCCCACACTCATATAATAATTGATGGCTTGACGTACTTCAGGATTGCGCGACTTGAATACCCGATCTAATAGCATCTCAGCGTGCGATCTTAGAAAGGGGGTGGCGATATGATCCAGTAATCTAGATCGGAGGGTTGTCTCACCATGATTGACGGTGATACTTTCACGAGCGTCAGCCAGCTTGAATTTAAGCTGCTCCACCATATCGTGCAGGCGTAGATCATTAGGGTACTCTTCCGACGGGTCTAACTCGAGAGCGCATTCAAGGTTCAAATCGCCATCATATAGGGAGCCTGGTATCTGGGTATTCGGGTTTTTCAGATTCTCCTGAAGCATGGCTGTTAGCCATTCGCCTCCAAATGTTTGTAGATCGTTGTCGACGCCCAGGCACCCTTCCACAACGAGAGATAGGTTATTTTCGTTGTCAACCTCCACGCGGGTCAGCACTACATCCGTCGTTCCTCCACCACTATCGAATACGACCATAGACGTGTCCGGTAGAACAGGATAGTCAGGTGTGTTAAGCTTTGGCCAGCTGGAATCCTTGGGATGTAGCAGCGCCAGCGCTGCGCATACGGGCTCGAACGCAAAATGAACGTTCTCCATAGGAAAGCCGGCATCTCGTATGCAGCGCTCCATCGCTTCTTGCTGGCGTGTATAGAACTGCCCGCCATCAATCCCGTAGTCCAGCGCAGGCAGACTGAACACATAGAGTACATAAGGATTGTTTGCCTTGAGGCGGTCCCGAATTTCAGGCTGAATCAAGTCATCATGCAACCACTTAAGATAGGCCGTTACGAGCGACTCACGCCAGTTTTCCCCGAACGCCCCCTTTATAAACTCTTGTGCATTGTCGGCAAGCAATTCGGGATAGACATGAACATCCTTGGTATTTCGCAAGAGCGATTTAATCTCGCGAAAAAGGTAGCCGGCCGTTAGATCCTCTTTATAAGCTTCCGTGGCGGCAAAACCACAGGTAATAGTACGATCACGACCTACATGGATACGCGTGGGGAAGCGGCGGGTATCGGTGCCAAATGGAGAGAGAAAACTTACGTCATCCAATATTCCTTGTTCTGATACATTCTTTTCCGATACATTCTTTTCCGAGCGTTTCCGAAACGCTACAGATGTGGATGCCGTCCCGAAGTCGATGGCGACGATGGCTCGCGGCAGGCGGCAATTGTTAGGTGGAGGCGGGCAGGAGAGCATGACGGCATATTCCTGCTTGTTCCCCGTCCTAAAGACTAGCTTCGAATCCTCAGGGACATCGGTGACGTTCCATCTCCGCTTGACCTTGAACGTCAGCTTGCCGGGTATTCCTGCCTGGGCGCCCGGTATCACGCCGGAGGCCGGCGTTACTTCGTAGCCCTGTGGGACATTGACGTCTGGAACCTCTACAGGCGCCCGGCCCGTATTCAGCAGAGTTATATCGCGCTCGGTGAGATCGGTCCGAAAGATCGCCACCTCTTCAACGACCGTTACCTCGCCAGGGCTTTCGACTTCCCCTACGATTTTGATCCTGAGCCGGCGGCTGGTCGGTTCGCCACATTCATCGACATACTTATCCCAGCATACCAACGTGAGATAGCCAAGCGATTTCTCCTGCGCTGCGATAGGCGGTATCTGCAGTTTCACATCAAAAAGCTGGCCGGGCATTATTGTCACCCGATTTTCTTGATCCGCCACAAAACGAAGCTGATCGACAGCCGGCTCCAGACCGATCTCTGCCTTAACAGGGGTGAAGCCGCTATTGCGCAGGCGGAGGGTCTTTGTCTCCTGGGTATTATGTCTGAGATCAACCGTAAGCTGGTCGCCAGGGATTTGGATATGACCGGTTGGGCAGCCGCATACCGGGCAAAATTTCCAATCGCTGGATAATTCCTGGTCACAACCATAGATATTTTCATGTATAGATCGGCATAGCATGGAGCAGCCTCCGACATTGGTCTGAAAAACCTTTCGGCGGGTATTACGATGTGTCTTTTAGAAGAGTAGACAAACGATGCGTGATTTAGAACCGTGATACCCTATAGATTCGCAATAGGTTGTTCGTACTCCTTCTTGACGGAAAAAATTTTCAAGGATTTTTTGAGGGTTTGAGCACCTCCGTTATTCAGGACAGGAATGGGAATCTTAGCAAGGTGCGGCTTTCCAGGTTGCCAGGCCCTTGACGTTGCCAGTAGCTTATCTTGAGTGCCGGGACTAGATTCTGGTTGCTTGCATTTGGGCAGCGAATGTATCTATTTCTTCATTGTAGATATTAATTTCATACTGCTGCCAGGCTATGACACTCAGGATTGAAGGGTCGAGTTGAACCGCCCAGGCCCGTTGGTCAATGGAGAAACGGTCAAATTTGAAGGCATGCATTAAAGCGCGCTGGGGCCAGTCATCGGCTGAATAGCCTATGGCGAGAAGATGGTGGGACAGGATCTGGCTCGCCAATATTTTAGGGATAGCATCGACCCATAGGCGACCGATCAAATCGATATGATCCTTCTCCGTGATGACATATGAATCACCTCCTACGTTGCTGGGGTCTACCGACCCGTAGAGCTTCAGGATCACATTTGTGGCAGTAACATCAATGTACACATCGTTGGTATTAGAGACCGGACGGGCCTCAAAGTTGGGCCTAGACCAGATACTCTTTATTCCCGGCCTGTCTTCCGGATTGAGGCAGGTTATCACCACGCATGGAGCTCCCGCTTCTGCGAATGCCTGCTCTAGGAGGGTATCCCAGTTGGTGGTTACGATAACCATAGGCGTGTCACAGGCCACAGAGGCAAGGTAGCGATAGGTACGGCTAGGCACGAGTCCCTGGGCTGTGAGAATGCTATGAAGTCGCTCGTATAGCATATGACGGCCAAAACTTTGGACGTAATAGGAAGCGATTCCCGCCAGGCTTTGCGCTTCCGGCCTGTCGGCTGGAAAATCGCACTCTGCAGCCAATTGCCTTCTCAATTCGTCCAGATCCGGCAGGGAAGGTAATTCTTGCGCCCCGCTTCTCACTCTGTGGATTCCCGATTTAGAAGAGGCTCCAGGGCCCAGAAAAGGAAGCACCTGTCCCTTATACAATAGACCACTTACCAGAGCATAGGGAAATCGTCGTAGGCTTCGAGAGGATGTGTCGCTGTCGAAAGATCGGGCTTGTAGTTGGCTGGCTGCACCGGTTTTTGCGCGATTCTGTAACAAATCCGCCTGCCATTCTTGCATTACCGGTCCAAGAGTGTCGTAAACGATTTCGAATCGGTCGCCATCTGCACGGTTGGCATCCAGAGCTTTCAAGATTCCCAGCGAGCATAATCTTTGTAAAAGAGGCTCGATCGTTTGTGGCGCGATCCCAGTGTATTCTTCTAACACTTTAGCCGTTTGCGCGATCTTGACGCCCGATGCGGTGACCAGGAAAGGCAAGATACGAGTCAGATTTCGTTGATCGGCCTCACTCATTCGTGCTAAGGCATGGTCGAAATATTCGCGTGCACGCGATCTACTTTCTTCCGCGAGTTGTTTCTGCTCGGCCTGCTGGCGCCGGCTCTCCTCACGCGCCTGTTCGGTCTGGCGTTCTGCCCGCCAGGCTAAGATAGCTTTCCCCAGCCGGTCATGGAAAATCTCATAAAGTGGCTCGTCCGGCTGTGTTGGCAAAGGGGTACTTACGCGTAGGATACGCCGGCTGCCTCCTGCCAGCCTGTGCAAGATGGGCCCGAGTTGGTCTTTCTCAATGGTTTCGAATTCTGCCAGATCCTGCGCGCTAATGGCTAGCTTTGCTCCAGAAGGCGTGACGAGTCGATGGAAGACGCGAGCGGCGATATCTTGCTCTTCAGGCGAAAATTGGGACATGATCCGATCCAGATGTGTGCGCACGATTGTCACGGCGCCACCTTCCGCGTTTAGCGTGGAAGAGCGTAAGGTATGGGAGCCTTGCTGCTGCTCACGTTCCCACAGACGCATCATTACCAATTGCAGGTAGGGGGTCTCAATTCCACTATCGAGCGCATCTTTTGCCTTCTCGATAGATCCACCTCCCGTTTGCCCGAAATATACCTGATCTGTCTTTATCTGATCCAACACATCTTTTACTAACTCATCTTCAATCCTCATTTCCTCTTCCGATCCTGTGTGGTGTCGATTATACTCCTGGAGCGGCAAGCGAATCGCGTCTTCCGCGGCGGCCCGGCCCAAATGCTCGATGCGGCGGCAACTATCAAAAAGCATCGGAATCTGTCCTCGGTACCGATCTAGCTTTGAAAAGCTGTCTTCTCGTAATGAAAGCAGAAAGCTGACCGACTGGTCACTGCGAGCGATGGCATGCGGGAACTGCTCGGCGAAAGGGTCACCCTGGGGATAATAGAGCGAGTGCTCTTCAAACTGATCCAGAATGACCATCAGGCGGTACTGCGATAGTTTATGACAATAGCTGAGGAATTCTGGCAACGAAGCCTCTTTTTGCTTATTAAGGCCATCTTGGTAACGAGAATACCTTTTCTTGTCATCGCCGCTGGACATTAAGAGTGCATGTGCTATCGCCTCCTTTATGCCTTCCACCGGATCTACTTGCCAACCCCGCACGACAACCGACGCCGACGAGAGGTCTCGCTCGTCTACGGGAACAGGAAAAATCACGGGCAACAGATTGGCTCGTTTACGGAGTTGTGGAATGACTCCGGCACGCAATATGGAAGACTTGCCTACCCCGCTCGCCCCATAAAGTAGCGTTAGCGGCGCGGCAAAGAGGCTTGCGACGATCAGACGTGTCTCTTTCTCGCGCCCAAAGAAGTAGGGAGCATCCTGCTCGCTGAAAGGTGTCAAGCCCTGATAGGGCGATTCACGTGCGGCGGCTCGCTCGATACTCACCATTACTCTCCTCCTGCATTGAGCGATGGGGCTTGCGCCTTAAGATTCTCCAGAAACCGATCTAACGTCAGGCCATCATAGACGTCGATGCCGCGCGCTTCCCACACTTTTCGTTCCACCAGTTTTACACGGGATTCAATCGCCCAGGAGCGAAATCTGGGATAACGGCGGAAGTACTGAAGACGATTCAAGACCACCCGCAGATTCCAATCGTACAGACCATAACCTAAGAACAAAAAAGGGCGAGTTTGGAAGGGCTCGGCAAAGATTGTAGGAATGACGCTGCGCGTGGTCATGTTCGTGAGAAATTCGATGTAGTCATCTTCGGTAATTACATATTGCCCGACTTCTCCTTCGCGTCTATCAACGGCACCATGAATCTTATAGATGACGGTGACTTCATCCAGTCTGAGATTATCCACCAATTTCTCCGTCTCAATATCCTTTGGCTCTGCTGCTCCATGAGACCACCAGAGGACCGTATTTCCCTCAGACTTATGGACGATGACATCGTAAGCCTTGCCGTGCTCTTGGTGGGCACGTTCAATCAGATCATCATAGTTCGTCGTGACAATCAGAAGCGGAGCGGGAATCTCGGCCAGGAAGTGATGCAGCGGCGTAGGAGACTGGTTGCAGGCGAAAATACTCCGTAAACTTTCATACAGAGGTAGGGGGCCCACTGCAGAGGCGAAATATTGTGCCATCTTGGTTAGCTCACCCCTCTCGGAAGCAGGCAAAGAAGCCTCCCTGGCAAGGTATTCAGCCAGTTCACTTGCCGTAGGCAAGTAGGTGATAGTGTCCTCCTCTGTAAGAAAAGGAGTTGTCTGAGGATTACGCGAGCCGAGTGAAGCACCTGCGCCAAGAAAAGGAATCACCTTTCCAGCCATCAATTTTTTGTATATTTGACGATAAGGAGGAGGAAGCACGTTAATCGCCTGTTCCATCTCTTCGTTTCTCCTATCATGCTTGAGTTCAAGCCATAGTAGACGCACGTATAATCGTCATGACCACCGAACTAAAAACAAATGTCGCTCTGTACGTTCTATCCCGTGCGCAAGAGGCCTGACACCGATAGATTCTGGACCTTCGTTACAAATTCCTTCCAGCAGCATCGGCAGAGGTAGCACCGCATTAACCGGTGAAAACTCAGGCAAGGAGGTTTGTGGGTTCAGCCTTCCGTAAGTTTGATTGCCACATCAGACTTTTCGGAAGCCATGATGAACCCCCAACCTGCATTCTGTCCTAATCTGGCGTGCCCGTCAAGGGGCGTTTATGGCGCAGGCAACCTGCGTGTCCACGATAGCCTGCGCAACCGCTGGCGTTGCAGCGTCTGCCACATGACGTTCTCTGGACGCATGGGAACGCCCTTCTATGGTCTGCGGACCGATCCGCAGATCGTGGTCTGGGTCGTTACCTTGCTGGCTTTCGGCTGTCCGGTGCAGGCTATTGTCCGTGCGTTCGCTCTGAACGAGCGCACGATAGCGGACTGGCAGCAGCGAGCGGGCCAGCATTGTCAAGCCATTCATACGGCCCAGGTGCAGCAACCCCAGCATTTGCGCAGTGTGCAGGCCGATGAGACCCGCGTACGCTTAAAGAAGCGTCGGGTCGTCTGGATGGCGATGGCCTTGTGGGTTCCTAGCCGCCTGTGGTTGGGTGGGGTGGTCTCCCCTCACCGCAACAAGCGTTTGGCCCATGCCCTAGCACGCCTGGTTCACGCCTGCGCACGCTTGGGCGCGTTGCTGGTGGTCACCGACGGTTGGTCGGCCTACAAACAAGCGTTTGCCAAGGCGTTTCGCTTGCCGATCCATACGGGCAAGCCAGGGCATCCGCGTCTTTGGCCTTGGCCGCGCTTGGTACTGGCCCAGACGGTAAAATGGAAACAGGCTGGGCGAACGCTTGGCATTTTTGAGATTGCCGCCGACGGGCAAGCAGAGTGCGATTTTGGGCAGATGCGCGTGCCAGGCGGCTAAAAGGCCCAAAAGGTTGATAGTGATATGCATAACAGTTCCGTCGGCGTAGACCATAACGAAGAAGACCTCGCCCGGCTTGAGAGGGCACAGGAGGTCCGCGAGCTGACGCAGCGATCCATACCGCAAGTCCATAGCATCGGACGCAAGGAACCAACTGCCGGGCTGCCCGTAATTCTGAAGAGCGGGTCCGCGCTCATCAGGATTCCGCTCGGCCGACGCCATCATAGCCCGCATTGCCAGGAATGCGAGCAGCCATCTCCCATCTAAGACCGTCGCCAGACGAGAAAGGACAACACCCATGCTCCGGCACCATCTCCTCATGTCCCTTCTGTCCGCGCTCTTGCTGCTGCTCGCGGCAAGCAGCCGGGCCACACCGCCACCGGGTTTCGTCTACACAAACGGCATCAATTTCTATGTCAACGGCACCGAATTCCATTTCGCGGGCGACAACACCTACTGGCTTGGCCTCGCCTGGATGGGCACTCCGAAGTCGGAAGTCGATAGTGAAATGTCTAACTACGTGAGCGCCGGCATTAAGGTCGTTCGCATGTGGGCCTTCAGCGACGGCAGCAGCACCGGGGCCATTCAACCGTCGCTTGGTGTGTACAGCGAGCCGGCACTCGAGACGCTCGATTACGCCGTCTACGATGCCTCGCTATACGGAATCAAGGTCATTCTCACGCTAGAGAACTACTGGACCGATTTCGGAGGCATGACCTGGTATGTCCAGCAGATCGAGGGCGGCAGCAACCCGGACGTCAATCACTTCTACACGGACACAACCTGCCAGACGTACTACCAGCAGTATATCGCTATGCTCGTCAGCCGGACCAACACCTACAGCGGCATCCAGTACAAGAATGATCCGACCATCTTCTCCTGGGAGTGCGCCAACGAGGCGCGCGACCCAGACGACATTACGGGCAACACGATCTATAACTGGTACTCCGCCACCACGACCTACATCCGCTCCCTCGATCCCTACCACATGATTACGACCGGCGAAGAGGGCTTCATGCACATCCCGGGCAGCGGCGCCAACTACTGGAACAACGGCCAGGCAGGAACCGACTTCGAGCGCAACATCACCCTGCCTAATGTGAGCTGCGCCGTCGTCCACATGTATCCGAAGTCCTGGCATCTCAGTTCGAGCGATGTTACCGCCTACCTGTCTACTCGCGCGACGACCGCGCAGAACACCAACAACAAGCCGATCATCCTCGAAGAGTTCGGAGAGAGCAGACCGTCGGTCAGCGACTTCACCTCTTGGACCAACCAGGCGGAGGCGGACAACTATAACGGCATCGACCCGTGGCAGATGGTCGACGAACTGATCGATTCGACTTACGACTTCCTCTTCAGCAGCAGCGTCGGCACGGTAATAAAGAACGTGGCCGCCTATCAGAACGCCCGGTAGGCTGATCCGCCGGCCCACGCTACTATGTGCCTCACTCCGGTGGCACTGGCGCCTGTGACGCTGTACCTGGGTGTAAGAAGGCCGCTCGGTCATTGCGACCGAGCGGCCTGACATGTTAGCGAATCGGTTCGACTGGAGAGATTATTCACGGCGTTCCTGAGATCCTTATTGTCAACGACGATGAATGCACCTATCACCGGCGATAACCCCACCCCTCCCGCCCATGTGGAGACGAGCGACACAGCCAGGGTCAGCGCGCTCTCGGCGCGCGCTCTGGGCGTGGGCGTAATCTGTGTCGCTATCACGTGCGTGGTCGTCTGCTATGCAGAACTGGTTGTCGGCAAGATCCAGATCGGCTTTCTACAGATGCCGCCCGTCGTAGTAGGCATGCTGGTGCTGCTGTTGGGCGCCCGCGCCGCCCTGACCCGACTGTCTCCCCGGCTGCGTCTCAAGGCGCACGAGCTGTTCACCATCTACGTGATGATGCTACTCGCCTCTATGGTCTCTTCACGCGGATTGCTGGAGAAGCTGATTCCTGTGCTCATCGTGCCTAACTACTTCGCCACGTCGGAGAACGGCTGGAAGGAAAAGTTCTTCTCCTGGATACCGAAGTGGGCCGTGCCCTGGGACCCGCACGGCGGCCCAAAGCAGTTTGTCAGCGCCCGTTTCTATGATTCGCTCAAGCCCGGCGAGCATATTCCCTGGCATCTATGGGTCCTGCCGCTGTGTATGTGGGGAATCTTTGTTGCGCTGCTCCTCTTCTCTTTCCTCTGCCTGGCCACTATATTGAGGAGGCAGTGGGTAGACAACGAGAAGCTCACCTTTCCCCTGGTGCAGTTACCGCTGGAAATGATCAAGGGCGAAAGCACCCTCGCCAGCCGCGCCGGCACGGGCAGCGGTTTTCTTAGCAACGGGATCACCTGGTTCGGGTTTGCCCTGCCCGCGATCGTTTTTGGCCTCAAGGGCTTGCACCAGTATGCTCCCTCCATTCCTGACATTGTCACCGATATCGACGTCAACAGCTTCTTCCCCAACCCACCCTACAACCAGTTGGGTTTTACCCATATGTACTGTTCGTTTGCTGCAGTCGGCTTTTTCTATCTGCTGCCCACCGATCTGCTCTTCTCCCTCTGGTTCTTCTTTATCTTCACCCGTGTTGAGGATGTGCTGTTGGCAAGATGGGGATATCAGCCGCCTGACATGCCGCTGTACGACTGTAAAGCCTACCAGGCGCACCAGATCATGGGCTGCTACTTCGTGCTGGTGGGCTACATGCTCTACACGGCGCAGCCGCACCTCAAGCGCGTCTGGCAGGCTGCAATCCACGGTCTATTCGGATCTCGGAAATCGCAAATCGCAAATCGCGAAGATGACGAGGTGCTGCCCTACCGTGTTGCCGTCTGGGGGCTGCTGGTGAGTATTCTACTGATGGCGGCCTGGCTGCGGCTGCTCTCCGTCGCCTACTGGCTGGCGCTCTTAGATATCGTCATCGGGCTGTTCGTGATATCGCTTGTGATGGCGCGCAGCACCTGCGAGGCCGGAATGCTGATGACGGAGACCTCGTTCCGGCCCATCGACGTCTATGCGATGGTTGGCGACCCCCGCGATCTCGGCGCGCCCAACCTGACCGGACTCGCTTTCCTGGATGCCGCATGGTTGCGGGACCAGCGCGGCCTGATATTGACGGGCTTTCTTGACTCGATGAAGTTCTCGGATGGCGTTCGCGTGCGTCGGCGCTCACTGCTGGGAGTCTTTGCGCTGGCTCTGCTGGTTGCGCTGGGCGTGTCGGGCTATCTGCACATCATGCTGCCTTACAAGTTCGGCGCGGTGGATATGTACAGCTATGTTTATCGGGGCAACCCGAACGAGGCATTCGATGGCGCTGCCTCCGTCCTCGGGCACCTCAACCCGCCGGTAAGCTACTTCGACCGGATCAACTTTCTTATCGGCGCCGGCGCGACCATTGTCATGGCCACGCTGCGGACGCGCCTTGCCTGGTTCCCCTTCCATCCATTGGGGTATGCGCTGTCGGGTTCGTGGGGCATGATCGTCTTCTGGTTTCCATGCCTGGTCGCCTGGCTGCTGAAGACATTCATACTGCGTTACGGGGGCATGAAGCTCTATGCGCGGCTGCGCCCGTTCTTCCTGGGAATGGTGATCGGGGAGTTTACGACCGCGATCTTATTCACGCTGCCCGCTCTCTACAACCGCTTCACGCCCACGCCGGACTTCCCATGGCCTTAAAGATAAAGACCATGCTTGTCGACAGCGCTCACGAAGGCAAAACGATCGCATGGCCCCACGAGCCGCCTGCCGTAGACAAGCCATCGACCTCTGGAAGCCTATTAGTTGGGTACTGATATACTTGACTCAGAGGCGGATTAGCCCGTCCGCTTACCCCTGCTCCTGCGGGACAACGAACTCGATCTTGACCTGACTGCTGATTTTTTGGAGTGATTGAAGCGCG
>Ga0209810_1002130_pt1 | contig 25110 bp, 22 predicted proteins | sample Coa_R1_7_FD_187159 | JGI IMG/M metagenome (GOLD analysis project Ga0209810, IMG submission 187159) | Surface soil microbial communities from Centralia Pennsylvania, which are recovering from an underground coalmine fire - Coalmine... | ecosystem: Environmental > Terrestrial > Soil > Unclassified... | reverse complement strand
AGAGAGCGGGCGCAGTAGTAGCTCATCCTGAAACTCCCTGTGGAAAGTACCCGTGAGATAAACAAATACTGGTTTGTAGAAAACAGGTGCGAGAGCGTGTTTGGGAAGACAGGATGCAGAACGGGAAGTTTCAACTGTGGCCCTGGGAGAAGACAGGGATTAGTCCGGGGGAGTATATCTATTCACTGAATAGCCTCAAACGTTTTGTAGAAATTGTCGATATCAGTCAACTCCATACATTAGAAGATGTCGCGGCGGTGGCCTCGCTGGTCGGGCATGGTTTGACGGTTATAGCAAGGGCAAAGGGGAGGGAAAGCGAGGAAAGAACGGCATACTTTGAAGCGCGAGCCGATGATCCGTTCGGGGAGACGCAGACAGTCTATACCTTCAGGACGCTGTTACATAATCGTGAACTGAGCGTGACCGTGAAGGGCGGCTTTGCTACACTCTCAAGGTTTACCGTAATCGGCTTCCAGAGCTACCAGCGCGAAGAGATGCGGATTGCGCTGCCGTCGGATAGAGATATTGCCTTCGGGAATGTGCCGAATGTTGACGAGGACAGCGTGTATGCCATCAGCGCCCGGGGGACAAAGCGGGAGAAGTTTTTGCCGCTGGCAGAGCCGTACAATGCTGATGTGCAGCAGAGGTTTACGCGCATTGTGAAAGCGTGCGTGGAAGATTTTGTGCGGGCGCTGCTCGCTCACTCTGCTCAGGCTTCTCAATAGAAAGACAAAAGTCATCCTTTTATGGTCAGGGAACCAGCAGTATGATATGATGCTGGCACTACAATGCAGGGGGGAATACACTGCCCATGACCAGCTCCAATCAGCCTTATGATAGTTCGATGAAAGCCTTACTCAGGGAAGACACCGCTGCCATCCTGGCCTATTTCTTGCCGGGAGCGACCTTGATCGAGCCATTGGATATCGAGGTGCTTCCTGCCCCCAGACGGGTGGATCGAGCCTACAGCATGCACTATCGCAACCTGCCGCACATCTTCCATCTCGAATTCCAGGTCGGCGCCGACGCGCTCATGGCTTATCGCATGCACGCCTACCATGCCGAACTGCTGCTGCAATACCTTCGTCCCGTTATCTCAATGGTGATCTACCTCTTCAAAACCGACGTTGTTGAGCCAGTGTTGAAAGAGATGAGCGGAGACGAGGAACTGCTCCACTTCCACTTTCGGGTTGTCCCTCTCTGGCATATAGATGGTCGGCAGTTTGTGGAAGACCATGCCATCAGCATGTACACGCTGTTGCCCACCATGAAAAACGTCGACGCGCGGCTTCTTCTGCAGGCGATCGACGAGATGATACAATATTATGGAGACAATGAACGCAAGTTAGCGCGGCGCCTGTTCTGGTTGAACCTGTTTCTCAGGAGGAGTGAAATGATTACACCCGAAGACAAAAGCAAAGTTCAGCAGCGTCTCGATGTTTTCGACCAGCTCATCGAAGAGGATGAGTTTATCCAACAGCAACGGGCATTGGGTCGAGAAGAAGGTCGAAATGAGGGAAAAAGCGAAGCAGCGCAGCAAATATTGATAAACCTGGTGCGCAGGCGTTTTCCTGCACTGGTACCACTGGCGCAACAAAAGGCGGAGCGTACGGCGCAACTGGCCGCGCTCAATGAAACGATCAATGCGCTCGCAGATACCTTCGATGAAACTGTAGCACGAGCGATACTCAGTTCGCAGCCTGCTGCTTAACCTCTTCTGCTCGCGCTCATGCCGGGTAAGGCTGGAAGCTGATTTCGGCTTATCTTCCGAATGGTACCTCTCTTATAGCTGAATATCTTGCCCCTGTACGCGCCAGTTCGCTCTTCATGACAGCGAGGGCGTTGACGTGGTAAGGCGGCGAGGGCCGAGAGAGGCGTGGGTCGGCGAGCAGACGCTGCAAGACTTGCTGCTCGTCGGGGGTGAGCGGGGCTTTGATGCGGGCAAGCGTGAGATGGGGGGAGAAGGGGCGTTTCTCGACTGCGAAGCCGTGCTGCTCTAGCTGGCGGTTGAGAGTGCGCTGAAGCTGGTTGAGTCTGCCGAGCTGATCCTCAATGCCCATCCAGAGGACGCGGGGGGAGCGCGAAGAGCCAAAGACGCCGGGGTGGGTGAGTCGGTAGGTAAAGGGGGGTGCAGAGCTGGCGGCGGCTTCAGTGGCGGCGATGGCCTGCGCAAGTTGTTCATCGTCCAGTTCGCCCAGGAAAGCAAGGGTGAGGTGGATGCCTGCAGGGTTGACCCAGCGCAGGGAGGGCAAGGCCAACGCCATCTCGCGAATGACTTCGCTGAGATAGCGTTGCACGGCTTCGTTGAATTCAAGCGCGATAAATGTTCTGGTCATTTTCGCTCTTTATTTATGCGGCATCGCCGAAGAGCATGGCGTCGAGTTCGGAGCCGTCGATGGTTTCGACTTCGATGAGATGCTCGGCGATGGCGATGAGTTTATCTTTTTTCTGGCGCAGGATGTCGAGCGCGGTCTGGTAGGACTGGTCGACGAGGCGGGCGACCTCCTGGTCGATGCGGGCAGCGGTCTCCGGGCTGATGGTGGCATTGCCCTCAGCATCCTTTTTCATGAGGATATTGCCGAGCGGACTCATGCCGAACTCGCAGACCATACGGCGCGCGATGTTGGTCACGTACTCAATATCCTGACTGGCGCCGGTGGTGATGTCGCCAAAGATGATCTCCTCCGCCGCGCGCCCGCCCATGGCGCCGGCCATCTTTGCGAGTAGTTCGGAACGGCGCATGAGATAGCGGTCTTCGGATGGCGACTGTACGGTCACGCCGAGAGCCATACCCCTGGCGATGGCCTGCACTTTGCGCACCGGGTCGGCGCCGGGCATGGAACGCATGACGATGGCATGGCCGACCTCGTGGTAGGCGATGATGGCTTTTTCGGCCTCGGTAATCACGCGGCTCTTGCGCTCCGGCCCGGCCATAACGCGCAGGATGGCCTCTTCAAAGTCGTCTTTCTGGATAACCGTTTTGCCGCGCCGGGCGGCGAGCAGCGCGCCCTCGTTGAGCATGTTGGCGAGGTCGGCGCCGGAGAAACCGGCGGTCTGGCGCGCCAGATCGTGCAGGGTGACATCCTCGGCCAGCGGCTTGCCCTGCGCGTGGACTTCCAGGATGGCGAGACGCCCGCGAATATCGGGCTTGTCCAGCATGACCTGGCGATCGAAGCGACCGGGGCGCAACAGAGCGGGGTCGAGGACATCTGGCCGGTTGGTGGCGGCGATGACGACAACGTTGGTATCCTTCTCGAAGCCATCCATCTCGACGAGCAACTGATTGAGCGTCTGCTCGCGCTCATCGTTGCCGCTCAGGCCGGAATTATTGCGCTGGCGGCCAACGGCATCGATTTCGTCGATGAAGACGATGCAGGGCGAGTGGTCTTTGGCCTCTTTGAAGAGGTCGCGCACGCGCGCTGCGCCAACGCCGACGAACATCTCGACAAATTCAGAGCCGCTCACGCTATAGAAGGCGACATTGGCCTCGCCGGCCACCGCACGGGAGATAAGCGTTTTGCCCGTGCCGGGCGCGCCGACGAGCAGCACCCCTTTGGGAATACGAGCGCCCATGCTGGTGAAACGTTCCGGGTACTTGAGAAATTCGACAATCTCCTGTAGCTCGGCCTTCGCCTCTTCCACCCCTGCCACATCTTTGAAAAGGACGGATGGATGCGATTCGTTGAAGCGCCTGGCCCGCGAACGCGCAAAGGGCATAACCTGACCGCCAATGCCGCCGCGACGAATCAAAAAGAGTACCGTCCCGGCGATGACCGCGATCAGGAGCAGATCGAGCAGCCCCTGCACCCACTGGGAAGATTGTCCGTCATTTACCGTCACTGCCACACCATCGCGGCGCAGTTCATCCGTTACCGTCTGCCCATCCTCTTTAACCGCGTGATACTGCTGCCCGTTCGTCCCGGTGGCGTAAATATCACTGCCGCTGAGCGTAACCGCCTTCAACTGGTGGTGATCGGCCATGTTGAGGACGCTGCTGATTGGCAGTTCCCGCACATTACCCTGCCCGACGGTGATATTGACGACACGGGCGACCGCAAAGCTAATCAGCGCGACCCCCAGCAAGACGAACAGGGCTGGCAGCCCGACCCGCAGCCAGAGATTACGCTTCTTTGTTTTCTGCGTTGAACGCGGGCTGTCTGGCCCGCCTGGTGGATTTCCCTGTGGAGGCATTTCCATGTGGACTCTGTGTACCCTTCTATGCTGCTTGCTACTGTACAGACTATTCTGCCGCTGTTACACTTAAGCTGTATCTACATTGTTCTTTCTGTACATCGATGTATCTTTATGTCTTTTCCAGACATGTGGCTAGTATATCCCAGATAGTACAGGTTATGCAAGAGAATTGTGGGCGAATCTGGTACTTTGGTAATATTTTGATAAGAATTCGCTGAGAAACTGCTGAGTAAAGCCCTGACCCCTGTCATGCTTCGCAGCACTCACAATGACAGGGTCAGGGCTTTGTACGGGTAGGTATTTTTACTGAGATAGATATATATTGCTGCTATTGTTATTATCCCCCGGAGCATGTATACTTCACTTTATAGTCCTGTCAATATAATATAGTCGGCAGGGTTTCTGCCAGATTGAGAGGTGCGTTCTACCTGTTAGGCGCGCATGTAATGTACTCGTGTCATCTCCTACCGTTGTTTAGCGGCGTTATCCCTTCCCTGTTGGCTCGCAACAGGCATTTTCTATGCAGATGCAGTCCGTTTGATTGATGGAACCATCAGAGAGGAGTTTCACGTGAGTAGCTCATCGGCAGCTTCTTCCTCATTGCCCAATCGCTGGGTGATAGCCGGCGCTGCGTTTCTCATGCAGCTTGCCCTGGGTGCAGTCTATGCCTGGAGCGTCTTCCTGACGCCGGTCATGAAGCTCTACAACGCCTCGAAACCGGCGGCGAACCTGACCTTTACGCTGACGCTGGTCGCGCTGGGCATCACAGCGGGCTTCGGCGGCTACCTGAATAACCGCTTCGGGCCGCGCACGATTGCCACTGTCGCCGGGCTTCTCTATGGCATCGGCGTCATCCTGGCGGGCTTTTCCGCGCCCAACCTGATCGTTCTTTACCTGACCTACGGCATTATTGGCGGCATTGGCCTCGGCCTGGGCTATATTGTGGCGCTGGCCATGCTGATTAAGTGGTTCCCGGACCGGCGCGGCTTTATTACCGGGCTGGCGGTGGCCGGTTTCGGGGGCGGCGCGCTGATTACCGGGCCAGTCGCAGCCGCTTTGATCAAGTCGGTGGGGGTAGAGACGACCTTCATCTACCTGGGAATTGCCTACCTGGTCATTGTGGTGGCGGCTGCGCAGTTTTTCCGCCGCGCCCCGGATGGCTTTGCCCCTGCGGGTTGGACGCCTTCGGAGAAGCAGCAGGCGGTCAGCTCTGCCCGTGAATACACGCTGCCGGAGGCCCTGCGCTCTCCGCGCTGGTACCTGCTCTGGCTGATCCTGACGCTGAACGTCACCGCCGGGGCGGCGCTCATCTCGGTGGCCTCGCCGCTGGCGCAGAAGTTCACCGGCGTCACGCCCATCACTGCCGCTTTGATCGTCAGCGTCATCTCGATATTCAATGGCGTGGGTCGTCTCTTCTGGGGCTGGCTCTCCGATACGATTACGCGCCCTCTGACCTTCCTGAGCCTCTTCCTCATCCAGGTGGTAGTCTTTGCCCTCATGCCCTCAGTGACCAACTTCACCTTACTGCTGGTTCCGGCGGCCATCGTCGGCCTGTGCTATGGCGGCGGCTTTGGCACCATGCCCGCCTTCGCCGCCGATTTCTTCGGCCCGAAGAACGCCGGCACCATCTACGGCGCCATGCTCACCGCGTGGAGCGCGGGGGCGATCATCGGCCCGTTGCTGATCGCCAGTATCGATTATAAACTGGCATTGTACATCATTGCCGTCATCATGCTGGTGAGCGCGGTGCTGCCTCTGATCGCTCGCGTACTGGCAAACAGACAGGCCAGCGAGAATATGGCCCGGATCGCCACCGGCGGCAGGTAATTGCGGGAATGCTTCAAACAGGGAAGCAGGCAGGGCAGAGATACCATTTGCTTTGCCTGCTGCCTCTCTTTTCCGGGCAAAAAACGTACACGTGACCTGTCACGGCGTGGTACAATAGTAGTAGCAGCCAGTAAGGCCGTAAACGTGGGAATTACGCAGCTTCGTCACCGATGTTTGTCTTCTTTCAACTAGTTCAAGGAAGTGTTCTATGGAAGAACGGATTCCACTACCAGAGCCGGTTCAAACAGTTATTGCAGAGGCGCTTCAAATCGGCTCCAGAACTCAACCATTCAGCGTTGAGAGCGTTGAGAAAGCCCCCCGTATCCGTGATGCACAGCTGTTTCACAGCGTCTGCCCGTACTGCGCGGTGGGCTGCGGCCTGAATGTCTATGTTAAAGACGGCAGGGTCATCGATATCGAGGGCAATCCCGATAGCCCGATCAATCACGGCACGCTCTGCCCGAAGGGCGCATCGACCTTCCAGTATGCCATCAACCCCAGCCGCCAGACGCACGTTATGTACCGCGCGCCCTATAGCGATCACTGGGAGAGGAAGTCGCTGGAGTGGGCGATGGAGCAGATCGCGCAGCGCATCAAGGAGACGCGCGACCGCACCTTTGTCGAACGCTTGCCCGATGGGCGCGAGGTCAACCACACGCTGGCGATTGAATTGCTGGGCGGGGCGACGCTGGACGTTGAAGAGAACTATTTGATGAAGAAACTCTTCAACGGTGGCCTCGGCATTGTCCCCATCGAGAACCAGGCCCGTATATGACACAGCTCCACCGTACCCGGTCTGGGTACATCGCTTGGACGAGGTGGGGCCACCACTTTCCCGCAGGACCTGGTCAACAGTGACTGTATTCTGATTATGGGCAGCAACATGGGCGAGGCCCATCCGGTCGCCTTTGCCAATGTCGTCAGGGCTAAAGAGCGGGGCGCGAAGGTCATTCACGTCGACCCGCATTATTCGCGCACCTCGGCGCTGGCCAATCTCTATGTTCCTATTCGCGCAGGCAGCGATATCGTCTTTCTGGGCGCGATCATTCGCTACCTGCTGGAAAACAATCTCTACTTCCACGAGTATGTGGTCAACTATACAAACGCTTCGGCGCTCGTTGATGAGCGATACCGCGATACGGAAGACCTGGACGGTATTTTCTCCGGCTACGACCCGCAGACGGGGAACTATGTCGATCAGGGAACCTGGGACTACCAGCGCGACGCCAATGGCTGGCCATTGACGGATCCGACGCTGCAAAATCCGCAGTGCGTCTTCCAGATTATGCGCCGCCACTTCGCGCGCTATACGCCGGAGATGGTGGAGCAGGTATGCGGCGTGCCGCGCGAACAATGGGAGGCGGTGGCGCGCACGCTGGCCGAGAACTCCGGGCGCGAGCGCACGAGCGCGCTGTGCTACGCCGTCGGCTGGACACAGCAATCGAAGGGCGTGCAGATCATTCGTGCGGGGGCAATTATGCAGCTTCTGCTGGGCAATATTGGCCGTCCCGGCGGCGGCATCATGGCCCTGCGCGGCCACGCCTCTATTCAGGGTTCGACCGATGTGCCGACGCTCTACGATCTGCTCTCCGGCTATATGCCGCAACCTGCGGCGATGCTGGAGCCACAGGTGCAGGCCTCGGAAGACAGACCAACGGTTACGACCTGGGGTGAGGCAACCGGTAAACATGCCAGTTCCCTGCCACAGCAAACGCTGGACGAGTATCTGACTTCTGCCGGGCAGAAATTTGGCTGGTGGTCGAACATCCCCGCCTACATGCGCAGCCTGCTTCGCGCATGGTATGGCACAGCCTCAGAGGAGGAGGACGGCAATTGCTGCTATCGCTGGATTCCCAAGATTACCGGCGATCATTCCCACCTGGTGACCACCTACGATATGCTGGCCGGCAAAGTCAACGGCATGATCCTCTTCGGCGAGAATCCCGCCGCCGGTAGCACCGATTCTCGTCTGCAACGCAAAGCCTTGCAGCAATTGGACTGGATGGTTGTTCTCGATCTCTATGAAACAGAGACGGCGGCTTTCTGGTATAAGGGGCCGCAGCACTCGCCGGATATCGTGGATCCGAGCCAGATCAAGACGGAGGTCTTCTTCATCCCGGCGGCTTCCTCGGTGGAGAAAGAGGGAACGTTTACCAATACGCAGCGCCTGTTGCAGTACCGCGATAAGGCGGCTGATCCCCCTGGCGAGGCTCGCTCAGACCTCTGGTTCGTTTACAATATAGGCAAGCGGCTGAAGCAGTTGTACGCGGGCAGCACGCTGCCGCGAGATGAGGCTATTCAGGCGCTGACCTGGGATTATGAGAAAGAGGGCGCGAGCGTTCCCGGCGAACCGGATGCGCTGCTGGTTCTCAAAGAGATCAACGGCTACTACGTCTTCCCGCCTGAGCAGGGGGAGGGTGAGAAACGCGGGCCATACAGTCTGCGCGATGCGCCCCATGTTCCCGGTTTCACGGCGCTGAAGGCTGATGGCACGACGGCGTGCGGCTCGTGGATTTATAGCGGCGTCTATCCCGCTCCCGACAATAACCGCGCGGCCTCACGCATCAACACGGGCAGTCGCACCTTCCTGGAATGGGGCTTTTCCTGGCCTGCCAACCGGCGCATTCTCTATAACCGCGCCTCGGCGGATCCGCAGGGGCGTCCCTGGTCGGAGCGCAAGAAGTATGTCTGGTGGGACGAGGCGGAGCAGAAATGGACGGGCTATGATGTGCCGGACTTCCCGGTTAACAAACCGCCGAGCTACAGGCCACAGCCCGGAGCAGTCGGCATAGACGCGCTCTCCGGCACGGACCCGTTTATTATGAAGCCCGATGGCAAAGGCTGGCTCTATGTCCCCAAAGGGCTGCGCGATGGCCCGCTGCCGGCGCACTATGAGGCGGCAGAATCGCCCGTGCATAACCCTGTTTACGCTCAGCAGAGCAATCCTGCCGCCCGCTACTTCAGCGGCATGCCGCTCAACACGCTGGCGAGCGTGGGCGACGAACGCTATCCCATCATCATCACCACCTATCGCCTGACGGAACATCACGTCAGCGGGCAGATGACGCGCTGGCTGCCCTGGCTCGACGCGCTGCAACCGGCGCTCTTCGCGGAGATCAGCCCGGAACTGGCGGCGGAGAAAAAGATCAAGCATGGCAGCTATATCATCATCAGCACGCCGCGCGGGGAGATCGAGGCGAGAGCGATGGTCACGCGGCGCGTGCGGCCCCTGCGTATGAAAGGCCGTCTCGTGCATCAAATCGGCCTGCCGTTCCACTGGGGCTATCAGGGACGCGTGACGGGCGGCATTACCAATGACCTGGCACATATGGTGCTGGAACCAAATGTGAGTATTGAAGAGGCGAAGGCGTTCACCTGCAATATTCGCCCCGGCAGACTGCTTTAGAGGAGGTGTGCGCTTATGGCGGTTGAATCGACAAACCAGCCGACGGCGATTCCGCGTTATCCGCAGTGGCAACCGGCCTATGCCGTTGTCTCGACCTTTGTGGGCAGCAAGGTTCCGCCGCCCCCACCGCAGCCTGCCATGGGCTTTTTCACCGATACAAGCCTCTGTATCGGCTGCAAAGCCTGTGAGGTGGCCTGCAAGCAGTGGAACCAGCTGCGTGCAAAAGACCCGGCGTGGACGGGGACAAGCTACGACAATACACAGTCGTTAAGCGCCATCGCCTGGCGGCACGTGCAGTTCATCGAGCAGATCAGTCCCACGCCGCTACCGCCGCCCCTGCCACTGTTTGACCGTGTCGCGGCGGCAAAGAGCGATGGTCTGATCCCGGAGACGCCGCCGGGAACGGCCCTGCCCTTCTTCAACAGTGAACGCTGGCTGATGCGCAGCGATGTGTGCAAGCACTGCGCCAACGCTCCCTGCCACGAGGCCTGCCCGACGGGCGCGATCATTCGCACCGAGTACGATACCGTCTACGTGCAGCAGGATATCTGCAACGGCTGCGGCTACTGCGTCGTCGCCTGCCCCTTCGGCGTGATTGCCCGCGACGACTATGGCACGCTCACCGCGCGCAAATGCACGCTCTGCTACGACCGCATGAAGGACGGTATGGAACCGGCCTGCGCCAAAGTCTGCCCGACCGACTCCATCCAGTATGGTGAGGTGGAGCAGCTCAAGGCGCATGCGCGCGAGCGGCTCGGTTTCCTGCACGAGCAGGGGGTGCAGGAGGCGCGATTGTACGGCGTCGATGATAACATCCTCGACGGCGGCCTCAACTCCTTCTTCCTGCTGCTGGATGAGCCAGAGGTGTACAACCTGCCAGCCGACCCGCCGCGCCCGGTCAATAATGTCGCCCCGGCCTCGTTCTGGACCATCGTGACGGCGGCCATTCTGGGTCTGTTTACCATCCTTTTCTTCCGTGAATAACGCAGGCGCACGATCGATCGTGCGCCTGCGATAGACAATAAACAGGGGGTTTTCGCATGCAGGAAACTCGTCTTCCCGCTCCTGTTGAGGCGTCGCTGTTGGCCATCCGCAATAGCCTCACCTCGCCGGAGGTGATTGAGCAACTGGCAACGCTGGCAACGGGCTACACTCCAGAACCGGAACGGGAACTGGAGGAGCCAACCTATTATGATTACCCGGTTCTTAAAGAGCCAACGTGGCACTGGGAGATCATCTGGTATTTCTTTTTTGGCGGGCTGGCCGCCGGCTGCTATGTGATCGCTACCGTTGCCTCGCTCTTTGGCTCGAAAGAAGACCGCGCCACTGCGCGCGCGGGCTATTATCTCTCGCTGCTGGCGTTGCTGCCCTGCCCGCCCTTACTCATCAAAGACCTGGGCAGGCCGGAACGCTTCCTGCACATGCTGCGCGTCTTCAAGGTAAAGTCGCCGATGTCGATGGGAACGTGGGGGTTGGTCACGTTCTCGCTCTTCAGCGGGGTCATGGCTGTGCTGCAGGCCGCGCACGACGGGTTGTTCGGCGACTGGTGGGGGCCAGCCTTGCTCAAAGCCCTGCCGCGCAGACTCATTGCGTTGCCCGGCCTCTTCGCCGGTCTCTTCCTCGGCAGCTATACCGGCGTGCTGCTGGCGGCGACCAGCGTGCCGCTCTGGTCGCGCAGTAAGCTGCTCGGCGCGCTCTTCGCCACTTCGGCCACCTCGACCAGCACGGCGCTGATCTCCCTGGTGCTGCGCATCTTCGGCGCGCCCGCCAGCGCCCTGCACAAGCTGGAACGACTGGAATGGGTCGCGCTGCTGCTCGAAATGACCTGGCTCTTCCGCTTCCTGCGAGGTAGCAACCGGGCAGGCCGCGCGCTGGCTGGCTCCGGGCCGGGCGAGCAGGGGCCAGCCTTCTGGAATGTCGTCGTTGGCGGCGGCCTGCTCCTTCCCTGGCTGCTTTCAACGCTCTCGCTGTTCCAGCGCACAAAAGCGCGCAACGGGCGCGGCCTGCTCATCTCTCTACTTGTGCTGATCGGCGGCTACTTCCTGCGCCGCACTATCGTCAAGGCTGGCCACACCTCCAGCCGCAACGCCCGCGTCACGCTGTGGAACGCGAAACGATAAGTTCACATTGGAGAATGCGTACAGCAGGAACACAGGTCGGTTGAATGCATTCAACCGACCTGTGTTCCTGCTGTACGCATTCTCCAACTTTTCCCCCTTTTCGTCGTAATAAAGATGGTGTAAAATCAACGATATCATTCATCTCTATATTATCTATACGACAAGAGGGAATTTATGGAAGATACGAGCGTTTCAGGCAGCAATGAGCCGGGGAAGCAGCCAACAGCGAACAGGCCCCTGTATAATAGAACTTCAGGAACACCGACAACTCCATTGACGGCAAATGGCAAGGCACAGGCTCCCGCGCAACCGGCGGCGCAGACACAGGAGCCGCAGACGGTTGACAGTTTGCAACTGGTGGTGATTGAGGGCTTTCAGGTTGGGCGCGGCGTGGCGCGGATCGACCCGGCGGATATGGCGCGGCTGGGCTGCCAGGCGGGCGATATCGTACTGGTGACGGGCAATCGCACGACGGCGGCGAAGGTGGTGCCGAGCGCGCTGGTAGATCGCGGCCAGCAGACGATTCAGATGGATAGCCAGGTGCGGCAGAACAGCGCATCAGGGCTGGGCGAGCGCGTGACGGTGCGTAAGGCGAAGGTGCGCAACGCCGAGAAGATTACGCTGTTGCCTTTAAGCGGGGGCGCGCCGATTCAGGAGAGTGACCTGCAATATATCGCTCGCTACCTGGTGGGCTTGCCGGTGGTGATCGGCGACCTGCTGCGCGTGGGAACGCCCGGCGCGGCCCCCCGTGAATTCCTGATTATCAGCACGACGCCCGCGACGCCCAGCTACGGCTTGCAGAAGCGCAAGACGGGCGAACTGACCGCGATAGAGCCACCGGTGCAGCCGCAGCCTGTTACGGATGTCGAGGCGGTGCTGGTGCAAACCGGAACCCTTGTCAAGGCACAGGCACGAGGCGCGCAAAACGGTGGCCCCGGTCGCGTCAGCTACGAAGATATCGGCGGCCTGGGCAAAGAATTGCAGCGCATCCGCGAGATGATCGAACTGCCGTTGAAGTACCCCGCCGTCTTCGACCGCCTGGGCGTGGAGCCGCCCAAAGGCGTCCTGCTCTATGGCCCTCCCGGCACCGGCAAGACGCTGATCGCTCGCGTGGTGGCGGCTGAGACCAACGCGGCCTTCTTCAACATCAACGGGCCGGAGGTCATCAATAAGTTTTACGGGGAGAGCGAGTCGCGGCTGCGCTCGGTCTTCCAGGAGGCGCAGAAACGCGCCCCCAGCATCATCTTCATTGATGAAATAGACGCGCTGGCTCCCCGGCGTGCCGAGACGGGCGGCGAGGTAGAGCGGCGTATCGTCGGGCAGTTGCTGGCGTTGATGGACGGCATGGCTTCGCGCGGGCAGGTGGTAGTCATCGGCGCGACCAACCAGCCCAACGCGCTTGACCCGGCCCTGCGTCGGCCTGGCCGCTTCGATAGAGAGATTGCCCTGCGCGTGCCGGATGTGCGCGGGCGCATGGAAATCCTGCGCATCCACAGCCGCGAGGCCGCGCTGGCCAACGACATCGACTTCGCCCGCCTGGCGCAATTGACGCCCGGCTTCGTCGGAGCCGATCTGGAGGCGCTCTGCCGCGAGGCGGCCATGATCGCCCTGCGCCGCGTGCTGCCCTATATCGATTACCAGCGCGGCTATATCCCCTACGAGACGCTGGTCAACCTGAGCATCACGATGGCTGATTTCCAGGCCGCGCTGCGCGAAGTCGAGCCTTCGACCACGCGCGAGGTCTATGTGGAGGTCAGCGAAACATCGTGGGATGATATTGGCGGTATGGAGAAGACCAAAGATATGCTGACGGAGGCTGTGGAGTGGCCGCTGCGCTACCCGGAAGTCTACAGCAATGCAAAGGTCGAGCCGCCGCGCGGCGTGCTGCTGGCAGGCCCTCCGGGATCGGGCAAGACGTTGATCGCGCGCGCGCTTGCCAACCAGTGCGAGGCCAGTTTCATCTCCATTAAGGGGCCGGAGCTGCTCTCCAAGTGGGTCGGCGAGTCGGAAAAGGGCATTCGTGAAATCTTCCGCCGCGCCAAACAGGCCGCGCCGTGCATTGTCTTCTTCGATGAAATCGACGCTCTGGCCCCGCGCCGCAGCGGCGGCGAGATCGACGGGCAGGTGGGCAACCGCGTCATTGCGCAATTGCTGACCGAGATGGATGGCATCGAGGGGCGCGAGGGCGTGATCGTGCTGGCTGCAACCAACCGCCCGGAACTGATCGACCCGGCCTTGCTGCGTCCCGGTCGCTTCGATATGGTGGTGGAGCTTGCCTATCCCAACGAGGAGGAGCGCCGCGCCATCTTCGCCGTTCACACACGCGGTCGCCCGCTGGCGCCAGAGATCACCCTTGAGGAACTGGCCGCCCTGACAGAAGGGCGCAGCGGCGCCGATATCGAGGCGATCTGCCGCCGTGCCTCGCTGCTGGCGTTGCGCGAATGGATCTCCCCCAAGCTGCAAATGGCGCGCGTACAGGTCACCGAGGCAAAGGATGACGAGGGGCAGGAAAGCGGAGCAGCGACGCCTGAAGTGACCACAGCAGGCGCCGGTCAGGATGGTCAGAACGAGCAAAAGAGCCAGGATGGCCCGGTACAGCCGACGACCCGTTTCGAGATTCGCCCGGAGCATTTTGCGCAGGCCATTGACGAGCAGCGCGAACGCTACGCCGTGCAGGAGGAGGCAGAAGCGGCGAGAATGCGTCAAGAAGCCGGTCGCCAGCGTTTACTTGAAATAGCAGCAGGGCAACAGGAGCCGAAACAGAAGCGTCCACTGCGCGGCTTCCGTCTCTGGCTCGCACGTCTGTTCGGGCTAGTACCATGAGCCGTTGGGCATTGTAAGGACTCATCTCTAGCTCGCACGTCTGTTCGGGCCAGTACGCTGAAAGCACTGGCCCATTTTTCTCTATCTCTGGGAATTCTGTCACATTTGTATTGAGAAATCTTTCACATGTATGTACAATGTAAGTATGGAAGGCGTCATTTGATGGAGGGAATGTAGGACATTACGTCAAATTGCGTCTATTACGGAGAATAACCCACTTACAATTCGCAATTGGACTATGGTATAATATGTTACAGAGAGCGTGCTTAAAAGAGAAGGGAGAACACTATGTCATCTGTGCCTGACAACTCCTCTTCCGTTACCCGTGAGCAAGTGGCCGAGGCATACTTGAAGGCCCTCCGGCTCATCGATGATCGGGTTACACCTCTACTTGGAAAAGCCACTACGCGCGTCTTAGTACAGGTTGCCGCGAGACATGTTTTAGAGCAGTATCCATTTCTCCAGTTTTTGATGAAAATCCCGTATACCGAAGTCAATCCGTCCGTTATCCATGAGCAGCTTGCCGGTGTTTCTCCCCAGGAACTGGATGTCGGCCTGAATGCGCTCCTCCAGCAGTGTTTCGCCGGGCTGAAGGAGCTGGCCGGTGATATTATTGCGCCGCCACTGCGCGATGAAGTCAGCCGTCAACTGGGAGAGAAACACTGGCAGTAGTGCATGGAGAGCAGAGTGCAAGCAGAACCAGAACTAACCGAAGGTACATACCGTACTTCCGTTACCACGCAAAGTGGGGATAGGATCGGCTCCCTGCTGCGTGAAATGGAGTATCTTAATACTATTGGCAAACGTTTTGTTGCGGCCAATAACCGCTTTCAGGTCCATCACGCGCTGCTGGCGGCATTGCAGGAGCAGTACCGTTTTGCCGCCTGCGCCATTTTGCTCAAGGATAAACCGTTCCAGCTCTCTATTATTCCGGCCTACCCTCTCAGCACCGCCTTCATCGATGCAATGGTGGCACGCATCGCCAGCGCAGCCAGCGTGATCGATTTTCCCCATATGACCGCGCAGGAACTGGCCGACGCGGCGTATCTGGATGCCCCGGAAGTGCTACTGCCGCCGGTCTCGGTAGAGGCGCCGGGCGAGGGCGAGATCGGTTCTTGCCTGAACATCCCTCTGACCGTCGAGGACCGCATCATTGGCCTGCTGAGCCTGTTCGATACCCAGATCGGCACCTTTGATACGGAACGGCTCAAGTTCACGACGATCATCGCCGACTATGCCGCTGTTGCACTGGAAAATGTGCGCCTGCGCGAAAGCGAGCGGGCGCTGTGGCAACAGGCCGAGGCAGAACGTCGACGGCTGGCGCTGATTATCAGCAGTATGGCGGAGGGCCTGCTGATTACAGACGCCAGGGGGGCAGTCACGTCGCTCAATCAATCGGCACAACGCCTGCTGGCACAGGCCAGCGTTGATCTCAAGCAAGGCATTCCTTTAAGCAAGCTGGCGGCTTCCAGCGACATTCCCTGGCTGTATCAACTGGCAACTATTGTCGACAAGGCCCTGGCAAATCAGGTAGTGATGAATCAGGAGCTGATTGCCAGCGAAAGCAGTCAAACCGTGCCGCTGACGCTGAGTATCAGCGCGGCGCCGCTGCACAACGCGGGTGAGGAGCAGAAACGCCCCAGCGGCGTGGTCGCGGTTCTCAACGATGTCACCTCGCAGAAACAGGTTGAACGGCTCAAAGACGAATTTGTCTCGGTCGTCTCGCACGAACTGCGCACACCGCTGACAGCCATCAAAGGCTATACGCAGCATCTCGTGCGCCGCCTGGAACGCCGCCTGCGCACGGCACGGCAGGCACAAACGCAGCCACCCCAGAAGCTCCAGGAGCAGAATGCGCCCGCGCCAGAACCGCCAGAGACCTACGACCTGCGCAGCCTGTATATCGTGCAGAGTCAGGCCGAACACCTGGAGCGGCTGGTCAACGACCTGCTCGACCTCTCGCGCGTGCAGTGGGGCCACCTGGAACTGCATCCCGACACTTTCTTCCTGGCGGACCTGCTCGCGGAAAGCGTGCATGCCGTGCAGGTCGGCGCCGAACAACACAGCATCTCTCTGGAGATCAATGTCCCCGATACACAGATCGTGGCTGACCGTCAACGGATCGCACAGGTCGTGGGTAATATTCTGGATAACGCGGTTAAATACTCTCCGCACGGCGGTCAGATCATCGTCAGCCTGCAGGAGCAGGACGGCGACTTTCTAGTGAGCATCTGCGATCAGGGTATTGGCGTCAGCCCCGAATACCTTGACCATATCTTCGAGCGTTTCTACCGCGTGCGCAATACGGCCAGCCACCAGTATTCCGGCATCGGTCTCGGCCTCTACGTCGCCAGGGCGATTGTCGAGCGGCATGGTGGGCGCATCTGGTTCTCCAACAACCCCGGCAACGGCAGCACCTTCTACTTCACGCTTCCACACACGCCACGTGTAGAGGCGTGAGGAAATGGAGCGAGGGCCGAGGCCAGCCCCAGGCCACCCGCAAGGGATGGCCCTACTAGAGACGATGCGTTTGTGCCACTTGTGGGGCGGTCGTCTCTCGTAGGGCCATCCCCATAGGCGTCAACTTCAGGCCGCCCCAGGCCAGCCGCCAGGGGTGGCCCTCCTCTAGACGGACGTATCGTAGGGCTTGTGGAGCCGCCGCCTATAGGAGGGCCACCCCTGGCGGCTGGCCTGCTTCGCGCTCGCGCGGGCTTAAGTGAACGCCTATGGGGCCATCCCTTGCGGGTGGCCTGGGGGTAGCCTTCAGTTAACGCCTACGGGTAAATCCCTACTGAGTGATCTAAAAGCGGCCCACGCTCGTTCCCTCTCTGAGCAAACACGATGGCTCGATTCTGACAATGTAAAGAGGGAAAAGGAGAGTTACTCATGTCTACAGAAGCGAATGTGGCGGTCGCGCGCCGCGTCTTTGATGAGCTTTTCAGCCAGGGAAAGCTGGATGCTGCCGACGACATTTATGCGCCAGAACATACCAGCCACGACCCGCAGGCGCCGGGCGTCAATGGGGCAGAGGCGATGAAGCATTACATCGGGATGTACCGCGCGGCCTTTCCCGACCTTCAGGTTTCCAGCGACGATATCATCGCCGAGGGCGACAAAGTTGTTATCCGCTGGACAGCTCGCGGCACCCATCAGGGCGAGTTGATGGGCGCACCTCCCACCGGCAAGCAGACCGTCGTGACCGGCATCAACATCTTCCGCGTCAAAGACGGTCGCATCGCCGAAGAGTGGGTCAACTGGGACACCCTCGGCCTGCTGCAACAGCTTGGCCTGGCTCCGAAGATGTAAAAAAAGTCTCCCCTGTCATTCTTCGCTGCGCTCAGCATGCCAGGTGAAAGGCGTTTGTTCCGGCATGGGAAAGGACGATTCTCATAGCATATTAACGTGACAGGTATGTTACTGTCCAGGTATCGACGTAGCGGATAAGACGCGCGCCGTGTAGCAGGAGCAGATCGCACGCGCGCTGGATCTGGTCGCGGCGGGGAAGATGCACCACGAGGATGTGGTTTCCCCGCCGCGCTTCGTGCAGGTAGATATCGCCAAAACCTTCGTCCATAAACGTGAGCAGGCGCGTGAGCATTTTTGCGAGCTGGCCTTGCTGCTGGCGTTTGCGTTCGACAGCAGCAACATAGTCCCAGCAGGACATGATATGAATATCCTGGCTATCATGACCATCGGCATGCAGCGCGAACACTGCCTGCACCACGTCTTCCAGGTCATTAAAGACGCAATGTAGATATTTGCAGGGAAAAGGGGATGGTGGGAATGTTTGCTGAGAGGATACCGGCAGCAGGTCGATTCCACGCTCATTTTCGCCTTCATTATACGTCTGTGCAAAAAAATTCACGAGTCTTCATCTCCTCCTTGTTACTGCTGATGTTACTCACTACTGCTTTTGTTGACGGAGATGGCTTCTCTCCTATCATGCTTCAGGATAGCAGTAATTCATTGAAACGCTATTGGAAAAACATGTGAATATTCTAATTCGGGTTTCTCAGGCACCTACCCTACATCATAATGCGGGTTATTTAGAACTTATACGCCGGAAGTGAGAAAATATCAGACAACAATACGTATTTGCTGTATGCGGGTATTGAGCGAAGGTTGCTGGCACTAACAGTAATACTTCCATGCAAAAGGAGAGGTATGATGGAGGAAAATGATCCCAGGCAGGTAATTATTGACTATATTTGCCGTCCACAGGGGCCGATCATCGAAGAAAAGATGCAGCCGACCCCGGCGGGGGCAAAACATGCATGGCGAGGGATTACACGCGCCTCCGGCGGCCTCGGCGCGAAGGAATCGACCATACAATTCCTTCAGCAGCGCAGCATGCCTGATCGCCAGTTGCACCTTGTGACGTTTGAAGATGAGGAGGGACGACAGGTTAGCTGGTTCTGCTGCCTTCTGCTGGAACCATCCGGCCAATGGATTTTTGCCGGAGGGGCCGGTGGCGCGAGAGTAGAAGAGATGCCGAAGCGCGAGAATCCCTGGGTCAATATGGGAGGTGGCTGGAAAAAGAACCTTTTCTGGGCGGGAGGCCGTGTGCTGGACAACGGGCTGAACGTGGTGCGCGTGCGCCTGGTCGCCGAAAATGGAATCATCCTGGAAGATACGGTGCAGGACGGGATAGTGATGTTCGTCTCCAACGAGACGCTGCCACTACCCGTTCAGGTCGAGTTGTACGATGGCGCTGGCACGCTGGTAGGAACGCACATGTTTCCGAGACACCTTCCCAGGATACCTCACGAGGGATAATCATCTTCTATCAGCAAATGGCACATGTACCCCACCTCCTGTCCCTACAGCGACCCGACATTCCAACTTTCGTCAGTCAATGTTCAGTATCAATCTCAGGGATGGGCAGTTTCGGCACATACGCCCGCTTATAGACCATGATGGTGCGTTTGAACTCGATGACGACTTTGCCGTGCTGATTGAAGCCGGTGGTTTTGACCTGCACGATGCCGCGTTCGGGGTGCGATTTTGATTCGCGTTTTGCCAGCACTTCGCTGCGGGCGTAGATGGTGTCGCCGTTGAAGACAGGGGCGGGCAGGCGCACTTCGTCCCAGCCGAGGTTGATGGCGTTCTGGGAGAGGTCGGAGACGGAGAGGCCGGTGACGAGAGCGAGGGTGAAGGTTGAGTCGACGAGAGGGCGGCCAAACTCGGTTTGCGCGGCATAGGCGGAGTCGAAGTGGATGGAGTTGGTGTTGACGGTGAGCAGGGTGAACCAGATATTGTCCGCCTCGGTGATGGTTCTGCCGAGCGGGTGCGGATAGATATCGCCGACCTCGAAATCTTCGTAGCAGCGTCCTGTCCAGCCGTGTTTGATGGGCATAGGAAACCTCCTTTCGGCTATGTCATCCTGAGTGAAACGAAGGATCTGAGGCAACCGGTTAGCCAGTATGGCGCGTTCAGATTCTTCACTTCACTCAGGATGACATGGATTAGTATGATCTGGGTAAGCCTAAGACGTGTTGGGCGACGTAGGCGAGGATGAGGTTGGTTGAAATGGGAGCGACCTGGTAGAGGCGCGTCTCCCGGAATTTGCGTTCGATGTCGTATTCTGCCGCGAAGCCGAAGCCGCCGTGTGTTTGCAGGGCGACGTTGGCGGCTTCCCAGGCGGCATCGGCGGCGAGATATTTGGCCATGTTGGCTTCCGCGCCACAGGGCTGGCGGTTGTCAAAGAGTTCCGCAGCCCGGTAGCGCATGAGGTCTGCGGCCTGAAGCTTGATGTATGCTCCGGCAATGGGAAATTGCACGCCCTGATTCTGCCCGATGGGTCGGCCAAAGACGACGCGCTGGTTGGCATAGCTGACGGCGCGCTCGACGAACCAGTAGCCGTCGCCGATGGATTCGGCGGCGATCAGGATGCGTTCGGCGTTAAGGCTGTCCAGTAGATAGCGGAAGCCCTGACCTTCTTCGCCGATCAGGTTTTCGGCGGGAACGAAGAGGTTGTCGAAAAAGATTTGCGTGGTGTGATGGTTCATCATCGTGTGTACCGGCTCGATGGTGAGGCCGTTGCCGGCGGCCTGGCGCATGTCGACGAGCAGGAGTGAGAGACCCTCGGTGCGTTTCCTGACCTGCTCTATGGGCGTGGTGCGCGCCAGCAGCAGCATGAGATCGGAATATTGCGCGCGCGAGGTCCATATTTTCTGACCGTTAACGAGAAAGCCACCCTCTGTGCGCGTGGCGATGGTGCGAATGCTGGTGGTGTCAGAGCCTGCATCCGGCTCGGTGACGCCGAAAGCTTGCAGGCGCAGGGTGCCATCGGCAATGCGGGGCAGGTAGGCGCGTTTCTGCTCCTCGGAGCCGTGACGCAGCAGCGACCCCATAATGTACATCTGGGCGTGGCAGGCCGCCGCATTGCCGCCGGAGCGATTGACCTCTTCGAGGATAATGGAGGCTTCGGTGACGCCCAGACCGGAGCCACCATAGGCCTCGGGCAGCAGGACGGAGAGGTAGCCGGCATCGGTCATAGCCTGCACGAAGGCGTCGGGATAGGCATGTTGCTCATCCAGCGCGCGCCAGTATTCGTTGCCAAAGCGTTCGCACAGGCGGCGCACGCCATTACGTATTTCGGCAGCAAGTTCTTTTTCCATAGTATCCGCCATTCCAGATGTAGTGTGAGATTAGAGCAAGCGCAGCAGATCGGCGGGGCTGGAGCCAAATTGTTCGCGCAGGTAGGAGGAGCCAAAGGGCGTGAAATGGATGGTGGCCCAGCTTGAGCGCAGGCTCTGGATGTTGCGCAGGATACGGGCCTCCCCCCAGAGCGGGTAGCGCAGGTCGCGCAGGGCGTTGACGGCATCGCCGGTGCTGGTGATGAGAATACCGGCGGCAATCACGATGATTTCCAGCAAAATGTCGTGCGGCAGCGAGATGGGCGCGATAGATGTGAAGAGGCCAATGTAAAGGACGAGGCCGGAGACCAGGGCGGGCAGGAAAACGTTGAGCAAGATATAGAAGGTGGATGGCTCGCGCAGGTAGAGCGGGGTGAAGCCCAGCGGGCCAACCGCCCAGCCGATCAGGGGTTCGTTGCGCGACAGCGACAACAGCAGATGTGTACCCTCAAACAAAATGATCCACAACCCGAAAAGCCCGATCAGACCCGGGAGATTGCTCACGTGTACGCCAGAGACAATGCCGTGCATGCGAACCCCCTATATGCTTTGCCGCGTTGGACGCTCAAAGGGACTGCAACAAACCTGTTTATTTTCTATTATACATGTTCGATGGTTTTTTCTGCAATTCACGATTGCCTGCTCTCCTCGCTCCATCCTTCCTGCCCGATCAGGGGAACAAAGACGCAACTGCCGAGGGAGTATGTTTCCGGCCCCCAGGGCGCGCGGTGGACAACCAGCAATTCCTGCCGCTCCTGCCCGCCGACGGGCGCCACCAGGATGCCCCAGGTCACCAGTTGCTCAAGCAGCAGCGGGGAGACAGAAGGGGCAGCCGCCGTCACCAGAATGCGATCATAGGGCGCGGCATCGGGCCAGCCGAGCGAGCCGTCGCCGACGTACAGCGAGACGTTATAGATGCCAGCCTGCAAGAGACGAACGACCGCCTGGTATGAAAGCTGCTGGTGCCGCTCGACGCTGTAGACGTGTTGCGCGAGGCAGGCCAGAATAGCGGTCTGATAGCCCGAGCCGGTGCCGATTTCCAGCACGCGCTCGTCCCCACGCAGCTTGAGCGCCTGCGTCATCGTCGCCACCATCAATGGCTGAGAGATGGTCTGCCCCAGGATAAGCGGTAGCGCGCAATCGGCGTAGGCATGTTCGCGCAGCGAGCGATCAATGAAGCGTTCTCGCGGCAGCACACGCATCACCGCCAGTACCCGCTCATCATGAATGCCGTTCTGCTGCAACAACGCCACCATCCTCTGGCGCTGCTCCTCAAGCTCAAGATCATCAATCATAGCCGCCCGCTCGATGTCTCCTGCTCCTGCAAATGAGCCACCTGTAAGTAATACGATTTCAGTACGCCGAATATCTTTTGCGGTATATCTTCGCCTTCAGTGTATTGCGTGGAGATGGATTATGTCAAGGCAGATGTGCCAGGAGAATATCTGATGAAAACGCGAAAAGGGATGTGTGATGCATCCCTCCTGTGATTTGCCGGTGGGCGCTACTGGGTTTGAACCAGTGGCCTCTTGCGTGTGAAGCAAGCGCTCTCCCGCTGAGCTAAGCGCCCTTGACAGGAGCAACTATAGCATTGTAGAGGCGAAATGTCAAGTGTTTTTTTTATCATTCCAGAGAAAATAGGGCGAGATACCAGGGCGGGGCTGGCCTCCGCCCTGGTATCTCGCCGTATCTCGCCCTGGTACGTGACCGGCTTGTGGCCTGATTACTGCTCTTCCGCCGTTTTGCGCATGGTGGGGAAGAGGATGACGTCGCGGATGGACTCCTGGTCGGACATGAGCATGGCGAGGCGGTCGATACCGATGCCGAGGCCACCGGTGGGCGGCATGCCGACTTCCATGGCCTCCAGGAAATCTTCGTCGAGAACCTGAGCCTCTTCGTCGCCCTGGGCGCGCTGGCGCATCTGGTCTTCGAAGCGGGCGCGCTGGTCGATGGGGTTGTTCAGTTCGGTGAAGGCATTGCCCAGTTCCAGGCCGCCGACGAAGGGCTGGAACCGCTCGGTCAGGCCGGGGAACTCAGGATGCTGCTTGGCCAGCGGGGAGATTTCCAGCGGGTAGTCGGTGAGGAAGAGGGCCTGGCGCAGGGCCGGAATGCCCTTGCGGAACATGGCGCTCTTCAGATCGTCGATCAGGCGCCCGCGACTGGCGGTGGCTTCAACCTCGTAGCCCTGAGCGCGCATTTCGGCGGCAAGGCTTTCGCGGTCGGGGAAGCGGTTGACATCGATGCCGGTGTACTCTGCTATGGCGTCGAGCAAAGGGATGCGCGGCCAGGGCGGAGTCAGGTCGATCTCGGTTCCCTGGTAGGTGATGACCTGAGTCCCCTTGACCTCCTGAGCAATGTAGGAGATCATCTCTTCCACCAGCTTCATGATGTCATTGTAGTCGGCATACGCCTGGTAGCACTCCATCATGGTGAACTCAGGGTTATGGCTGCGGTCAATGCCCTCGTTGCGGAAGTTGCGCCCGATTTCGTAGACGCGATCAATACCACCGATGATGAGCCGCTTGAGATAGAGTTCGACGGCGATACGCAGGTAGAGGTCGCGGTCCAGCGTATTGTGATGCGTGACAAAAGGGCGAGCAGTCGCGCCGCCATAGAGCGGCTGCAAGATGGGCGTCTCGACCTCCAGGAAGCCATGTTCGTCGAGATAGCGGCGCATGGCGCTGATGACGCGGCTGCGCGTGACAAAGATATTGCGTACCTCTTCACCGTTAGCGATCAGGTCAAGGTACCGCTTGCGCTGGCGCAGTTCCCTGTCTTCCAGGCCGTGATACTTCTCCGGCAGGGGGCGCAGGGACTTGGAGAGCAGGCGGTAGTTGAGGGCGTGCAGGGTGCGCTCACCCGTTCTCGTCCTGAAGAGGAAGCCGCTGACCTGAATGAAGTCGCCGATATCCAGCAACTTGAGCATGCGATACGGCTCCTCACCGATATCGTTGATGCGAAAGTAGACCTGGATACGTCCGGTGCCATCCTCGATATGGGCAAAGGAACTTTTGCCCATATCACGCATGAGACGAATGCGCCCGGTGAGGGTAAAGGAGCCTTCGGGGCCTTCCCAGTCATTGAAGTGTTCCAGCACTTCTGCGATTGTGTGTGTGCGCTCTACGCGGTTGGGATAGGGGTTAATGCCCTTCTCCTGCAAGGTATGCAGGCGCTGCAGGCGCACCTCTCGTTCATCTGCCATACTATTTTTCCTTCTCCTCCATATGCTTCGAAATTGATTTGCAAACCATTGTAGCATTGTTTTCAAAGTCTGAGTAGACGCTGGCGCTGATTCCAGGCGAATAGTCCTGGATCAGCACAAAAACAAACCTGCGGCCCTACTTTGAGAGAGGCCGCAGGCTGGTGATGTGCTGCTATCGGTGCGGTGAGGTTTACTCGATGGATATGATAGTGTATTCCTTGACACCGCCGGGAGTAGCGACCATCACCAGGTCGCCGACCTTATGGCCCAGCAGTGCTTTGCCTACAGGTGATTCATTGGAAATGCGTCCCGAGCGCGGGTCGGCCTCGTAGGCCCCAACGATGGTGTAGTGGCATTCACGGTCATCGCTGGTGACGACATGCACGACCGAGCCGAGGGAAACGGCATCGGTGTTGGATCGTGTAATCACCTTCGCTTTCGCCAGCAATTGTTCGAGTTCGTAAATACGGCCTTCAAGGTGCGCCTGCTGGTTCTTGGCGTCCTCGTAGGCGGCATTGTCGATTACATCACCCGATTCTTTGGCATCGTGAAGGTACTGGGCAACCTCGGCACGTCGAACCGTGCGCAGGAATTCCAGCTGGCGCAGAGCACTTTGTAGTCCGTCATTTGTGAGGAATACGTCCTGTGTCTCCATCTTTTTTTCCCTTCGTTCTATCTGGTTGGAAGGGGAGATTCCCCCCACCAGTGTCTCACTTTCCCGCCATTACTGGCCAGGGCTACCCGGCTGATACCATCCTGATATCACCCCAGGTAATCTGCACTAACTCACCGGAATGACGCCGGAGTAACAGCTCTCCATCATCATTCACATCCTCAGCCACACCGCTGAGTACAGTTGACCCTTGCTGCACCTGCACGGTGCGGCCAAGAGTGATTAAG
>Ga0209810_1002129_pt1 | contig 25111 bp, 24 predicted proteins | sample Coa_R1_7_FD_187159 | JGI IMG/M metagenome (GOLD analysis project Ga0209810, IMG submission 187159) | Surface soil microbial communities from Centralia Pennsylvania, which are recovering from an underground coalmine fire - Coalmine... | ecosystem: Environmental > Terrestrial > Soil > Unclassified... | reverse complement strand
CCAATATCAGACGCTCCTTTTCCTTGATGATGGCGGCCCTCGTGGCGACTTCCTCAGCAATGCTCCAGGGTATTGTCTGGATTCCGTGCCGGTCCCCATGGACAAGGTCACCGGGACGAATGCGCAAGCCGCCCACCTCCACGGGCTCGCCGAAACTGACGACGTGAGCGTATGCGTGTGAGACGGATACGTGCCCGGCAAATAAGTGAAAACCCAGGCGCTCAACCGACGCCAGGTCGCGAACGGCGCCATTCGTCACGTAGCCAATGCAACCAAGGGCCTTGCAGATGCTGGCGTGAACTCCCCCCATAAAAGACCCCACGCCGGGGCTGTGGTCAACATCCTGCATGACCACGACGCGCGGCGCAGGAATTGACAGTACGTGGTTCCACCAATTGGTATGATCAACAAACCTCAATTCTCGCGGCGGCGGCAGCGACGAGGCCATGGGGGGCGCTGAGGTGCGAATCATCCCTGTGACCGCATAGCCGAGCATAGGTTGAAAGTGTTTAAAAACACACCTGACGCTGTTATCGCTCGCAAAGCCTTCATTCCTCATGCGAACTTGAAAGCTCTCTATTGCATTGGCCAGTGAGCAGGCATCCAGCCGCTGCAACGCCTCAAATTGCTCCTTCGTCAGAAACCGCTCCACAGGCGTACCTCCGGTCAAATGCACAAAACCGACCACTCTGACTGGCCGACCCGGCACAGATGGGGAACTGCATTGGCTCGCGCGAGCATGTGCTCTTAGGACGCGCACATATGGCAAGTCAGTTCAAGACTTGTACGGAGACTGTTAAGGATGGAATGGGCGGGGAACGTAGTTGGCGAACGCAAAGCCAGGCAGCAAACTTGTGAAATTCCAGAGGCCGTCTCAGCAAAGGCTGCGAGGCCTTTGGGCGGCGCGCAAAAAACGCGGAAAATTCGTGAGTAAGGTTGTGTCGAGTGCTTACATCCTCGCAGCGTATATCAATGACCTTGGTGGACCGAAGAAGACGGGTCGCAACCTTGGGATACAAGTTACGTAATGCTCCCCGGCCTACCGTCGAGAACCCTGTCAACGCGGCTAATAGCAACAGTACGACCGCATACCTCAAATTTGCACGGCGCCGTGTGACTTGCTCTTGTTGCAGATCAGGCATCCCTGGCATTCGTATTGCCTCAACCCCGGACAGCAAAAAATTCCGATGCGGCATTCAAACCTCAGGTTGCTTTATGCCCGCAGGGAAAAGACCTGAGAAACGAAAGAAACTCTGCGTACCGTTTGCAGTCGCGAATTGGCCAACTTAACCTTTGCGGGTGGGGATGATCCCGAACGAAAATCGCACGCGCGACGGCTGCAACCTTCATGGATCGGCGAGACTCTGGCGAAAAACCACTCCAGTACCGGACGATTCTGAAGCTGGCAGGATTGCCTGGATTGCGGTATCATGATTTGCGACGCAGGGCTGCAAGGAAGAGATGGGGAATCTCGGCGAAGTTCCGATGGCAACTTTTGCTCAGAACCCAAGATGGCCGGCGTCACGTGCAATCCGGAAGGCAAGCTGGTGTGACCTCGTTCGGCCCGACTCTCAGCGGCGGACTTTGGGAAATATCGCAACCGGCTTGTGTGTTGAAAGGGTTCGTGCCATCGGGACGAATATGTCTCGGGTGGGTTGCCCCTCGCCCAATGCGGTCCAGCTAAGTCCTTTCAGGCCCGTAGCTCAGCCCGGTTAGAGCGCTACCTTGACACGGTAGAGGTCAACGGTTCGAGTCCGTTCGGGCCTACCATTCCAATAGTTCCCAGACACGAGTCCTGTGCCAGAGGTGCCGGTCCAGGCCACAGCAGTCGAGTCGATTTCCCATAGGGCGACCCAGCTACTATGTCCAACTGTTACCTGCGATTTTTTCAGTATGACCATCTTTTCCAGGGCGGCGGCAAGGAACCGCCTCCGTACATAATGGTGAATCATCCGCCGTTGTGATGGCCTGTCCTTTCTGGCCTCGGAGGTTGTCCATCGCCTGACTTCGAGGCTCCATCGAAAGTCTTCACTAGCCGCCCTGAGAACTCGGTCTCAACCGGACCTATTAGAACGCCAGCGAGAAAGCCTTTTACGTTGTTTCGAAGATGAACGAAATTGCCCAGGAGATTGGGAATTTGAAAAGCTGGTCTATGAATGATGTTGAACCGCATCTTCCGCGGAACTCGTGACTGAAATGACCTTCTTGCCGCGTGCCGGCGTAAAATCAGTTGATTCGATTGAGTCTGTGAATGGCAAGCATGCGGTCATTGAGGTATCCATCGAAGGCGCGCATGTACGCTCGCGAATGTCCTGGGTGGTGTTCGCTGGTCTCCGCCCGTATGCACTTCGATGGATTCAAACGCTCAACCAAGGGGCCGGCTCTATAGGGACAGATGAGCCGGAAGCCAGTGAGCCGGCCAAGGCGCACGACCAGGAAACACGAAGCAACCCTGGAGCCTGCGTGACGGTGGACACTTATGATGTCGAGTAGGGAAGGAACTAAGACGCTCATCGAGCAGCTTCGAGATCCCACTCAAAGCCACAGAGCGGTGCTGGCGTTGGCTATGAAAGGCCCCGATGCTGTGCCCGCGCTGGCGGAGTTCTTACGGTCTTCGAAGCCGTCCAGTTTGTCTGAACCGAGGCTGATGGCTGTAGAATGCCTGAGCATTATAAAAGGACCGGAAGCGCTGGAGGCATTGATTTCGGTTTGCAAAGAGAGGCTCAATGAGATTGCCGACCCCATCGTTCGCCTTGCAGAGGAAGCTGTCGTCAGCCGGGCTGCTTCAGCTCTGGCTGATTACCCAGGGGATGGTTTGGCCCGCGAAGCACTTTTGGAACTCCTCAAGGGAAAACCCGTCGTTGGAGTGGCTGAAGCCTTTGAAAAATTGAAGGACCCTCGTGCGATTCCCGGGCTGGTGTCCTGGCTGGAAGACGACTTCGTTGCCGAAGCCGCCTGGCGGGCAATTGTGGCTTGTGGACCCACGGCCGTTCCGCCGCTGCTGGATTCACTGAGGGAGAAGCACTTCCACTATGGGACTGAAACCAGCGCGAGTCGGCGGCGCCGTGGTCGCATACTCGCAATTCTTAGAGAACTGGCAGAGCCTCGCGATATCACCGGCCTTGAGGACTTGCTCGACGATCCCGTCGAAGGTGTCCGTTGGAACGCTGTGCACCTGCTTGTGGAGAAAGGCCGTGATACGCAAAAGCAGCGCGCTTTCCGAGTGGGGATGGAATTTCTTGATTCAGCGGACAGTTTCATGCGGTCCGAATGTGAAGAGTTGTTGCTTGGGCATTTCGACCTGGTGCGCGGCCTGATCGAGCAGGAAATCGGTCGCCGGCGAAGTGAGGGTGAAGCAGAAGAGAGCTTCGAGCCGCGCGAAACAACACTGGGAATTCTCTGCCGGATTTTCCGCAAGGGCTGTCGGGCGACTGGAACAACGAGGACAATACCTTCAGGATAGCTTTCGCTGGGCGTGACGGGGCCCGGTTTTGTGCTAAGTTGTCCTGGTTTTTTTGTGAAAGGTGCCGCCGGATGAGTCTGACGTATTTTTGTCCTTCCTGCTGGAGCGAAGTTGGCACAGAGACCGTATGTCCCAAGTGCGGCCAGGACCTGCAAGAATTTTCGGGCAAGAGCTATGAGGAAAAGCTGATCCGTGCGCTGCGCCATCCCGAGCCCACCGTTCCCGTTCGCGCCGCTACGATTCTCGGAGAACTCGGATCACGAGCGGCGGTTGAGCCACTGATGGACATCGCCACCTCAACGAAGGACCTCTACCTCCAGGAAGCGGCGGTCGAAGCGTTGGGGCGGATCGGTGACGTTCGGGCGTTGGCGTTCCTCGAATATTTCAGCCGGGAAGGTGCTGTCCGTGTCAGAGTTGCGGCGACGCGCGCAATCGCAGCCGTCAAGGAACGTCAAGATGCGTCCAAAAGATGAGAGAGGATCTCGATGGGGCCAGACCCTCCTTGAGCATAGCGGAACTCTTCCCTTTTTTGACAGGGAGCGTGAATCGCGCCGGATTGAGGAGGCCCTGAGATGCGGAGAAAGCATGATGATCTCCGGCCCGGCTGATATCGGCAAAACGGCCCTGATGTTGACCGTGATGCGCAGCCTGCCGCGCGAGCTTTCCGGCAAGTGCATCTACATAGACGGCTTCAAAGACCTCCAGGAGTTGCTGCGGAACCTGCTCGGGGCGCTGTATCAGGTCGCGAGCCCGGACCTTTTCCAGCAACTGAAGGCCGACCACGTCGCGTCAGCAAGCTTCGATCGGTGGCTCAAGAGGCTTCCCAGTTCCAGGTTAAAGGGAGTGCTCTACCGTTCTGTGAAGAGGGGAGGTTATCGGATCATTCTTGATCACGCTCCGCTGCTCACCCATGCTATGGCGAAGATCATCAAAGAACTCTTCTGGATGCGCAATACGCCCGTCATTCTGGTGATGCGGGACGACCTGAAATCCCGGTCCACACAGTTTGCAGATTTTTTCTATTGGAGCGATCGCCAGTGTCTCACTCTGGGGCCGCTGCCGCAGACTTCAGCTTGCGAACTGCTCGAGGCCCACATCGAAAAGCATGGCTTGTCCCGGTTCGATCTCGAGGAGTTCAGAGAAGAGGTTCTTTTGCGGAGCGGGTGTGTGCCGGGCGCGATCGTAAAAATGTGCGCCCTGGCTGCCGACCCGCGGTATCAATATGGATCACGCATCAAAACGAAGCTTGTGCATATTGATTACCTGATGAGCGGCTCACGTCGGCACTCATCGATTGGAAGAAAAAGCCGCTGACGCCGGGGCAGTTCTGCGTTACGTTCCATGGGAAATCACTCGCTCTCCTCAGGGGTCGGCTGAACTCCCTTCATGCCGTCCGTTTCCCCGCCGGGGCCGGCCAGAAAACGAATTGCCCGTTCCGGCGACGACCATTCATTTCCCCTGGGCTCATGTTTGTACTGATAGTCGTGCTTGCGCTGGAATTCGCGCAGTTCGCTGATGAGTTGCCGAATATGCTCGGCGGCAAGGCGCTTGACGATGTTGGCAGAGGTAGTTGAAGTCCAGCACTTCAGGGCAGCTTGAACGTGGTTGATGCAGAGACCGGCTGATCTCCGATACCGCTCGCAAAATTCTTTGTCGTCCAGTAATTCTTCAAGCGTCGCGAGGTGTCGTTCCTCAGTGTTTCGGGCAACTTCACAGGCAAGGCACCCGCTGCCTGAAAGAGGAGCGGATTCCCGCTTCTTCACCAGTTTTCGAAGTCGCAGACGGTTTGTTTTCCCTTCAGCCCGATGCCGGCCCGGCTTTTCGAGGTCTTTCGCGAAGGTTTCAAGCAGGTTCTCGCATAGAATTGCTATGCCAAAGCCGTCGGCCCAGCATTCCTTCTCAATGGTTCTGGCTTCCCAGAAGTGTTCCCGGCAAAAACCCCGGCCGTCCAAAAAGTCCTGCCGCGCGAAGCTGGACATCATGCCCTCGTACAGAAAGCTGTGGATATACCGGCGAGTCGCCTTTCGTGAAGCGAAGCAAACGGGACATTCGCCGCTCGAGAGGCCCTCCTCTAAGGCAATCTTGGCAAGGACGAATGGCGGACGTTTGGTTGGCCGATTCGTAGTCGATGGTTGATTCATTGCATCACCGTGAAAATGCAGGTTGCGGCCGCATCAGCTGGCAATGCGAACTCTCTCTCCCATAGACTGCGACCCATCTTCAGACTGCTTCCTCGACCTGCGAGGCTGAAAGAGCAGAAAGGTCACGCCGAATTGCTTCTGCTTCCACGGCGCCCGGCGCCCTCGTGGTGGAAAGACGTTCGAGTTGTGCGCGGTATGTGTCGGCATGAGTATCAAAGCAGCGCTGGAGCTCAGCCATCGTCTTCCGAATCCACAATTGCAGCATTTTCCCGTACCTTTGGAAGGCTTCGTCCACGCCTGGCCCGATCTGCTCTTTCAGTTTTCTCCTGATGCGCGGTTCTGTCAGCCCTTTGCCCAACACCGCCAGAAGGTCTTTCCGGAGTTCGACCTTGAAAGGGCCGGGATCAAAGCGCGGCATCTCTTTCACGACGCTCGTCAGTTCTTCTTCAGCCGGGGGAACATTCACCTCCAGGCCCCTCGCAGCGTTAACGAGGGCTTCTGCAAGCATCTGTGCAAACACATGGACCTTTTCGAAGACCTGATTTGCGCCAACGGCGGCCGTTTCGGCAAGACTGCGGGCAACCAACTCTCCGATGCTGGCAACCGTCGTCTCGTTGTTGAACCATTGTTCGGCCACAGCGGTAGCAGCACGGGAGATTGCCACATCGCCCCAGCCATGGATTGTGTCTGAAGCATTGAGGCAAAACGAGTTCACTTCCTCGAATTTTCCTGCCGCCTGGCGCAACTGTGTTTCAGCCGATTGCAGGCGCTGTCCGTCCTGCTTCGCTCCCTTTTCGGAGAGTTCAAGCTGCACTCTTAATGCCGCCTCGACTGATTCGCGCAACGCACCGATCTTCCGGCGAATGGAGTCCTGAGCTAACTCCCGATACTTTGCGTAAAGAGGCTCAATTTCACCATGGAACCATTCGTCCAGGAGCATTGCATGGCCGTCTTTGATGCTGATCGGCTGGACTGAAATTTCAAGGCCGAGTTGCGAATTGAATTGTGCGGAGATGTATTTCAATGATCGTTCGCGGTCTTCGAGCACGAGCAGGTCCGCCTTGCTCATAAGAACCTGGGCCGGAATGGCTGCTTCGTACAACCTCTGCACCGTGGAAATGTCTTCCTCAGTCAGAGTGGAGCCGGCGTCAACAAGCACTACAGCGAGGTCGCACTCTGGAAGATAAGCCATGGTCTCGGCAGCACCGGCAGTTGCCAGCGAACCGAGTCCCGGCGTGCCCACAAATACGATCCCGTCCCGCAGCCGTTCAGACGGCAACCCGACCGTGATCCTGGTCACGTGCTTCGAATTCCCGGGGTTATATTGCTCGCTTACAAACTCGTGCAGCCGCTCAATCGTTACCTCTTCGGATTTCCCGTTCAGATAAGAAATCCTCACCTGCGGCGCCGTGCTGTAAACAATCCGAGTAGGAATCGCCGTGATCGGATTGACTCCCACGGGAAGCACGTCAGCGCCAAGAATATGGTTCAGGAGAGATGATTTGCCCGAACTGACACGTCCAAACACTGCGATCTGGAAGCTCTTAGACTCGATTTTGTCCAGAATGATCGACAGAGCAGGACGAAATTCAATCAATCCATGGATGTTGATGACCTGTTCGAGTTTTGTGAGGGCATCGATTTCGTTGCCAGTCTGCGCCAGCCGCTTGAGGCGGCCTTCCAAATCCTGCCCGAGCCCCTGCGCCAAATACGCACTGAGTTTCCGAACGAGGCTCGACATCTCGTTCACAACTCCGTTAAGTTCAGGAACAACCGCAGGTGACACTTCTCCGTAGCCTCGCAGGGCGTCGGGACGACATTCAGCAAATGTAATATCTGCAAACTCCAGATTGACTCGGATTGAGTGCGTTGCACCGAACTGAGGGCCCGGAGGAGTAATCCCCAGGCTTTTCAGGGCCTGTACCATTTGAGCGCGGACCCTTGCGATGTAATCCTGAACAACCTTTGCCTGGCCCGGAGTGAGGTCGTTTCGGTATTTTGGAAACGGCGACCTGGAATTCGATGCATGAAGAATGGATTCGATCTCTGACAAGAGCTGATCGACATACTTGAAGCCGGTTAAAACGCGGTTTGCCTGAAACGGATTGAGAGAATCGCGTGGAGACATTTCAGCTCACGCAGAAGCGCAAATTAAAAACGGCTGATGGGATCGAGGATTGTCTCAGGCGAAGGATTAGGCGTAATGAGGTTGGCATCACCCTTCACCATAAGACCCCTCCAGGAGTTATCTTCCCCAGCGGGGCGGTTAAGGGCGAACTCCAACGCCTAAGCCAATTATCAGCCCCGCGTGTCTTTACAGTCAAGCGATGGGAAAGGCCGCTTTATTGGATTCCACTGTGAACCGACGCCCGCTTGGCAAAGCCCGAATCTTGCAGAAAGACGCAGAGAGACGGCTGAACGACAGGAAGCACAATGATGACGCTGTTGCGGAGGGTCAATGCAAGGTTCAATCACCTTGCATCATCAAAGAAATTTCAGAGGGGAAGCTGGTGGCGGAGGGAGAGAAGAGGGGAGAAGATAATTCGCGGCCCGGGGTTTTAGCCTCGCCCCGGGCTTTCACATCTAATAATCCGCGGAAGTAATTGCGTTCCGGGGGAATCAGCGCCTAAGCATTCTGTCGGATCGCCGGAGCAAATGCTCCGGGGCTCAGGGTACAACCGGCGAGGCCGGCTTGCCGGAGGTAGTAGCCGCTTCGATCGCCCAGGCGGTTCCGCCCGCTTCTGCAGCGAGCCCAAGAATAAGAAGCGCCTCGGGGCTCAATTTGAAGATATGCTTCATGTGCCGTTTGCCCTGTGGGAGCGGCTCCGGAGCAGCCGATGATTGTACGGTGACCGTTTTGCCTTTGCTTACTTCCTGAGCAACGCCGGCCTTTTCGACCTTGAGTGCGCCGTCCTTCGCGGTGACCAGTACGAGACCGTTAACCATGGCAATCTCGCCCAGAGCGGAACCATTTCCCGCGGGAGCAACCGTTACATCACCGGCCTTCACCTGAAAGGCTCCACTTGAAGCCGGGTGATAAAGCGATACGGTGCCGCGAGTGAGCGAAACCGTTACAGCTTGCCCCTCCTGAAGGAACGAGGCTTCAGTGTCACGGCCTGCGACCATGCGGTTTCCCTGCTGTAAAGTTAACATCGCAAGACCATCATTGACTTGGAGATTGTCCCCATTCAAAACGGCCGTGTGAGGCAAGGCTGCCTGTCCGTCAAGTGTGGCATTCCTGCTCCCCAGCAACCAGCCGACCGGCGCTGGACTGCCGAACGTCGTTGCCGCCGCTAGAATGGTTCCTGCAATGATTGCCGCGCATTGATTGAAAAATGTCGTCCTCAGCATACACAACCTCCGTGTAACAGAATTCTTATCAATAAATCTCCGGTGTGTCAATGGAATACCGCTGCTCAAGCTGCTTTTTCCGCATGCGAAACAATTCCCCCGTGCGTTGGATGCTCTTTTGAAACACGATTCAGAATGCTGATGGTCACCGCGACGACGCAAAGCGTCCGGAATCCCGTGCTGCGCTGCATATACGAAATGCCGGCACGCAGCCTAAAAATCAGTCCCATTGAATAAGCTTCTCTTCATTGCCTGGGTCCGCTGCATCCCGAACGCCGGGGTACCCAGCCGCGCCGGCTTCCAGCGAGCTACAGGGGTCCTCGCACTCGCCATTTTCTGCTGCCATGCAAAGAGCTGAATATAGGCAAAGGCCGGGGCAAGCAGAAGCCAGTCGGCTGTGTACCACGCTGCGGTTTCAGTGATGGACATTACAGTGAAGAACATCAGGATCGCCGGAACTTCATCCAGAAGGACCCGTGCACGTCCTGACGAATACAGCCGGATTACGAGGTACCACGCTACTCCAAAAGCTGCCACATATGCGATGCCCCCGAGGACCCCTGCCTGGATCAAGGCATGGAGAAAAGAGTTCTGCATATCCGCGTGCACAAGGTATCGATCGGAGCGAAATCCAAATCCCAACCATGGCGACTTCTTGATGACTTTCATAGCCTGTGCCCAAATATACGTTCTTCCTGTGAGTGTGGGGTCAAATCCATGTTCTCGTGTCCCAAAGCTCCACGCGGCGTTGAAGAAGCCAACCAATCCCAAAAGTACAGCACCAAGAGTCCCGAACCCGATCATAACCACGCGACGGCGCTTCCGCAGAAACAAGATCAGTGCAACTCCTGCGACAAAGCTCAAAGTTTCTGTACGGGCTTGAGCCAGCACTAATGTGAAGAGCGAAAACAGCAGGATCGCCGTCCAGGCAATTCGCGCTCGCATACCGGGTTTGACTGGGTTGAAAAGCCGCGCCAAGGCAACAAGGCCAGCCACTCCCGCGTATCGTGCGAGCCCCGTATTTCGGCTGGTAGGCATTTCAAGCAACGATCCGTTTGCTGTAATACCGCCGTGGTAGACGATTATGCCAAGAGGGCTGCCCTGGGTCGGAGCGATTGGAGCACCCCCCAGAAATGGAACGGCCGCAAGGATCGCAACCATAAGGCATATGGCAATAATCCAATTGAGTGTCATCAATCGAGAAAGCGTTTGGGGTGCATCCCTGTCGTTTAATACAACGATAAGCACGAGAATGACGGCCCCGAATTCGAAGGTCCAGCACAGCGCATCGAGGGGAAGGGGAGAAAGAAAAATGGAGGAGATGGTCCCTGCCAACGTATAGAACCCCAGAAGCCCCAGTGGCCCTGCCACGGCCTGCGTCTTGAGGCTTCTCCCGGAAAGAAGAATGAGCATGGCGATCCAGCCGGCAATTACAGGCAGGAAGACCCGCATTCCTTGTATCAGGTCCAGTTTGTTCGCCGGGAAACCTGGGGAAAGAACATGCTCAATGATTGTATTGTAACCGCCCCAGATCATAAGCCACAGAAACAGACCCACCACGGCGGTCGGCCTCCAGGCTGGGCCTGCCGAAGCCTGCTTTATTCCGCCGAGTTTTGAATCAAACCTTCTCTGCAATGGCATTCGCTTCCTCTGCGGAGATCGCCGCTGGAAGGCCGTTCAGTATGGTCTGATAGATACGAAGCAGGCGATCGCCCTGCCGGTCCCAGTGATAGACCTTCCCAGCGCGTTTGTGTGCTGCGATGCCCATTCTTCGGCGAAGCTCAGGGTCGGCGCAGAGCCGTTCAAGAGCTGTAGCCATATCTGCGACCACCTGCTGTGGTGTTTCCGCTTTGATCTTAATGCCGCATCCGTCAGCAAGGTGGATTGCGGGGCCGGAAAGGTCGAGGCAAACCACCGGCAGACCCGCTGCCATCGCCTCAACAACAATTGCCCCACCGCCTTCCCGCAGGCTGCCGTAAAGAAACACGTCGGAAGCTCGCATTCGCGAAAGGATTTCCTGGCGTGGCAACCACCTTTCAAATCGGACTTTCTCCCCAACCCCCAATTCGTGTACAAGCGTGTTCAGCCTTGGAAATTCCGGCCCGTCGCCCGCAATGGCCAATTCCGCTTCGGGATGTCCCTGGGCGAACCTTGCGAACGATCTGATGACCAAACCAAAACCTTTCCAGTGAAGGAGCTTTCCTGCGGAGAACACGCGGAATGTCCCGTCATTCTTGACCCTCGGAGGTGCATCGGACAAGTCCTCTGAAGTAACCCCATTCACCGGAAAGTGATAAGCCTTATTCTTCCATCGCATCGGAAGCGCTTCCATGGACTCGCGATTGCAAACCAGAATCGCACGCGCTCGATGCTGGCTCAGAAGGAAAAATGGATCACTTCGCAGCACAATCCGCATTACTGCACGCACGCGCTCCCACAGGCGATCTCGAAACTTGTACTCTTTGAGAAAGGCTCCGGGTGTGCGCTGTGCGCCGCCGCCGGGTCCGCGGATGTAAGGCACGGGCAGCAGGGCACCGATGTAGCTGGCCATCCAGTCGTTGGCGTAGGTCACATGGTGGAAGACATCGAAGGGCCGCTCGCGGTGCAGCCTGCGCGCCACAAAGTAAGCCTTGATCTGCCACAGGTAGGCGTAGACCTGGAACGCACCCTGCCAGCGCCGCAGGAACCGCACTGCCCGCGGTGTGTCGAAATAGCAGAACTGCACATTTGGGCCGAGTGCTTTCTGGGACCGCTCGATGCCATCGCGATTCCAAGGGTGCGAGAGAACGACGAGGTCGTGAAAGCGAGCGAGCTGCCTTACGATGTTCCAGCCGAGTACTGTTTCGCCGCCGGCAAGCCCTCCAGACCCGCCGGGGCTGCAGGCGAAGGCGCAAACAAGGACGCGGAGGCGCGCGGCGGAATGTGAATTTTGCATCTTATTGAAAATTAAAGAGATAAAAAATTATGAATTTTGAAAAAATTACACAATGCACAGAAAAACAACAACTTTCCGCCGAAGGGTTACATACCGAACGGTCGGTAGGCAAAGCCCCGGACCCCACAACTCTCTGATAAATCAAGGATTAATCTCCTGCTCCCCGACCTCACCCCGCCTGCCCGGGACCCCTTTGCCGGAAGGTTTTCTTTGTCCCATCTGTCCCAAACCGTATGGCGCCGATGCCCGCAGGCCGCCGCCGTCCCATCCGCGGTCCTCCATCTGAAACCGCCGGGGGCCTTGCGAAGCTGCCGCCCGGGCTGTTTTCCGGCGGCACGCCTCTGTCCGCATCGGAGATTGCCCGGGGCCGTTCCGAAGCCTGGCACGCTGCCGCATAGCGGACCCTGCGCCTGTCCCCATGAGCGCAGCGAGCGTTCCCGGCACTCGGGGCCATACGGAGAGCTTCGCTCGGCATGACCCTTCCGCCCCCTTCCGCAACCTGCCGGAGGCGCCCCTCGCGGTGTACTTCGGCCGCCGCCGCGCCGCCCAGCCCGCGGAGCGGCGCGATGCCTTGGGGGACAAACGGCGGCCGAACCCTTTACTGAATCCCGTCCTGCGCCGGCCTCGGCCGATGGCGAGGCCATGTCAGATTGCGGCCCGGCCGATGTAGAGCCCGTGTCTTGCCCGGGTCCATTTTGTGAACATATAGCGGTAGGTCCGCGTGCCGAGCAGCGATGCGCCCAATGCCGAAACCACGGCCGGCTGCAAGGGCTTCAGCCTGAGGGCTTCCCGCGCCAATTGCCTTGCGCGCTGCGGCTCGTAATTCATCAGCATGACGGCCAGCGCCCCCAGGTGCCGCCCCAGCGTCCGGGCCGGCATTTCGCTCCTGTACTTCTGCACCACGATATTCCATTCCTCGCAGATGGCGCGCAGGCTGCCCGAGACCTGATCACGGCCCATGTGGCGCACCACGACGCACTCGTCCACCGCCGCAACGGGCGCGACCCTGGCCACCCTCAGCCACAGGTCCCAGTCCTGGCAATTCACGAAGCTTTCATCAAACCCGCCCACCGCCTCCAGCACGTCTTTCCTCACCGTCACGCGCGAGCAGCTCCCGATAAAGTCCCACCTCAGCAGTTCCTGATAGACGCGCCCCCGCAGCGTCGGCATCCTCACCAGGAGCACGCGGCCATCCTCGTCCACCAGCCTTTTGCCGCTATAGACCATTCCCGCCTCGCCGGCGGAACAATCGCCGCACAATCATAGACAGGAACGACGACGGTGACCTGCGAACCGGGTTGCATTGCTATCGCTCCCTCAGAGCTTTTGGCAGAAAACATGAACTTCACGTCCCCTGGTGGCGTCCTTCGTCCGTCCGAAACCAAGCGACTCCAGAAAATCCACAACGTCCCGTGGGGTCACCCCTTTGGGCAGCAGATGGGGATGGATTTCACAGAACACAAGCCGACATTGCGGGCCCGCGATGGTTCGTTGGAGACCGTGCAGTGCCGCCCACTCAGAGCCTTCCACGTCAATCTTCACGACGTTGGGCCACGGCAGGCCGTTTGATCGTAGAAACCCGTCCCCTTCAACCGCATCTATGTCTTCCCAGCGCGTTACTCTGTACTCTTTGCAATCGGACATGGAGCACCGGGATGGGTCGTCACCGAACATGTACAGTCTTTCGGTGGCATCCCGGTCGCTTAAAGCTTTCTGGAATGCATGAACGTTACCTACACCGTTGAGGACGACGTTCCCCAGCAGGGACGAGAAGCTCCGGCTTCCGGGCTCGAAGGAGATCACTTTTCCATGGTTTCCGACCGCAATTGCCGAATAAACCGTGTAGAGACCGTAGTTGGCTCCCGCATCGAGCACTACATCTCCCTTCCTGATAAAAGAAAGGAAGGACTCCAGTGAATCCCGCTCGCCCCTGAATCCGTCCGACTGCGAAAAATGGATCAACTCCAGGTATGATCCGGCGTTGAAGCGAGCGCTGATACCTGCTGCGGTGGTTCGGAGGATGCCGTCCGGGGGACGCTTCCATCTGTAGTAGAGCTTGCGGGCATGGGATCGAAGGCCTAGAGACCGGATGATCCCTCTTACCCTTTCGTTCTCTGCGATATTAGCCAGCAACGACACCTTTTCAGCTTCTTTTGACGGAATCGGGTTGCCGCTCTATAGCCCCTGAAAGGACAACGATCATTCCACCGGCATTTCCCGTCCTGCGCCGGCCTCGGGCGATGGCGAGGTCATGCGGCTCAGATTGCGGCCCGGCCGATGTAGAGCCCGTGTCTTGCCCGGGTCCATTTTGTGAACATATAGCGGTAGGTCCGCGTGCCGAGCAGCGATGCGCCCCATGCCGAAACCACGGCCGGCTGCAAGGGCTTCAGCCTGAGGGCTTCCCGCGCCAATTGCCTTGCACGCTGCGGCTCGTAATTCATCAGCATGACGGCCAGCGCCCCCAGGTGCCGCCCCAGCGTCCGGGCCGGCATTTCGCTCCTGTACTTCTGCACCACGATATTCCATTCCTCGCAGATGGCGCGCAGGCTGCCCGAGACCTGATCACGGCCCATGTGGCGCACCACGACGCACTGGTCCACCGCCGCAACGGGCGCGACCCTGGCCACCCTCAGCCACAGGTCCCAGTCGTCCCGGACACGCAGCCGTTCGTCAAATCCGCCCGCAGCCTCCAGCACGTCCTTCCTCACCGTCACGCGCGAGCAGCTCCCGATAAAGTCCCACCTCATCAGTTCCTGATAGACGCGCCCCCGCAGCGTCGGCATCCTCACCAGGAGCACGCGGCCATCCTCGTCCACCAGCCTTTTGCCGCTATAGACCATTCCCGCGTCGGGTTCGGCCCGAAAGGCCCGCACGTCCCCGGCCAGCTTCTCCGGCAGCCATTCATCATCAGAATCGAGGAAAGCCACATACTTTCCCTTGGCCGCGCGGATGCCCGCATTCCGGGCGGCGGAAGGCCCGCGGCTTTCCGTGTGGCGAACCAGTCGGATGCGCGGATCTGTGAATGCCTTCACCGCGAGGTCCGTGCCATCATCGGAGCCGTTGTCCACTACGATTAATTCCCAATCCTCAAGGGTCTGAGCGAGCACACTCCGAATCGCCCGCGGAACAATCGCCGCACGATTGTAAGCCGGAATGATGACGCTCAGGGCGGGGAAATTAGCGGTCACCGGAAGGCTCCTTGATGGGCGAAACGCATCTTGCGGTCACGTCTGCACCCGACTTCATTGTTCGCAACAGCGCTCCCTCGGTTTTGGAGGCGACCGCATGGTGTGTCTTGCCGTTCCGGTACCCTACAACGTTCGAGAGGTCGAACTGCTTCAACAGCTTAATCTTGCTATAGCCCTGCGAATTTCAAGATCTTGGGGTCTCTTGCACACAGTAGGTTGCAACCTTGATTCTGAGTGATCCTAACCACCACCTCCTCTTTTGCGGCCGGATGCAGGAAGCGGTGGTCGTCGTCGATGACAGCGAATTGGAAACCCATCCCGAAAAGACTGCCAAGCAGGCGGTCCGCGGAGTCGCCGCCAAGGTAATCAGGATTCAACTCCGCGATGATCGTCAGGTCCGGGCACCGTTGCATGAGTTTGTGCATCCCCGCGATCACAAGGGCTTCCGCGCCCTCGACGTCGATCTTCACGATTTTGGGCTGAACGGGGAGATCACGAAAGAAAGAGTCGAGTGTTGTGGCTTCAACGACCAGCCGAACGTCGTTGTTGCCAGGCATCGCCCCCACCGCCGGCAGGGGACGGATGCTGTGACCAGCGGAAAATGGACAAACATTCAGGGCAAGCCTGCCCTCTGAGTCCGAAACCGCCTTCTGCGTCGCAATAACGTTCCCAAGCCCGTTCGCTGCGATGTTCCGGGTTAAGATAGCGAAATTTCTCGGGTGGGGCTCAAAGGCGAAAACCGAACCTCGGGGTCCGCACTGCCTCGCTGCGAGAAGTGTGAAGTACCCCCAGTTTGCACCAACGTCAACCACCACGTCGCCGCCGCCTATCAGTTGCTGCCAGACACGGGTCGTGATTGGCTCATACTCCCCCCAATAGAAGGCCGCCACGGGACCACTCCCGTCCCTGCCGTCCGCAAGCATTCTGAGGCCGTTCTGGCTCACCTCAACAAGGTCCTCGTCTGAGATCGGCGGCATCAGGCTCGCCGCCAGGCGAGCGTATGATTTTGATACCAGCCGAAACTTTGCCAGCCTCCGCCTTCTTGAGCGATTAACGAGCCTGAAAAACAGCCGTAGAAGGCGGACAGCGGCGCCTGCTAGCCAGCCCTTGCCTTCGTGCGTCACTTTATTCCTCCGCCGGCCGGTTCTGTCCGCCCCATCGCCGCCTGTATGAAACCGACAAGATTTCCATGGACGCGCTGGAAGTAACCCCTGTCGCGCAGCATCAGGCCGACGGCCAGGTTGAAGCCCGTGTGCAGGACGAGCGCGCCAAGACATCGCGGCAGGGAGAGTTCGGGGTGCTTCCGCACAAAGTAGATGCGGTTCAGAATCTGCTTCTTGCCGAGCGCGTAGCTGTCCCGGATGGGGCTGCTATAGTGCGAGAACCATGCATCGCCGACCACGAAGAGTTTGAATTGCTTGCTAATGCTGTAGGTAAAGTCGACGAACGCCAAGTAATCGTATCCTCCAAAGGCTTCATCAAAGCGATAGCGCTCAAGTACTCCCCGGCGGAAGACGATTGCTGTGGTCTCCAGCCATCGCACTTCGATGGTCGAGTCGGTTGGGCAGTACGGCACCGGAAAGCCGTTCGGGAGGACACTGCCCTTCTTTTGCCGCCGATTCCCAAGAAACCAGCGGTACCAGCGCTGGACGGGCTTCAAGCTCCATTTCATGGCGGTTTCTTTGTCCAGCTTCCCAAGGCGGCTGTTGAAGCCGGCTCCGCCAACACCGTCGGGAGCCGTTTCCCAGAAGGCGACCATCCGTTCTATCGCATCGCGCTCAAAGACCACGTCGTCGTCCACAAAGGCGATCAGTTCGATGTCCGCATTGACGGCGCTAGCCCCCATGTTCCTCGCACACGTGGTCGAAGCCGAGGGATCATAGATAAATCGGACCGGCAAACACTCGAATTCACTCGCCACGGCTTCCGACTCCGCGCCTCCGGAGGCCACAATCACCACCTCGTCCGGCAGGCGGGACTGCTGGGCAAGGCTTGTCAGCAAAGCGCGGAGATGACCAGGACGGTCTTTGGTCGGTATCACGACCGCGAGCCGGAACCGAGGGTCGCGGTTGTTGTTTTTTCCCTCATTCGTGTCCACTGTTTCCCTCCGGTAAAAAGGAACCCCGCCACATTTCCCGCCACGCGCTGGAAGTAGCTGGCGTCGCGGTGGGCGAGGCCGAGGAAGAGGCTCATGGCGGCGCGGATGGTGAGCGCGAGGCAGCAGAGCGGCCGGGAGAGTTCCGGGTGCTTGGAGACGAAGTAGAGCCGGTTGAGCACTTCCTTTTTGCCGAAAAGATAAGGGTCAGGCCGCCCGAGCCTCGACGGGTAGTGATAAAAGCGCGCGCCGGCCACCATCGCCAGGCGGTATTTCCTGCTGACGCGATAGCTCAGATCGAGGTCTTCGAGATAGCTGTAGCTCTCAAACCATTCGTCAAAACGGAACTCTTCCAGCACCTTGCGCGAATAGACCACGGCCCAACTGGGCAGCCAGCGGACGTAAAGGTCGCGGTCCAGGCCCGGCATCATGGTGTGAAAGCCGGAGCGCAGCACGGCGCCCGGCGCTGTATCGTAAAGACCCAGCCGCGAAACCACCGGCAGGCCCTTGAGCCGCCGTGCAAACATGGGCGCGCCGTTCATCAGGTTGCATCCCAGCCCGCCCAGGTCCGGCGTGCCGCTGTCCCAGAACCGGAGCAGCGCCTCAAAGCATTGCGGCTCCAGCACAATGTCGTCATCGAAAAAGCCGATCAGGTCGGCGTCCGGCCGCGCGGCCTCCATGCCCGCGTTGCGCGCGTCGCAGATCGACGAGCCGGGCAGGTTGATGAATTTTGCGTGAAGCTCGGGAAACTCGCGGGCCACCTGTTCGTTCCCTTCACCCTCGCCCGCGATGATCACTTCGTCCGGCAGGCGGGTCTGTGCGGCTGCACTCCGCAGCATCCGCCGCAGTTCCTCGTACCGGCCGATGGTCGGAACCACAATGGCAAGCTTATGGTGGTTCTCAGTCATTGGACCTGTGGCGCTTTTTTGCGAAAATCATTACGTCCTGAACGGCTCCGGATTCGCTCCTCGGAGACGAAGCGGCGCTGATTCGGTACTGAAACCCGTTATTTTCCAAAAGCCGCAGGAAGTTCCCCAGGGTGGATTGTGAGTTTTTTCGCGTGTGGTATTCGACGGCCATGCTTTTGATAAGGCCCAATTTCCCAGTGGATGCGAGTTCCGTCAAAACCCGATCTTCCGCTCCCTCGACGTCCAGCTTGAGAAAGTCAACGCTCCGAGTTCCGATGAAAACCGACAGTCGCCGCGCCACTGCGGTGGTTTTTTGGCCGCCTGTGCGTGACTGGTCTGTGCCCATAAGGAGCATCCCAGGCCGTGCTTCGTCTACGAAGAAATCGATGGTTTCGTCTTTATCCCAGAGGGCAAAATTGTACGCCGTTACTCCCTTCAGGCAATTATCCTTTATGTTCCGCTCAAGCACTGCGAAGGTGAGTCGGTCCGGCTCGAAAGCGAGAATTTCGCTGTCTCGGCACAGTGATTTGAAATAAAGTGTAGCCAGCCCGATGTTGGCCCCGCAGTCGAGGATGAGTGGCGCTGCGTGGGTTGGCTTGAAGAAGTAGCTTTCGCGCACGAATATGTCGCGGTAGGCGTAGTACAGGCTTCGCGAGTCGAGGTAGGCGACTTTTTGGGATGAAATCCTCACCGAGTGTTCTCCGCCGCTCGTATTCGATTTCAGAAACACACGTGTCAGTTCATTCAGGGCCTTTAGTTTGGTAGTGAGGGGCCGGTCGCTAACGAAGAGCAGGACCGTATCGTGTGCAAAGCGCAGTGCATCCCATTTAATTTCCATGACGAAATTTCCGTTCTTGGGTTCGGGGCTTTCGTTCCAACTCGGTCTCGAATCAGGAAACTATCCCGTATCGAATCTTCCGCCAAGCGAAACGGAGGACGCTGGCGGGCACAATCAGACAGTCGCTCGGGTTCTGCCTCGCGTAGTACATGAACTTTCGCCACCTGCGCTCTCGCAGAGCGGCGACGACGAGGCGGCTCCGTATGCCTTTTACGCCCTGCCTTAGGCGCTCCCTCGTACCCTCCGGGATTCGCGTGTCTTCCACGAGAAATTGCTGCACTTTAAGTTGCTCCTCTATGCCGCGCAGGGTCGAGCTATCGTGGCGGCCGGTCGTGCGATAGAGGTAACCGACCCGACGCACCAGCCTCCCACGAACGCCGTTCGCAGAGAGGCTCGCAATGAGAAACAGCCAATCCCCACAGGATCCCCATTCAGGAAACTCAATTCCTTGCCGAAGCAATACTTCCCTGAGAACCATAGGCTTCACGTCCATGGCAAGGTTGAGGTACTCAGTGAGACCGAACTCTTCTGTGGACATCCTCTGGGGAGCGTCCGGGTGCGCAATCGGTACAAGGCGCCCTCCGGGCCCCGGAACGCTCTTCGCAGTCAGATCGACGATAAAGCCGGTAGGTGTTCCGACAACCGCCCCGATAAGGAACTCAAGCCGATCTGCAACCCACTCATCGTCAGCATCGAGGAATGCAACCCATTTACCCTTGGCGCATTTCATGGCCAGATTTCGCGCCGCCGCCTGCCGCAGGTTGTGCTCAGTCACGAGCAGGCGCACGCGGCTGTCATGAATTCTTCCGACCGCGCCGGCTGTCCCGTCGGTTGACGCGTCGTCCACAACGATTACTTCCAAATCGGAGACGGTCTGGCGGAGGACCGATTCAACGGCGTTCCGGATCGTTCGTTCCGCGTTGTGGGCCGGGATGATCACCGAGACTAAAGGCGCGTCACTCATGCAACTCTCCCCTTCGGCAGGGGGGTCTGTGTGGCTGCACTCCGCAGCATCCGCCGCAGTTCCTCATACCGGCCGATCGTCGGAACCACAATGGCAAGCTTATGATCGCCCATCGTTGACCCTCTGTGCGATGGGGAGACTGAGAAACTCAAAGACAATCCGCCGCAAGCCCGCCTGGAAGTTTTCTACGGTAAACAGGCGGGACTGCGCGGCAAGGTGGCGGCGCAGGGTTTCCTGCAACGACGAGCCGGAAAGGACGGCGCAGATTTTCTTTACGGCGTCATCGTCATCGCTGAAGGTCAGCGCCGGGTGATTGACGATCTCGACCTGGCCGCCGGAGTTGGGTACAAACGTGATGCATCCGCCCTTCACAGTTTCCGCCGGAGCGATGCCAAAAGGCTCGTTCTCGCGCCCGTTGATGGCGAAGCGATGCCCGGCGATCAGGTCAATCTTTTTCGGGCCGAAGGTGCGGCCTTCGAGCGAAACCCACTTTCGAGACGCGGCCATGGCCCTGATCTTCGCGCCGAAGGGCGAATCGTCAAGCCCGCCCAGGATGTGGAGATGGACATTGTGGCCGTTTTCTCGCACCTTTTCCAGAATCCGGATGACGGCGTCCATGCGCTTTTCCGGAACCACGCGGCCAATGCAGACAAAGCCATTCTCACGCTTTTCCCACGGAACGTAAGGAAACGCGCCCGTCACCGGAGGATAAAGAGTTTCGGCCTCGACGCAAAGCCTCTCCTTCAGGACTTTCGTGCACCAGCCGGATATTGCCAGCGTCCGGTTCCTCCGCCAGGCGTCGCCCTTGGGCGCGTGTACGGCATGACAGAGCCTTGTGTAGCAACGCCGAAGCAGAGTGTCTCCGTACCACCACGTTCTTTCTTTCGCGACCGCGGGGTCCAGGTCGGTCCGCCACTCGTACATGAACGAGAAGTCGGAAATGTACTGAATTCCGGGTTTGCTGAAATTACCCGGGCCGTAGCCGCCAATCATCACATCGAATTCAGGGGCAACTCGCCGCACGCATCGCTGGACAAAGGCCCCGTGCAGACCCGCGAATTTGCCGGAGCGTGCCAGACCGGGCGGCATGGGCGCCTGAAGGACGCGGAAATCGCCCGGAGCGAGCCGCGTGCCGTAGTAGCGGTTGAGCCGGTCGAGATCGACCGGTCCGCCCGTGATCAGCGTGACGTCAAAATCCCGCTTCAGCGCCTCAATGCCCCAAAGCACCGGCGCTTCCGACCCGCCAAAGCCCAGACGGGGATGGACAATTGCAAGCGTAGGCCGTCCCATGTCAATTCGCCCGCCTTTTTGCAATCATGTGAACTTGTCTCCCGCGGCAGAGCGACTCGGCTTCACGAGAGAAGCCCAAGGACTCCACGAACTCAGCGATTTGCTCTTGGGTAACGCCGGCGGGCAAAAAGGTGGGATGAATCTCAAGGCAGAGTAGTTCACATGCCCGGTGAGCCAGGGTTCGTTTCAGTCCCCGCAGAACTGAATACTCGTAGCCTTCCACGTCGATCTTCACTGCGCGGGGAATGGGAAGAGCCTGAGAAAGTACAAGCCGGTCGCCCCGAACAACTTCAACAGCCTGTGAGAAATTCTGCGCCACGCACTCGCCCTGGTGGGGCAACAGGGAAGGGCAGATATTATCCCCGAAAAGCAGCTTCGCCTTACAGTTCTCCTCGCCGAGGGCCATTCGAAATAGGCTGACATTTGTCAGTCCGTTTATCGCAATGTGTCTTTGCAGTCTCTCAGAAGCCACGGCCTCAGGCTCGAAGGCCATCACGCGCCCCGTCGGCCCAACGATCTTAGCCATTGGTATGGCAAACTGGCCGACGCTACTGCCGATGTCGAAAAACACGTCTCCTTGGCGTAGCGTGTTAGCCAGAGCGTCAACAAAATCCTGCTCTGACACAAAGTCGCCTTCTAAGCCGCGCAGATCGTAGGGGTCCTTTGCCCAGAACCGACACGTGGTCGGCCCCACCCTGACCTCGAAGCACCCGTCAGTGGACACCACCCAGTGGTAGTACAGATTCTGGAGGGCACGAGTGAGCTTCATCGCGCGGGCAGCCTTCGAGAATACCCGTCGGTACGTCAGTCTCCGAAGGACCTGCATTTGCTTCGAATCAAACTGTTTTAGAATGGCCATCTTTCAGGATGTATCCCCCTGTTCTCAGGATCCAGGCGAGGCCAGAACATCAGCTGAACCGGTCGTGCGCGAGGGACCGCAGGTAGCTGGCGCCCACTCCAATTGTTATGACCGTCTCCCCAGGAAGAGTGTGGCGATCGGCTTCTGCGCGTTGCACTCCGCCCATTTCAGGCCCCTGCGCACCGGCCGGGGAGAGAAACTGTAGCTGATGACGAGAAATGTGTAGGCGAGCTTGCGACGGAAGTTCCAGTAGGGGTGCCGCCACGTGGCGCTTAAGGCTTTTCGCACCAGCCGGGGGAGCGTGTCGGGCAGGGGATGGTCCTGCGGGCTTTCACGCAGTGACAGGATGCGTGCCAGCCAGTGGTGGGGCGCCCTTGCCACCCAATCCTCGAAAGGAGGCATCTTCCCGTCGGACAGACGCGTCAGCACTCGGTGCAGCGTGAAGGCAGCGTGGGTGGCCCGTCTGGCGGCTCCGTCCCTTGGGGGTGCACACGCAAAATTGTTCTTGCCGTGAATTCGGTAGTACCCGAGAGGACGGGGCATTTGAGCGCTGCGGCCCACTATCGCAGCTGCAAGCACCAGATACCCCTCAGCGCACAGTCGCCACTCGGCTTCAGGAACAGGCATGGTTCGTTCCAGAACAGCCCGCCAGAACGCATTCCCGCTGGTCGGCGAACCGACCCCGAACGGGCCGAGCCTTACGTCAGGGATGGCGCGGCCACCTGCAAGCCTTCCGAGGGGGCGCCCCTCCGCGTCGATAACGTGAAGGGGAAAATAGATGCGGGCGACGCCCTCGCGCCATTCGCGTACGATGGTTTCGGCGGCCTCGGGGAGGAGCGCGTCGTCCGAATCGAGGAAGAAGATGATGTCGCCTGTTGAGGCGGCAAAGCCGGCGTTGAAGGCGGACGCCTGGCCGCCGTTTTCCTTCAGCACGGGAATGATGCGGCTGCCGTAACTGGCAATGATTTCGCGCGAGTTGTCCGTCGAGCCGTCATCGACCACAATCACTTCGACATTCGGGTACGTCTGGGCCAGCGCGCTGTCGATGGCATCGCGCAGGAAACGTCCGTAATTGTAGTTGTTGATGATGATGCTGACTTTGCGCGGCTCTTGCTGAGCGGGCGGATTCACCGCGCCAGTCTGAGCCAGAGTTTGATCTGCCATTTTTCCTCGGCGTTCAAAGCGTAGCGCCAGGCGGCCAGAAGAAATCCGCCGCCAAGGAGCAGGGCAAAGGCCGCGTCTGTGATTAGCGCGTGGGTCGATACCCACAGGACAGCAAGCAATGCCGCCAGCGCTGTAAGCGCCGCCGCGCTGCGCCGGAGGTCTTTCGCAGTAAGAATGCGGGGCGATGTGCGCGTGACCCAGCAGGCCCCGGCTGTGTAAAGGAAGAATTCAAGCAGCATTCGCAAGGACCACGCCAGCGCGGCACCCGGAAGGCCGAAGTACTTCATCAGCAGCCAGGCGCCCAGCACGTAAACAGGGACCTGCGTCGCAAGCAGCTTGGCCGCAAGGTCAGGATGCCCGGTGGCCTGTAGAAGGGTGTAGGGAACGTAGTTGAGTGAGTTGATGAGCACTCCGATCGCCAGAATTTGAAGAGCGAGCCCACCTTCATCGGCGAACTTTGCGCCGACCCAAAGCGTGAGGACAGGGCGGGCGAAGAAGATGAGCAGCAGGGTGACGGGGCCAACGATCAAGAGCAGAAACTTCAGCGAACGGACGAGCGTGTCCCTGATCCAGCCGTGATCGCCGCGCGCGGCGGAGGCGCTGAAGGCTGGAAAGAGCGTGGCCGTGAGGCTGCCAGACACAATACTCAGCTTGCTTGAAATCATGGAGGGCGGCGTATAGAAACCGACGGCGGCTACGGAGATGAGGGCGCCGATGAGGAATCGGTCAGAATAAGCCACAAAAGAGCCCAAGGAGCCGCACACGGTCATCCAACCGCCGAAGCCGAGCAGTGGGCGGACGAGGCGGCGGTCGAAGCGCGGGCGGCGCAATTGGGGATAGAGGCGCAGGCAGAGGAGGGCGAGCACGGCGGCGCCGGCAACGCGCGCCAGCACGAGAAAGAGCACGATGGGTGGCAATCCGAAGCCGAGGGCGAGCGCGCCGGCGGGCAGAAGGTAAGTGAGCGCGCTCGCGGGAATGCCGATGGCGTTGAGCAGGTCGAAGCGCTGCGAGGCCGCCAGGACGCCCGTCAGCGAGCCGATGGAGAAATCCACGGGCAGCGCGGCGGCCATGATCAGGAAAATCAGGCGCGCCTGCGGATGGAGGTCGGGCGGGATGCGCAGCAGGCGGGAGACGATCAGCGGCGAGGCCAGCGCCAGCAGCACTCCGGCGCAGAGCCCCAGGCACGTCTGGCTGATGACGGCCGTCCAGACAAGCTGCGGGAGCTTTTCGGTTTCGCCGCGGCCGAGGAACTCCGCGACAAACTTGGTGGTGGCCGGACCGATGCCAAGATTGAAGATGGCAAAATAACCCACCACCATCCAGGCGAGCGAGAGCAGACCGAAACGGTCCGGGCCCAGATGGCGGATCACGTACGGCATCGCCACCACGCCCACCAGCAGCGGCACGACGCGGCCAATCAGGTTCAGCAGCGTGTTGCGCGCCAGCACGCGCGCACCAACGTGCATCGCAGGCCGGGCGGCGGTTTCAACGGTGTTCATGCGGGTTTACAGGTCAAAGGCCGGGGCGCTTCGCGGCTCTCAGGATGACGGCGCCTGGGAGGCGGCCGGTCGCAAGGTGCGCTCGGTCAGAAGAGAATCGAGCACGGCGCGGACGTGGTCTCGGTCCTTGGTGGAGAAATACCAGTCGATGGTGCGGCGCAGGCCGTCCATGAATTTTACTTTCGGCTCCCAGCCGAGCAGTTCGCGCGCGAGCGAGTTGTCCGCCACGCGGTTCATCGGGCCGGTGGGCATCTCCGGGTGGAGTTCGATGCGCGCGTTGTGGCCGGTATAGCGCAGCACCTCGCGCACGGCGTCGATCACGCGGGTGCGCTCCATCGTGCCGAGGTTCACCGCAGAGCCGTCATCGATCACTTCCGCGGCGCGGAGGGTGCCCGAAACAATATCGCTGACGTGGG
>Ga0209810_1002126_pt1 | contig 25152 bp, 22 predicted proteins | sample Coa_R1_7_FD_187159 | JGI IMG/M metagenome (GOLD analysis project Ga0209810, IMG submission 187159) | Surface soil microbial communities from Centralia Pennsylvania, which are recovering from an underground coalmine fire - Coalmine... | ecosystem: Environmental > Terrestrial > Soil > Unclassified... | reverse complement strand
GCGGAAACCATTCCTGCGAACGAACTATCGGCGTTCACGGAAGGCGGCGGCGCGGGCGCAAGCGTTTGCCCCGTGATTTGGGCAATGCGCTGCGAAACGGCGGCCAGGTCGCTCGTGATGTCCATCTTCACCTCAAGGTATCGGCAGCCGCGGCGAGGAGCGAGAGGCTGTGCCGAGGTCGCGCGGGTCGTTCGTCCTGCAGAAGGAGCGCATCGAGCTGCTCTTGGGCGGAAAGCGCGCGCAGCACCATGCGATCCGACGGCACGATCCCCAGCGCGCGTGCGTCTTCGGTACGCGTCAAAGACGCAAGCGCGGCGCGAACGATCCGCGCGTCGTCCCGGTGCGCTGGGCCGGCGACGTCGCGCATCGTGCGGCTCGTGCTCGAAAGCACGTCGATTGCGGGATACCGTCCCGCCGCGGCGAGCTTCGGGCACAGCATCACGTGGCCGTCGAGCAGCGATCGCGCCGCTTCGCTGATCGGGTCGCGTTCGTCGCCGTCCGAAAGCACCGTGGCGATCGTGGTAATCGTGCCGCGCGCGCTGCAGCCCGCGACTTCGAGAAAGCACGCGAGCTCCGCGAAGACGCTTGCCGGAAAACCGGCGCGGCCGACGCTTTCACCTGCAGCTACCGCAACTTCCCGAAGCGCGCCCGCAAAGCGCGCGAGGCTGTCGACGATCAGCAGGACGTGCAAGCCGCGTTCCCGCAACGCGTGCGCTTGCGCCATCGCGACGCGCGCGGCATGCACGCGCTGCACGGCACTGCGATCGCTCGTCGCGCAAACGATCGAAGTATGCGGCGCGCAAAAACGCATCCATTCCTGCGCCTCTCGCCCTCGCTCGCCGACGAGCGCGACGACGACCGCGTCCGCACGCGCACCGCGCGTCAGCAGATGCAGCAGCGTCGATTTTCCGCAGCCGGCCGGACCGAAAATGCCGATGCGCGCGCCGCGCCCGAGCGCGAGCAATGCGTCGATAGCGCGAATGCCGGTCCAAAACGGCGTTTCGATCGGGCGCCGTTCAGTAGGTGCCGGCGGCCGCAGCATCGTCGTCTTCAAGCGGCCTCGCAGCGGCGGTCCCCCATCGAGCGAAACGCCTCGCGAATCGATCGCGCGTCCAAGCATCGGCGAACCCAACGGCAGCAGCAGTGCGCCTGCGTCGCTGCAAAGAGCGTCGCGGGCACAAACGCCCTCGACGGCTTCATGCGTTGCGATGAACGCATGCAGCCGCTGAACAGCCGTAACCACACCCGTTATCTCGCCGCGAGCCGTCGAGATCCGCACGCCTTCGCCCACTCGAGCGCGCGGCAGATTAGCGGTTAGATAGCCGCCTCGCGCGGAAAGCACCGCACCGCGTTTTATCACGCGCGCAGCACGGATTCCAAACGCACGCCCAAAGACGCCTCCACGCTTCCACTGCGAAGGTCGAGCACCGCGTCGCCGCGTTTGAGCGCGGCATCGGCGGCAACCGGAACTGCGCATCGGACGAGCGCTGCTTCATCCGGATGCACGCGCACCCGGACCGGCTCTTCGGCGATAAAACGCTGCAGCACGCGACTCACGATCGCGTCGATATCCGCGGGCGCGAGACGAAGCTCCCGCGCGAGCACTTCGGATGCGATGTCCTCGAGCAGCGTTTCGACCGCGCCTTCGACTGCCTCACCGATGCGCGCGCAAAAGAGCCGTGCGGCGCGCGCGGCTTCAAATTCGCTTTCGCGCTCTTCAGCCGCCACCTCGTCTTCCGCAGCGCAAGCGTTATCGTTCGCAGCGGCGCCCTCCACGATTTCGAACGGAATTTCGTCGCGCGCGGGCACCGGCGGCGCAAGCAGTGAGGCTAGGCTGACGAAGCGCTCAGGCGTTTGCAAGTAAATTCTCCGCGTCGGCAAGCAATGGTGAAACGTTGCGCTGCATGCGCCGCACGATCGCGGCGCGTTCGTGTTCGGGATACATGTCCAGCACCGCTGCAGCCGTTGCGGCCGGCAGAGCGCTGATGACCGCGGCCGCCGCGTGCGGCGGTTCGCCCGCGAGCGCGTTGCGCACGCCCGCCGCGCCGATGCCCCGAACGTTCGCCGTCGCACGTGCGACGCTCGCGCGTCTACCCGCGATGCGTAACAAAGTTGAGAGCGGGGCGCGTGCCCAGCTGAGCGCAACCAGACCGCCGGCCACGAGCAGCACGGTCGGCATTACCGGAACGATAGCGCCGTACGCAAGCCACCACACGTCTTTGCGCGCGGGGCGTGCGCGGCTGAACGGAATCGCCGCGACCTCGATCGTATCGCCGCGCCGAACGTCGATGCCGAGCGCGGCGGCGGCCAGGCCGCGCACTTGCGCAAGATCGATCGTGCGCGCCGCGTCCACGAACACTGCGGCGGAGATCCGTGCAACGCGTCCCGCCGGCGCCGTCGAAGACGTCTCCTGCGAGTCGCTGCCGCGGTCCAATTGGCGATCCGAACGCTCGTAACGTTTCTCCGCACCCACGTAGTGCTCGTCCTGCGTGCTTGCCGTTATCGGCATGCTCGAAAGCGCCGATCGCCGCGTCTCTTTGCTCGTCACCGTTCGCGTATCGTAGTCGACGTGGACGCGCACGATCGCCTCGCCCGCGCCGAGCGCCGTATCGAGCGCGCTTTGGAGCGATCGTTCCAAATTCGCCGCATCGTCGGCGCCGGATTCCTCGCCGAGCGCGATACCGCGATCGTCGACGATCGTGACGTGCCGCGCGTCAAGCGCAGGCACGGCAGCCGCGACGAACGCTCGAATACCGTCCACGGCGGCGTTCGACAAATGCGTGCCCGGTGTCAGCCGTACCCGCACGCTCGCGGTCGCATCGCGCGAACTCTCGTCGGCGAAATATCCGGGCTTCGCCGGCGCGATGATGACTCGCGCGTCCTGCACGCCGTCGACCCCGCGCAGCGCCAGTTCGATGTCCCCGGCCAAACCGTCGCGCGTTTGCGCATCTATCACCGCTTGCGGCGTAAGCACGCCGAGTTTTCCGAGCACGTCGCTTGAGGCCTCGACGTGCGCGTGCGGCACGCCGGCCAGCGATAGCCGCAGCAGCACCGCGTTGCGCCGCCCCGCGTCGACGAGCACGTTATCCGAAACCGGCGTAAACGGAACGTTCCACTGCGCGAGCTGCTCTTGCACTTCGGCGAGTTGTTCCGGGTGCAGCGCTGTCGCGAAAAGTGCGGACCGCTGCGGATGCGCCGCAATGCCGAAAACGAGCGAAAGCAACAGCAGCCCCGCAAGAGCAGCCGTAATGCCGCCGCGCACCTTTCCCTCAAGCGCATTCCATCGTGCCAGCAGTGCAGCCGTGTCCACGCGTTACACCTGCATCGTGAGGATCGATTGCAGGGCTTGCGCGGCGCGCTGCGCCGCCGCTGTCGCGACGGCGAGCGCAACGTCGGCTCTCGCGCGCTCGTACGTTGCGGTTTGGAGATCGCCGGCACCGGACGCAAACGCGTTCTCGGCGCGTTCGGCCTTGCCCAGTACTGCCGCGAGGTCTTGCACCATGCCACCGAACAGCGATTCGTTCGGCGCCGTTCGCTGCTCGCCGGCGCGCGCCGCATCGGGGACTAACGGCTCTATCGTCATAGCTTGCCCATGTCGATGGTGCGCTCCGCCAGACGTTTGCCGATGTCGAATACGGAGGCGTTGGCTTCGTATGCGCGACTCGCGTTCAGCACCGCAACCATCTCCGTGATGACGTCGACGCCGCCGTCGCGCTGCAAGTGCGATCCCACGACCGCAACTTCGGGCGTGCCCTCGCCGTCGCCGGCAACGCGGAAATCGGGAACGCGCCGCGGATAGGACCCTTTTGGTCCGGCAGCTTCCGCTGCCGCGACGTTGCGCGCTTCGATGTCGAGTACCGCGCGCTGCGCTTCCATTCCGGATGCGGCGGTTTTCAGCAAGCCGAGGCTATCCATGCGCCACGTTTTTGATTTCGGCCAGCCGCGCGTGCACCGCGCTGAGGATTGCTTCTTCGAAAATCGCTTTTTCCGCAACGCCGGCCATCGCGGCGTCGCTGCGCGCCGCTCCATACGGAGTTTGCGATCGTGCGGTCGCGGAAGCCGCGCCGTGCAGCTCGTCGCGCGAGCGCGCCAGCGCGTTCAGTAAAGGTGCTGCAACATCGAACATGCCGCTACGCTAAGCGGCGGCTGTGTCAATCTCGCTGCGAAATTGTTGCCGGCTTGCGCGGCAGCGGCAAGCCGCGATCGTCGAGCGGAACGCCCGCGAGCAACTTCGTCACTTCGCCGTAGTTGCGCACCCCCGAGGCGATGCGGTTGCTCTTGAGGTAGCTGTTGTAGACGCGCCACGAGAAGCGCGAGAGGTCGAGATTCACGAATTGCGCGTTGCGCCGGCGTATCGCCTGGAAGTCGGCCCACACTTGCGGGACGAACACCTTGCGCGCATAGCGTGCCTTCGGCGGCAGATAGAGAAAGAGCTCGAGCCAGCCGGAGTACTGCGCGAGCGCGTCGTCGCTGCGCGTGCACGTCAGAATCGCGATGTAGTTGGCTTCGTCCTCGCGGTTGAAGCCCGCGACGTGACTCCACTCGTGCGCCTGCGAAAACGGGCGCTCGAACGGAAGCAGGTCGGGCGCGAGCTGCGTCTCGAGCGTGAACGGATTGGTAAACCCGCTCGTCCCGCTTTTGTCCATGAACCATCCGGCAAGGCTCGGCTTGGCGCCGAAGACGCTCGGACGCCACCGATCGCCGCTGCGGTCGACTACCGGCAGCCAGGCGGCGCGCAATGCGGCGAGCAGCACGCGGTCGTCGCCGTTTGCTGCATCTTCGGCGTGAGCGATTGGCGCCAAGCGGTTCATGTTCGCGATCGCGCGCGCGCGCAACCGTTCGATTGTACCGTCGTTGACGCGCGAGGCATCGTACGCGACGCGCGTTTGCAGCGGGGCGCGATCGTACCCGAAGCCCCACCCGCAGTAAAACCAAATTGCGTAAAACGCAGCAGCGGCCGCTGCGGATAACATCGCGCGATACCAAGGACGAAGAAAAAACAGCGCGCACAGCAGGATCGCGGCACCGGCCAGCACCACGGCATCGCCCAGCGCGAACGGCAGCGGGCGAGTGATCGACGCCCAGAACTGCTGCCACCCGGGATAGTAGCCGTTGCTGAACCGCGCCTCGACCCAGGACGGCGACGGGTGTATCGCTGCGACCAGCACGCCGATGCAAATCAGCGCACCGGCGACGATCCGTTTTAGCGCTTGGAGAACTGGAAGCGTTTGCGGGCGCGCTTGCGGCCGTACTTCTTCGATTCTTTTTCGCGCGGGTCGCGCGTGAGCAATCCTTGTTTGCGCAGCACTTCGCGAAGCGACTCGTCCATCGAAACGAGCGCGCGCGCGATACCGTGGCGCACCGCACCGGCCTGCCCCGTCGGTCCGCCGCCTTCGGCTTTTACGTCGATATCGAAGCGCGAGGCGCTTTGCGTCGCCTCGAGCGGCTGGCGCACGATCTGCTGCAGCGTGGGACGCGGAAAGTACTCGTCGATCGGTTTTTTATTGATCGTGATTACGCCCTGACCGAGCGAGATGCGAACTCGCGCGACGGAGCGTTTGCGGCGGCCGGTGCCCTGAAAGTTTTCGTTCACGAATACTCCTACGTCAGCGGTTTCGGCTGCTGCGCGTCGTGCGGATGAGCCGTTCCCGTGTAGACTTTGAGGCGATTCAGTTGGACGGCGCGCATGCGGTTCGTGGGAAGCATGCCGCGCACGGCTCGTTCGATGAGGCGCTCGGGATGCTTTTCCTTGATTTGCCGCGCCGTTTCGATCTTCAAGCCGCCCGGATAGCCGCTATGGCGGTAGTACACTTTGTTGTCCCACTTCTTGCCGCCCAGCTCGATCTTCTCCGCGTTGATCACGACGACGTGATCGCCGTCGTCGATGTGCGGCGTCCAGGTCGGTTTGTGCTTGCCGGAGAGGGCGCGCGCAATTCGCACGGCCAGCGTGCCGAGGCGCTGCCCGGCAGCGTCGACGATGTACCAGTCGTGCTTGGTTTCCGCGGTCTTCTGCTGGTAGGTCCGCATAACCGCGTCAGTCTACGCGATTTTTCAGGCCTCGTCAAGCGGCTTTCCGCACAAAATTGCTTGACGATTCGTTGATTAATCAAGTATCGTGAGACTCGTGCTCGCGGAAAACGTCGTCATCGCCTTGGGCATAGCCAGAATCGATGCCCTGCTGCGCAAGCGCGTCGAGGCCGTTTTGCCCGGCATCGGTTTCACCGACTTCGTGATTTTGAGCGAACTGGCTTCGGTCGTGGGCGGCCGGCTGAGACCGGTGGATTTGGCTCATCGGCTCCAGCTGACGCCTTCGGGCGTGACCCGCGCGCTGCTGCCCTTGGTCGAGGGCGGCCTTGTGGAACGGATCGCGCACGAGCGAGACGCGCGCGCAACGTACGTAGCCGTCACGAAAGCGGGACGCGCAAAACTCGAGCAAGCCGTCCAAGCCGCGGATCCGGTCGTTCATGCAGCGCTTACCTCAATCACGCGCGCGGAACGCATCACGCTGCTCGGCCTGTTCGAACGTCTCGGATATTGAACCGAGAATCTACAGCGCCGCAGCTGCGATCGGTTCGCGGGTCCCCGGTTAGATGACGCCGGAGAGCTGCAGCGGATCGTAGGCGCTCACTTGCACGAGATCGGACGCGTCGTTGCTGCGTCTTGCGGCGCGCAGCGCGTCGAGTGCTTCCGGCAAAGCGAACTGTTCGCCGACGAAACCCGAAACGAAACGGCCGCCGCGAATCTCGCCGCGCGCTTCCATGCGGCGCAGCGCGAGCAGCAGCTCCCTCCATGGCGGCGCCAACCTTTCCCGCGCGATCACATCGCGAAAAACCACGCCCCACCGCGCGAGCAGGCGCCGCGCAAATTTTTCGACGTCGACGTTTTGCGCGGCCGACGTAAGCAGCGTCCATCGTCCGCTGGAAGAGCGCGGACGCGCGCGCAAGCCTTTTTCGCCGAGCCTGCGTTTTGCGTCGATGAGCGAACGAAGCGCGTCGAAACCGTCCGCGGTAACCAGGCCCGCCGCGACGAGCTGCCAGAGTGCTTCTTCGACTTCCGCGGGCAGCCGTTTGGTGCCGCGCACGACGTCCGCGAAAAACGGCGCACCGCGCCGCTCGATTTCCGCGAGGACGTCGCACGCAACCGCCGAGAGGCCCGCGGTTCGCGCATCGCGGCGCACGATCAGCTCTTCCGCGTTTTCGCGCATGAAGAGCGAGATCGGCGCAAGTTTGGTAGGCCGAATGCGCGTAGCATGTTCGGACTCCGCGGAGAGCGACGCATGGGGCGCGAGCCGTCCCCACATTACCTCGCCGGAATAGCAAAGCTTGTCGAGATACTCGCTGCGATAGGAAGCGATGCGTAGCGGCAGGACCTGCGTTTCCCAGGCCGCAGCAGGAATTTCGTAGCCTTCGAGCTGCCGCACGATCTGCAGCGTACCGTCGACGCCGTGCAAGCGCGAAGACGGAGCGACGTGCTGCCAGCGGTGCAGGAAGCGATGGTAATCCGCCGACGTGACCGGCTCGATTTCCCTGCGTAACCGACCGATCGTACGCCGGTGAATGCGCGCCAGCACGCGCCGGTTGCACCACTCCTCGGCATCGCCGCCGCGGAAACTCCCGCGCAGCACTTGGCCCTCGCTTTCGAGCCGAAGCAGCGCAACTTCGACGAGCTCGCGAGCGGCGCCGAATCGTTCAACCAACTCCTCCACCGTCAGCGGGCCGCTGCATTCCAGCCAGCCGCGAAGAATGTCCGCGAAGGCTTCTTCTTCGTGCAGCTCCATCGCGCGACGCGCGAGATCGCTACGCTCGGCGGCCACCCAAAAGCTTCGCCCACCCACTTGCAGCGTCGATACGCGATTATCCGCGCGCAGCGCATCGTACCAGTGCTGCCATTCGTCTACCGGCGGAACAGCGACGAGCGTGAGCAGCGCGTCGTGCAGTTCGTCTGCGTCGCGCACCAAAGGCCGCGATTCCTCGGCGACTTCGGCAATCACCGCCGCATCGAGAATCCCCGCGCCGTCGAGATCGTCCCGAATCGTGCGCCGCAGCTGCACCGCTCGGGCGCGGCGTTCTTCCAACGGCGCGTCGTCGAGATACGCGTACGGGTTCGCATTGAGGATTTCGTGGCAGAACGGCGAGGGCTCCGGCGTGTCGACGGCAACCGTACGAATGTCGCCGGCTTCCAGCCGCTGCAGCACGGCGAGCAGCGCATCGAGATCCATCGCTTCGTGCAGGCAGTTGTCGATGGTTTCGCGCACGAGCACGTGATCGGGAATGCGAATTGGGCCGGTCAGGTTTTCCGCGCATGCGGCTTGATCCGGAAAACACGATGCGAGCAGATCGTCGGCGCGCATGCGCTGCAGCTGCGGAGGCACCTTTCGGCCGCCGCGCATCCGGAGAATCGCCAGCGCGCGGGTCGCGTTCCAGCGCCAGCGCGCGCCGAACATCGGCGCGGCCAGCAGCGCCTGCGTGAGCGTCTGTTCCACGCTTGCCGACTTGACGTACTCGAACACGATATCCAACGGGAAAGCGTGCTGATCGGTGAGCGAGAGGACGATGCCGTTATCGGTCGCCGCGGCCTGCAGCTCCAAATTGAACGAGCGGCAAAACTTTTTGCGCAGCGCAAGTCCCCACGCGCGGTTGACGCGCGCGCCGAACGGCGTGTGCAGGATCAGCTGCATGCCGCCGCCTTCGTCGAAGAAGCGCTCCGCCGCGATGACGCGATCCGTGGGCACGACGCCGAGCACCTTTTTTCCGGCGCGCACGTAGGCGACGGCTTGCTCCGCGCCCGCGCGATCCAGCGCGCATTCCTCTTGCAGCAGCCGCATCGCCGATGCGTCGTCGCGTTCGTCGATCTGTTCGCGCAGCAGCGCCACCTCGTGCGAGAGCTCGATCGTTCGGCCGGGCCCCTCGCCGTTCCAAAATGGGACGGTCGGCGCCGCGCCGTGCGCGTCTTCGACGCGTACGGTTCCGGGTTCCACGCGGCGGATGCGCCACGAGTTGGTGCCGAGCAAAAAGACGTCTCCCGCCAAACTCTCGACGGCGAAATCCTCGTCAAGCGTACCGACGATGTGCCCTTCGGGCTCAGCGACGACGTTGTAATTCGCGGTTTCCGGAATTGCGCCGCCGGAGGTAATTGCGGCGATGCGCGCGCCGCGCCGCGCGCGCACGCGAGCGTTCACACGATCGTAGTGCAGATACGCGCCGCTGCGCCCGCGGGAGTGCGCCACGCCGTCGGCGAGCATCGTCAGCACGTCGTCGAAATCTTTTCGCGGCAGATCGCGATACGGCTCCGCGGAACGCACCAGATCGAAAAGCGCGTCCGTTTTCCACTCCCCGGTGGCGGTGATTGCGACGATTTGCTGCGCCAGGATGTCGAGCGGCGCGCGCGGGATGCGCAGCGCGTCCAGGCTGCCCGCGCGAATCGAACGCACCAGCGCGGCGCATTCCAGCAGCTCGTCGCGCGTCGTTGCAAACAGGCGGCCTTGCGGTTTCGCGCCGACCCAGTGCCCCGAGCGGCCGATGCGCTGCAGCGCGACCGCGATGCAGCGCGGCGAGCCGAGTTGCACGACCAGATCGATGGTGCCGATGTCGATGCCGAGTTCGAGCGAGGCGGTCGCGACGACCGCGCGCAGCTGCCCGCTCTTCAATCGATTTTCCGCTTCGAAACGCCGCTCTTTGGCAAGGCTGCCGTGATGCGGCATCACTACGCCCTCGCCCAGACGCTCCGTGAGCGCGAACGCAACGCGTTCGCTCACGCGGCGCGTGCCGACGAACACCAGCGTGGTGCGATTGGCGCGAATCAAGTCCGCTACGCGATCGTAGATCTCGCCCCACATCTCGGTGCTCGCGACGGGGCCGAGCTCGTCGCTGGGGACTTCGACGGCGATGTCCATCTCGCGCTTGCTGCCGATATCGACGATTCGCGCGCCGGAACTGAGGAATCGCGCGACGTGTTCGAGCGGACGAATCGTCGCGGACAGGCCGATGCGCTGCGGTTTGCGTCCCGTATGCGCTTGTACGAGCGCGTCCAGCCGCGCGAGCGTGAGGGCTAGATGCGAACCGCGTTTGTCGGCGGCCATCGCGTGAATTTCGTCGACGACTACCGTCGTCACGCCGGTGAACAGCGCGCGCGACTTCTCCGCGGTAAGCAAAATGAACAGCGACTCCGGCGTCGTCACGAGGATGTGTGGAGGTTTGCGCAGCATCCGCGCGCGCTCCACCATCGTCGTATCGCCCGTCCGCACCGCCGTGCGAATCGTTTGAAGCGGGACGCCGCTCTGCACCGCGAGCGTGAGCATCTCACCGAGCGGGAGCTCGAGGTTCTTGCGGACGTCGTTGGTCAGCGCCTTGAGCGGCGAGACGTATACGACGAGCGCTTGGTCGGGCAGCTCGCCGCGTTCGGCTGTTCTGAGCAGGCCGTCCAGACAAATCGAAAAGGCGGCCAGCGTCTTTCCGGAGCCCGTGGGCGCGGAGATCAGCACGTCGCGCCCCGCCCGGATGAGCGGCCACGCCTCGATTTGCGGCTGGGTGGGCGTCCAGTTCCGGTCCCGGAACCACGCCCGCAGCAGCGGATGAAAATCGTCCAGCACGGTCGAGTTCTTCAACACCGCGCGGACGGGACCGTTTGCACCGCCGCGCGCCTAGGGAGATACTGACTCGAACGCGCCGAATACCCGAGCCGACGTGCAACAATATCTGCAATTTCTTCGGCACATCGTCGAACGCGGCGCGCAAAAGAGCGACCGCACCGGTACGGGAACCCGCAGCGTTTTCGGGTACCAGATGCGGTTCGATCTGCACGCCGGCTTCCCGCTGGTCACCACCAAAAAGCTTCACACGAAATCGATCGTGTACGAGCTGCTCTGGTTTTTGCGCGGCGATACCAACGTGCGCTGGCTGCAAGAGCACGGCGTGACGATCTGGGACGAGTGGGCCGACGAAAGCGGCGATTTGGGACCCATTTACGCGGCCCAATGGCGTTCGTGGAAAACCGCGGACGGCCGAACGATCGATCAACTCGCCAACGTGATGCAGGAGCTCGTACGAAATCCGGACTCGCGGCGGCTCATCGTTAGCGCTTGGAACGTCGGGGAACTCGATAAAATGGCGCTGCCTCCGTGTCACGTGCTGTTTCAGTTTCACGTCTCCGGCGGCCGCCTTTCATGCCAGCTCTACCAGCGCAGCGCCGACGCGTTCCTGGGCGTGCCGTTCAACATCGCCTCCTACGCGCTGCTCACGCACATGATCGCGCACCAGTGCGACTTGGACGTCGGCGAATTCATTTGGACCGGCGGCGACTGCCATCTCTACAACACGCATTTGGAGCAGGCGCGAGTTCAACTCGCGCGCGAACCGCTGCCGCTTCCCGTTCTCGTGTTCAAACGGCGCCCGCATTCGCTGTTCGACTACCGCTACGAAGACATCGTGTTTGCCGGCTACGAAGCGCATCCGCCGATTCGCGCGCAGGTCGCGGTTTAGTCGAAAGCGCGATGCGCCGGCCGCGCGTCATCTTCGTGGTTGCGCACGATCGCAACGGCGTCATGGGAAGCGCCGGGAAGCTTCCCTGGCATCTGCCGGAGGATCTCCGGCATTTCCGCCGTCTCACGATCGGTAAACCCGTCGTCATGGGACGCCGGACGTTCGACTCCATCGGCAAACCCCTGGGTGGCCGCCGCAACATCGTGCTCACTCGAAACACCACCTATTGGCCGCAGGGAGTCGAGGTCGCGCGATCGATGCGTGAAGTGTTCGAGATGACGGCCGCCGATCGCGAGATCGCCGTCATCGGGGGCGCCCAGGTCTTCAACGAGTTCGCCCCGCACGTCGATACCGCGTTCGTTACGGAAATCGATGCGGAGATACCGGGGGACACGTACTACGTGCCGCCTTCGCGCACGTGCGTGCGCGAGATCATCGGGTCGTGTGCGGCCGACGAGCGCAACGCCTACGCGATGACCTTCGTGCGATGCGATTACGCGTAGGCGGACGTGACCGGCGGCTCCCTGAACGAGTCGTAACCGCCGGGATATCGAACGCCCGCCAAGTACAAGCCTTGCGGCGGCGCGGTCGGCCCTGCCGCCGCGCGGTCGCGTGCGTGCAAAACGCGCGGAATCTGCGCCGGATCGCGGCGTCCCGTCGCGCATTCCACGAGCGTCCCGACGATCGTTCGCACCATGCGATGCAGAAAGCCGTCCGCGCGAATCTCGACGCGGACGATGTCGCCGATGCGACGCGCGACGAGGAGTTTCACGGTCCGTATCGTCGGGCCGCTTTCCGGCAGCACGCCGCAAAACGAGCGAAAATCGTGCTCGCCGATAAAATGCCGAGCACCCTCCGCGAAGGCGGCGAGATCGATGGGGCGCCACGCATGGCAAGCGTAGCGGTGCAGGAGCGGCGACGGCTCCCGCGCGTTGTAAATCGCGTACACGTAGGTGCGTTCCGTCGCGGAAAAGCGAGCGGAAAACCTCACGTCCACTATCGTAACGTCACGCACGCACACGTCGCGCGCGAGTTCGCTGTTGAGGGCGATCGCGAGCCGCTCGAACGGAAACGCGGCTCGCGTTTGAAACGAAACGACCTGCCCCGTCGCGTGCACGCCCGCGTCGGTACGCCCCGCCGCGGCGATCTTGACTGGATGCTGCAGCAGCTGCGAGAGCGCTCGCTCGAGCTCGCCCGCGACGGTGCGTACTGCGGGCTGGTATTGCAAGCCGCAAAACGCCGTGCCGTCGTATTCGACCGCGGCACGAATCGTCGTTACGCCCTCAGCCACGGCTAATGGTTGAGCGGAAAGCCCCACGCGGCAAACGCCGACAGCACGCCGGTGTGATCGCGGACCAAATCGACGCGGCGGTGGTTGCCGGCGGCGTAGTTCACGTACCGTACTCCGTAGATCCACGCGTGACCGCTGCGCGCAGGCGCTTCGAGCTGCACGGAGCCGTCAACGAGCGACCCCGTGCCGAACACGGGTTGGAAGATACCGGAGAAGCCGTCGAGCCAACCGGTCGTGCGCTGGTGCATCGACGGCGACGCGGCAAGATCGAACAGAATCCGGCGCCCCGCCTGCAGCGGAACCGCCGCGAGCGCTTCGTAGCGCAGTCCCGCGGCGCGCACCGCGGTATGTTGATGATCTCCGTAGCGCACCTGCTCGACGTAAAGCGAGTCGCCCGCGCCGAATCCTACGCGATCGCCGCGCAGCCAGTACCGCACCACCGCGTCGCCGTATCCGGCTTTGACATCGTAGCGCAACGGAAGTGCGTGATGAAGCGCGCCGCGAATTGGGCCGACCGGCGGAACGTCTTCCAGCATCACCTCGAAGTGTTTGCGGCGCATTCGAAGGGCGAGCGACGGCAGCGCGACGACCACGGCGTTGCGCACCGATCCGTCGAAATCGTCATGCGCGCCGGTGAATGCCTGCGTGCCGACGAACGCTTGAATCGTCGTTGCGGCGATGCGCGGCGCGCACGAAGCTTCTGCGGCGGAGCTCACCACGCCGGCCGAGCCGGCGGCGTCCCAGAAGCGTTCGATTCCCACGTAAGGCATCAGCAGCGAATTGGCGTCGGCGAAACTCGAGCGAAAAGCATCGCTGAACTGCGCGGTGTAGTTCAGATAGCGTACGCCGTAGGAAATCGCGTACGCGCCGAAGCGATGCACGATGCGCGCGTTCGCATCCACTTGCGCGGCTCGCTCCCAGCTCGGCGGGCTGGAGAAACCGCCGCTGAGCCCGCCCGACGCGTACTGCTGCGAATACGCAAACCGCCCGTGCATCGCCGGGTTCATCGCAACGCTCGCCTCGAAAGCGTTGCGAGCGGAAAGCGGTCGGCGCGCGACGAGTTCGTAACGCGTGCCCGCGACGCGCGAGTGATCGACCTCTCGCACGTACGCGCCCATCGACGGCGAAAGCGCGAAAACGGTGCGCTGGTTGTAGAGCGTATCTCCTATTCCGGCGGCAAAGGTATGCGCGCGGTTCCACCAGCGCAGCGTTGCATCGGCATAGGCGATCGTGACGTTCTGCATGCCCAAGCCGTTGTTCGGCACCGCAATGGGCCCGACCGGCGGCAAGGCTTCCGCGCTCAGCTGCAGGCAGTCGAAACCGTGCGAAGCCGAAAGCAGCGGCACGGGAATGAGCGGTGCTTGGACGGTACCACCGCTTTCGCGGTGCGTTCCGTGCGTGCCGGCCAGCGTGATGCCGGCGCTCGTGTCTCCGGCGCGCGCAAAAGCGGACGTCGTCAAAACGCCGCACAAAAACAAGGCGAACACCCGTACGAGCATCGGGCGAACATGCGGCACACGCCGCACAATCCCTTTTTAAACCGAACGCTCCAGTACGGCGGCATGTTCGCGCCAGCGCCGCGCCTCGACCATGGCGTAGCCGTTTCCGGCCGCGTGACACAAGCGCGCGAGCAGTGCGACTTCTTCGGGATCCGGAAGCGCGCCGTCGTTGCGATTGCCGAAAAGCGCAAAACCGACCAGTTCGTGCTGCGAGACCACCGGAATGGCAAACGCGGGACGCAGCTCGCCCTGCGGAAATCGATCGTCGTGAATCGCAACGTCCTCGAGCACGATCGTGCGCTCGAGCGATCGGAGTGTGGTGACCAGCAGCGAATCATCGCCGATTTTGAGCGCGTCACGGTCCGACCAGCCCGTCGCGGCCACGCGCGCGAACGGCTCGCTCTCGGCGATGCGCCGAAAGACCGCCGCCGAATGCAAATCCAAAATCCGGGGCGCTTCGACGGCAACGGACTCGTCGACAAACGCATCGGTCGGTGCGAAATCCAGCGCGCCGATGCGGTAGTCGATACGCTTTTCAGCAATGTGTCGCGCGCGAAACACGATGCGATCGATGACGCGCTCGGTGCGGCCGTGAATCCAATTCAGCGCGACGCCGAAGCCGATCGTCACCACCGCTTCGATCGCAAGTGCCAGCCGCTCTTCGCTCAGCAGGCGCGTGGTCAGCCAATCGACGAAGCTTACCACGATGACGACCAGCGCGGTCATCACGCCGAAGACCATCGTGCGGTTCAGCGCGAAGCCGACGTCGAGCACGCGATGACGTAAAATTGCGTAGCCGAGCGCGATGGGAAGCGCCGCCGGCAGGGCGGTTGCTACATCTTCCACTAGAGATCGCGAGCTCCAGCCGGAGCTCATTCTCAGAATGTCCGCGAACTCGAACACCGTGTAGGCGATCGCCGCGACGACGACGCCGACGAGCACCCAGCCAACCCGCCGGCGCTGTTCGCCCGCCGTGCGGCCGTAGGCCACGGCGGTGAAAACGAGCACGGCCGCAAGCGCTGCGTAATTGGTCGACGTATCGAATGCACCCCAGCTGACGAACAGCACCGGCTCGTACACCACTTGAACGGCGAACACCACGACCGCAAGCAGAAAGAGCGCATCGGCAATCCGCGCGGTCTTGCGCGCCGCGGGCGTTTGCGGTTCTTCGGGAAAGCGGACGATGAACGGCAGCAGCGCCCACAGCGGCAGTTGAGCGATGACGAGATTGCACAGCGCGGCAACCGCCCCGAAGATTGGATTCGGAATCCAGCTGAACAGTGCCGCTATCGGAAAACTTTGCGGCGCTCCCGCGGCGTACAGGACCAGCGCTGCGGTCGCGAGCGAAGGCCTGCGCGCGACGACAAGCGCGATGACCAGAAGCGAAATCGTCGCGCCGAGCAACGTCGCTGCGGTAAAATCCGCGGCAGCCATGCTTGCGTTCCGACGCGCGCGCAACGTGACGCTGCGCGGAATACCCGGCGCGATGATGCGAATGGTAAGCGGCGTACCCTGCGGCGATCGCTGGACGAGCAAACGGTAACGGTCCGACAGCGTGAGCGCGCTAAAATCAACGACGTCGCCGGTTCTTATGCCGCTTCGCGCGGCCTCCGAGCCCGGCACAACCGCCGTCACGCGTCCATTCGCGCCTGCCGCCGCGTAGACGGCCACGCCGAACGTCACGTCCTCGAGCGGCGCAAAATACGACGCGTACGTAAGCGCCAGCACCGCAAGCGCCACGGCGGCAAGGATATACCCTGTGGCCGGCCGGTTCATGAGCACTCATTCCCCGGCTGCGCGCGGAGCGCCTTGAATCAGGTCGAACGCAAAAAGCGATAGACGGTCGCGGAAACGTATTCCTCGCCGGCGCGCAGGATCGTCGACGGAAAGTTCGGGTGATGCGGCGAGTCGGCGAAATGCTGCGTCTCCATCGCAACGCCGAGCGGATTGCCCGTATAGATCTGCACGCCGGGTTCGGTCGTGAGCACCTCGACGATGCGCCCGCTTCCGGGATGACCCAAAAGCGCCGCGGTACGAGGTGCTTCCGCGCCGCCGAGCACGAAATTCATGTCGTAAGGCTCCTCGCCGATGGGCCTCGCGTTGCGAAAATTAAAGCGCGTGCCCTCGACGGAGCGAATTTCGCCGGTAGGTATCAGCCGGTCGTCCAGCGGCGTATACGCGCCGGCGAAAACTTGCAACACGTGATCGGCCGCGCGGGCGCCGGTTCCGGGACTCAAATTGAAGTAGCTGTGGTTGGTGAGGTTGATCGCCGTGTCGGCGTCGCATGCCGCCTTGTAGGTGATCGCTAACGCGTCGCCGCGCACCGCGAAGGTTACGCGCGCCGTGAGCGTGCCCGGAAAGCCTTGGTCGCCGTCCGGGCTCACGTGCGAGAGCGTGAGGAAATGCTGCGCCGCATCGTGGACCTCCCACACGGCCGCGTCGAAACCGCGCGCGCCCCCGTGAAGCGTGTCGCGGCCTTCATTCGCGCTCAGCCGGTACGTGCGCCCGTTCAGCTGAAATTCCGCGTTCGCGATGCGGTTCGCATACCGGCCAATCGTTGCACCGAAGTACTGGCGCGGATGCGCATGCTCGTACTCGGTAGAATCATCGTAGTGCAGCACGACGTTTTCGATGTGCCCGTCTCGATCCGGCACGTCGATTGCCACGATGGTTGCGCCGTACGGAATGACTTCGACGCGAAGCGCCCCGCTGCGATCGCCGATGGAATACCGCCGCATGGGTTACCCTAACGCGCTTCGCAGGAAGAATGCCGGCAGCGGCAGCGGCTGCGCGCGGACGTCGGAGCGCCGGATTGCGCAGCTTCTTCTTCGCATGCGCGGCCGCAATACTGCTGGCCCACTTCGACCGTACACGTGCACGGTTCGTGCGCGCATTTCAAGAGCTGCACGTTCAGCCGTGCTGCCGCTGCAGCGGAAAGAGGATCACGTCGCGAATGCTCCGCTGCTGCGTGAGGAGCATCACCAGCCGGTCCACGCCGATTCCGATGCCGGCGGTCGGCGGCATACCGTATTCCAAGGCGCGCACGAAGTCCCAGTCCGGTTCGGGAATCTCCTCGTCGCCTCGCGCGCGTTCCTCGATTTGCGCCTCGAAGCGCGCGCGCTGGTCGTCCGGATCGTTGAGTTCCGTAAATGCGTTGCTGATCTCCATGCTGGCGCAGAACAATTCGTATCTTTGCGTGATTTCCGGGTCGCCGGGACGCCGTTTGGCCAGCGGCGAGATGATGACCGGGTACCCGGTGACGAACGTCGGCGCAAGCAGCTGCGGTTCCAACACCCGTTCGAAAATTTTGTCGAGCGCGTGACCGTGCGTAGGCGACTGCGGCAGACCCAGCTCGCGCGCGATTTTCGCCGCACCCTGCGGGTCGAGCAGCTGTTCGCGCGTATAGCCGCCATGCTTTGCCATCCCGTCTAGGTATTCTATGCGCGCGAAAGGGCGCTTGAACGAAACGGCGCGGCCGTCGACCGGCAGTTCGTCGCCGCCGCCCGTGACAGTGGAAACGAGATGCGCGATCAGCGCTTCATTGAATTCCATCATGTCGCCGATGTCCCAATACGCCGCATAGAGCTCGAGCATCGTGAATTCCGGATTGTGGGTCGTGTCGATGCCCTCGTTGCGGAAGATGCGGCCGATTTCGTACACGCGTTCCATACCGCCGACGATGAGGCGCTTGAGATTCAGCTCGGTCGCGATCCGCAGCTGCATCTGCTGGTCGAGCGCGTTCACGTGAGTAACGAACGGCCGGGCGGCGGCGCCTCCCGCGACGTGCAGAAGCGTCGGCGTTTCGACCTCGAAAAAGCCGTGCGCGTCGATGAAGCGCCGCATCTCCGAAATGATGCGGCTGCGCAGCACGAACACGTCGCGCACGTCCGGATTGACGATGAGATCGACGTAGCGCTGGCGATAGCGCTTCTCCACGTCGGTGAGCCCGTGCCACTTGTCGGGGAGCGGATACAGCGACTTGCACAAGACGGCAAAATCGAGCACGTGCAGCGAAAGTTCGCCCTTTTGCGAGCGAAACATGAAGCCGTGCACGCCGGCGAGATCGCCGATGTCCAAATCTTTCCAATTCGCGAACGCAGCCTCCCCGAGTTCGTCCTTGCGCACGTACAACTGCAAGCGGCCGGTGCGATCGCGCAGGTCCGCGAAAATGGTCTTCCCCATGTCGCGCTTGGACATGACGCGGCCCGCGAGCGACCAGCGTTCGCTCTCCGCGCGCTGCCCCGTTTCGAGGAAGGCGTATTTCTCCACGAGCTCGGCCGCCGTCGCGTCGGCCTCGTAGCGCGTTTGCGCGAACGGATCGCTGCCCCGCGCGCGCATCGCCGCCAAATTCTCGCGCCGGGCTTCTACGAGCGCGCTTTCGCTCTTGCCCCGGTCCTCAATCATGGCCCCGCAAGTTCGCGGCAAATGAAAAACCCGCCTGGCGGCGGGTTTTCCGGTTACGATGCTTTCTTGGCGGTTTTTTTCGGCGTCGCGGCGGCGCCGCTCTTAATCGACTCGATCTTGTACTTCACCATGCCGCGCGGCGTGGCGACGTCGACCGTTTCGCCTTTTTTGTGTCCCATGAGGGCGCGCCCCAGCGGCGACTCGTTGCTGATGCGATGGTTCGCCGGATCGGCTTCCGCCGATCCCACCAGCGAAAATTCGTGGGCGGAGCTGCTCTTGAGGTCTTTGACCTTGACCGTGCAGCCCAGGTGCACCTCGCCCGCCGCGTAGTCAGAATCCTCGATCAGGCGAGCGTTGCGAATCATCGACTCGAGTTTGAGAATGCGCCCTTCGATGAAGGCCTGCTCTTGCTTGGCGTCCTCGTATTCCGCGTTTTCGCTCAGGTCCCCGAACTCTTTGGCTTGCCGAATGCGGTCGTTGACTTCCCTTCGATGGACGGTTTTGAGATCGTCGAGCTCGCGTTCGAGTTTCTCCAAGCCTTCGCGTGTGAGGACAATCTCTTTCTCGTTCAAGTGCAAACCCTCGGTCGAGGAAGGCGGCCGGCCAAAGCCGGACGGCCTCCGTGTAAATGAAGCGCCCTGGAGTGGGGCGCCAGCGCGGTTGGTTCGCAGTGCCCGGGAACCTCGCCTGCCGGCCCAGGACCGCCTGTGCCTATACCCAGGTTGCGCATGGAATAGTCTTCGGCGACGGCCGTCCGGGTTTTAGGCGGACGGGACAAAAAGCCCAACGCGATTTTGTGCCGCCGCGCTATGGCTGCAAGCGAGCAAATCCGATACGCTTGCCTTGTGAACGACCGCTCGAAACTTCGCTCGAACACGCTTTCGTTTGCCGAGGTGCTGGCAACGTCGGTCGCGCTCATCGGGCTGAGCATGACGCCCGTGCTCATCGCGCCGTACATTTTCGCGAGCGCCGGCAACGGCTCGTGGCTGGCGTACGTCTTCGCCGGCGTGATGCTGCTGTTCGTCGCGCTGAACTTGAACCAGTTCGCCAAGCGATCGAGCGCCGCGGGTTCGATGTACGGCTACGTCGTCGCCAACCTCGGCAACAGGGCCGGCGCGATCGCAGGCTGGACGCTGATATGGGCGTACGTTTTCGTGGGAGCCTCGCAGTTCGGCGCGATGACGCTCTTCATTCAAAACCTCGCGGGTTTGGGCGGCATGCACGTGCCGCCGCTGATCGTCTTTGCCGGACTCGCGCTCGCGCTTTGGATTCTCGCCTATCGGGACATCCGGCTGTCCACGATCGTCATGCTCGTTCTGGAAACGCTTTCGGTGACGGTCATCTGCACGATCTTGGGCATCGTGCTTTCGCGCCACGGAATGCGCGCGGATGCTTCGCAACTGCAACTGCGCGGCGTGCAAAGCACGGGAATCGGCCTGGGTATCGCGACGGCGATCTTCAGTTTCGTGGGATTCGAGAGCGCGACGGCGTTCGGCGAAGAGGCGCGCCGTCCGCTCGTAACGATTCCGCGCGCGGTCGTGGGAAGCGTGATCATCGCCGGCGTGTTTTTCGTCGTCTGCCTCTACGCCGAAACCCTGGGATTACGCGGGTCCGGCACGAGCCTTGACAAGCTGAGCGCGCCGCTGTGGACGCTCGCGGACCTCTATCATGTCGGCATGTTCAAAATCCCGATTGCAATCGGCGCGATCTTCAGTTCGTTTTCGGTCGGCCTGGCGTGCGTGACGACGTGCGCGCGCATCATCCTGCCGATGGGCCGCAAAGGCTTGTTCGGAGCCGCTGTGACTGCGGTTCAGCCGCGGTTCGCCACGCCGTACGTTGCGGTCGCCTACACGCTCGGCGCCATGATCGTCGTCGCACTGTGCATGTACGCCGCCCGTGTGACGCCGATCAACATCTTCAACTACTGCGGAACGCTCAGCGCCTTCGGCTTCATCGTCATCTACGGAATGATCGCGGTTGCCGCGCCGCGCTATCTGCGCAGCATCGGCGATCACCGGCCGCTCGACTACGGCATCGCAGCCGCCGCGCTCCTGTTCTTGCTCGTGCCGGCCGTTACGCTGTTCTATCCGGCGCCGCCGCCGCCGACGAACGCGTTCGCGTATCTCTTCGTCGCGTATCTGCTCTTCGGATACGTCTATTTCCGCGTTTCAGCCCGCAGCGCGCGCGCGAAGGCCGTAGTCCGCTAAAATTTCGCGCGCCGCCGCGGCGCCGCTCTGCGCCCCGCCCTCCATGAATCCCTGGTATGCGACCGAACAGTGCTCGCCCGCGAAATGGACGCGCCCTTGGCGCACGCCCTCGTAGCCTGCGATCGTGGTGTACTGCCCCACGAGCCAGGTGGAGTAGCTCGCCAGGATGTTCGGATCCACTTGCGCGTTTCCAAGCGTGGCTTTGCCGTTGTAGTGCTTCGCAGTTCCGGGCCACACGCGATCGACCTGCCCCAGAAACCGGCGCACGTGGCGATCGACGGCGGGCGACTGCGATGCAAACGTGTAGGGCGTCGGCGGCATGTCGATCAATCCCGGCGCGCCCGTCGTGAAGAATTCGACGATACCCGATTTCCCCGGTTGCCCCAGCGTGAAATCGACGGAGCATTGAAAGCCCAAATCCGTCCAAATTTGTCCGTCCGCGGGCTCGGGCCAGCGCCCTTTGCGCATCCACGGCCGCGCGTCGAACTGCACGTGCAGCTTGGTGTGGTATCCGTACCCCAATTCGCCGATCGCGCGCGTTTTGCGCGCGTCGAACCCCGCGCCGCTGAAATCCAAGCCGCGCAGGACCATGAACGACATCGCGAGCACGACGCCGTCGGCGTATTCCTTCACCGCACCGTGCGGCGTTTCGAAGCGCAGCTCGTACGTTCCGTCGCGTCGCTTGCGTATTTGCGTCATGCGATGCCGCAGCTTCACGCTGCCGTGCGGCAGAGACGCCGCGATTGCCTCGGGCAGCCGCTGCGTTCCGGCGGCCATGGTGTAGCGCTGATCGGAATAGCCCAGCACGTTGAGTTGGCCGCCGTGCGGGCCGTATTCGTCCTGCACGCCCAGCATGTACACGAGGTTGAGCGAACTCTGGCGGTCCATGTCGACGCCGTATTCGTTCCAATATGCGTCGGCAATCAGGCGCCCGAGCTGCGAGTTGCGGCCGCCCGGCACGTAGCGATCGATCCACGCCGTCATGCTCGTGTTGTCGAGTGTGTGCGCGAACGGCGTGGCGCTGTCGTAGGTCGTTTGCGGGCCGATTTTACGCAGCTGCTCCCGCAAAACGCGATACACCGGCGCGAAATCGACGTCCGCGCGAGCCATCGGATAATACCGCCCGGCGAAATACGAGGTGTCGCGCGCGTGCGGCGGCATCGCGGCATACGTGTCGATCAGCCGTAAATTGAATCGCCGCGCGAGCGCGCGGATGTGCGCGTGTTTCGAATCGATCATCGCGCCGCACCACTCCGTGTGCTGCCCGTCGTTCCAATAGCCGCGCTCGGAATGCATGCGGCCGCCGACGCGATCCGCGGACTCGTACACCGTGCTCGCGATGCCGGCGTCGTGCAAGTGCAGCGCCGCCGTCAACCCGGCTATGCCTGCGCCGACGATCGCGATCCGCTCGCGCCCCGCCGCGCGCGAAACCGCGCCGCAAGCGCTCAGCGAAGGCGCAAGCAGCGCGCCCGCGGATGCGCCCAGCAGCGTGCGCGCGAACTGCGCGCGCGTTTGTGTTTGCAGCGCCGCGAGCAGCGGTGTGCGAGCCATTATCCCGCCGCGCTCCCCTGCGCGGCGCGCGTCGCCCGCGCGACCAGCTCTTGCACGGCGCGGTATCCTTGGTTGATCGCTTGATCGGTGTACGCCGCCGCGGCAGCGTCGGAGTTTGCGATCGCGATGCGCCCGAACCGTTGCCGGGCAATCTCGCACGGCGTGACGCTCCCGTCGAAGAACGAGTCCGGATCCCAAAGCGGATTGTATTCGTAGGCGTACCCGTGCGGCCACCGGTTCACCGTTATCGCCGCGATGTCGCGCGCAGGCTGAAATCCCGCCGGTCCGAGCACGCGCGCGAGCTGCTCGCGAATGTTGCGTTCGAACGTTTCGAACGGTTCGGAGAGCAACTCGTAGCGCCCGGCGCGATGCTGCTCGCGCTCGGACAACCCCGGTTTGCACGGCGTGCGCAACATGCGCAGCAGCACGGGACGATTCGGCGACGGCGAGCCCGGATACGCGCCGATGCTGACGGGATCGTCCAAACGGATTTCATTGTGAAACATTCCGGGACAATCGATCGCGGCGACGCCCAAGCGCTTGAACACTTCCCAGTTCCGCACCGCGACCACGGTGTACACGAGCGGCACCTTGGCGCCGTAACGCAATGCCTCTTTTTGCCGCGCGGGCAGCTCCGGAATGATGTACGGAACGATCATGTTCCAGCACGCCATCACGACGTGCCTCGAACGTACCCGATAAATCGTGCCCTTGTCGCCGAGCGCGCTCGGCGCATACCACGTTTCCACGGTGCTCGCCGTGGGCGGATCGCCGTCGTGCCGAACGCGCACGACGGTGCTGTTCAACCGAATGCGCACGCGCTGCGCGGGGTCGTCCAGTTTCGCGTAGTCCCCTTGCGCCGTGACGATGTCTTCCGGCGTGTGTCCGCCGAAGACGCCGGGAACCAGCGAGCGAACCAGCATGCGCGCGATCGACGCGTTGCCGTCGGGAAAATGAAAGTCGTACGGCGGCCGGTTCGGCACGGCGTATCCCTTCGCGGTGAATCCCATGCGATGGTACGATCCCGGAACGAGCTTCATGCCGTCGAAACCCGGAAACCCCAGACCCCAGCAGTCCAGCGCCGTTACCGCGTCGATGCCGGTGCCGAACAGTCCCCACGTGCGCGTCTTGTAGAAAGCGATCAGGTCCGGCGAAACCCGGACGTACTTGCGTAAAAACGTCTCGTAGCTCATGCGCGAGAGACGATCTTTCTTCTCCTCGTCGCTCAGCCCGGGCAGATAGTCCACCGCCGCGGTCTGCACGCGCACCAGATCTTCGCGAGCGCGCGGCGAGAGCGGCGCGCGCGCCGCAAAATCCCGCCAGCGTTTCGGATCGCGCGACGATTCGCCCCAGCGCGCGGGATAGTTACGCACGAGCGAGTCGCGCCCGAACGTTTCCTTGTCGAAGAACACCGCCCCGCCGAGTCCCTTGTAATAATCCGGACGGTCGCATTTGCGCGCGAGCGCAACGGGATCGATCCCGAGTTCGTCGAGCAGTCCGCGCGCTTGCGGACTATACGGAAACGGCGATTCGATGGCGTAGGTCCCGCCGTTGGCAAGCAAGAGATGCCCGTCCACGTGAAACTCGTTGCGCTTGGCGTGACCGCCGAAATCGTCGTGGTTGTCCAGAATGAGGATCTTCGCGTCGGGCCGGTGCTTCGAATAGAAATGCGCCGCCGCCAGGCCGCTCATGCCGCTGCCGACTACCACGAGATCGTACCATTCGCCCGTGTCGACCCGCGGCTCACCGTGATTCCAAAACTGTCCGTCGCGCAGCGTGTGCGCGGTTAAAAACGATCCGGGATGGCTGCCCCGCATGCCGGTGCGGTCCGGCGGATAATACCCGCGCTGCGCTTGCGCTTCCGCCGCGGGCGCCTGATGGGCCGCGCAGCCGAAGATGCCGCCGGTCATGCACGCGCCGGCGCCGATCGCCACGCCTTGCAAGAAATCCCGGCGTGGGATTCGTTCGAACATCCCCAGCGCGCGATCGCGCCGGTCGTGCGAAGTCATGATGCCTCCAGCAGTTCGTGCACGGCGCGATACGCTTGATCGATCGCGGCGTCGGTGTAAGCGGAAGCGCCGGCGTCCGAATTGGCGATCGCGATGCGTCCCACGCGCTTGCGTCCGAGTTCGGCGGGGCTTCGTCCTTTGGGCCAGAGCGGATCCCAAAGCGAGAGATAGCTGTACGCGTAGCCGTGCGACCAGCGGTTCACGGTGATCGCTTCGATGTCGCGCGCGGCATCGAAGCCGAAGCCTCCGAGCATGCGATGCAGTTGATCGCGAATGCGCAGCTCGATGGTTTCGAACGGCGTGGCATACAGTTCCATACGCCCCAGACGGTACTGCTCGCGCGCCGGAAGCCCCGGCTTGCATGGCGTGCGCAGCATCCACAGCACCATCGGCTCCGAGGGATCGCGCGGCGAGCGATAGGCGCCGATGTCCACCGGGAAATCGAGCGAAGTGAGGGTGTGGTAGGATCCGGGCGCGTGAATCGCGCGCACCTTCGCGCGTTCGAACGCTTTCCAGTTTGCAATCGCGACGTGCGTGTAGAGCAGCGGCGCTTTCACGCCGTAGGAGAGCGCTTTGCGCTGAGCCGGCGGAACGTCCGGACAAAGATACGGAACCATGACGTTCCAGCACGCCAGCACGCAGTGGCTGGCGGTTACCGATTCGAGCTTTCCGCGCTTACGGGCGTACACGATCTCGACTTTCCCGTGCACGTTG
>Ga0209810_1002125_pt1 | contig 25153 bp, 18 predicted proteins | sample Coa_R1_7_FD_187159 | JGI IMG/M metagenome (GOLD analysis project Ga0209810, IMG submission 187159) | Surface soil microbial communities from Centralia Pennsylvania, which are recovering from an underground coalmine fire - Coalmine... | ecosystem: Environmental > Terrestrial > Soil > Unclassified... | reverse complement strand
CTTCGCCAGCACCTTCGTAAGTCCGATGACGCCCGCCTTCCCCGAGCCGTAGCCGGACTGCCCCGCGATGCCGTCGACGCCCGATATCGATGTGATGTTGACCACCTTGCGCATCACGCGTTGGCCTTCGGCCGCTTCGCGCTTGGCCGTCTCGCGAATCCAGTTCGAGGCGGCGCGCAGCAGGCGAAACGGCGCAAGGATATGAACGTCCAGCATCGCCTGAAACTGCTCGTCCGTCGTCTTTTGGATGACGCCGTCCCACGTGTACCCGGCGTTGTTCACGATAATGTCGATCGAGCCCAAACCGGTCACGGCCGCATGGGCGAGTTTGGCCGGAAACTCAGGCGCGGTTATATCTCCCGGCAACGCCTTCACCCGCCCCCCGGCGCGGTCGATGAGCATGCCGGTCTCAAACAAAGGATCGCGATCCAGATCGTTGATCATCACCGCCGCGCCGCTTTCGGCGAGCTTCACGGCTACCGCACGTCCGATACCGCGGCCGGCTCCAGTGACGATCGCCGTGCGGCCTCCCAGGTCTAGGTTCATGAATCCAGGTTACAGGGAACCGGCCGCCAGCAAGAGCGTGAACGCGATCGACACGGCCAGCGCGCGCTTGCCGACGGTCATCATGGAAACCGCGATGGCCCGCGGCGTGTGCAGCGTGAACAGGTCGTAAAGATTGAATCCGGCCGACAGAAGCGCCGCCGCGCTGTAGAGCCATTTTCCGGCGAAAAGCAACGCGATCGCGGCCGCCATGACCAAGCCTTCGAGGATTGCGGTCTTCTTCCGGAAGGAAAGGATCTCGGGCGCGAGGACCCCGGCCGATGGATGCGCGGCCGGTTTGCGCGCGGCGATGCGAGCCTCCAGGCGCACGTGAACCACCAGGATGCTCGCCAGAAAATGCGCCGAATGCAGCGCCCAAAACCACCATACCCATTCCGGCAGCGTCGCGTTGACAGCCAGAGACGCGGCCAGCGCCGAGCTGCTCAGACCCGCCGCGCTCACCGCTTGCAGCCAGATGCTGCGCTGGCGATTCTTCACCGTCATGTAGACCGCCAGCGCGGTCAGGATCGCCGCTCCCGCGCCAAGAGCCACCAGCCACCAGACCGGCCAGGCCAGCGTCAACCAGGCTGCCGCCGCGGCCAGCGCGAGCAATTCGACCAGCAAATAGCGCCGCGCCAGCGCGGTTTCCGGACGCTCCGTGCGCCACACCATTTTCTGGCGCGCCAGAACGATCAGCGGATCGCGGATCAGAAAAACGAGAACTACGGCGGCCAGCGCCGGGAGCGCCGGCCAGGAGAGCCGGTGCAGCACGATCAGCGCGCCGAGGAAGGGCTGGATCAGCATCGCCCAGGCGCCGTGCTCCCGCGGGAACAGACCGGAGGCCGGCTTGCGCAAAGCAGCGCCCGCAGGCAGAGCGTTGCCGGAGCACAAGATATTCGGCTTTCCGGTTTCATGAAGCGTCAGCATACTCACTCGGCCTATCTTTCGATACTCCTCGTCCTGGTTGGAGAAAAGGGTTTGTACGTTTCCATTATCGAGTATATGATCGGGTTGTCGAGCATGAGGATCAAGGTATCGGGGTCGAGGATCAGGTCTTTCCGTCTGGCAGACAGTCAGGTTAACCGTTGGTGTCGGATCAGAACTGAACGATGCTGCCAGGTTCCGTCTCAATGAACCTTCGTCCCGGACACTGGAATCCGCCTTTGGGGGGAAAGAGTATGAACAATCAAATGAAATTGAAGCAGGCCAAGGAGGAATCAATTTCCGAGCGGCAGCCTACCGCGGGAGCCCGGGCTGTCACCCAGCTCACGGACTCCATCCGTCGGATGGCAAATGATAAAGAGCATTCCCGGGAATTCGAGCGCGTTCTGCCTTTCATGCGCCAGGCGCTTGCCGAATTGCGCCGGACAGTCGGTGAGAAGCACCGGTTTCAGCACGAACTGGCTGCGGCCAACGGCAAGGCCGGGCCTCCGGGGCCACTCGGAAACGAGCCTGGGTTAGCCATTCTGACAAATCGCGAGCGCGACGTGCTTCGGCTGATTGCTTCCGGCTATGCCACCAAGAACATCGCCGAGGAATTCGGCGTCGCGTTCAAAACCGCGGTGACACACCGGACCCACCTGATGGCGAAACTGCGCTTGCACGACACCGCAAGCCTCACCCGGTACGCCATCCGGCACGGATTGGTACAGCCCTGATCCCTGCGATCCGCGCCCGCGGGACCAATCACCGGGCGTGAGGGTCGCGCCACGCCGAATCTCCGGTGTGGCTATATTGAAACACTCCGCCTGTGAAGGTCGAGCGAGGCCGCGTCTGATTTTGGCGGTGACTTCGATGCCGCTATAGCCCTGACGGCATCCCAAGTGAATTCCACGAATTGGTAGGGCGGTACATGCTGGTGTCCTACTTGCGGACGAATTTCGTCACGCCCCGCAGGGTTGCCTCCGCTGAATAGAGGTTGCCCGCGGCGTCGATCGCGATGCCCTCGCCCATGGCGCCGTCGGGAGAGTCGGGAGAGTCCGGGGTCATGTGCGGCGGGATGAACATCGTCACTTTCCCGTCTTTGAGGCTTCCGATGCGGATCCCCCTTTGCCATCCGGGGTGCACCTTTTCGGTCGATTCCGAATCGGAGGTATAAATAATGATGTCGTTCTTGCCGATCGCCAGTCCGCTGATGCGCCCGAACTGGTCGTATTCCCGAATGAATTTCCCCTCTTTCGTCAATACTTGAATCCGGTGATTGTGGCGATCCGCCACCACCAGCCGCCCTTGGGTGTCGAACGCGAGCGCGTGGGGGGTGCGAAATTCGCCGGGGCCGGTTCCCGCTTTGCCGATGACCCTTAGAAAGCGGCCGGTCTTGTCGAACACGGAGATGCGCGCCACCAGATTCGGATCGGATACATCCGTGTGGCTTTCGGCGACGTAGACATCGCCGTTGGAGGGATCGGTGACCGCTGCCGTGGGATCGGTGAGGGCTTCCGGCGGGTTTCCTCTCCTGCCCGGAGTCCCCAGAATCATCAAGACGTTGCCTTCAGGACTGAACTTCACCACCACGCTTCCCTTTTTGTCTTCGCCAGGAAACTTCTTGAGGTCTTGCAGAGAGGGCACCCGGGCATCCGTGACCCACACATTGCCGTCGCGATCGACATGGATGCCATGCGGCCACACGAACATTCCGCCGCCAAAGCTACGCACCTCCTTTCCGGATTCATCGAAGAGGTGCACCGGGTTGGCCCTGGTCCCGAGGCAGCCGGGTGTGGCGCCCGGCGAGCAGCGATCCGTCGCCCAAACGGATTTTCCATCGGGACCGAAGGCCACTCCATTGGAACCGCCCCAGGGTCTCTTCTCCCGCGTCAGATTCGCCCAATCCCGGATCACACGATACGGGTTGGCGCCGCTGTTTACCGGCTGCACCTTGTCCGTCTGTGGCGTTCCGCCGCGCTGCTGCGCGCTAACGATGGGGGGCTCTCCCGCGAGCCACAGAGCGATGATCATCGCAGGTAATCCGAATCTCGCCACTCCCGGCACCGGCATTGTGCGGGCTCCTTTCCGCGCCGGAGGATCCAAGGGCGCTAGTGTTTCCAGGATGTTACTCGCCCTCGATATTCACTGCGTAATACGCGACCGTGTTCGTGGAAACCTCCTTGAACCAGTGCGGCGTCTTGGCGGGAATCGTAATCACGTCGCCTTTGCTCAAATGGTATACGGTCCCGCCTTCCACAGATGGAGCTCGCAGTTGATCGGGGGCCGTGCGTTTGGGCTCGACCATCTTGCCGCCGACCACCAGCGTGGCCTCTCCTTCTACGATGACGAACACATGATTCGTGTGGTCGTGGTATTCGGCCTGGCCCACGCCGCGGCGCTGCGCCAGCACCACCAGGCCCGGATCGCTGACAATCGGACCGCCCTTCAACATCACTTCAGTCACTTTATCGTGGCCGATGTAGTGCACCGCCGCGGGAACGCCTCCGCCGCGCGAGACAACCGCGAGCGTCAACACGGCCCCCACAGCCGCCCAGTTTCTTCGACTCAGGATCACTTTCATGTGCCCTCCCTTTTGCAGCTTCAACGATTTTGGTGTTACTTCCCGGCGGTTCGCGGAGCGTCTCCATCCTCGCAAATCGATTCCATCACGAGTGCTTTCATCAAGCCTCCTTTACGCGGCGCCTCTGGTACGCCGGGCCCGTATCAAAATATCACGCACATTCGTCCTGCAAAACGCCGCACGAAGGGCAATTCCTCCCTGCCCCGCGGCTACGGCCGGAAATTTGAAGCCGCCAACAACCGCCAAAAGAGTTTACTCGAACTGCACTTTTTGGTATACTAATCTTGTTCGCACGCGAAACGAACGGGTTTCCGGCGTTCGCGCATGGCTGGTTCGTGCGCGGCAAGAAGTTTTCGGGACCCTGTTCGCCTCCCATTTAGCTCACCGGCTGAGCTGACTCCCTGGTAGAAATCGTTCGACGTTTCGGGCCTGTTTTACGGGCCGGCGACTGCTTTTATTTCTCAAAAGGAGCCATTGTGGCGCCCACAGCCGACGTGTATCTGCCGTTGCTCGAGAGCGAATTATTGGCGCTGCGCCCGCGCGCGGGCGAACCGGTCTCGCTGATCCCGCACCGCGCCCTGAAAAACGGAGAACAATACCGTTTTCACTTCGACATGACGAAGTGCATCGGGTGCAAGTGCTGCGTGGTGGCCTGCAACGAACAAAACGGGAACCCCGCGGGAATCAACTGGCGCCGGGTCGGCGAACTGGAGGGCGGCCATTACCCTCACGCCCAGCGTCATCACCTTTCGATGGGCTGCAACCATTGCTTGGAGCCATCCTGCCTGATCGGGTGCCCGGTGGAGGCTTATACAAAGGATGCGCGGACCGGCGTGGTGATTCACGACGCGGCCACCTGCATCGGATGCCAGTACTGCACCTGGAACTGCTCGTATGGAGTCCCGCAGTACAATCCCGAGCGCGGCGTAGTGGGCAAATGCGACTTGTGCCACAACCGGCTGGCGGATGGAATGGCTCCGGCGTGCGTTTCGGCGTGCCCAGAGGGCGCGATCGGCGTGGAGATCGTCAACATCGCCGAATGGCGCGCGGATTACATGGCCGCCAACGCGCCGGGTTTGCCGCCGGCCCACGACAGCATCTCGACCACCCGGATCACTTTGCCCGAAAAGCTCACGCCGGATACCGGGCGCGTGGACACGCAGCGTCTGCTCCCGGAGCATTCTCATTGGGCGCTGGTGTTCATGCTGGTGCTGACGCAGCTCTCAGTAGGCGCTTTTCTAGCCGGGGCGCAATCGGCTCCGCCGGTTTTGGCTTCGCTGGCGCTGGCCTCGATCAGCCTCGGGGCGGCGACCCTGCACCTGGGCCGGCCGGCGTTCGCCTGGCGAGCGTTGAAGGGTCTCCGGCGATCCTGGCTGAGCCGCGAAGTGGCGATGTTTTCGGCGTTCGCGGGAATCGCCGGAGTGTATGCGGGCACCGTCGCGCTGAATCTTCCGGGCCGCGCCGTGGCGGGGATCGCGACCGTCGTATCGGGCCTCGCCGGAGTCTTCTGCTCGGCGAAGATCTACTTCGTCCCGGCGCGGCCGGCGTGGCATAGCCGCTATACGTTTGCCGAATTTTTCGCGACCTGTCTGCTATTGGGGCCGCTGTTGGTGCGCGCGCTCGATCCCGCCGGGGCGATCGCCCTTGGCCGGATGGCGGCCCTCGGAGGAATCGCGCAATTGCTGGCCCAGGTCCTGAAATTTCTCTGGCTCGCGCGATCCGAGCAGTTTGAGCTGCGCGGATCGGCCCTGCTGCTCTCGGGCCGGCTCCAGCGCGCCTTTCTGCTGCGCCTGGCGATCCTGGTGGCGTCCATCGTCCTGGCCTTGAGTTCCGCATTCGCCTTGCCCGCCTTATTGATCGCGCTCGGCGGCGAGTTGCTGGGACGCTGGCTGTTCTTCGTGAGCGTGGTGCCCAAGAACATCGCCGCCAGCTTTACCGGATTGGGGAGGGCCGCATGAGCTGGAAAAGACTCGCCGGCATCGACACGCTGCAGGAGGAGTACGCTTACGCCCGCAGCGAATCCACCGGCTACACGTCGGCCAGGAAAATCCCCGATTACTGGGTGCCGACCACCTGCGGCTACTGCTCGGTGGGCTGCGGAATCGAGATCGGAGTGAAGGACGGGCGCGCGGTGGCCTCGCGGCCGCTGGCTTCGCATCCGGTGAATCGCGGCAAGCTTTGTCCCAAGGGGCTTTCGGAGCATTACATCATCGCGGCGCAGAATCGCGCGCGCTATCCGCTGCTGCGCAGGAACGGGAAGCTGGTGCGGGTGAGCTGGGACGAAGCGCTGGACACGCTGGTGGAGCGGTTTCGATCGGTGCAGCTCGCGCACGGCGCGAATGCCCTGGGCGTGCTCAGCACTGGGCAACTGGTGACCGAAGAATTTTACACGCTGGGTAAGTTGGTGCAGCTCGGCTTCGGCACCAACAACTACGATGGCAATACCACCCTGTGCATGGCCAGCGCGGTCTCCGGCTACAAGATCTCCTTCGGCAGCGACGGGCCTCCCGGCAACTACGAAGACCTGGAGCAGGCCGACGTGGCGCTGCTGGTGGGCGCCAACATCGCCGAAAATCATCCGATCCTGTGCCAGTACCTGGAGGCGAATCCGCGCAAGACGCTGATCGTCGCCGATCCGCGCGTCTCCAAAACGGCGATGATGGCGGACCTCCACCTGCCTTTGAGACCCGGCACGGACTTGGCGCTGGCCAACGGCATTGCGCACATCTTGATTCGTCACGGCTTGATCGCTCAGGGCTTCGTGGACCGCCACACCACCGGCTTCCAGGAACTCGCGCAATTTCTCCAAGCCTACACACCCGAGCGTGTTTCCGAAATTACCGGCTTGAGCCTCGATCTGCTCTACAAGACAGCGTTCCTTTACGGGCGGGCGCGCGCGGGTTTCATCGGGTGGACCATGGGCGTGAACCACAGCACGCTCGGCACGGCTACGGTCAACGCACTGTGCAACCTGGCGCTGCTCACCGGGCATATCGGGCGCCCGGGCGCCGCGCCGTTTTCGATCACCGGCCAGTGCAACGCGATGGGCACGCGCGAGGCTGGCTTCACCTCCAGTATGCCGGGCTACCGGAAATTCGACGACCCGGGCGACCGCGCGGAGCTGGCGGCGCTGTGGGGCGTGGACGAAGAGCGGCTCCCGGCGCAGCGGGGGCTCGCCTATCCGGACATCATAGAAGCGATCCTGGCAAGGAAGATCCGCGCCCTCTGGATCATCGCGACCAATCCGCTGGTCTCTTTCCCCAATCAGGATGTGCTGCGGCAGGCGCTTTCCAACCTCGATTTCCTGGTGGTGCAGGACGGCTATCATCCGACCCCCACAACGGAGCTCGCCAGCTTGGTGCTTCCAGCGGCGGTGTGGGGCGAAAAAGAAGGAACGTATACCAACTCCGAGCGCCGCGTGAGCAAAGTGAATCAAGCAGTGGAGCCGCCGGGGGAGGCGCGCTCGGACTTCGCGATTTTTCTGGCGATCGCCGGGAAGCTCGGCGTGCGCAGGGAACTCTATCCGGGCTGGGAAACGGTCGAGGACGCTTTCGAGGAATGGCGCCGCGTTTCCCGCGGTCGCTTGTGCGATTATTCGGGGATCAGCTACCGACGCCTGGCCGGGGAAGGCCCGGTGCAGTGGCCCGCTCCGGAAGGCGGCTCGCCCGCGGCGCGCCTGTATTCGGACGGAAAATTCCGGACCGCCGATGGCCGTGCCAGGCTCATCTGCGCGGACTGGAAACCGTTCCCGGAGCAGCCCAGCAAGAAGTTTCCCTTCATCCTCAACACCGGACGCACGGTAGAACACTGGCACACGCGCACCAAGACTCGCGAAGTTCCGATTCTGGAGCGCTTGTCCCCGCAGGCGTGGCTGGAAATGAATCCGCGCGACGCCAAGCAGCTCGGGCTGCGCAGCCACGACCGCGTGGATGTGGTCTCGCCGCGGGGAAGTGTAAAAGGAGTCGAGCTCCGGCTGACCGAGATCGTCGCGCCTGGCCAGGTCTTCATGCCTTTCCACTACTTCGAAACCAACGTCAACGAAGTGACGCAAAGCGCCTTCGATCCGGTTTCGCGCGAGCCCAACTATAAGCAGTGCGCCGTGCAAGTAGTGCTCAGCGGTTCCACCGGCACAGAAAGGAGCCCCAAACAATGAGCTTGTTCTATCAATTCGGGGGCGAAGCCTCGATGCGGGCCGCCTCCGGCCGATTCTATCCGGGCGTGCTCGCCGGCCCGCCGCGGACGCCGGTTTTCGGGCGTGTCGGCATGCCGCGGCTGAAGGCCCACCCGGTGGCGTTTCTCTCCCAGGCGCTCGGCGGGCCGCGCCAATCTTCGGGAGCCGCGCTCTCCCGGATGCACGCGCGCTTGCGGATTGAACAGCGCCACTTCGATGCCGTCGCCTCGCATCTGGTGGAAACTCGCCGCGAGCTGGGCGCCAGTGAGGCCCGGATCAGCGAAGTGGCCGGGGCGGCGCCGCTGGCGGACCAAGTGGTGAACACCCGGAGGCCAGCCGGCATATGAGCAAGCTCGCCGTAGTCGGAAATGGAATGGCCGGAGTGGCCTGCGTGGAGCAGATTCTGAAGTACGCGCACGGCTTCGAGATCACCATCTTCGGCGAGGAAACGCACGTCAACTACAACCGCATTCTGCTTTCGATGGTCCTGGCGGGGGAAAAGACCGCCGAGGAGATCGTGCTGAACGATCGCGACTGGTACGAAAAGAACGGCATCCGCGCGAAGCTGGGCACGCGCGTGACGGCGATCGATCGCGCCAGGCGCGTCCTGATGGACGAGACCGGCGGTGTGACCGGTTATGACCGCCTGATCCTGGCCACCGGAAGCAGCGCTTTCATTCCGCCGATTCCGGGCGTGGAAAAGAACAATGTCCACGTGTTCCGCACGCTGGATGACACGCGAGCCCTGCTCGAAAAGGCTCGTAAGGGACTCAGAGCCGTGGTGATCGGAGGAGGGCTGCTGGGGCTGGAAGCAGCCCGCGGCCTCCAGTTGCGCGGGTGCGAGGTGACGGTCGTGCATCTGATGGAGTCGCTCATGGAGCGGCAACTGGACGCCACCGGCGGCGGCTATCTGCGGCGCAAGATCGAAGCCCTGGGCATCCGCGTGATGCTGCCGAGGCAGACGGCGGCCATCGTCGGCAACGGGCACGTGGACGGCGTACGCTTCGCTTCCGGCGAGCAGATTGACGCGGACCTGGTGGTGATCGCCGCAGGCATCCAGCCCAACGCGGAACTGGCCCGCTCCGCGGGCCTGGAGGTCCGCCGCGGCATCGTGGTCAACGATTATCTGCAAACCTCCGATCCGGACATTTACGCGGTCGGCGAGTGCACGGAACATCGCGGGCAGACGTTCGGGCTGGTGGCGCCCCTGTTCGAACAGGGCCGCGTGCTGGCGGCCGCGATCACCGGAAATACAGGACCTGCCTTCACAGGCGCGATCCCCGCGGCCAAGCTCAAGATCATGGGCGTGGATATCTTTTCCGCCGGTTCGACCGATGAAGGCGAGCCCGGCACGGAAGTGATCCGCTACGAAGATCCATCCGCCGGAGTCTACAAAAAGCTTCTGTTGAAAAACAACCGGCTGCGCGGCGTGATGCTGGTGGGCGATATCGAAGATGAGCCGCGCTACGTGGAATGGATGCGCGCGGGCGAGGACCTGACTTCCCTGCGCCGCCAGCTTCTGTGCCCGCCTCCGGTCGAGGATCCGGGGCTGGCGGTCGCGGAGATGCCCGACAGCGAGACGATTTGCGGCTGCAACGGCGTTCGCAAAGGCGACATCATCGCTGCGATTCACAAACACAGCATCACGACGCTGGCTCAACTTAAAGAGAAAACGCGGGCCTCCACCGGATGCGGAAGCTGCACGAATCTGTGCCAGCAGTTGCTGCGCGCGGTTGCGCCGGATTTCACCGAGGAGACGCGCACCACGCTATGCTCCTGCGTGCCGTTCTCCTACGAACAGCTTCGGACGATTGTGCGCAGCCAGAAGCTCAAGTCCGTTCAGGAAGTGCTGAACGTCTACGGCAACCGCAAGGGCTGCGAGGTCTGCAAGCCCGCATTGAGCTACATGCTGGATATGCTCTGGTGCGGCGAGCACGAAGAGGACCGCTCCGCACGATTCATCAACGATCGCGTGCACGCCAACATTCAAAAAGACGGAACCTTTTCGGTGGTGCCGCGCATGCGCGGCGGCGTGACCTCGCCGGACGAATTGCGCCGCATCGCCGATGTCGCCGAAAAGTACAACGTGCGCATGGTGAAGGTCACGGGCAGCCAGCGCATCGACTTGCTGGGCATCCGGAAAGCCGATCTGCCAAAGGTCTGGGCGGATCTGGGCATGCCTTCCGGACAGGCCTACACCAAAGGGGTGCGCATGGTGAAGACCTGCGTGGGAACCGAGTTCTGCCGCTTCGGCGTTCAGGACTCCACCCGCGCCGGCATCGAACTGGAGCGGCGGCTCGAAAATCTGTACACGCCGCACAAGGTCAAGATGGGCGCCGTCGGCTGCCCGCGCAATTGCGCCGAAGCCACGGTGAAGGATATCGGCATGGTCGGGCAGGACGGAAGCTGGCAGGTGGTGGTGGGCGGCGCGGCCGGAAAGACTGTGCGCAAGGCCGACCTTCTGGTGACCGTGGAAACCACGGAGCAGGCGCTGGAAGCTTGCGAGCTGTTCTTCCAGTATTACCGCGAGAACGCGAATTATCTGGAGCGCACCTACGATTTCGTCGAGCGGCTGGGGATCGAAAAGATTCGCAAGGAAACGGTCTACGCTCCGGAAGCCGACCGGAGGCAACTGCTGGAGCGGCTGCGGCGATCCAAGACCCTGGCGAAAGACGCTTGGCTGGAGCGCGAGACCCCGGTGAACCCGACGCAATTCGTCCAAATCGAACCATTGGAGGCGCATTCCGCATGAGGCCGGATCGGCGCTGGATACGCATTACACACTCGGAAAATATTCCGCCGCGCGAAGGCCGCGCGGTCAAGGTGGGCGGGGTGGAAATCGCCATCTTTAATTTGAACGGCCGATTCCTGACTATCGAAAATCAATGCCCCCACAAGGGCGGGCCGTTGTGTGACGGAATCGTCTCCGGCACTACCGTGGTGTGCCCCCTGCACGGCTGGCGCTTCGATCTGGAATCCGGCGTGGCCGTGCGGGCTTCTACACCCGCTTGCGTGGCTACTTTCCCCACGCGCGTGGAGGACGGAATTGTTCTGGTGGATATCGGCGCCGGCCATCGCATGCAGATGGAGGATGCCGTAGCGTAAGCAGTCTCGCGTTCGTCAGACCCGCCTCAACGTTCGAGGCCATCTCATCACCGGCTATAGCGGATGCGAACGGGTATCCCGATAACTGTTGGTGCGTCTCCCCGTAGAGCCAGATTTCACTTCCAATACCGAAGGAGAACTGACTCTTATGAATTTCCGCCATAAGGCGACTCGCCTCTGTCTGACGGATTTTTCCAGCGAGCCCATGCGTGCGTTTCACATGGCGTGGCTGGCGTTTTTTCTGTGCTTCTTCAGTTGGTTCGGTGTGGCTCCGCTGATGCCGGTGATCCGCGATGAGTTGCATCTGAGCAAAGCGCAAACCGGCAATTCGATCATCGCCTCCGTCTTGCTGGCAGTGTTCGGACGGCTCCTGATGGGCTGGCTGTGCGACCGCATCGGGCCGCGCAAGACCCACGCCGGCCTGTTGATCGTGGGCTCGCTGCCGGTGATGCTCATCGGGCTTTCCCATGATTACGCCTCCTTTCTGACCTTCCGCCTGACGATCGGGATGATCGGCGCGTCATTTGTGGTGACGCAGTATCACACCTCCGTTATGTTCGCACCGAACGTCGTGGGCACGGCCAACGCGGCGGCGGCGGGCTGGGGCAACCTCGGCGGCGGGGTCACGCAAATGACCATGCCGCTGCTGTTCGCGGCCTTTCTCAGCCTGGGGAGCGGCACGTGGTGGGGCTGGCGCCTGGCGATGTTCGTGCCCGGCGTCGCGATGCTTCTATGCGGCGTCGCGTACTACGCCCTCACGCAGGACACCCCCGACGGCAATTTCTCCGCCCTGCGAGCCAGCGGCCAGCTTAGCCCGCGATCGGCGGCCGGCCGCAACTTTGGCCAGGCCGCCCGCGACCCGCGCGTGTGGGCGTTGTTCGTGCTCTACGCCTGCTCCTTTGGCATGGAGCTGACCATTGATAACATCGCGGTCCTGTATTTCGCCGATTACTTTCATCTCGCTCTGACCGCAGCGGGATTCGTGGCCGCCTCGTTCGGCATGATGAACCTGTTTGCGCGCGCGCTCGGCGGCATCGTAAGCGACCGCTGTAGCCGCCGCTGGGGACTCAAAGGCCGGGTCCTGTTGCTCGGCTGCACCATCGGCGCCGAAGGCTTGGGACTGATGCTGTTTTCCCGGATGCGCTGGCTGCCGCTGGCGATCGCTTCCATGATGCTGGCCGGCCTGTTCGTGAAAATGTCCAACGGTGCGACATACTCCATCGTGCCGTTCGTCAACCCGCGGGCGCTCGGCGCGGTGGCGGGAATCGTCGGTTCCGGAGGAAACGTCGGCGCGGTACTGGCCGGCTTCCTCTTCAAAACGGCCGCTCTGACGTGGCCGCAGGCCCTGCTGATTTCGGGTGCCGTGATCTTTTCGTGCTCGTCGCTGGCGCTCCTGGTTCGTTTTTCGGAGGTGGACGAACGGGCCGCGCGCGAAGAGACCGAGGCGCGGCTCGCGGAGCAGCTTCTCACGGCCACGGCGGCCGCGGGGGACTGACATGCGCGCTTCTATCGCTCTTTGCGGACTGGGCGTCTTGTGCATCGGGCCCGGATGCGCCGGGCTGGCTTGCTTTGGGCAAGGCCTGACGCCGCCCGCGCCTTCCTCCAACAACGCGGCTTCGCCTTCCGCTCCGGCGCCGGCTGCGGCCGCCGCCGATCCTATCAAAATCGGCAACGTGACGTTCACCGGCAGCCTGCGGGCGCGCTTCTACGACTGGGACTGGTTCCAGCCCGCCGCGGGCGAGAATCAATACGAACAGTCCGGCAACCTCCTGCGGCTGAACCTGGCGGAGAAGTTCCAGAGCTGGGATTGGGACGCAGAGTTTACCGTGCCCTTTCTGCTGGGCCTGCCCGCCGGCGCGACGGCGCCCGCGCCGCAGGGGGCGTTGGGGTTCGGGTCGAGCTACTACAGCGCGAATCATAACGAACAGATCACGGCCATGATTTTCCCCAAGCAGCTTTACGTACGGCTGACGGGGTGGGGGGAAGCAGCCTCACTACAGATCGGTCGCTTTACGTTCCTGGACGGGAGCGAAATCGCGCCGAAAAACGCGACTCTGGCGACTCTTAAAAGCGGCCGGATCGCGCAGCGCCTCATCGGCGACTTCGGGTTCACCGACGTAGGGCGGAGCTTTGACGGCGTCCATTTCGCCTACACCAAGTCATCAGAAGACTTCACCTTCATCGCCGCCGTGCCGACCCGGGGGGTCTTTCAAGTCGATGGCTGGGGATGGAATCGCGCCGGCTTCGGCTACGCCGCTTACACGAGGGAATGGGGCCACGGACGCCATTCCGCGGACACGCGCTTCTTCCTGATCGACTACGGCGACTTCCGGCACATCCTCAAAACCGACAACCGCCCCCTGGGAATCCGCCGCGGCGACACGGAAAACATCAAGATCCAAACCTTCGGCGGACACAGCCTTCATTCGTTCACCACCGGCGCGGGCACGGTGGACGCCATCGCCTGGGGCGCGCTCCAGACCGGTCGCTGGGGCACGCAGACGCAGCGAGCCTTCGCCGTGGATTTCGAAGGCGGCTTCCAGCCGAAGATTCTGCCGAAGATCCAGCCCTGGATCCGGGGAGGCTATGCCTACGGCTCGGGCGATGGCAATCCCAACGACAACCGGCACGAAACGTTCTTCCAGATCCTGCCCACGCCGCGCCCCTATGCCCGCTTTCCGTTCTTCAACATGATGAACACCGCAGACGCCTACGGCATTCTGATTGTGCGGCCGCACTCCAGGCTGACGCTTTCGAGCGAATCTCATTCGCTGCGCCTGGCCAGCGGCAACGATCTGTGGTATAGCGGGGGCGGCCTCTATCAGCCCTGGACCTTCGGCTATGTGGGCCGTCCCACGGCCGGACGGCGCCCGCTCGGGAATCTGTACGACCTGAACGCGGAATATCGCCTGAACCGGGCCTTCACGCTGACGGTATACTTCGGCTACACCCAGGGCCTGGCCGCAATCGAGCAGATTTACGCGCAGGGCAAGGATGCTAAGTTCGGCTATGTGGAGGTGCTGTACCACTTCTGAATGCCCTTCGCCGGACTTCGCGTACTCAGCCTGGAAAGCCGCCGCGCCAGCGAGATGGAAACGCTCATCCGCCGCCTGAACGGGGTTCCCTTTGTCGCGCCTTCGGTGCAGGAGCGCGCGCTTGAGAATTACGCGGAAGCGATCCGGTTCGTGGAGCGCCTGGAGTCCGGGGAGTTCGATATGGTCATCTGCATGACCGGCGCCGGCCTGGAATTTCTACGCCACGTGGTGGCGGTGCAAATGCCGCTGGAGCGCCTTGCGGCGGCGTTGCGGCGCGTGGCCATCGTCTCGCGCGGTCCCAAGCCGGTGCCGGCGCTGCGCGCCATGGGCGTTCCCGTGGCGGTGGTCATTCCGGAGCCCAACACATGGAAAGAAGTGGTGCAAGCAGTCGCGGCCCGGCCGGAACGCCGCATCGCCGTCCAAGAGTACGGCCGTCCGAACCCGGAGCTGAATGCGGCCCTGGAGGCGCTGGGTGCAGCGGTGAGCCCGGTCACCCTCTATCGCTGGGAACTCCCCGCCGACCTCGGCCCGTTGCGCGAAGCGGCCCGCAGAATCGCCTCGCGGGCCTGCGACGTCGTCGTGTTCACATCCTCCATCCAACTGGATCACCTGCTGGAGGTCGCGCGGCAGGAGCGCCTGGAAGAGCCCGTGCGCCAGGCGCTCCTGCAGCATGTCGCCGTCGCCTCTGTGGGTCCGGTCATGACCGCGACGCTGGAATCTTACGGACTCCCGGCGGACATCGTCCCCCAACATCCGAAGATGTGGGCTCTGGTAAAGGCCGCGGCGGAATTGTCCGCGGGGGTCCTGGAACGAAAGCGCTCTCTAAGCGCAAGGCAGGACGAAGGCGCCGTCCACAGCCCGCGCCCAAACTGATCTGCTTCCGCTGGGATGCGCTGGCCTGCGCGTCGGCCGCCGTGGCTCCATTTCCCGGCTGCGAGAATGTAAACCATGAGCGCGAGCAAAATGTCCGCCTGGTTCCTCGGGCCCAAAGCGGAAAACGCGGAGTGGGAGCGTCAAATGATCTCCCACATTCTCGAAGACTACTTTCACTGGCGGCGCAACTATTTCCCCGGCGACGAGATTCTCGTGACCGAACACATGCGCCGCGAACAGTTCGAGTTCCACGACCGTCTGGCGCAGCAGTTGGATGAAATGCTGGCCGGCCTGCGCGCGCATTTCCCCTTCTATAGCCCCCGCTACAACGCTCACATGCTGTCCGACCAGACCATCCCGAGCCGCCTGGGTTTCTTCGCCGGCCTGCTATACAACCCGAACAACGTTACACCGGAATCCGCGCCGGTCACGCTGCGCTGGGAACTGGAGGTCGGCGCGGACATCTTGAAGATGCTCGGATTCACGCCTCCGCCTCCTCCGGGTGAGCTCACGAAACAGGAGTTTGGATGGGCGCACGTCACCGGTGGGGGAACCGTAGCCAACCTTGAAGCGCTGTGGCTCGCGCGCAACGTGCGCTATTTCCCCTTGGCGGTTCGCGATGTTTGCCGCCGCCGCGAAATCCCGCTGACAATCAAACTCCCCACCGATCCCGATCATCCACAGCCGATTGCGGACGTCTCTCCGGAGAGTTGTCTGTCGATCCGGCCGAATCAGGCCATCTATTTGTTCGGGCGCCCCATCGACGCCGTCCGCCGCCGCTGGAATCTTGCGCACGCCGAAGCGATTCGCACTGTGGCGGACCTGCTCTCCGACAGCGAGTACAGCATACCGCACCACGGCACGCGGCCCGCCTATAACGTGAAACCGCCGGTTCTTCTGGTCTCCGATGCGCGGCACTACAGCCTGGATAAAGCGGCTGACATTCTGGGCATCGGCCGCGAGCATCTGGAAACTGTGGAGACCGATACGATGTTCCGCATGAATGTCGAAGCGCTGGAAGCGCGGCTTCGAGGCGCGGCCAAGCGCGGTGTTCTCCCTCTGGCTGTGATCGCCATCGCGGGCGCCACGGAGGACGGCGCCGTCGATCCTATCCATCGCATCGCGGCTCTCCGCGAACACGCCGCGACCGGGTGGGGGGAAAGCTTCTGGTTACACATTGACGCAGCTTGGGGCGGATACATCCGCTCGCTCTTCTCAAGCCCGGACAGCATACCCGTCTCCGAGTTCGTGTCTCGGGAATGGGTTCTTCAGCGCGGGCGCTACACCAAGCGGCTCGCGTTAAAGTGGGGCGCTCCGGAGGTTCTGGCCGCATTCGAAGCTTTCCCTCACGCCGAATCCGTAACGGTCGATCCCCATAAAATGGGCTACGTTCCGTATCCGTGCGGCGCCGTCGCATTCAAGAATGATCTGGTCCGTCAATTCGCCAATCAGGAGATTGCCTACATATCTTCGGTCCATATCGAGGATGTGGATGTGCGGCATCATCAGGCTCCTGACACCATCGGCCCTCACATTCTGGAAGGCTCCAAACCCGGCTCAAGCGTGGCAGCCTGCTGGCTCTCCCACCGGATGATCCCGCCCGACCGCTCCGGCTACGGCGAAATCGTGCGGGCTTCGCTGCTCGCGGCCCGCGAACTCCATGAGACTTTAGTTCACTGGGACACGGCGGCCCGCACCAACGGAATCGAGCACCCCTGGCGCTTTATCTTGATCTCTCCGCAACCTCCGGACACCAACATCGTTTGTTTTCTGGTGCAGGAACGGCCGGTTCGCGGGCTGGAAGTCACCAACGCCATCAACCGCCGGATTTTCGAGGCCTTTACCATCGGACCGCGCCCCCGGGGCCCGGTCTATAGCTACCTCCAGCCATTTTTTCTCTCGCGTACGATTTTCGAGCCCTCGCATTATCCGCCCGCCTCGATCACCGCGTTATTGAAGCGAGCGGAGATCGAGCAGTCCGAGTATGGCCGGCACGGATTATTCGTGCTGCGCGCGACGGTGATGAGCCCCTACCACGCTCTGGCTGCGGAGACCGGTCACAAGCAGGCCCTGCTGGCCGAACTCGTCGAGTGCCTATCGGCGGAAGCTTCGGAAGCCGTGCGAAGCTGCGGCGCCTAGCGCCGGGCCCGCGCCCGCCGGGAGCGCTAGCCAACCTCGGCCCCTCTGTCCATTGCGCGATTTCGCGCAATCCGGCGCCGCAATGCCGGCCATCATACCCTGTTTCTCAAGACATACGCCGCGTCCCCCCTGGCCTCTCGATTGCGATGTCTCTTTTGCGATGTCTCTTTAAGGGAAGGGAACGCGGATGCCGAAACTTGATGTGGGGGGCATGCTCGCCCTATTGTGTTCTGAACTCCTGGTGGGGAGCCTGGCCGGTTGCGGCGGCCATCGCGCCACGCTGCCGGAAGCGAAGCCGCCCGCCGCGGTGTTCGATCCCCTGCAACAGGAGCTCAAGAAGTCCTACTTAACGCTGTTCGAGACCGCCTCCACGCTTGAATACAGCGAAAGCCAGATCCTGAAAATGCAGGAGTACCTGAAGCAGGCCCAGGATTACTGCGTGGGCCGGTTCGAGGGCGTCGCGGGCGAGTACGAACGCCGCGTCGAGGAAGCCCAGAAGGGCCTCAAGAAGAAAGAGCTTGCGGACGAGGAGCGCCACAATCTGCACTGCACCATTCAGGACGCGCGGGCGCTGAAGAGCCAGGCGGACGTGATCGCGCAGCACGCCATCCCGGTCGCCTACGAAAACAAGCAGGCCAAACTCGAGCTGATCCAGAAATGGCCCGCCCAGGCGAAGGAGATCCAGCAAAGCATCGCGGACGGCTCCTATAAGAACCGCCGCTGGGCCGACGTGCAGGACATCGGTTTCCGCGAGATCGAGAAGAATCAGAAGGACGATATCAAGCTGGGCCAGGAGGCCATTCGCGATCTGAAACAGTCCGCGCTGATGCCCAAGGAAATGGACGATGAGACGGTGGTCGGTTATGTGAAGAAAATCGGCCAAAAGATCGCCGCCAATTCGGACCTTCAGGTTCCCCTCCAGATCACGGTTCTGAATTCGAAGGAGATCAACGCCTTCGCGCTGCCGGGTGGATTCGTATTTATCGAGCGCGGCATTCTGGAGTCCGTCGATGACGAAGCGCAACTGGCGGGCGTGATCTCCCATGAGATGTCGCACGTAGTGGCGCGCCATGGCAAAAAGCTCATGACCAAAGCCACCATCGCGTCACTCGTATATCAAGCCGCGCAGATCGCCGCCGTGATCCTGACGGGCGGCGCGGCTGGCATCGGCACGTATTACGCGTTGCAATACGGATTCTACGGCCTGGGTCTGACCCTCAACCTGACCCTGCTGGGCGTCAGCCGCGATTTTGAGCAGCAGGCGGACCAACTGGGAATCCAGTACGCCTGGAAAGCCGGTTACGACCCCACTGGCTTCATCCGCTTCTTCGACAAGATGGCCACCAAAGAGGGCTATGTGAACGGCGCGAGCTGGTTCCGCTCTCACCCGCCCTTCTATCAACGCATGGTGGAAGCGGAAAAAGAAATCATGTATTTGCCGAAGCAGTCCAACGCGATCGTAAACACCGCGGAATTTGAGGTCATGAAACGAGCGCTGAAGAAAGTCAGCGCCAAGGCGGAGGAGGAGTCGAAAGGCCGCCCGAGCCTGGTCGCTCCCGAACAGGGTTGCCCGGCACCATCCAAGCTCCTCTACGAAGCCGACCAACCCATCGAGGCTATATGCTCTACTCCCCAGACCATTTCGCAGGCAACAGAGCCCGGCGAGTAGCGTGCAGGACGCGAGGCAATCCTCGCCGTTCCAAGCCCGCTTCCGCCGCGCGGACCTGGCAAGTAGCACTCATGCTGGCGGCTGCGGCATCGCCGCTGGCGGCACGCGCGGGCTCGATTGAACTGGGTCCGGCCGCCGTATCGTTTTATCTGAACGTCGAGACCAAGAACGGCATGCTGGTCAGCGGTCTGACTCACGAAAATTTCCGTTTGTACCAGGACGGCAAGGCTCTGCCGTTCCGGCTGGAAACACCGGAAACCCCCGCCTCTATCGCGCTCCTGGTGGAGTATAGCGGTTCGTCAGCCTATTTCCTGGACGATCTGAATATGTCCATGGAAGGCTTTCTCCGGCATGCGCCGGAAGGGCACTGGTACGCCCTGGCGACCTACTCGCACGGGCTCGAGGTTCATACCGATTTCACCAAGCAGATCGGCGCCATTATCGAGGCCTATTCGCAACTGGGGGCGCCTGCGTGGAGCGAAATCGATACCTACGACGCGGTTTACGAAATGCTCGATAAGATGGGCCGCCTGCCGGGACGCCGCATCCTGATCCTGGTCGGTTCGGGAGTGGACACGTTCAGCGAGCATGATCTCGGGGAGGTGCAAAAGAAAGCCGAGACGGAGAATGTCACGATTTTTGTCGCCGGGCTGGGCTCGCTGTTTCGCGGCGCCTATGATCCATACCTCGACGATGCGAGCCGGATGAGGCTGCTCCAGGCCCAGGCATTCCTGCAAATGCTGGCCTCCAAAACCGGCGGCTTTGCCTGGTTCCCGAACCAGTTCAGCGCGTTTCCGAGCGTGATGGAGGGGATCATGCAGAGCATCGCCACGCAGTACCGCCTAGTCTACGACGCCCCGCCGCGTGTCCCCGGCAAGTTTCAAAAAATCAAGGTCGAGGCCTTCCGTGTCATCGACGACAAGCGCGAGAATTTCAAAGTCCTGGTGCGCGAGGGGTGGCGCGGCGAGGGCTCGATCCGCAAGTGAAGGCCAGGCGATGCTCGCCGTCAAACACATCGATGAGTCGGAAAGGAGCCAGGCCCTCGCCGGATTTCACATCCACCGCGTCATCAAGGTGTACCGGATGGGGAGGTGGAAGTACTTACGTTGCGCGGCATGGAAGATCAGACCGAGCGCGCTCGTATGGCGCCAGTCGAAGCCGGGCATCGTAATCCGACTGAGGCCGAAATCACTCAGAGGCTTGAACCAAGCGCGCTGGTGGTTCTGCACCTGGCGAACGATCTGAAAGACGGGGCTTGCGTCACCTCCTCTGAGTCTGCCACCGGCGCGCCATGTATGGGATGAACGCCCGCGCCCGGGATCTGGCAAGCTACGTGCCCCATGAGGAAGAGGAGAGAATGCCGTCCGCCAGCCGAGTCCCGGAACGCGCAGAACCCGCCATCCAGTCCGTTTCGAACCCGAGTGAATTGCTGCGGTTCTTCCGCCGGTTCGCGCGCTACCGCCAGGAGTTCCTCATCTACGACAACGGTTTTCGAGGCTGGACCTATCGGTACGAGGAAATTGCCCGCCTTGCCCAAATCTTCGCGGGCCGGCTCCGGCAACAGGGAATCGCCAGAGGGGATCCGGTCATCATCTGGTCGGAGAGCCGCCCCGGGTGGGTCGTCGCCTTGTGGGGATGCCTGTTGGAAGGGGCGGTGGTGGTGCCCGTCGAGCCGCAGTCCTCAACCGGTCTGTTCCGCAAGATCGAGCGCAAAATCCACCCTCGCCTGATTCTTTTGGGAGATCGTGTCCCGGCCGTAGCCCCGGCCGGCGAGGTTTCCGCCTGGCCGCTCTCTCAAGCAGAGGAGGGCGCTGGCGAAGCTGCGCCTCCTTCCGGCCAGGTTTTCGAAAATGACGTCGCCGAAATTGTCTTTACCTCGGGAACGACGGCCGAGCCCAAAGGAGTCGTGATCACGCACCGGAATCTCGCGGCCCAGATCCGGCCGATCGAGGACCAGATCGCACCCTATCGCAAGTACGTGCGCCCCTTCGCTCCGCTGCGGATTCTCAACCTCCTGCCGATGAGCCACCTGTTCGGCCAGTTCCTGGCGACCATTATTCCGCCGCTTATCCCCGCCTCGGCCGTGTTCATTTCGAGCACCAGCCCGCATGAAATCGCGCGCCAGATCCGGTCGCGGCGCATCACGATTCTGGTCTCCGTTCCAAAGGTTCTGGAGGTTCTGCGCGACTTTGTCGTGCACCGGTTTCCGGAAGCCGCCGATACCACCGGAGCCGGACAACTATGGCCTCGCCGCTGGTGGCGTTTCCGCGCCGTACATCGCCTGTTCGGCTGGAAATTCTGCTGCCTCGTTTCGGGAGGCGCGCCCCTCCCCGCGGACCTGGAACAGTTCTGGCAGAACCTGGGCTTCGTGGTCGTCCAAGGTTACGGCCTCACCGAGACCGCGCCCGTCATCAGCTTCAGCCATCCCTTTCACGTCCAAAGCGGGACCTCGGGAAAACCTCTCGCAGGCGTGGACGTAAAAATCGCAGGGGACGGCGAAGTCCTGGTTCGCGGCGATAACGTGACTCCCGGATACTTCGAATTGCCGGAACAAACCGCCGGAGCCTTCCGCGATGGCTGGTTTCACACCGGCGATTTGGGGGAATTTGACGCCGGGGGCAATCTGATGATTCGCGGCCGCAAGAAGGACGTTATCGTCACTCCCGAAGGGCTCAAGGTCTTTCCCGAAGATGTCGAGGCCGTGCTGGACCGCCTGCCCGGAGTCCGCGAATCCGCGGTGATCGGCGCAGACCGCGTTCGCGCCGTGCTCGTCCTCGAGCCCGGAGTGGATGCCGGGGAGATCATCCGCCAGGTGAACTCCCGGCTGGAGGACCACCAGAAGATCCGCTCCGTCGCGGTTTGGACTGGAGACCGGTTGCCGCGTACCCCCACTACCAGGAAACTCCGGCGCGCCGAGATCGCGCGCGCGCTGGAACAGGGCGTACCTCCAACCGCCGTGACACCCGGGACGGACATGGCGGCTTTGATCCAGAAGTACGCGCCGGGCCGGACCATCGGTCCCGGCACCACCCTCGAAGAGCTGGGGCTTAGTTCGCTGGACCGCGTCGAGCTCATGATGGATATCGAAGAAGAGCTGGATACCAGCATCGACGAGAGCGCCTTTGCGCGGGTGAACACCGTCGCGGATCTCGCAAAACCGATGCCGGCCGCCGCCGGGACCTCTTTCCCCGTATACAACCGGCGGGCAGTGGCGAAACTGATCCGTGGAGTGGCGCTCGAAGGAATCCTGCTGCCCGCCACCAAACTGATGGCCCGGCGCACCGTCACGGGACTCGAGAATCTGCGGGGGCTTCGCGGTCCGGTGATCTTCGCGGCAAATCACCAGAGCCACCTCGATACGCCGGTGATCTTCGCCAGCCTTCCCCTGGCTTGGAGACAAAGAATCGCGCCCGCGATGCGGAAAGAGTACTTCGACGCTCACTTTCATCCCGAACGCTACCCGCCCGCCCGGCGCTGCCCGAACAGCCTGCTGTATTTCCTGGTGACTCTCCTGTTCAACGGATTCCCGATCCCCCAAACCGAAACCGGCGCGCGCGAATCCATCCGCTATATGGGCGAGTTAGTGGAAGAAGGCTGGTCAATCTTGATCTTTCCGGAAGGCGAGCGCTCCACCACCGGCGAGACCGGCCGTTTCTTTCCGGGCGTTGGGTTGATCGCGTCGCATCTCCGCCTGCCGGTCGTGCCCGTCCGGTTGCACGGCGCCGGCCGGATCCTCCCGCCCCACGCCAGGGTGCCGCATCCGGGAACAGTCCAGGTTGCCTTCGGACCGCCTGTTTACCCCCAGCGTGAGTCCTATTCCGCGCTCGCGGAACGAGTGGAACAAGCAGTCCGGAGCCTGTGAATTCTCATGACAGTGCCGGCTCTGTTCACCGACCTTTACGAATTCACGATGGCTCAGGCCTACGCCGCCGAGAATATGGATCAGCTCGCCGTATTCGAGCTGGCCTTCCGCAAAATGCCTGCCACGCGCAACTACATTGTGGCGGCAGGCATCGGGGATGTCATCGAGTTTCTCTCCAGCTTCTGCTTCGAAGAATGGGAGCTCGACTATTTGCGGCGGCGCCCCGAGTTCTCGAAGGCATTTCTGGAGCGGCTTCGAAGTCTTCGCTTCACCGGTGATGTCTACGCGATGCCGGAAGGCACGCCGGTTTTTCCCAATGAACCGGTCGTGCAGGTCGTCGCGCCGGTGATCGAAGCGCAATTAATCGAGACTCTGGTTCTGAATCAGGTGCACTTTCAGAGTCTGGCGGTGTCCAAAGCCGCGCGCATCGTGGAAGCCGCCCAAGGCCGCGGTGTGGTGGATTTCGGCTCACGCCGGGCGCATGGGAATGATGCCGCTCTTAAGGTGGCCCGCGCCACCTATCTGGCGGGAGGGTTGGGGACCTCGAACGTCCTGGCCGGCCAGCGCTACGGCATCCCTATTTTCGGCACGATGGCCCACAGCTACATTCAGGCGCACGAGTGTGAAGCAGCCTCGTTCGAGGCGTTCGCGGCGCTCTATCCGGAAACCACGCTCCTGGTGGACACCTATGATACGCTCGACGGCGTCCGTAAGGTGATCGCCTTGAGCCAGAAGCTGGGTAGCGGCTTTCGCGTGCGCGCGGTCCGTCTGGATTCCGGAGATCTGGGCGGGCTGGCCCGCGAAACGCGCGCGATGCTGGACCAGGCCGGGCTGCCGCAGGTGGCCATCTTCGCTTCCAGCAGCCTCGATGAATACGCGATTCAGAAGCTGGTGAGTTCCGGCGCGCCGATCGACGCCTTCGGCGTGGGCACCAAGCTCGCCGTGCTCGAGGACGCTTGCCACCTGGACATGGCTTACAAGCTGGTGGACTACGGAGGCCAGGGACGGCTGAAGCTGTCCGCCAACAAGCTCCTGTATCCCGGCCGCAAACAGGTGTTCCGGCAGTGCGAGAACGGATGCATGGTTCGCGATGTCATCGCGAGGTTCGACGAGTCTCTGCCGGGGCAGCCGCTTTTGCAGCCGGTGATGCAAGCGGGCGCGCCGGTTACCCGTATCGAACTCGAAGAATCCCGGCGGCGCTTCCAAGGCGAAATCGGGCGGCTTCCGGCTCATCTCCGGGCTTTAGAGCCCTCGAAAATTCCATACGCGGTCACCTTCAGCCAGGGCTTGGAACAGGACCTTGCGCGAATAAAGATCCAGCTTGCGCGCAGCAGGTGAACGGACCTGCGCCAGCTTCTGATCGATGAGCGGTCCCAACTTCGCCGCCGGTCATTCCCCGCCGGCGCTGATTCCCAGCCGCCCCGTGGGACGGCGACTCGTTCGAGAAACTCTTCGCACCCTCTGATCAGGAGCCCGCGTTCACAGTCTCCGGGTCGAGCGGACCGCCAGGAGCCCCCGGATTCTCCTTCAGAGTCTCGACGCGGGGCGGATCCCGAAGACCGGGCAGGATCTCCCGGGTCAGCTTCCGAGCGTTAGATCCCTCGCCAACGCTTCCGTCCCGCGGAGTAGCTTCCGGTTCCCGGCCCCCACCGTTTCTGATAAAAACCGGCCGCCATGTCACATGCGACTCGCCGGATGTTTCTACGCCGTCTAAGGAAGTGGACTCTGCTGGCAGTGCGCCTCGGGTCGCATGCCGGTCCGAAGCGGGCTGAGAATCCCGGAACCACCCGTCCCCTTCGAGAGCGGCGGCGTTCATTCCTTGTTCTCTAGTCCGTTGGTGGAACGGGCGCGCCCCGGCGGCGGCTCGAGACCACCCGCGAGGTCGCGGCGCGCATCTGCCGCAAGGATTTCGTAAGCGAGCTCTTCGCTACCTGCTGGATGATCGGGTCCACGAACCACCGCACAGCCGCTTGTACGGGGCGGCTTAAAGCGATCACTTCTATCTCCGCCACGACCCCGGCACCGCGTTCCTGAAATCTCGAGATGGTGAACAGCCGCCAGATGTAGCCCGAACCTTCGCCGGGCGCGAGCCGGCGCTCATCCGGGCGTCCATAATTCTCGATCTCCTGTAATCGTGCCGAACGGGAGATGCTGTACCAGCGGTGATCGTCCAGGGGAACATAAGTCGATTCGTATTCTCCCTCTAAGGCCAGCGTCCTCACCAGAGCCTTATTCATCAGCAGGACGCAAA
>Ga0209810_1002123_pt1 | contig 25189 bp, 22 predicted proteins | sample Coa_R1_7_FD_187159 | JGI IMG/M metagenome (GOLD analysis project Ga0209810, IMG submission 187159) | Surface soil microbial communities from Centralia Pennsylvania, which are recovering from an underground coalmine fire - Coalmine... | ecosystem: Environmental > Terrestrial > Soil > Unclassified... | reverse complement strand
CGCCACCTCCTCGGCCACCGGGTTGAAGCCGACCTTGCGGCCCCACCGGCCGAAGTACTGCCCGATGCCGACGAAGCCCTCGGGCGGACGCTTCTGGCGCCACTTAGACGCCTCCCGGGCCAGGTAGGCGGCCACCTTGGTCCGATCGGCTGTCGCAGCGACCTCGTCCGTCCAGAACATGACAGCCACGTCCACGCCGCGGGCGTGGTGCTTCTTGTTCACACCCTGGGTCCCCACGATCTCCGACCACGCCGTCCTCAGCCACATGGCGAACTGGCCGCCGTACTCCATCCCTATGGCCGGCAGGGCGGCGCGGCCCCCGTAGCGGCCCAGCGACGCCTCGAGCCGGTGCCTCATCACGGTCCGCTGCCGCAGCCCCTCGAAGTCCTCGGCCGACAGCGCCGACGGCAGCCCGATGTATAGGTGCATGTGCGGCCGGCCCGACTCCTGGAACTCCTTCACCCAGACGCCGACCAGCGGCTCCCCCCAGCGGCGGACCCATCTCCGCTCGAACGCCCGGCGGTGCGCCTCGAGCACCCGCCCGTTCGGCACCCAGCGCTTCCAGTCACCGGGATAGGTCAGCGAGACCATGGCTGGGCGGGGCCCGAGCAGCTCCCACGGGAGCGACATGAACAGCCGGCGCATGTTGTTCCGGCTCCGGGAGCTCTGGCCGTTGTCGCCGCGCCCCGCCGTTAGCTCAGTGCCGGCGCCGTCCCGATCCTCGCCGGGCCCCTCTGTCTCATCGAGTTCCTCCCAGCCGGCTCTCGGCTCGGGCTCCTCGAACTCGGCGTCCGGCACCGGCCGGAGCGGTGGAGCAGCCGGTCTATGGGCCGGCGGACGGCCGGAATGGCGGACGAGCTGTACGTAACCCCGACTGACCACGAACCCGAACCTGTCGTCGGGCCACGGCCGCCGGTGGAGCGGGATAAAGAATCTCACGAATGTGATTTACCGCCCAGGTGTGACAGCGACCTCCCCCGCCACCGCCGGTCCGGCACGGCGGACTAGAGCCCGGTCAGGTCCCAGTCCCGGAGATTGCCCCGGCGGCGGGCTCGCGAGAGGCGCGGCGCCAAGCCGCGCGCGGATCGCGAATCTGATCGGGCCAATCACCCGAACCGCTCGCCGGAGCGTGCCGCGACATCCGGCATTACGCGGCATCTGAATTTCGGTCATGCTCTTGTCCGGGCATGCTCGCGTGGGGACATGGCGGTAGGCAGGCGGGAGGTCGCCGGTGCTTGGCACTCAGACTCTGGTGGTCGCCGACGGAAGGCGCCTCTGTTACGAGGTGGCCGGTGATCCCGCAGGCACGCCGGTCTTGGTCCACAACGGCACACCCAACTCCCGCCACCTGTACGGGCCTTGGGCGGTAGACGCCGCCTCCAAGGGCCTCTGCCTGATCGGCTACGACCGGCCCGGTTATGGCGCCTCCTCGCCCCTTCCGGATCACAGCGTCGCCTCGGGAGTAGAAGACGTTCGGGCCATCGCCGACCACATGGGCTTCGACCGCTTCGCCACCTGGGGGGTATCGGGCGGCGGACCCTTCGCACTGGCGTGCGCGGCGCTCCTACCAGATCGTGTCATGGCCGCCGCCGCGGTGGCGTCGGTGGCACCGTACGGGCAGGAAGGTCTGGCCTTTTATGAGGGGATGGGTGAGTCGAACGCCGAATCCTTCCGTCTGTTCGTTTCCGACCGCCAAGCTGCTCGCCGCAAGACCCACGAGAACTGGCTGCTGTACACATCAGTGCCGCCGGAGCAGGTGACCCGCGACCTCCTAGCCGAGGTCATGGCAAGCCTCCTATGCCCCGCAGACAGGGAGGCCCTCACTGAGGAGTTCACGCGATGGTTCGTGACCAGTCTCTATGATGGGCTCGCTCCCGGGGATCAGGGCTGGTGGGATGACACCTTCGCCCACATGACCGACTGGGGCTTCGACCTATCCTCCATCCGGGTGCCGGTCAAGGTATGGCACGGCCAGCAGGACCACTTCGTTCCCATACAACACGGGGAGTGGCTGGCAGCGACCATCCCCGGCGCGGAGGTCGAGATCCTAGGGGACGACGGCCACCTCAGCCTCATTGCCCGCATTGGTCCTGTTCACGACTGGCTCCTCGAGTACCTCACGTAACAACCACTGCTCCTGCTCCCGCCCCCGTTGAGGGACGTCTCGCGGGACGCAAGCGGATCTCAGCTACATGACAAGGGCCTGCCCGTCCGTGTCGGGCTCGATCCCGACCGGCCTGGCGCCCGATCGGCGAGGGGACAACTGCGTCACTTCCGCGCAGAGGTGCCGGTCGGGTCGGTCGGCGGGGGACGGTCCACAGGCCGGAAACACCCCGTCCGGCGATCCTGGGCGGGTCCGCCGCTGGTCAGGGGGGATTCCCGGGCATTCCTAGGTGGGCGACGACGACTAGCGCGACGGGAGCAGAATCGTCGAATGCCAGAGATCCCGTACCTTGCGAACATCGGTGAGCAGGCGCGGTCGGAGGTGGCCCGCCGACTGCCTGACGTCGCCGCCAACTTGCAGCAAAAGGGCTACTGGCAGGATGTTGTCGAGTGGCGAATCTCCACTGAGACGGTGTCCCGAATCGAACCCGAACAGATCAAAGGGCGGCGCTGGTACCGGGTTTCAGTCTCGTGCGACGCCGAGTTGGTCTGTCATGCTCCGACTCTTGAAAGGGCCCTGGAGTACCTCGGCATCTTCGAGACCCTCACCCGAGACATGTTTTGGAGCCTCGGCTGGCCGAGCTGGGCAGCGAAGACCCGACCAGAGCCGTCGCACGGAGAAAGAACGCCTTGAGCGGACCAAGCCAGCGGCACGAGAAGTGCCGATACCGCTCGCACAGCGCCACCAGTGCGATGACCATAACTCCGCTCGCGCGCATTTCCGCGCACACGGCCTATGCAGCCAGGCCCCCCCTGACGGGGGGCTTCATCCATGATGGGTGCCACACCGAGGCACCGACGGCGTCAAGGCCAAACCCTGCGGGCGGCCTGCGGCCTGCCTTGACCCCGCCTCGCATTGGATGGGGATAGAGGAGTGGTCAGCCAGTCTCTTGAAGCCGGTACTCCCGGATGAGCGTGGCACTGCGACCGCTTGCCGGCTGAAAGTCCCCGTGCAGGACATCGGGATCCAGGTCCACCCCGTTCGGCCACGCGATCGTTCCGGCCACCTCATCGACCCGGACCTCTCGGAAGACGACGGGATCGCGCAGGTCCTGGAGAACACCACCGTTGAGGACCGGATCTAAGTCAAGTTCCCGGACGAGCCCATCGGAGAAGGTCAGCCGCAGCTGGAGGCCGTCAAGCGGTACCGCTTCCACGATCCGAGGCGGCCTTGTCATCGGGTCCATGCTACTGGAGGGGCTCGATCGGAAGTAGTGGCTCATTGGCTTGAGCCCGCGCCCAGTTGGCCACCAACTCACTCCTCCGGAGCTCGAGCCACTCGGCTACGAGGTGACCGGCCCTACGTGGTAGTCGGCCAACGAGGATCGTTCCGTCGTCGATTCCGATACGGGCCTCGTGCTCTCCATAGACAGCGTGGAAGTGCGCCGGCGGGTGGTCGCTCCAGTAGATGTAGATCACGATCCCGTAGAACTCCGACACACGGGGCACCAGCCGAGGGTACGGTCGAGGTGTATCAGCGGCGCCCCGGGCCCGTCAGGCCGGTCGCCAAGCCACGGTTAGGAGGTGTCGATGGAGCCCGGTCAGATCTCCGAGCGTGCAGATAAGGAACAGGGTCCTGTCCTATCAAGGAAATCACCGAGTAACTCCCCGTCGTCCGGAGTCGGGCCGGTCGTCCCGATCGGCCGGCGCGGCGTCGCGGTAAACCGCGACTCTCCCGCTCACGTCCGGCCGGCCCGGCCCAGTCAGGCAAGGCCCTGCCCTCTGCGGCCCTGCCGACACTTGCCGTCGTGGACACCGCTGCTTATCGGCAGGTCCAGCAGCGCGTCGAAGGCTTGATCACCGACGCCGACGCGGATTCCGTCATCCCGTCCTGTCCCGCGTGCTGCGTCCGGGACCTGGTAGCCCATCTGGCCGGCCTATGCGAGGACTGGGTGGCCGGCCGACTCGACGGCTACGCCTCAGAGGCGTGGACCGCAAGCCAGCTGGCGCGTTTGTCGGATCTACCGCTCGAGGCCGTGCTGTCCCGCTGGGCAGAGGCTCTGGAGCCCTTCGCGTCCTCGGGGACGACCCGGTGATGGGACCATCGGCCCGGTGGGCATTCGGAGACGCCGTTATCCACGAGGCAGACCTGCGGGGTGCGCTCGGGGCGGATCGCGTGCCGCCCGACGTCGTCTCCTTGGCCCTCAGGGGCAGCATCGGGCGATGGCGCCAAATCCTCGCTGAAGCCCGGACCCCGACGCTGCTCCTGCGGGTGCCGGAGCTGAGGGAATGGTGGCTAGGAGTCCCCGACGACCCGGGGGCCACCGCGGTGGAGGCTCCCGCCTACGAGGTGTTCCGCGCTCTAGCCGGCCGCCGGACCGAGGACCAGATTCGCGCGTGGGGCTGGGACGGTGACCCTGGTCCGTTCCTCAGAGCCGGGTTGCCCTACCCCTTCCGCAGGGCCTCGACACAGCTGGCCGACTGACCCGCCGCACCGAATGCTTTGCCGGGGCGCAGGTCCCCCCTTTTCGGCCAGGCGATGTTCCGGCCACCTCCTTGACCCGGACCGCCCGGAAGACAGTGGGATCGCGCACGTCCTCGAGAACACCACCCTTGATGACCGGACCCAAGCCAAGTTTCCGGACGAGCTCATCGGAGCTCAGTCCCAGCTGACGCCCTCGAGTGGTACCGCTTCCACCGTCCGGGGCCCCGGCCGCCGCGACAGCGGAAGACGCTAGCTTGCGATGATAGCATCACTATATGGCGACAATGCGCACCACCTTCACCCTCGATGAGGAGCTCGCCGAGCGCGCCCGCCAACTCGGGATCAATATCTCGGCCGCGGCCCGCCAGGGGGTGGCCGACGCGGTGCGGGCGGCATTGGCGCGAGCCGACCGCGAGGCATATCAGCGGCACCCCGAACGGCCGGAACCGTTCTGGGATGACGCCGAAGCCTGGGGTGAGGAGTGAGAAGAGGCGAGCTGTGGCTGGCCGAGGTGGCGCGCAAGAAACGGCCGGTCCTCGTACTGACGCGATCAGAAGTAATAGATGTCCGCGCCCTGGTCACGGTGGCGGAGGTCACCACATCCATTCGTGGACTCGCATCCGAGGTCGACATGGATCACCTCCAGGCCGGACTCGACCGACCCTCCGTGATCAACTGCGATGGCATCCACACCCTGACCCAGCGCTCGCTCACCAGGCGCGTTGGTCGAGTCAGCGAGGAGGTGATGGGCCGCGTCTGCACGGCCGTCGGCTACGCCCTTGGCTGCTGATCCGCACCGGCCGGTCCGGCAGGCGCACACCGCCCAAGGATGAACAGACTCGTCCCGGGTCCTGTTGGCGGAGAATCGACGCAGACCGGAGGCCCGGACCACCTGTGCAAGGCAGCGTTGGCCCGCCTCACCCTCACGGCTACGGCCTGGCCGATCTGCCGCCGGCGGAAGCGCGCCGGGGCCTCTTGACAGGCCCGGCGCCTCCGGAGAGACTGCCGCCACGGCGCCGACCGGTCGCCGAGCCGTGGGACATCCGCCCCAGCCGGGGTTCCATTGGCGAAGGGGACATGCCCTCAAGGTCGTCGATGTCGCAGGCCATCTCTCAACACCGCGTCGCTGGGGGGCGAGGGTGTCAAAGAGGAGGCTTGTCCAATGACCAGGGCCGGTAGTTTCAAGAAGGTCGTCCGCCGCCATGCCGAGGAGACCGGCCAGCGCTACACCGAGGCGCTGACCGACCTCGAGGGCCTCGGTGCCCGGATGGACCACCAGCCCGTCGCCGACCGGCTGCTCGCCCACCTGCGCCGCCGCTACGGGATCGACGCGGTGGCAGCGACCAAGGTCAGCGTCCACAAGACCTACGTCTTCCGCATCGACAGGAACGACGGTGACCCCTGGATCGCACGGGCCTTCCCCCCCGCCCGCCCGCTGGCCGGGGCCGAGGGCGACGCCGCCATCCTGCGATTCCTCGAACGCCAGGGCTTCCCGGCCGAGCGCCTGGCGGTCGACGACGCCGTGTCCGACTTTGAGGGAAGCCCCGTGCTGGTCACCCGGTTCGTCGAGAGCCGACCCTTCCCCGACGTCGCCGAGAAGCTCGCCATGATGGGCGACCTCCTGGGCCGGCTGCACACCCTGCCCTTCGATGAAACCGTCGCCCGACCGGGAGGGGCCAGTGGGGAGGACCCCAGCCGCGAGGGCAGCCCCGGCCAGGACCTGCTGGCGGCCCTGGCGTTCCTCGACTCCGTCGACACGAGGGTGTCGGCGGGCAATCGTGAGGAGTTCGAGCGTCTCCGCGATCAGGTGCGCACCGCCGACGACGGACAGGGCCTCCCCGAGGGGTTGGTCCACGGGAACCTGCTCCACAGCCCCGACCACGCCCTCCTGACCGACCACGGCCCGGTGGCGATCAACTGGAAGGCATCCGGGCGCGGTCCACGACTGGCCGACTTTGCCTGGCTGATGTGGGGCACCTGGCTCAAGAAGGACCACGTGGAGGCGGCGATAGGTGGCTACCGCCGGCACGTGGAGCTGACTGACGACGAGCTCGACCGGTTCGAGGCCGTCATGTACATCCGGCCGCTGTACCTGGTGAGCTACGGCTACCGGCGCTCGGTCATGAACGGGACGCCGTTCGACGAGTGGGGCTTCATCGACCCGAAGTACATCGAGGCCGCCGCAGCGATGACCCGAGCCGCCTTCCGCCGGTAGCGGCGAACCCCCGCGCGTTGCCCGGTGGGCAGGGCGGGGAGGCCGATCAGTCGGCCTTGCCGCCCTCGATCCGCCGGCGGATGGCGTCGAACTCGTCGTCGGCGGACTTGGCCCGGTCCTGCGCCGTCGCCAGCCGTTCGGCCGGGGTGGCGTCCAGCTCGCGTTCCTTGCGATCGAGCGCCGAGTTGGCGTGGTCCTGGAGCTCACCCAGGACGGCGTCCAGGTCCTGCTTCTCACGCCGAAGGGCGTCCCGCAGCTTGGTCCACCTGCTCACGGGCCCAAGTCTGCCGTGTGCCTGACGACCTCGCACCAGCTCCATGAGGCAGGCCCGGTGGCGTGCCTCCCCCGGGGCCGCGGGTCATCCACCTCGCCGGCCTCCGGATCAGCGCATCGGCGGCGGCACCCCGTCGAGGCTGGACGACAGGGCCGGATCCCAGTCGCAGGCGGCGCAGCCGTGGCGCACGGCCGAGCGGACGAAGGATAGGGCGGCGGCATGGGGGTCGGTCGCCCGGCACACGTCGGCCCAGTCGAGGACGTACTCCCCCAGCCCCGGCTCCCAGCGGGCCGCCGACGGCTCCAGCTGCGACTCGCCGAACCCGTCGGGGGCGGGGTGGGCGTAGGCGTAGAAGGCGGCCCGGGGATAGCGGCTGTCGCCGGGCCACCACCCGAGGGCTATCTCCTGGGCGTCCATGGAGTTGCGCCTGATGAACTCCGCCGATCCGGGATCGGCCGGGCGCCCCGAGAAGAGGCTCACGGCAAGGTCGAACGAGCCCCACCAGGCGTTGACCGGCGTGGCCCGGCCCCGGTAGGGGGCGCGGACCTCGGCCAGGACGCCGGCCGCCCGGGTGGCCGCTTCCAGGTAGGCGCCGACCTGCTCGGGTTCATAGGTGGTGTGCTCGTCGTCCTGGTCGAGGGGGACCGACCAGGCCGTCTCCTGGGGCCGGGGGTCGAAGGCCACCGGGCCCACCAGCTCCACCACGGCCGCCATGACCTGCCGGGTCACCTCCCCGACCGGGCGGTGGGAGGTCAGGGCCACCCGCCGGACCCGGCCGTCGCTGTGCTCGACGACGCTGTGGTGGGCGTGCATGTCGACCAGCACGACGATGGCGCCCGACCCGTCTGGCGCCGGCAGGGGCAGGGTCTCCCACCCGCGGGCCGTGAGGCGCATGGCCGCGTGCTGGAGCTGGGGCTCGGGCGGGGCCAGGCGGGCGGCCAGCTTGCCCGGCACCTGGGTGTGGGCGTGCAGGGTGTCGCGGGTGGCCCTCCACTCCTCGTAGGGCAGATCAGGCCAGCCGGGCGGTCCGGACACGATTCGCCCTCGCCCTAGGGGTGGGACGGCGCCGGCGGGGCACCTTCCACATCGAAGGCCAGCTCCTCCTCGTAGCACCACCACCAGTCCTCACCCGGTTCGTAGGAACGGATGAGGGGATGGTCGTGGTGCTGGTTCCAGTGGGCGGTGGCGTGCCGGTTGGGGGAGCTGTCGCAGCAGCCCACGTGGCCGCAGCGCATGCACAGCCGCAGATGGACCCAGCGCCCGCCGGTCCGCAGGCAGTCCTCGCAGCCGTCGCTCGAGGGGTTCACGTCCTGCACCGTGTCGAGGTGCTCGCAGATGTCAGCCATGGCAGGGCTCCGTTTCGCCGGGGGCGTCAGTTCGTCGGGGCGGTCCGGTCAGACCCCGTAGGCCTTGCCCAGCAGGGCCCGCACCTGCTCGGGCCCCGACGTGCGGGCCTGCACCAGGAAGGCGGCACTGGCCGGAACGACCACCCGGGCCGGGGGAGCATCGGCCTCCACCGCGTCGGCGACGGCCCGGGCCACCTCGCCGGGGTCGGGGTTCTGGGCCATGAAGGCCCGGTGGGTCACCGCCATGGTCCGCCAGCGCTCGGCGTAGGGCGAGCTGGCGGGCACGGAGTCGACCGCCGCCTCGGCGGTGCGGGCCATCGCCGTCTCGTAGGCGCCGGGGGCGACGTTGGTGACGTGGATGCCGAAGGGGGCCACCTCGATGGCCAGCGCCTCGCCCAAGCCGTCCAAGGCATGCTTCGACGCGGCGTAGGCGCCCAGGAAGGGCGGGGCCACCAGGGCCCCGACCGAGGTGAGGTTCACGATATGACCCGCCCCCTGGGACCGCATGGTCGGTAGCACGGCCTGCATCACCCGCAGGGCGCCCAGGGTGTTGGTCTCCAGCAGCGCCCGCAGCACCTCCACCGGCGTCTCCTCCACCGGAGCCACTTCCGCCGCCCCGGCGTTGTTGACCGCCACGTCGACCCGGCCGGCCTGGGCGACGACGGCGCCGACGGCCTCGGCGACCGAAGCCTCCACGGTCACGTCGAGGGCCAGGACGGTGGCCTCGGCCCCGGCCTGGCTGAGCGAGGCCTGCAGCCGGTCCGCCCTCGACGGGTCACGCATGGTGGCGAACACCCGGTGACCGCGCCTGGCCATCTCGACGGCCGTCTCGAGGCCGAACCCGCTCGAACACCCAGTGATCAGCACCACCGCCACCGCCAGGCCTCCTCGCTGCCGCTCGGGATCCCGTGCTCGGCGCCGACCCCGCCGACCTGAGCCCCACCGGCGGCCGGGCCCCGCCGGGGCGGCTCCGCCGGCCTTCCAGCACGGAGGCGTCTCGAGCACTTTGTCCGGTTGCATCCGCAAGTTAGGCGGCCCCGGAGCGTTAGTGGTGCGAGACGGCATGGGACCGTCAGCCCACAGGAGCGTCCATGACTTCACTGCGTACCCGGATGGTGGCCGGGGCGGCGGCCCTGGCCGCTGCCGTCGCCGCCTCCACCGCCATGACCACCCCGTCGGGGGCAGCCACCGCCGGTCCGGTGGTGGTCGGCCAGAACGGCAGCGAGCCGGGCGTGAACGTCGGCCCCGGCGGGGTCATCTACGTCAACGCCCCCGACGGCCTGCTGTCGAACATCCCCGGCTCCCCCAGCTACGTGTGGCGGTCCAACAACGGGGGCTCCTCCTGGACCCTGACCCCGGCCGGCCTGCGGGCGAACCTGCCCGGCGGGGGCGACTCGAACCTGGCCGTCGACGGCGCCAGCGGGACCATCTACCTCACCGACCTGTGGCTCGGAAGCGCCACCATCTCCTCCTCCTCCGACCAGGGCAACACCTGGACGCCCGACCCGGTGGCGGGAGTGCCGGTGGAGGACAGGCAGTGGATCGCCACCACCGGCTCGGGACCAGCGGGCGGCATCGTCTACGAGGCCACCCACCAGATCCCGACCGGCCTGGTGGTGTCCAAGTCCGTCGACGGCGGCCGGACCTTTCCCATCTCCTCGGTGGCGGCCACACCCGTCGACCAGACCGGCTGTCTGTGCCCGCCAGGCAACCTGATCGCCCGGGCAGGCTCGGGAACCCTGGGCACCGGGGACAGCGTCGGACTGATCTACTCCACCTCCACCGGCGGGGTGAACTTCGCCCGCTCGACCAACGGCGGGCTGACCTTCAGCACCTCGAGCGTCGCCCCGGCCAGCTCGGACACCACCTCGAGCAACTTCCCGGTCGTGGCCGACGCCGGCAACGGCGACCTCTACGCCGTGTGGCTCGACGTGGCCACCGCCTCGGACACGGTCCGGATGGCCCGCTCGACCGACTGGGGCGCCACCTGGTCGACCCCGACCGACCTGGTGACCACGGGCACCTCGGTGTACCCCTGGGTGGCGGCGTCGGGATCCAAGGTGGCCGTCTCGCTCTACCACACAACCACCGTGAGCACCCCGGACGGAGCCCCGGCCGGCACCCAGTGGTTCGAGTCCTACCTCGAGAGCAGCGACGGCGGTTCCACCTGGTCCGGCCTGACCACGGCGGACTCCACCCCCGCCAAGACCGGGGCGGTCTGCACGGGCGGGACCAACTGCAGCGCCGATCGGGAGCTCGGTGACTTCCAGAGCGACGCCGTCGACGGCGCGGGCAACGTCGACCTGTCCTATGTGCGGGTGCCCCAGCCGAACCAGACGCTGGTGATGTTCGACCAGGTGCCGTAGTACCGCACCGGCACGGCCGGAGCGGGGGCTGGCGGCGGCCGGCCCCCGCTCCTGGGTCAACCCGTCGGCGGGCGGGCGGCGGGCCTCAACCGGGGCCGGAGCGCAGGGCGGTGGCGCCGACCGGGGTGCCGCAGGCCGAGCAGTAGGCCAGGGCGAAGTTGCGCTCGGGGAGGTCCTCGCCCCGAACGGGGATCACCCGGTAGGCCAGCACACCGCCGGCCAGGTCGGCGCCGCAGCCGGTGCAGGACGGCGGGGGTGGCGGGGCCGCCTCGGTCGGACCCGGCTCCGGCTCTCCCGCTATGGCGGCGGCGCTGGCCTGGCGCAGGACGCCGAGGTCCACCCCCATGCCCCGCAGGACCTGGCCGGCCCGGCCCTCCACGTCGAGCAGGCTGGCCAGGATGTGCTCGGGCTCGAGGTGCCCGGCCCGCCGGCGCAGCGACAGCCGGTCGGCCCGCTCGAGGGTCCTCCGGGCCCGGTCGGTCATGTCCAGGCGGGCCCCGGCCGGCTTCTCCGGGCGCCGGCCGACCAGCTCGACCACCTTGCTGCGGCCCCCGTCGAGGGTTGCGCCCGCCGCCATGAGCAGGCGGGCGGCGGCGTTCTCGCCGGCGCCCAGCAGGCCAAGCAGGAGGTGCTCCGTGCCGACCGTCGCCGAGCCCGTGCGGCGGGCCTCGTCCTCGGCCATGGTGACGACCGACCGGGCCTCGTCGCTCAGCCGGTCCTCCATCGGCGGGACGATAGATGAGGCCGAGGGGCCGGACCGCGCCCCGGCGCGCCCGTCAGTGGGAAGGGGCGCCGGCCGCTGCCGGCGGGCGGGCCGACGCCAGCCGGCCGAGCATGCCGGCGGCGCAGGCGGCGGCCAGCAGGCACCCCAGCGCCCCGACGAGGTAGGCGTCGTGGAACGACCCGATCAGGCCGGCGCCCTGGCGGGAGGTCTGGATGGTCTGGAGCACCTGGATGCCAGCGACCACCCCCACCTGGGCCATGAGCTGCTGGGAGGCGCTGGCCACCCCCAGGCTGTCCTCCTCCACCGAGTTGGCCACCGCCGCCGCCGCCGACGGGGAGGAGATGCCCAACCCCACCCCGGAAAGGGCCAGGGCGGCCAGGACCAGCAGGGTCGAGGAGCCCACCCCCACGGCGGCGAAGAGGAGCATCGATGCCCCCAGGACCAGCGAGCCGGCCACCACCGACACCCGGTCCCCGATGCGGCCGGCCAGGTAGCCCGCCACCGGGGCGGTGACGGAGAAGGCCAGGGGGCGGGCGATGACGGTCACCCCGGCATGGGCGTCGCTGAAGTGGAACACCCGCTCCAGCAGCACGGGGGCGAGGATGAAGCCGCCCATGTAGGCGAAGTTGGAGAAGAACTGGTTGGCGATGGGCATGGCGAAGTTCCGCCGGCGCAGGAACGACAGCGGAACCAGCGGGGCGGCGGCCCGTCGCTCGGCGGCGACGAAGGCGGCCGCCATGACCGGGAAGATCACGCCGCTGGCCACCACCGCCGGCGAGGCCCAGCCCAGCACCGGGCCCCGGTTGAGCCCGAACAAGAAGGCCGTCACCGCCACGGTAAGGGTGGCCGCCCCCTGCCAGTCGAAGGGGCGCCGGTCGGCCTCCCGCTCGGTCTCCGGCAGCACGGCGGCGGCGGCCAGAAGGGCGGCGAAGGTGATCGGGGCCTGGGCCACGAACAGCGCCCGCCATCCGAAGGTCTGGATGAGCACGCCGCCGACCACCACGCCGATCACCGGGCCCCCGGCGCCCACCAGCGACCACCAGCCCATGGCCTTGACCCGGTCCTCCTCCGAGAAGACCCGGAATATCAGCGCCATCGACGCCGCCCCGGCGGCCGCCCCGTCGATGCCCGACAGCGCCCTCACCGCGATCAGGCTGCCCACGTTGGGAGCGACCGCGGTGAGCAGGGCGAAGACCACGGCGGCCGAGGTGCCGGCCAGGTATAGGCGGCGGTGACCCCAGGTGTCGCCCACCTTCCCCATCACCGGGGCGGCGATGCCGAAGCTGAGGAGGGGGGCGGTGATCACCCAGGTGACGTCGGCCAGGGAGGTGTGCAGGGCCCGGCCCACGTCGTTGAGGGCGACGGCGAAGATGGTGAAGGTGACGTTGACCGAGAAGAGCCCTGCCAGCACCGTCCACAGCACCCACCAGCGGTGGCCGGCCCGCTCGGTCTGGCCGGACATGGCCCGGCGCACCCGCCGCCGCAGGCGGGCCACCACCGGCCAGGGCACCACCACCTCGTCGCCGCCCGAGGCGCCGATGGTGAAGCTGTCGCGGGGCTCCCTGCTGGTCGGGACGGGGTCGGCGGACAAGGGCTCTGGCACGGTGAACGGCTCGGGCTCTATGAACGGCTCTGGCTCTAGGAACGGCTGGGGTGGGGGCGCCCGCGCCCGGGTCGGCCCCCGGACGCGAAAGCAGGGTCCAAGGGGGCGGCGGCACCGGCAGCGGCTGGGGAACACTGCCTCAGCAACGCCACCCCCTTGGACCCTGCGAAATGGATATTACGCGCTGCTACGCCCGGTTGGGAGTACCAATTTGTGATAGTCAAACCTGACTAGGGGGTCAACCTCCCACCGCCGTCGGCGGTGGTCAGGACTGGCGGGGGCGACCGCTGCCGGTGGCCCTCCGCCTCAGCTGACGGCCGACTTGAGGGCCGACTCCAGCTCGGCGATGGTCCAGCGCTCGTCCCGCTCGACGGTGTCGGACATGGACCAGCCCTGCATGAGGGCGACCCGGCCGCCCTGGACGAAGAAGACCTTGCCGGTGGCGGGGCAGGACTCGGTGCTCAGGTAGGCCACCAGGGGGGAGATGTTGGCCGGGTCCCAGATGTCGAACTTGCCGGGGTCCGACGGCGCCTTGACGATGTCGCCCAGGCCGGGGGTGGCCTCGGTCATGCGGGTGCGGGCAGCCGGGGCGATGGCGTTCGCCCTGACCCCGTAGCGGGACAGCTCCTGGGCGATGATGACGGTGAAGGAGGCGATGCCGGCCTTGGCCGCCCCGTAGTTGGCCTGGCCCGGGTTCCCCAGCAGGCCCGAGGTCGACGAGGTGTTGACCACCGCCGCCTTGACCTCCTTGCCGGCCTTGGACTGCTCCCGCCAGTAGGCGGCGGCCCAGCGGGTGGGCACGAAGTGGCCCTTCAGGTGGACGTGGATGACGGCGTCCCACTCCTCCTCGGTCATGTTGACCAGGACCCGGTCCCGCAAGATGCCGGCGTTGTTCACGAGGACGTGCAGGTCCCCGAAGGCCTCGATGGCCGAATTGATGAGGCGCTGGCCGCCCTCCCAGTCGGCCACGTTGTCGGCGTTGGCGATGGCCTCGCCGCCCATGGCCTTGATCTCGTCCACCACCTGCTGGGCCGGGGTGCGGTCGTCGCCCGACCCGTCGATGGCCCCCCCGAGGTCGTTGACGACCACCTTGGCGCCCTCGCTGGCGAAGAGCAGGGCATGCTCGCGGCCGATCCCCCGGCCGGCCCCTGTGATGATGGCGACCCTTCCGTCCAGTGCACCCATTTCCCAAGTCCTTTCGATGAGCCGGGTGCAGGTTGTCAGCCTCTTGACCGCGCGGTCAATTGAACGGCGCCGTTAACGGCGCCGCCCGGACAGCAGCGCCGGAAGAGCGCGGGCGCCGCGCTGGGGAAGCGCGACGGGCGGTCAGGGCTTGGTGTAGAGGGTCACCGCCGTGCCCGCCGCCACCGTGCTGCCGGCGCCGGGGTCGGTGAGGAACACCCGGTGGTTGGGCGGCCCGTAGACGTTGTCCACGTTGAGACCGGCGGCCTCGAGGTCGGAGGTCGCCTGGGACACGGTCTCGTTGGTCACGTCGGGCACCTTCACCATCTGGGGTCCCTTGGAGATCGAAACGGTGACGTTGGCGCCTTTGGGCGCCGAGGCCCCCGCCGGCGGGTCGGTGGAGACGACTTGGCCCTGGGCGACGGTGGACGAGTACACGTCAGCGCGCACCGGCACCAGGCCGAGCGACTGCAGCTGGGACGCCGCCTGGTCGTAGGTCTGGCCGGAGAAGTCCGGAATGGTCCGCGGCGCCGGCCCCGACGACACCACCAGGGTCACCTGGCTCCCCTTGGGCTGGGGCCCCTGGCTGGGGCTCCAGCTCACCACCGTGCCCGCCGGGACCGTCTCGTTGTAGCTGTGGGTGACCTGGGGCGAGAAGCCGGCGGCGGTCAGGCGCTGCACGGCGGTCTCCTCGTCCAGACCGGTCAGGTCGGGCACCGCCCGGGGGGCGGCGCCGCGCGACGGGTAGAGCGTGACGGTGCCGCCCTGCTTGATGCCGCCGCTGGCCGGGGCCTGGGCGGCGACCTCGCCCGACGGGACGGCGTCGTCGTAGCGGGCGGGACCGACCAGGTAGTGCAGCTTCACCGCCGTCAGGCGGGCCTCGGCCTGGGGCAGCGACAGGCCCCGCAACGCCGGCACCGGCTCCGACGGGGTGAACAGGCGGACGCGGAAGAGCAGCACCCACACCCCCGCAGCCACCACGGCGATGGCGGCCACCACGGCCAGGGCGCCCAGCATCCGGCGCCGCCCCCGGCTCCGGCCCGGCGCCACGTCGGGGCCCGCCCCCTCGCCCGGCGGGGGGACGGGGATGGCCACGGTCGGGTCGCCCCGCCAGCCCAGCCGGGTCGGCTCGTCGGACCGGGCGGGGGCGCCGGCGCTGCCCCTCACCGGCCACGGGTTCTCGAGACCGGGACCGGGGCGGCCGCCAGCGTCGCCCGGCATGGGCGGCGGGGGGGCGAGGGGCAGCGGCGCCGGCGGGGGCATGTCCTGCAGGGCCTCGAGCAACCTGACCAGGGCGGTGGAGTCCGGTCGCTCGGCCGGCTCGGGGGCGGTGGCCGCCTCCAGCACCGGGCCCAGGGGGCCGAGGGCCGCCCCGGCCTCGAAGCGCTTGCCCTGGCGGGCCATCAGGGTGGCGACGGTGGTGTCGGCGGAGAAGGGCACCTCTCCGGTGACCGCCTCCACCAGCACCAGGGCCAGCGAGTACACGTCGGACGGGCCCTCGGCCGCCGCCCCGGCCGCCTGCTCGGGCGAGGAGTAGCGGACGGTGCCCATCATGGCGCCGGCGGGCTCGGTCCAGGTGGCGTCGGCCATGGCCCGGGCCACCCCGAAGTCGGCGATGGCCAGGCGCCCCTCCTCGTCGAAGAGCAGGTTGGCGGGCTTGATGTCGCGGTGGACCAGGCCCCGCCGGTGGGCGTGCTCCAGGCCCCGGGCGGTGGCAAGGCCGACGGCGGCGGCCTGCTCCGGGCTGAGCCGGTGGCCGGCGTCGAGCAGCGAGCGCAGGCTGCCCCCGGCCATGTGCTCGAGCACCAGGTAGACGTGGTCGTCGGCCTCGCCCCAGTCGAAGACGGTGACGATGTGGGGATGGCGCAACCGGGCCACCGCCCGGGCCTCGGCCCGGAACCGGCGCAGGAAGGCGGCGTCCGAGGCCAGCACCGAGTGCAGCACCTTCACCGCGACACGCCGGCCGAGGGCCTCGTCCTCGGCGAGGTAGACGACGGCTGAGGCACCGGCCCCGAGCGGCGCCACCAGGTGGTAGCGGCCTCCGAGCGCCCGGCCGACCAGGTCAGCGACGCGTTGCATCGACCAAACGAGGCTACCTGGCCCCTCCGCCCGGTTAGCGGAGGGGCAGTTCCCCGGTCTCCAGCAGCTGGGCGAAACCGGCCTCGTCGAGGGTGGGCACTCCCAGCTCGTCGGCCTTGGTCAGCTTGGCCGTGCCCGGCGACTCACCCACCACCACCGCCGTGGTGCTCCTCGACACGCTGCCGGGCGAGCGTCCGCCCCGGGCGGTGATGGCCGCCTCGGCCTCCTCGCGGGTCCAGCCGCCCAGGGTGCCGGTCACCACCACGCTCTTGCCCGCCAGCACCTGAGGCAGGCGCTCCTCCTCGGGCCCCTTGAAGTTGACCCCGGCCCGGCGCAGCTTCTCGATGACCGTCCGGTTGTGGTCGGAGGCGAAGAACTCATGCACGCTGGCGGCGATGGTCGGGCCCACCCCCTCCACCGCCGCCAGCTCCTCGGGGGTGGCGGCCATGATGGCGTCGAGCGTGCCGAGCGACCGGGCCAGGGCCGCCGCCCCGGCGCCCCCGACGTGGCGGATGCTGAGGGCGACCAGCAGGTTGGCCAGCGGTCGGGACTTGGACTCCTCGATGGCGCGCAGCAGGTTGGACACCGAAAGGGCGGCATAGCCCTCGAGACCGAGCAGATCGGTCTCGGTCAGGGAGTAGATGTCGGCGGCGTCGCCCACCAGGCCGGCAGACACCAGCTGCATGACCCTCTGCTCGCCCAGCCCCTCGATGTCCATGGAGCCGCGGGAGGCGAAGTGGATGATGCGCTGCACCCGCTGGCCCGGGCAGTCGAGGTTGGTGCAGAAGGTGTCCGACTCGCCCTCGAGCCGGACGAGCGGGCCGCCGCACACCGGGCAGGTGTCGGGGAACTCCCAGGGCCTCGAGCCGGCCGGCCGCAGCGACGCCACCGGGCCCACCACCTCGGGGATGACGTCTCCGGCCTTGCGAACGATCACCGTGTCGCCGGGCCGCACGTCCTTGAGGCGCACCTGGTCCTCGTTGTGCAGCGTTGCCAGGCCCACGGTGGACCCGCCCACGAAGACCGGCTCGAGCACGGCGAACGGCGTCGCCTTCCCGGTCTTGCCTATCGAGACCATGATGTCCCTGAGCAGGGTGGTGCGCTCCTCGGGCGGGAATTTGTAGGCGATGGCCCACCGGGGAGCGTGGGAGGTCGAGCCCATCTCCGCCCGCTGGGCCAGGTCCTCCACCTTCACCACCACCCCGTCGATCTCGTAGTCGAGGTCGTGGCGGTGCTCCTCCCAGTGGCGACAGAACCCGTGCACGTCGGCGATGGTGTCGACCACCCGGAACTGGGGGTTCACCGGAAGGCCGGCCCGGCGCAGGTAGTCGAAGCTCTCGCTGTGCCGGCGGAAGCCCAGCCCCTGGCTGCCGGCCGCCCCCACCAGCTCATACGCCCAGAAGGCGAGATCCCGCTCGGCGGTAATGCGGGCGTCCTTCTGGCGCAGGGAGCCGGCGGCCGAGTTGCGGGGGTTGGCGAAGAGGCGCTGGCCGGCCTCGGCTTGGCGGTGGTTGAGCTCCTCGAACGACGCCGCAGGCATGTACACCTCCCCCCGCACCTCCACCACCGTCGGGGCGTCGGCCACCGCCAGCTGGTCCGGTATCACCTCGATGGTGCGCAGGTTGGCGGTGACGTCCTCGCCCACCCGCCCATCGCCCCTGGTGGCGCCCCGCACCAGCCGGCCGCCCTCGTAGAGGAGGGATATGGCCACCCCGTCGATCTTGAGCTCGCAGGCGTAGCGGATGGCCCCGTCCACGAAACGCTCCATGCGCTTGGCCCACGCCTCCAGCTCCTCGAGGGAGAAGGCGTTGTCGAGCGACATCATCGGCACCCGGTGCTGCACCGGGGCGAACAGGGCGGAAGGAGCGGCCCCCACCGTCGCCGTCGGCGACAGGGCGTCGGCCAGCTCGGGGTGGTCGGCCTCGATCCGGCGCAGCTCGCTGACCAGGGCGTCGTAGTCGGCGTCGCTGATCTCGGGGGCGTCGAGCTGGTGGTAGGCGATGTTGTGGTGCTCGATCAGCCGCCGCAGCTCCTCCGCCCGGGCGGCCACCGCCGCCCCGTCGCCAGGCGCGCCGGGGTCGGGCGAGGGACGCCCTCGATCCGACGGCCGGCGGGGGCTCATGCCGCCACCGCCGATCCGAGCACCCGGTCGCCGTCGTAGAGGGCCACGGTCTGGCCGGGGGCGACCCGGCGGACGGGCTGGGCCAGGCGGAGCCGGCCGGGGGACTCCATCACCGCCGCCACCGTGGCGCCGTGGGCCGAGGCCTGCAGGTCCACCTCGGCGCCGATCGGGACCGGGCCGTCGACCCAGCTGAACCGGCCCACCCGGACCTCGTCGACCATGAGGTGGTCCAGCCCGCCGACGAGGGCGGCGCCGGCGGCCGGATCAACCGCAAGCACGTAGCGGCGCCGGCCGTCCGGGCCGGGCCCGATCCCCCGGCGCTGGCCGACGGTGAGCAGCTCCAGGGCCTCCACCGCTCCGGCGTCCTCGCCGGTGGCGGCGTCGACCAGCCGGCCGGGGTGCAGCGGCGCCCGCTCGGACAGGAACCGCCCCCGGGCGTTGGGCCGGCCCACGAAGCAGACGTCCTGGGAGTCGGGCTTGGCCGCCGTGCGCAGCCCCATTTCGGCGCCGAGGGCCCGAACCTGGGGCTTGGTCATCTCCCCCACCGGCAGCAGCAGGCGGGACAGCTGCGCCTGGCCGATCATGGCCAGCACGTAGGACTGGTCCTTGGCCGGATCGGCGCCCCGGAGCAGCTCCCAGCGGCCCCGCCGCCGGCGGACCCGGGCGTGGTGGCCGGTGGCCACGGCGTCGAACCCGAGCTGGGCCGCCCGCACCATGAGGCGGTCGAACTTGATGTGGCGGTTGCACTCCACGCACGGGTTGGGGGTGCGGCCGGCCAGGTGCTCACCGACGTAGGGCCCAACCACGTGGCGGTCGAAGTCGGAGCTGAAGTTGAACACGTGGTGGTCGATCCCGAGCTGGCGGGCGACCCAGCGGGCGTCCTCCACGTCGCCCACCGAGCAGCAGCCGGTGTCGCTCTGGCCGCCCCAGAGCTTCATGGTCGCCCCCACCACGTCGTGGCCCTCACCGGCCAGGACGGCGGCCGCCACCGACGAGTCGACCCCGCCCGACATCGCCACCAGCACCCGCATCGGGGGCCTCAGGACCCCACCGGGGCCGTCCGGCGCAACCGCGACACGGCCGCGGGCACCGCCTCGAGGGCGGCGTCGACGTCGGCGTCGGTGCTCGACCAGCCCAGCGACAGCCTCAGGGCGCCGGCGGCCTCCCTGTCGGAGAGTCCCAGGGCGAGCAGGACGTGGCTGGGCTCGGTGGCCCCGCTGGCGCAGGCCGAGCCGGCCGAGGCGCAGATGCCCATCGAGTCGAGCAGCAGGACCAGAGCCTCGCTGTCGACCCCCTCGAAGCGGAGGTGGCAGGAGCCGGCCACCTTGCTGTCCCGCTCGCCCGTCTCGACCGCCCCGGCGACGGCAGCGAGGAGCCCGTCGGCCATCCTGTCCCGCAGGCGGGTGACCCGCTCCACCGTGGCGTGGCGTTCCTCGACCGTGGCCCGCATGGCGGCCGCCAGGCCGACGATGCCGGCGACGTTGTGGGTGCCGCTGCGCCGGCCCCGCTCCTGGCCCCCTCCGTGGAGCACCGGGTCGAGGACCGGCGCCCGCCTCCCCCGGGGCGACCCGGCCCCGGCCCGCTGGAGCAGGACCCCCACCCCCTGGGGTCCGCCGAACTTGTGGGCGCTGAGGGACACCAGGTCGGCTCCGGCGGCCAGCCCGGCGACGTCGAGCCAGCTCAATGCCTGCACGGCGTCGGTGTGCACGGCAGCGTCGGGGCAGGTGCGGCACACCAGCCGGACCACCTCGGCCAGGGGCTGCACCACGCCGATCTCGTTGTTGGCCAGCATCACCGACACCAGGGCGACCTCCGGACCGAGGGCGGCGCCGAGGGCGCCGAGATCCACCACGCCGCCGGCGTCGACCGGCACCACCGTGCCGCCCACCGACCGGGTGGGCCCGATGACGGCGTCGTGCTCGATCGAGCTGCACAGCACCCGGCCCCGCCCGGCCCGGCCCAGCACCGCCAGGTTGTCCGACTCGGTTCCCCCGCCGGTGAAGACGACCTCGGAGGGGTCGGCCCCCAGGCAGTCGGCCACCACCGCCCGGGCGTCGTCGACCGCCGCCCGGGCCGCCCGGGCCACCGCATGGCTGCCGGACGGGTTGCCGAAGCAGTCGCCCAGCCATGCCAGCATGGCCTGGCGGGCCTCCGGTCGCAGGGGGGTGGTGGCGGCGTGGTCGAGATAGGCCTTCATGAGCGGTGTGTGGTGATCTTCCGACCGGCAGTGAGCGTCATCCGAGCCTACGCGGCGCCTGCGCCACTGAGGCCGCCGGCTCACGGACTAGCCTCGTCATCAGAACTCAACAAGATTGGGTAGTGCGACCATGAGCCAACTGCGACTCGATCCCCTTACCGGGCGGTGGGTCGTGGTCAGCGTCGACCGGGCCACCAGGCCGGCCGCCTTCCTGTCGAGGACCCTTCCGGTCGAGGGGGGCCCGGCCCGCCCATGCCCGTTCTGCCCCGGCCACGAGGAGTCCACCCCGCCGGCGCTGGAGACCTACGGCCCGTCAGGCAAGTGGCAGGTCAGGGTGGTGCCCAACCTGTACCCGGCCTTCGAGGGCGACGAGCCCATGGTGGTGTCGCACCTGGGGCCGGCCTTCACCCAGGCCCCGGCCAGCGGCATCCACGAGGTCCTGGTCCTGTCCCCCCGCCACGACGCCGGGTGGGCCGACCTCGACGACGCCCAGGCCTCCCTGGTCATGGGGGCCATCCGCGACCGCATCGACGCCCACGCCCACGCCCGCACCCTTCGCTACAGCCAGGCCATCGTGAACTCGGGGCGGGAGGCGGGGGCCTCCATCGAGCACCCCCACGGCCAGCTCATGGGGATGCCGTTCGTGCCGCGGGAGCTGGTCGACGAGCAGGGCGGCTTCGCCCGCTTCACCGGCAGCTGCCTGTTGTGCACGGTCATCGACGCCGAGGACGACGCCGGCCACCGCATCGTGCACAGCGACGAGCACTGCCAGGTGATCTGCCCGTTCTGGAGCGCCACCCCGTTCGAGATGCTGATCCTGCCCCGGGCCCACCACGCCCACCTGCACCGGGCCTCCGAGGCGGACCTCGACTCGGTCGGACGCGCCATCCGCATCGCCCTGCAGCGCCTGACCGGACATCTGGGCGACATGGCCTACAACCTGGTCTTCCACTCGGCGCCCTACCGGGCCACCGGTACCTACCACTGGCACGCCCATCTGCTGCCGAAGCTCACCACCGCCGCCGGTTTCGAGCTGGGCACCGGGGTGGCCATCAACGTGGTGGCCCCCGAGCTGGCCGCCTCCGAGCTGCGCTCGATGGTCAGCGCCGCCTGAGCCGCTTCAGGTCTGGCGAACCGCCGGTTCCAGCAGCTCCAGCTCTGCGGGATCGGCACGGCGGGTACGGCGCCAGTACTCCTGCAGGGTGAAGGGCCAGTTCTGGGTCACCCGGCCGCTGGCGTTCTTGTACCAGCTGTTGACGTTGGACACGCCCCACACCCGCCGACGGTTGGCCTCGTCGATGGCCACGTTGAACTCGTCGTGCACGTCGCGGCGGACGTCGATGGCCCCGTGGTGGCCCTCCAGCAGCAGACGCAGGCAGTCGAGGATGTAGTGGGCCTCGCACTCGGAGAAGTAGACGATGCTCCCGTTCACCACGATGTTGGTGTTGGGGCCGTACATGCAGAACAGGTTGGGGAAGCCGGGGAACAGGATGCCGAGGTAGGCACGGGCCTCACCGGCCCAGGTCTCGTGGAGGTCGATGCCGCCCCGCCCCTTGATCGCCATCGGGGTGAGGAAGTGCGAGGCCAGGAAACCGGTGGCGTAGATGATCACGTCGACCTCGTGCTCGCCCTGGCCGGTCACGACTCCGGTTGGCGTGATCTTGTCGATTCGGTCGGTGATCAACGACACGTTGTCCCGCTTGAGGGCGTTGGGCCACGCTCCGTTGTCCAGGATGATGCGCTTGGACGCCGGCGGGTACTTGGGCAGCACCTTCTCCAGCATGGCGGGATCGTCGGCGAACTCGCCTTCGAGGTAGGACGCCAGGAACGCCCGCACCAGGGCGTTCATCGGACCCACTGAGCCTTCCATGGTCCAGTCCGGATCCACCTCGGTGGCCGGAAGCAGGCCGTCCGCGCTGCGGTAGAAGAGCCAGAAGCGGTACCACTGGTTGTAGGAGGGCACGTGCCGGAACAGCCACCGCTTACCGGCGGGCACCTCCTCGTGGTAGTGGGGAATGGGCACCAGCCAGTTCGGCGTCCGCTGGAAGATCAGCAGCTCGGAGACCTGCTCGGCGATGATCGGCACGAACTGGGCGGCGCTGGCGCCGGTGCCTATGACCGCCACCCGCTTGCCCCGGAGGTCGACGTCGTGGTCCCAGCGGGCCGAGTGGAAGGACGGGCCGGCGAAGCTCGACATGCCGTCGATGTCGGGCATCTTGGGCCGGTTGAGCTGGCCCACCGCCACGATGAGAGCCTGGGCCTCCAGCCGGTCCGGACCGTCGGGGGTGGCCAGCTCGAGAGTCCACGAGCAGCGTTCGTCGTCGAAGGCGGCCGAGGTGACCTCGGTGCGGAACCGGACGTTGGGGCGGATGTCGAAGTCCTCGGCGCAGGTCCGGAAGTAGGAGAGCAGCTCGGACTGGGGCGAGTAGTGCTGGGGCCAGTCCTCCTTCTGGGCGAAGGAGTAGCTGTAGAGGTGGTTGGCGACGTCGACCCTGCATCCGGGGTAGGTGTTCTCCAGCCAGGTGCCCCCGACGTCGTGGTTCTTCTCCAGCACCACGTAGGGCACCCCGGCCTGGGCCAGCCGGTGGGCGGCGATCAGGCCGGACATGCCGGCGCCGACGATGGCCACGGTGAAGGGGCGCTCGGGGTCGATGTCCTGCCTCCGCCAGCGGGGGGCGCGCAGGTCCTCGCCCTCGGCGGACAGCTCCTCCCGCAGCAGGGGGACGTAGTCGTCGCCCACGCTGCCCCCGACGGCGAAGCTCATGATCGCCCGCAGGTCCTCCGGGGACGGATGGGGCGCCTCGGGACAGCCGGCGTCCCGCCAGCGGGACAGGGTCTCGAAGGCCAGGGCCTTGGCCGCCTCGAGCTGGTCCACCGTCCAGCCCATCATCGGGTCGAGGGGGTTGGACAGATCGGGACGCAGGTCGTCGCGGAGAACGGAGCGGTCCCCGGTGGCCTGGGCCAGGGCGGCCAACAGGGGCACGTCGGTGAACTCCACCGCCGCCCGGATGGCCTCGTCGTCGTCGGTGATGGGCTCGATGGGGTGGGAGACCGGCATGACGCTCCTGCTCGCTTTCGGCGCCGGCGCCGCCACTGCCGGCGGGCACGAACGCTACCGCCTGCCAAGCTGGCGGTCATGGCTGGGACGACGCCGGCGGACGCCATCGGGAGGCCCGCCACCGCCACCCGCTTCGCCGCCGTCGCCGCCGTCGCCGCCGTGGTCGCCGGAGGGGTGGGGCTCGCCCTCCCGCCCGGGCCCGCCCGGGCCGCCGGCCCGCCCCAGCCGTCGGTGACCCCGGCCGCCGCCCCGGCGGCGGCCATGGACGCCCCCGATCCCGACGTCATCGACGTGGGAGGCACCTACTACGCCTTCACCACCGGCACCACCTGGGGCAACCACATCGGGGTGCTGCGCTCGAGCCGCCCGGACGGGGGCTACCAGACCCTCACCGGCCGGTCCTACGGCTCCACCGCCCTGCCCCAGGTGCCGGCGTGGGAGCAGCCCGACACCCAGACCTCGCCCGGGGTCTTCGAGGCCGGGGGCGAGTGGGTCATGTGGTACGACGCCGTCGACGCCGCCGACGGGCACTACTGCCTGAGCGTGGCCACCGCCTCGACGCCCCAGGGTCCGTACCAGGACGCCTCGTCGGGGCCGGCGCTGTGCCAGACCGACCTGGGCGGCTCCATCGACCCCGAGCCGTTCGTGCAGGCGGGCGGGCAGGCCTGGCTGGTCTGGAAGTCCAACGACGGCTCCTCGGCCCAGCCCGCCTACCTGTGGTCCGCTCCCCTGAACGGGGGCGGCACCGCCACGACCGCCGCCCCCACCCGCCTCCTCACCCAGGACAGCGCCGACTACCCGTGGGAGACGACGATCGAGAACCCCGACCTGGTCGCCGCCCCCGGCGGCTACGTGCTGTTCTTCGCCGCCGGCCGCTACGACAGCTCCTCCTACTCCGAGGGCGCCGCCGACTGCGACGGGCCCGCCGGCCCCTGCACCCAGACCGACCCCTCCCCCATCCTCACCTCCTACGGGGGAGCGGCGGGTCCGGCAGCCGGCAACGCCCTGGTGGACCCATCCGGGCAGTGGTGGCTCTCCTACGCCGCCTGGAGCCCGGGCTGCACCTCCTATGCCTGCGGAGGCGCCCGCCAGCTGTACGTCGCCCCCCTCCGCTTCGGAGCCTCGGGCCCGGAGTGCTCGCCCGCCCTCGGCTCCCCCGCCGTCGCCCTCCGCCCCACCGCCGACGGTGGGGGCTACTGGGCCGCCGGCGACGACGGCCAGGTGGCCAGCTGCGGCGATGCGACGGCCAGGGGAGCCGCCGGCGGGCTCGGCCACCCGGTGGTCGGGATGGCCACCACCTCCGACGGCGGGGGCTACTGGCTGGTCGCCTCGGACGGCGGGGTGTTCAGCTTCGGCGACGCCGCCTTCCACGGCTCCACCGGGGCTATCCACCTGGCCAAGCCGGTGGTGGGCATCGCCGCCACCCCCGACGGCG
>Ga0209810_1002121_pt1 | contig 25198 bp, 24 predicted proteins | sample Coa_R1_7_FD_187159 | JGI IMG/M metagenome (GOLD analysis project Ga0209810, IMG submission 187159) | Surface soil microbial communities from Centralia Pennsylvania, which are recovering from an underground coalmine fire - Coalmine... | ecosystem: Environmental > Terrestrial > Soil > Unclassified... | reverse complement strand
AACGCTTGAAGTTGAGGAGGCGCTGCGAAAAGAGGCGATCCGCCATGTGGAGCCGGAAGACTTGCTGGCATTTGGAATGATCCCCGAATTCATCGGCCGACTGCCCGTGGTCGCTTCGCTGGATGCGCTGACCGAAGATGAGATGGTGGCCATTTTGACCGAGACCAAGAACGCGATGGTCAAGCAGTACACCAAGCTTTTCTCGATGGAAGGGGTGCGGCTCAACGTTACAAAAGACGCGCTGCGGGCGCTGGCCGCGCAGGCGGTGACCAAGGGAACAGGCGCACGCGCGTTGCGGTCCATGCTGGAGCGGATCATGCTGGACCTCATGTACGACGTGCCGAGTCGAGAGGACATCGCCGAGGTCACCATCAATCGCGCAGTAGTGGAAGGCAAAAAACTCCCGTTGATCCGCAAGAAACAGGACAAGACCGCGGCGTAGCGGTCGTCGGACGCCGGGTGGAATTGTCAAGGGCGTTGAAGCGCTGGAGCCGTCCAAAACGGTTCAACGATTTGGCGCACAACGTTTCAACGTCTCGATCGCCCTGACATGCGCACTGCGCTGCTCAATACCGGCACCGAACTTCTGGTCGGCGATGTCCAGGACGCGCATCTTCCCTTCATCGCGCGCGAGATTCTTGCTTTGGGCTTGCGCGTTACGGAACGGCGCACAGTTCCCGACAGCGACGCCATCGCCCTTGCGCTCATCGAATTATTCTCCCGCTGTGAAATTCTGTTCGTCACGGGTGGCCTGGGTCCCACCAGTGACGATATCACGCGCGAGATGGTGGCCGCCGCGCTCGGTCTGGAGCTGCGGGAAGATGCGCAGCTGCTGGCAGCGTTGGAGCAGCGAGTCCGTTCGCGCGGAATCAAATTCAGGAGCGGCATGGCGCGCCAGGCGGCTGTTCCCTCCGGCGCACAGGTGCTTCCGAACCAGGTCGGGAGCGCGCCTGGCTTTTACTTGAACGCCGGCATCAACCCCCGAATCGCCTCTCCGCACATTTTCGTGTTGCCCGGGCCGCCCAGAGAACTTCAAGCGATGTTCTTGGAATGCGTGGTTCCGATCCTGCGTTCCATCGCGCCCGCCACCGGGTTGACGCGGCGTCTGTACAAGATCACGGGGATGGGGGAGTCGGCGGTGGAGGAAGCCATTGGCGAAAAAGTCCTCGCCCTTCCGGGAATCGAGCTCGGTTACTGCGCGCGGCCGGGCGAAGTGGAGGTGCGGCTAATCGGGAAGCCTGAGGCAATTGAGGCCGCAGACGCAATCATCCGCGGCCAGTTGGGGATCTCCATCGTTTCCGCCGATGAGGAAACTTTGGAACAAGTCGTCGTGAAGCTTTTGAAGAAACGAAACGAAACCCTGGCAGCCGCCGAATCATGCACCGGCGGCCTGATTGCCAACCGCATCACAAATGTGCCCGGCGCATCCGACGTTTTTATCGCCGGCTACGTCACGTATGCCAACACGGCGAAGATTGAAGCTTTAAACGTGGATCCGGAAGAAATCTGCCAACACGGAGCAGTAAGCGAAGCGGTCGTCCGCGCAATGGCAGAAGGCGCGCGAAAGCGTGCCGGAACAACGTACGCTTTGGCTGCCACGGGTATTGCGGGCCCCGCCGGCGGATCGCCAGAAAAACCGGTGGGAACCGTTTACATCGCGCTTGCCGCCGCCGATTCGAGCTCGCGGGTTCAGAAATTCTTTTTCCCCACGGATCGTGAGACTTTCAAGCAATTGGCGGCTCAGGCGGCGCTCGATTTGCTGCGGCGCAAATTGCTGGAGTGATTCTGCAGCCGGATTTTTGCCCCATCTCACCAGCCGAACGGGCTTGCTCCTAAAAATCGCCCACATCCACCGGCGTGCCTACCTTTGAGTAATCGTAAAACAACTTCGCGCCATCGACGGATTCGCGGATGCAGCCGTGCGACGCCGGGTAACCGGGGAGGATGCCTACATGCATGCCCACGCCATCTTCCGTCAGGCGCAGAAACCATTTCATGGGGGCGCCGACAAAGTGTGTGCCGCTCGGCGCGGAATCGATTCGGGCGCTCACGCCCGCGCGAACCACGCGCCCGGAATTGTCGACAAAATCGCCGTAGAGGCTCGAGCGATGATTGGGGTCCTTCTCCAGCACGCGCATGTGTCCCTTGGGCGATTCATGTCCTCGTCTGCCGGAAGAGATCGGGCCGTCTGCCACGACCTGGTCCCCGATCATCAGATAAGCCCGTTGTTTGGGAAGCGATACCACAATGCGCGTATTATCCTGCGTTGCCAGCCTGAGCATCTCTTGATTCACTTTTAAGGGTTCCTGTTTGCGAATAAGCTCCGACGCTTTGCGCATCGGCTGCGGGGTCGGTCTTGGGCCGAAAAGACGCAGCTGGGCGTTGACGGAGCACGCCAAAAGAAACATCAGCGCGACACGGGTCAGCGGCCGGATTTGCATAATCAGCCGCCAGTGTAGCTGTTTACCCGACGAAGCCAACCCGATAACCATCGCGATTCATGGCGCTGCGGGGGCGCGTTTTGCACCCGACGAGTCAAAATCGCCCTGGCGGCGCGGGCAAATTCGGCAACCGCGCCGGAATCAGACTCCCCCTGCATTGTCTCCAGCACCTGAAGCAATCCCCAGCCCTGACCGCGATAACGCTCGGTAGGCAGCACGCCTTCGCCTTTGAAGTTGACGTAATCAATCAGGGCGTAACAACCCTGTGGAGTTCGACTCAGACGGTCGAATTGTTGCTGAACTCTGGCCCGATTGGGAGGCGCGGTTTCGGCGAGCATTTTCGGGAGCGCTTCCCGCAGGCGGGCCAGAAGAAACTCTGCCTGCAGATCAACGGTGTCGGCCAGGAACCGGCGCAATTGAATCATTTCCGGGGAATTTTCGGCGGCAAGAAAATCCGCTCGCGAATTCCAGGGGCACGACTTGTTTGAGAGAAGCACGGCCGGCAGTTTGGCGCCGCGCTTTGAAACAAAAGCGACCAGCTTGGGAAAACTCTCCTCGAACGGGCCGCGCTTGCCCCTGGGGTACCAGATGAAGTGGCCGATGCCGAGGGAGGCGAAATCTTCGCCTTCATTCCAAGCGGTCAGGCCGGCAACCGTGCCGTTGCATTCGTTTTGCCAGATTTTCTTCCCGATGTTTACGACTTCATCGTGGGAAAGGGCGATGGCGGACCAGGCGTGGGACCAGCAGAAGATCGTGGCGCTGGCTGCGCAGAGCGTACGCGAAAACCATGAGCGCCCAACCTTGGGGCGACGCTGTTCTCTTGACGTGCGGCGTTTATCCATTAGCATGCAGACTTTCTGCGGTGAACAACTGGATCCCAACCGGCGCGGAACCACATCCTATGAAAACTTTTATCCTTATCGCTAGTGCATCCTTATTCGCTTTGCCTTTGTTGGCGCAAGAGAAATCGCCACAGCTAAAAGATCAGAAGGACAAGGTCAGTTACAGCATCGGCCTGCAAATTGGGTTCAACCTTGGCCGTCAAAAAGTGGACGTTAATCCAGACGCGCTGTTTTCCGGCATCCGGGACGCGCTGGCCGGCAAGCCGCAGCTAAACCCGGATCAGGTGAAACAGGTGATGGAGCAATTCGAAAAAGACATGGAACAAAAACAGAAAGAAGCGGCCGATAAAAACGCTGCCGAGGGCGCAAAATTCCTCGAGGAGAATAAGAAAAAGCCGGGAGTGAAAACCACGGCGGACGGATTGCAGTACAAAGTTCTCAAGGAAGGAAACGGGGCCACCCCCAAACCGACCGATATTGTCACCGTCAATTATCGGGGAACACTCATTGACGGTACGGAGTTCGACAGCTCGTACAAGCGCGGGCAGCCTGCGACATTTTCCCTCGGCGGCGTGATCAAAGGGTGGTCGGAAGGTTTGCAGCTGATGAAGGTCGGATCGAAGTACCAGTTCTTCATCCCCTCCAGCCTCGCGTATGGAAACCGGGCGGTCGGGCCGGATATCGGGCCCAATTCCACGTTAATTTTTGAAGTCGAGCTTTTGGACGCCAAACCGGGACCTACACCCGTGCCGCCGAGCAGTCCCCAGGCGGCGCCTCCCGCTCGGCCCACGCCAAAAGCGCGACAGTAACGCCTTTGGAATTCCCCGAAGCGCAAACTATCGGGGTAGCGCGGGGTTTGGTCCGGCAAGGCAACCGCTATTCAGCGGCTCGACAGGGATTCCCACTCCACCACCGGCGCGTCGCCCCACAAATCTTCCAGGCTGTAAAAGGCCCGCTTGTCGCGGTGAAAAATGTGGATCACAACCTGTAGATAATCCAAGACCATCCATTGGCTGGCGGGAAAACCGTCAATGGCCGCGGGACGAATGCCATGTTCCTGGCGCAGCCGCGTCTCGATTTCAGTGGCAATCGCCTTCAGCTGCGGCTCGGATGTGCCGGAGCAGATCACAAAAAAATCGGTGAACGTGGAGATACCGCGCAAATCCAGCACGACGATATCTTCCGCCTTTTTATCGGAGGCAAGCTCGGCGCAGGTTTTGGCTAGGTCCTTGGCGGTTATTGCAATTGCTCCCTGTAAAGGTTTTGGCGGCGGATTATTTTCTCCACCGCTTGCGGTACGAGATAACGAATCGATTGGCCGCGCGCAACTCTCTTTCTGATGTTGGTGGCCGAGATGTCAATTTTCCGTCGCACGACGCGATAGTCGCGCGGCGTCTCCGAGCCGGTGCGATCGAGCACGACAAAGCGCACGAGCTTTTTCAAGTCGTCGAATCGGCGCCATTGGCTGAGAGTCGCCACGTTGTCTTCGCCCACCAGAAGGTAGAGCTCGGCTTCCGGTTCGCGTTTTTGAATTTGTTCGACCGTATCAATGGTCCAAGAGGGGGGTGGCCGGCGCAGCTCGCACTCGTCGATCTCAAATCCCTGCTCGCCTTCGATCGCTGCGCGCAACATGGCCAGCCTGGCTTCGCCGCTGGCCGCCGGCGGGCGGCCCTTGAACGGCGACACCGCGGCCGGAACAAAAATAATTCTTTCCAAATCCAGCGCCTCGCGCGCTTCGCGAGCGAGGATGAGATGCCCGTGATGAATGGGATCGAATGAACCGCCATAGATGCCGATCTTTTTCAGTTTTTTGTTTTCCGGCGAAGAGATCGACATCTAAGTTGCGAAGCTATGAAAGGCAATTCACTCGGTCAACTGATCATGACGGGTGTGCCTGGCAAGCAACTCGATCCGGCAACGGCCAGGCTTTTCCGCAAGGTGCAACCGGGCGCGTACATTCTCTTTGGGCGCAACATCAAACAGCCGGCGCAACTGCGGAAACTCATCGACGATTTGCGCGACCTGAGCAAAATCGAGCCGATTATCACCATCGACCAGGAAGGAGGGCGCGTGTCGCGGCTGCGCCTGCTCGGCCACGAACCGCCCAGCGCGCAGCAGCTGCGCGACAGGAATGACTCCGGGTTAATCGCGCGGCATGGAGATATTACCGGGCGTCTGCTGCGGCTCTTCGGATTCAATCTGGACCTCTGCCCGGTGCTGGACATTGCCTTTGATGACGAGGCAGAAAATTCCCTGCGAGGCCGCTGCTGGGGAAAAACCGTTCCGCAGGTTGTGCGCAATGCCGGCATCTTCAACCAGGCCATGCGACAACAGGGGGTTGCCAGTTGCGGCAAGCATTTTCCCGGCTATTCCGCGGCGACTTCCGACGCCCATTATCAGTTGCCCCGAATCGATCGCACTCGACGGCAACTCGATCGCCATGAGCTGGCGGTGTTCCGTAAATTTCTCGGCACCGTGGATAGCATGATGATTTGCCATGCCTGGTACCCCTGTTTTGATGCGACAAGGAAGCCCGCCAGCCTGTCGCGCCACGTGGTGACGGATCTGTTGCGAAAGGAGCTTGGCTTCGACGGCCTGGCAATGACAGACGATCTCGACATGGGCGCGATCCTGACGGGCTACCGGCTGGACGAGGCAATCCGCTCCGCCGTAAGCGCGGGGAACGACATCGTGATGATTTGCCACCGAATTCCGGAGATCGAAAATGTGCGGCGAATTCTCGGAACGTTGCCAGCCGTTCATCTCAATCGCGCGTTGGAAAACGTGGTGCGCCTGAAGCAAAAACTGGCGCCGCCAGATAAATTTTCTCTCGCGGCGTTTCGTAAAATCAATGAGGAGATTTTGGACCTTCGCATCGCGACGCTTGGTGAAGGCGCCGGATACCCGGGCTCTCAAAGTATTCAGCGCTCGCCGGTAGAGATGTTTTAGCGGAAATTTAACTCGCCCCCTGGCCGTAGGCGGCCGGTTTGCGACCAGCCGCAGTGCGCGCCGGACGCAGTACGCTGCTTGACCTCTCTGGAGATTCCACACTATTCTCCGCTCGCCTCGTCCAGACCGTGAACGTCGCGGCGCGAGTGTCCAAATCGTGAAGGCCAACCACCAACTCGGGGAAAGAACCGGCGCAGAACTGACCATTCGCGGCCTGATTATTGGCGTCATTATCACTCTCGTATTTACCGCGGCCAACGTTTACTTCGGTCTCAAGGCCGGGCTTACATTTTCCACCTCGATCCCGGCAGCGGTTATTTCGATGGCGATCCTGCGCGGTTTTCACGACGCCACCATCCAGGAAAACAACATTGTGCAGACCGTCGCTTCGGCGGCCGGCACGTTGTCGTCCATTATTTTTGTGCTGCCGGGCCTGATCATGATCGGGTGGTGGACCGGTTTTCCCTTCTGGATTTCGTTTGCCATTTGCGCTCTGGGCGGAGTGCTCGGTGTGATGTATTCCATTCCGTTGCGGCGCGCTTTGGTTACGACATCCGACCTGCCGTATCCTGAAGGAGTCGCCTGTGCCGAAGTGCTGAAGATAGGCAGCGGCGGCAAAACGGGGGCAGCCACGGACATCGAACATGGGCGCGCGGGTCTTTTGGCGGTCCTCTGGGGTTCGATCGTCTCGGCTCTGTTTGCCGTTATTGTCGCGACGCAAGTTTTCGCTTCGGATGTGGCCCACAACTTTCGGGTCGGGAAACGAGGGGCAGTGACCGGTTTCGATTTCGCGCTCTCCTTCGCCCTGCTTGCGATTGGGCATCTGGTTGGTTTGTCGGTGGGAATCGCGATGTTGATTGGAGCGCTGATCGGCTGGGGATGGGGCGTGCCGCATTACTCGGCCATGGCAAACGATTTTTCGGCAACAGCAGGCGCCCTGGCTTTCAGTACGTGGAGCCATAAGGTGCGGTTCGTCGGCGCCGGCGCAATCGGTGTCTCGGCAATATGGACGCTGCTGAAGTTGGTGAGGCCTGTTGCAGCCGGCTTGGCAGGCGCAATGGCCGCTTCGCGGGCCCGCAGAGCGGGCAAGGCGGACACTCTGCCGATTACCGAGCGAGACATTCCCATCGGCATAGTGGGTTTGGTGACGCTGGTCTGCATGCTGCCGATCGCCTGGTTGCTCGGCTATTTCGGCGCCATCAGCGGGCTCGGCTCGCACGTTGCGATACTGACCATTGGCGGAGTCGCGTACGTTGTTTTGATGAGCTTTTTCGTATCAGCCGTGTGCGGTTACATGGCTGGCTTGATCGGTTCCTCCAACAGTCCTCTCTCCGGCATTGGCATCCTGGTGGTGATCGGCGCCGCGTTGTTGCTGGTAATTGGCGTTAAACCGTATGTCCCGCCGGAGGCCGCCAAAGCGCTGATGGCGTTCGCGCTTTTCACCACGGCGGTGATCTTTAACGTCGCCGCAATCGCGAACAATAATCTCCAGGACCTCAAGACGGGCCAATTGGTCGATGCCACGCCGTGGAAGCAACAGGTGGCCCTGATAATCGGGGTTATCGCCGGCGCCCTCGTCATTCCGCCGGTGCTCGATCTGGTCAATCAGGCTTATGGTTTCGTAGGTGCGCCGGGTTCGGAACTGCGTCCCAATCCATTGCCGGCGCCGCAGGCCGGCCTGATCTCGTCGCTGGCGCAGGGCGTAATTGCGGCGAATATCGATTGGAGTCTTATTCGCACCGGAGCGCTCATCGGGGTCGGCATTATTGTTCTGGATGAAATTCTCGCGCGAGCCACGCAGCGCCTGCGCGTGCCACCGCTGGCAGTGGGCCTGGGCATCTATCTGCCAACACAAAGCACTTTAATGATTGTGGTGGGCGCAGTGATCGGCTGGTTTTTCGAGAGATGGGCGGATCGGAGCGCGCGCCCTGAACCGACGAAGCAACTCGGTGTATTGCTGGCGTCGGGTTTGATCGTTGGCGAGAGCGTGATCGGTGTCGTGATCTCAGCGATTGTGGTGTTTTCCGGCAAAGCCGCGCCGCTGGCGCTGGTCGGACCAGGTTTTGAAACAGCGGCAAAAATGATCGGCGGTCTTGCCTTCGCTTTCATCGCCGCATGGCTCTACCGATGGATTTGGCGCCTTGCGAATGCGAACAACCAAATACGATCGGGGGTGGATTTGGCGTCATGACCAAAAGAACTTGGAACTGGGCGCTGTGGCTCGGGTTTGCCCTGGTGGTGACAGGTTTTCTGAGTTACACAGTCTTTTTCGCTCGATTCGCCGCCACGCGCGATTTCCCATGGGCAAATCTTCTTTTGTTCAGCGCGGGAGTCGTTTTGATCGTGACGGGATTGTTTCGCGCGTTTGGAAAATCGAGAGCATATCGTGGCAAAGTTTCAGGGCCGATTTTGAGCGCCCTGAGCGCGCTCCTGATTGGCTTTTTTTGTTACGTCTTCTTTTACCAGCTTCGAGAGGTGCCCCTGTCTGTCGGCGCGCCGCGGCCGGGACAAACAGCGCCGCAATTCACGCTTCGCGACCAGAACAACAAGCCGGTCTCGCTGGCCGATTTGCTTTCCGGTTCGAAAGCTGTGGTGCTGATTTTCTATCGGGGATTCTGGTGACCTTTTTGCAACTCCGAGTTGCGGAGTTTCCAACAACAATTGCAGGAACTGGCGGCTCGCGGCATTCGGGTTGCCGCTGTCAGCGTTGATTCTCCGGAGATGAATCACCGCCAATCGCAGCGACTGGGTTACACATTTCCGCTGTTGTCGGATCCTACTGCGGAGGTTATTCGCCGTTACGATCTGTTGCATCGTGGCGCGGGACCTGGAGGCGCCGACATCGCTCGGCCGGCGGAGTTTTTGATCGATTCGAGCGGCGTGGTTCGCTGGGTCAATCTCACCGACAACATCGCTGTCCGGGCGCGCCCCGGCGAGGTTCTCGATGTGTTTAATCGCATGGAAAGTACCAGCGGTGATTGACGCCGCTTGCCGCCGTCAATACGTTGAACGGGCGTGCATCCGGAACTGGAACAACTGCTCGTTCTCCAAGATCGGCAACAAAAGATCAGACTGATTCAAACCGAGATCAGAACGGTGCCACTGCAGCGCCAGCATCTGGAGTCGCAGCTGGCCGCCAGCGCCGCCACCGTGGACTCACTCAAGCAAAAGGCGCGGCAGCTGGAGATGAATCGCAAAAAACTGGAGCTGGATGTGGGCACGCGAGCCGAAACCATTTCCCGGCTCAAAACGCAACAGTATCAGACCCGCAAGAACGACGAGTTCCAGGCCATTGGCCATGAAATCGAGCGGTACGAAGGCGAAATTCGCAAACTCGAGGACCAGGAGCTCGAGCTGATGATTGAAGCGGACAAGCTCAAGGCAGAAATCGATTCCGCCGAAAAAGAGGCGCAGGTTGTCAGGGATGCCATCACGCGGCAGTTGGCCGATTTGGAGGGCAAATCAAAAGCGCTGGAGAGTCAACAGCAGGAATTGGCCGGCGAGCGCGAGGCGCTGGCCGCTAAAATTGACGCGGATTTGCTCAGCCGATTCGAGCGCCTGTTTAACAGCAAGGGTGACGCCGCGGTAGTGGCTCTCGAGCACGGGGTCTGCACGGGCTGCCACATGAAGGTGACCACTGCCACGGCATCGCGAGTGCGGGCCGGAAAAGAGATTGTGAGCTGCGAGAACTGCGGCCGGATTCTCTACGAGGCGTGAAAGGCAATTTGCACGGTTAAAGAATTGGGAAGCTAAAAGTCCAGAGGCGGCCGCGCGCCGCGCCCGCCCTTCAAGCCGTTTAATCCTTTCTGCCCCCTCAAACGTTAAAGCGAAAGAAAATCACGTCGCCGTCGCGCACTTCGTAATCCCTTCCCTCCAGCCGGAGTTTACCGCTTTCGCGGGCTTTGGCGAAGGAACCGGCCGCTATCAGGTCGAGGTAGTGAATGGTTTCGGCAGCGATAAACCCCCGTTCAAAGTCCGAGTGGATTGCGCCCGCGGCTGTGCTGGCTTTGTCACCGGCGTGAATGGTCCAGGCGCGCGTTTCCTTTTCGCCGGTGGTAAAAAACGTTCTCAATCCCAGTAAATGATACACCGCGCGAATCAGCGCGTGCACGCCGCTGTCAGCCACACCGAGCCCGCGCAGATACTCCAGGGCCTCCTGCTCGCTCAGATCGACCAGTTCACTCTCAATCTGTGCGCTGATCACGATGGCCTCCGTGCCGAAGTGATTTCTCGCGTAGTCCTGCACGAGCTCGACATGCCGCGCGGCGGAAGTCGCCGAATCGCCCTTAAAAATCGCGCCCAAATCGGATTCGCCAACGTTGCAGGCAAAAATCGTGGGCTTGGAGGTCAGTAAAAAAAATCCGCGGGCCATTGCCTTTTCTTCCGGGGTCAACTCCGCCGTGGCTGCCGGTTTTCCAGCGTTGAGGTGCGCGGCAAGCTTTTCGATGAGCGCGTCCTCCATCTTGGCCGTTTTGTCTCCGGCATGGAGCTGTTTCTGCAGCCGTTCCCGGCGTCTTTGAAGCGACGCGAGGTCCGCCAGCCCCAGCTCGGTGTTAATCACTTCGATATCGCGGATGGGATCAACGCTGCTGTGGACATGGTGCACATCCGGATTTTCAAAACAGCGCACCACCTGCACGATGGCGTCCACTTCGCGAATGTGATGCAGGAACTGGTTGCCCAACCCCTCGCCAGCGCTCGCGCCTTTGACCAGGCCGGCGATATCCACAAACTCAATGGCGGTGGGCGTGATTTTTTTGGAATGCGAAATCTCGGCGATCTTTTGCAGACGCGGATCGGGCACGGTGACGACGCCCACATTGGGATCGATCGTGCAGAAGGGATAGTTTTCCGCCGGCGCCTTGTGCGTGCGCGTGACGGCGTTAAAGAGGGTTGACTTGCCGACGTTGGGCAGCCCAACAATTCCAGCGCTTAACATTTTGGGGTCACTCGTCCAGGCTCCGTCTTGTGCTCGATCTCCAGTTTTTCCAATTGCGCGGACAATCGCGGGCCGAGCAGCTGTGAAACAGTCTGCCTTTCGAGGCGAAACAGTTTCTCGGGCCGGCGGGATTTGAACCCGCGACCCCCAGAACCCCATTCTGGTGCACTACCAAGCTGTGCTACGGCCCGATTGGTTCGCCCATTATCGACCATTCTCTGCCAAATCGCCAGAATCGAAAACGGAGAATAGTTCGCGCACTTGAAAATGGTTGCCACCTGCGCTCTGTAGCAAACGTTTCCTCATTGCCGCTCATGAAATATCGTCATCTGGGCAAATCCGGTTTGCAGCTGAGCGAGCTTTCCTTTGGCGCCTGGGTCACATTTGCCCAGCAGATCGACCAGGCCACAGCCGAGCAACTGATGACCATTGCCTACGAGTCTGGCGTGAATTTTTTCGACAACGCCGAGGCCTACGCCAACGGTCAGGCCGAAATTATGATGGGAAACATTTTGAAAAAGAAAGGCTGGCCGCGCGACACGTTCGTTGTGTCCAGTAAAGTTTTCTGGGGCGGCGATCTGCCGAACCAGGAAGGTTTGAGCCGCAAACACGTCTTTGAAGCGTGTCACGCGGCGCTGCGCCGGCTTCAGGTGGAGTATCTCGACCTCTATTTTTGCCACCGGCCCGATCCCGACACGCCGATTGAAGAGACTGTGCGCGCCATGAGTGACCTCGTGCGGCAGGGCAAGGTGCTTTACTGGGGAACATCGGAATGGAGCGCCGGCGCCGTCCGCGAAGCGTATCGCCTCGCGCGCGAACTGCACCTTGTTCCACCAACCATGGAACAGCCGCAATACAATTTGTTTCATCGCGAAAACGTGGAGCGAAATGTAACGCCCCTGTATCATGAATTCGGTTTGGGCATGACCACATGGTCCCCGCTGGCCTCCGGATTACTGACCGGCAAATACAATCAAGGCATTCCCAGTGGCACCCGCGCTTCGCTCCGCGGCTATGGCTGGCTGCGGAAACAGTTCGAAAGCGCGGAGACGCGCCGACGCATCGAAAAAGTGAAACGGCTTGGCGAACTGGCCTCGCGATTGAGAATTACGCTGCCGCAGCTGGCCATCGCCTGGTGTTTGAAAAATCCGCATGTCAGCAGCGTCATTACCGGAGCCTCCAGAGCGGAGCAGATCCGCGAAAACATGAAAGCAACAGACATCGCCGATCAGCTCGACAAAAGCGTGATGCAAGAGATCGACGACATTCTGCGATGAGATTGTCTTTTCCGTTTGGGTTTTTGTTTGTCGCTCTTTTGGCGTGCGAAATCGCTCATGTCCATGCTGCGCCGATCCCCCGCGTTAAACTAAACCCGGTGGCCGTGGCATACGCAGAGCAGCTCCTTCAGCAGAAGCGTTGCGTCGCCGATAAGCGGAACGCCTGGGGCGCGCATCGTCCGTCACCCGCTGCCGAAAATGCGTTTATTCACCAAAACGGTTTTGGCGCCTACGCAAAATGGTATTTGGGAATCGATGAACGCCACGCCGCCAACTCCAAGGCCAGATACAAATTTCCCTATGGCGATTTTCAAAATGTTCACCGTTGCGCATTGCTGGCCATAAAGGTTCGGGCCCGGCAGCACGGTTATCTCGACATCGAAAACGCGGCGACGAAACTGGAAAGGGAGCTAAAGGCGGCGACATCGGATGCGCCGACGCGCTAATCATTCCAAGCCGTTAGAAAGGCGTCGATCAACTGGGGCAAGTCGCTGCTGTAACCGCCTTCGAGCGCCACTGCGGCCGGCAGGTCGGTTTTGCGTAACCATTCGCCAAACGCCGCGAAATCTTCCGGCTCGAGCGTCAATTGCAACAGCGGATCGCGCGCATACGCGTCGAAACCTGCGGACACGAGAAGGAGATCCGGCCTGAACGCCAGCAGGTTCTCCAGCGCTTTGCCCGCCGTTTCTACGATCTCCTCTCGGGGTGTGAGAGGCGCGAGAGGATAATTGTTGATATTCGCGAACGAGTTTGTCCCCGTGCCCGGATAGGCGGGAAACTGATGAATCGAGGCGAAGCGAATCCGTTCGTTACCCGCTACGATGGCCTCCGTGCCGTTGCCATGATGCCCGTCGAAGTCCCAGATGGCGACGCGCTCGGCGCCATTGTCCAATGCATTGAGGGCGGCAATAGCGACGTTGTTAAAATAACAAAATCCCATCGCCCGGTCGGCCGTGGCATGATGTCCCGGCGGGCGCATGAGGCTAAACGCCCGCTCGCCGCGCAGCGCTGCCTGCGCCGCTTCAATGGCCGCGCCTGCGGATCGCGCGGCGTGGTCATAAATGTTGGGATACGCCGGGGTGTCTGCATCGAAATCGCGCGCGGCGTTTTTGACGCTGTTGAAATGCCCGGGCGAATGTGCCCGCAACAACGCCGCTTCCCCTGCGGTCTCCGGAGTCCGCCATTTCCATTCGGGGTGGCGCTCCCTGAGCAATGGAACCGCGCGCGCGACGCGCGCCGGCCGCTCCGGATGCCCGGGCAACGAATATTCCAAACAGGAAGCGTCGTGAAAAATAATCATCGGATTTGCAACATCGCGCCGCAACGCATATTCGACTATCGAGCATGCTCAACGACCAGAAAATTGTGGTGGTGATGCCCGCTTACAACGCCGCGCGCACTTTGCAACGCACGTATGATGAAGTGATGGCCCAGGGCATCGTGGATCTGGTCATTGTCGTGGATGACGCCAGCCGCGACGACACCGTGGCGATTGCCCGCACCCTTCCGAATGTACAGTTGGAAGTGCACCCGGAAAACCGCGGCTATGGCGCGAACCAGAAAACCTGTTACCGGCTCGCGCTTGCGGCAGGAGCCGACATCATCATCATGATCCATCCAGATTACCAGTACACGCCGCAACTGCTCCCGGCCATGGCCGCTCTGGTGGCCAGCGGCCTTTATCCGTGCGTGCTCGGTTCGCGCATCCTGGGTGGAGGCGCGCTGCGCGGCGGGATGCCCTGGTGGAAATACGTAGCCAACCGCTTTTTGACATTTGCGGAGAATGTTCTGACCGGAGCGAAACTGTCGGAATATCACACGGGTTATCGTGCCTTTTCGCGCCGGCTGCTGGAGCGTCTGCCGCTGGAAAGAAATTCCGACGACTTCGTTTTCGACAACCAGATTCTGGCGCAAATCATCGCCCTGGGCTGCCAGATCGGAGAGGTCACCTGCCCGGCTCGATACATGCCCGAAGCTTCGTCGATCAATTTTCGCCGGAGCGTGCGCTACGGTCTGGGCTGCCTGGCAACGGCAACGCGTTTCCGCCTTGCGCGGTGGGGCCTTGTCCGGCCGATTGTGTGAGCGGCGTACGCGCGCGGGGCGCCGTTCTCGGCCGGCAAAGAGACCAAACTCTAGTATCCGCGAACCACGTAGTGGCCTGGAATCCACACCCGCACGCCGCGCCGCCAGGCCCAGTGACCCGGTTTCCAGACGTAATAGACGCCTCGATACCAGTAACCGGGACCGCGATAGTAGGGGCGATCATAAACTGTCACCGCTACGCCCGCGGGGTAATACGGGCCGTAGTAAGGACCGTATCCTGGATAAGCTGCGTAATAGCCTTCGCAACCTGCCGCGCTCATCACAGCCAGTAACGCGAAAGCCCACATGCTTGCCCGACGGATTATGCCTTTCCCTTTGCTGCTGAAATCTGTCCCAACTGCAAGGTTTCTCTTCATGTAGTGAGATTCGATTTATGTTGAGTCTTCACGCGTCTGCCGGTCAAGCCTTTCCATCAAAATGTCGCACGGCCTGGCGCGGAGTTTAGATGGGCAAAGGAAATCGTCGTGTTAGGTCCAGCACCTTGCGTCGAACCGCCTGGAGCGCTTCGGCGTCGCTCCTTTTCTCGAGCGTTTCCGCGATGAGGTCGGCGATCTCGAGCATTTCTTCTTCTTTCATTCCGCGAGTGGTTACAGCCGGCGTGCCGACGCGAATGCCGCCCGGGCGAAAAACAGGGTTGGTATCGAATGGAATGGCATTCTTGTTTACGGTGATTCCGGCGCGATCGAGCGCTTCCTGCGCCTCCTTGCCGTCCATCTGTTTGGGCCGCAGATCGACGAGCATCAGGTGATTGTCCGTTCCGCCCGAGACGATCCGGAATCCATGTTTGGCCAGGCCGGCTGCCAGCGCCTTGGCATTCAAGACGACCTGCCGCTGGTATTCGCGGAATTGCGGTTGCAGCGCTTCATGGAAACAGACTGCCTTTGCAGCGATCACGTGCATGAGGGGGCCGCCCTGCACTCCGGGAAACAGGGTGGAATCGATGATCTTGGCAAATTTTTCTTCGCACATCACAATGCCGCCGCGGGGGCCGCGCAGGCTTTTATGCGTGGTCGTGGTGACAAATTGCGCGTGCGGAACGGGGCTGGGATGTTGCCCGGCGGCCACCAGACCGGCGATGTGCGCCATGTCGATAAACAGCAGCGCTCCGACCGAATCGGCAATTCTCCGCAACCGGGGAAAGTCAAACACGCGCGGATAAGCCGAGGCGCCGGCTGTAATCATTGCCGGGCGTACTTGCTCGGCCAGTTTTTGCAATGCGTCGTAATCGAGTTGCTCGGTCTTTTCGTCCACTCCATACTGCGTGACCTCATAGAATTTGCCGGAGAAATTTGCCGGGTGCCCGTGGCTGAGATGTCCGCCGTGGGCGAGATTCATGGTTAGAATTTTATCGCCCGGCTTCAGCACGGCGAAATAGACGGCCATGTTTGCCTGCGTGCCGCTGTGCGGCTGGACGTTCACATGTTCGCACCCAAACAACTTTTTGGCGCGATCGATGGCCAGTTGCTCCGCCACATCCACGTTTTCGCAGCCGCCGTACCAGCGTTTTCGCGGATAACCTTCCGCATATTTGTTGGTCAATACGCTGCCCTGGGCCTCCATCACCGCGCGGCTGGTGAAGTTTTCCGAGGCGATCAGCTCAATATTGTCGCGCTGGCGTTTCTCCTCCGCCACGATGGCGTCGAAAATTTCGGGATCCACCTTGCGCAATGCTTCTCCGTAGCGCGGCGCAGCAGCCGTGCCCATCAAACCGGTTTCGATGCGCGGAACATCTTCCATCGACCCGGAGAATACATCTGCCGCGTGCCTGGTGGCAATCTCGGTCGCGCCCTTTAGCGGTCCCGGGCGCACCGGCGCGCCCTGTTCCACAAATGCCAGCACGCCGGGCAGAGCGCGTTTAATGACCTGAGCGCATTGCTCGTACGCTTCGCGGCCCATGCCAATCGGATCGGGGACGTCGCGCCATACGGTTGTGCCCGGTTCTTCGAATTCACGGAGCAAAAAGGTTTTTTCGGCGCTCTGAGGAAACAGCGTGTGGATCGTCTCCAGATGCGCGCCGGTCATGGCAAAGATATGCGTGGCGCGCTCGACCAACTCCGAGGTCAGCGGCTGGCTGCGCAAGCCGCTGATATCCACGCCTTCATCCGCGCAAACCTGAATGGCGTAGAGACTGGGAGGCTGTCCGCGCACGGCATGCACGCCGGCGGAGAAAACTTCGATGTCTTTGCGATTCCCCAGCATGCGGCGGAAAAGGCCTTCCGCGATGGGGCTGCGGCAAATATTCCCGGTGCAGACGAAGAGGATGCTTTTCACGGTCGGCCGGCGCGAGAGCGCGCAGGCTCAAACCTAGGATCGTATCGTCCCAAGTCAATTTTACCGGGGCAACGCGCCGGCCAAAACACTGCTTGCACGCAGCGAAAATTTACCCGCGCGGAATGTGAAGCCTGAACCTGTGCCAGACGTACAGGACCACAATTGCGCCCAGGATGGACACGATCAAGCCGCCGGCGTGATAGCGGGCGCCCGTGCTCGGCGGATAAAACAGATGGGTGACAGCTCCACCGATGATGGAGCCGACAATGCCAAGGACGACGGTCCATGTGATTGAGAGATGGGTGTGCATGAGCGCCTTGGCAACGCAGCCTGCGAGAAATCCCACAACGATATACCAAATCAGATGCAGCATCGTTTCTCCTTGCAAGTGTTTCCTGCCGACGAGGTGATGGCGGTATATGAGAGTCACTGCGGCGCTGGTTCGTCAAGCGCGATGTGTGGCAGGCGTCGGGTTTTGCCTGCCAACTGTCGCTGCCGTTAAAAGAATTGGCGCTTCTCGGAGCCGGGCCGTGCCATTATGCTTTGCGCAAGGAATGACTATCGATGAGCTGCGACGGGTGCCGTTGTTCGAGTCGCTCGACAACGAGGCGGCGCGTCGGCTGTGTGCGTTGCTGACGAGCATTGAATGCAAGGTTGGCACGTTTCTGTTCCGGGCCGGCGACCGGGGCGACGCAATGTATCTGATCGAGCGCGGCAAAGTGCGCATTTGCGTGCAGGGGACCGACGGTCGTCAGATGACGCTCGCGGAGTTGGGTCACGGCGAGTTTTTTGGAGAAATGGCAGTGATCGACGGCGAGCGGCGCTCGGCCGACGCCATTGTCGCCGAGGACGCGCGACTGGCGGTGCTTTCGCGTCCGCATTTTCTCTCTTTTGTGCGAGACAACCCGGACGTGGCGCTGGAGATGTTGAGCGCGCTCGCGAACCGCTTGCGCCGCACGGACGAACTGTTGCGGCACAGCGCCACCCGCAACGTTAACGTGGAGGAAGCGGCGCACTTGACGCTGTCAGACCGCGCGGCGGATATGATTGCGGAATTTGGCGGCAGCTGGAAATTCATCTTTGCCGCCATCGTCTTTCTGAATTTCTGGGTCGTGTTGAACACCTGGGTGCTCAGAGACAAGGCTTTTGACGCCTATCCTTACATTCTTCTGAATCTGATCCTGAACATGATCTACGCTCTGCAGGCGCCGGTGATCATGATGTCGCAGAATCGGCAGGCGCATAAAGACCGGCTGCGAGCCGATCTCGATTACCGGGTGAACCTGAAGAACGAGCTGGCTCTGCAGGAAATTATTGACCGACTCAAAGCGCTCGAGCGCAGGATCCTCAGACAATCTGACAGTCGAGGCGAGATGACAGACGGCGACTGAGGCGCCGCCCATGGCTTGTGAGCACACTCGCCCCAGGCGTCGTCTCGGCACGATGTTTGCCGCTCTTCCTGCCCCGATTATCGTTGGGAATGCGTATGAGAAAAGCGGGTGCGCTGCTATTTGTTGCCGTCGCCATTCTTGTTGCCGGTTGCGCTTCCTCGGGACCCGCTCCTGAGCAACAGGCGCGCGACGCGGACCAGCAAAGAGACGTCGAACGTCAGCAGGCCGAGTTCCGAAAGAGTCTTCCTCCGGTGGCAAATCCGGGACAAGGCTGGTGAAAAGACGCGGCCGTTCGCTGGCTGCCCGAGGTGCGGTTGGCAAAGCCATTAGACATTCAGGTGGCGGCGGTCAAAATGACAAAATGCCTTCGCGGTGGAAACGGGTTCGCTATCGGCTGGAATGGATTGGTCTGGTTCTGGCTGCAAAACTGATCCCGTTGTGTTCGCGCAGGGTCTGCTGCGGCCTCGCCAGGATCGCAGGCGCGCTGCTGAGTCGTCTCGATCGGCACCGCTATCGCGTGGCGTTGAGCAATCTCGAAGTGGCGTTTGGCAATCTCTACACCCCCGATCAGCGGCGCAGGATCGCCCGGCAATCGTTTCAATATTTTGCCCGCACAATGGTGGATCTGCTGTGGAGCCCGCGCGTGACCGCGGAAAATTTCTCCCGTTACATCGAGTGGCAAAATTTCGAAGAGACGGCGCGCGACACGGGACCGGAACGAAGCGTGATCATTGCCTGTTATCACTATGGAAATTTTGAATGGCTCAGCCTGGCCTGCGGTTTTCTTGACCTCAAAGGAACGATTGTCTCCCAGGAATTTAAGAATTCGTTACTCGATCCGATCTTCAAAAGACTCCGCGAACAATCGGGCCACGAGTTGATTCCGCGGGAGCGGGGAATTGTCCGCCTTTACAAGGTGCTGCGCCGAAAGGGACGCACCGCGCTGCTGGTGGATTTAACCGTGCCCCCGCAACAGGGGGCGGTGGCCATTGATTGTTTCGGATTGAAAACCAGCGTGACTTCCGCGCACGCGTGGCTGCACGAGCGCACCGGCGCGCCGATCATCCCCGCGCATTGCGAACCGCTGCCGGGCGGACGCTGGCGGCTCATTTTCCATCCCAAAATCAAGGCTGCGCCAGGCATGACACATCAGGAAATCGCCCAGCGCTGTTGGGATTCATTCGAGCCTTACGTGCGCCAAAATCCCGCGCCATGGCTCTGGATGTACAAGCACTGGCGCTACCTTCCGGCAAACCCGGAGAGGCGTTATCCGTTTTACGCAAATTTCTATCGCCCGTTTCAAGAGATGCTGGCGCGCGATAACGCCACCAGCTCCGTCGAAGGTTGAGCAGCGCAAGGTTGCGCGTGGCCGATCAAAGGCTGCGGAAGAATGCGCCTCGCGCAGTTCATTGTTGCCGTGGGGGGTGGACCGGGGGGAGAATTTTTTCGATCCGTGAGCGCTCGGATTCCAGCCACGGCGGAAGACACAAATGGGCTCCAAGTTCTTCCAGATTTTCATCGACCGTAAAACCAGGCTGCGCGGTTGCAATCTCAAACAGCACGCCACCGGGCTCGCGAAAGTAGATGGAACGAAAGTAGGTTCGATCAATTACCGGGGTGACATTGTAGCCGAGATCGAGGAGCTCTTTGCGCCACGCCAGCTGTTCCTGTTCGTCGCGCGCGCGAAACGCGATGTGGTGCACAGAACCGGCAGCGACCCGCCCGGGTTGCGCGTCGGGCAGGCAAACCAGATCGATGATTCGGCCCGGCGCATTCTCGTCGCGCGAAACGAATCGGAACCGATTACCCGATGCCTCAACCAAACGATAGCCAAACATCTCGGTGAGCAGACGGGCGCTGTTTTCGTAGCCTTCCACCGCAGCCGACACGTTGTGAAATCCGCGCAGCGCATGCTCTGGTGGAACAGGGCTTCCTGACCACGGCTCGACTGGCGCAGAGGAGTTTGAGGCGACGAACTCAAGCAAGAGACCGTCCGGATCGCTAAAGCGCACAACTTCTTCTCCGAAACGCGACCGTGTTTTTTCTGCTGGCACATGCTCGCGTTTCAGCCGGTCGGTCCAGTAACCGAGGGAGTCGGGTGAAATCGCGAACGCCGCCGCTTCGATTTGTCCCGTGCCGCGGATGCCCCGCCGCGCGTCCGGCCAGCAAAAAAATGTCAAAATTGTTCCCGGTCTGCCGCGTCGATCGCCAAAATAAAAATGATACGTCTCCGGATCATCGAAATTAACCGTGCGTTTAACGAAACGGAGACCGAGCAATCCCGTATAGAAGCCCAGATTTCGCTGTGGATCGCTGGCAATCGCGGTCACATGATGAAGACCGGCGATTTGCTTTTTTAAGGCTTGCACGCGAGAACGACTTTAATCGCTGGTGTCATCGATGCTGATGCGCACCATCGCGCTCGACATGCCGGAGGCAAAGGTCGCGGTGTCCGATGATCAGGGGAGCCGTCGCAAACCAGGGTCTGGCTGGCGGCAGCGGGCTGGCAGCGCGCGCGCCGTCGAGTCGGCTGTCGGGCTTGCAATTTGATTTTCGTCAATTGGCCCGCCGCGTTGCTTCAAAGAGGAACCACGCGCGGCGTTCCGCTTCGTCGATCCAGACCTCGATCAGGCTTGCGGTGGCGACGTCCCGATGGTCATCGCAAACGTTGTGGGCTTCGCGCAGGCGGGCGGCCAGCGATCGATTGTCTTCGGCGAGCTCGGCCAGCATGTCCAGCGGTTCGACGTACTCGGCATCGTTGTCCAGCACGCGCTGCATGCGAGAGATTTGCCCGATGGATCTGAGTGTCAGGCCGCCGATCTTTCGCACTCTTTCGGCGATGGGATCGGTCATGGCGAAAAGCTGATCGGCCTGCTCGTCCAGCAGCAGATGATAATCGCGAAAATGAGGGCCGCTCATGTGCCAGTGAAAATTTTTGGTTTTTATGTAGAGGGCAAAGACATCCGCCAGAATCGCGTTCATGGCGGCGGCGATGTTTTTGGTAGCAGCAGCCGTCAGATCGGTCGGCGTATCCAGCGGCGCCTCGCGTCGGTGAAAAAGTTCTGTGGTTTTTGCTCGAATGTTTTTACTCATGCTGATGTTCCTTTCTGTGATGTTCCGACAGGGTTGCAACGCGCTGTAACCACGCGCGTGTGCGGGGAGGCCTGCCTGTGTTGATCGCATATACGTCTGCCTTTTCCGTTGCTCTTGCAAGCCATGGTTCGACGTTTCGCTTGCCTACAACTGGATCAACCCGCGCCTGGTCGCGCTGGCAACTGCTTCCGTGCGACTGATGACGTTCATTTTGGCGAAGATGGCTTTGACGTGCGATTTCACCGTCCCTTCGCTGATGAACAGCGCCGCGCCGATTTCTTTGTTGCTCTTTCCCTGAGCCATCAGTTTGAGCACGTCGATTTCGCGCGGACTCAATGTTTCGCCGCTCACGCGCTCGGCCAGCTTGGCCGCGAGGTGAACCGGAACACAGGTTTCGCCGGCGTGCACGCGGCGGATGGCGTCCATTAAGGCTTCACGGGGCACATCCTTTAGCAGATAACCTTTGGCGCCCGCCTGGATCGCTCGAAAAATATCTTCGTCGCCATCGAATGTTGTCAGCACAATGATTCGCGCATTTGGATCGTGTTCGCGAATTTGTTTGATCGCCGATACGCCGTCGAGCTCCGGCATTCGCAAATCGAGCAGAGTTACATCCGGACGATGTTTCCTCCACAGCTCGATGGCCTCGCGGCCGTTGCCGGCTTCGCCCACGACGGCCATGTCGGGTTTGCGACTGATGAGTGAGACCAGACCTTCGCGCACGACGGTATGGTCGTCTGCGATCAGCACGCCGATGGGTCTCTTTCGCGTGGAAACCTTCGCGGCGCCATCGTCACGGTGGCGCGATCGAGCGTATCGAGGCGGCTTTTTCGTTTTGGCTTTCCTCTTCACGACACCAGTGCGCGGCTGCGCCTCACAGGCATTGCGTCTTGGCGCGGCGGATACGGAATTGAAACCACGATCTTTGTGCCCTTGCCGCGCGCAGTATTGATCTTCAATTTCCCGCCCATTTGTGCGGCGCGCTCGCGCATTCCGATCAGTCCCATCCCATCGTGCGGGGCTGTGAGTTTGAACCCGTCGCCGTCGTCGTGCAGTTCGAGCCGAATTTGTCTGCCGGTGAAGCTTAACCGCGTTTGGAATTTTCGGGCGCGAGCGTATCTCAGGGCATTGGTCAGGGCTTCCTGTCCGATGCGAAGCAGGTTTTCCTGCCAGGCGAATGGCATCTCCCGCACTTTGCCGGTGAGCCTGAACGTGGTGCGCAAACCGGTTCCCGCGGTGGTGTTTCTGATGATTCCCTTGAGCGCTTCCCAAAAATTTCCGTTTTTCAATGCCTCCGGTCGCAGAGCGTGGACCGAGCGGCGCGCTTCGGACAAGCTTCGTCTGGCCAGCTCCGCAGCGCGTCGCAAGTGCAAGTTGGCTTCCTTGCGCCGGCAACAGGCGATCGCATCTTCCGCGGCTTCCAGCTGCACGATGACTCCGGTAAAGCCCTGGGCCAGGGTGTCGTGAATGTCGCGCGCCATGCGGGTTCGCTCTTCCAAAATGGAGGACTGCCGCCGTTGCTCGGCGAACTCGTTGAGCTGAATGGCCAGCATCGCCTGATGAGCCAGAGCCTGCGCCAGCTCGATTTCTTCCGGTCGGTACGGCGGCCGCGCGCCGTGGCGAATTCCGATGAAACCTTTCACTCGTCCTCCCATGAGCGTCGGAATGCGCAAATATTTCTTTGTTCCACCCGCTCTCAGATAGTCCCGAAGCGCGTCGGAGATATTCGGCTCGCGCTCGAGATCATCGCACGCCACAGGGGCTCCGGAGAAAAACAATTCGCGCAGGCCGGGATCGTCTTTCCATGATAATGGATTTCTTAAAAATGGATGCTGCGGATCTGTTTTGGCCGAGCGGTCGCCATCGGCCCATGCGCGCAGAACCAGCGAATCGGACGATTCATCCAGAAGCCAAAGAATGGCGCTCTGCGCGTGGAGCAGCCGGCAGATGGCTCCCAGCATCTGGCCCAGAAATTTCTCGGGGGCGGGGGCGGTGGCGAGCACATCCAAACTGTAAGTGAGCGCTTCCACCTGGCCGCGGGCAAGTTGCTCCGAGGCGCGCAGGGCCTCGGCCGCGCGATCTCGTTCAATGGCCACGCGCGCAAGGTGGGTTGCCAGTTCGATTAGTTCGAGGTCCCTGGGGCTCGGGCTCCGCGGTTCGCGGTAATACATGCAGAAAGTTCCCAGCACTTTTCCTTTGGAAGAAAGGATGGGGTTGGACCAGGAGGCTCGAAGTCCGTGTTTGAGCGCGAGGGAACGATGTGCAGGCACATCCCACAACGGGTCGCTGGCGATATCGGAGGCGATGACTGGCGTTGCCCGATACGCCGCCGTCCCGCACGAGCCGGCGCATGGCCCAATGGGCAGTTGCTCCATCTGCTGTGTCCACTTCCCGGGAAGATTGGGACCCGCCACACAATTCAGATGCGCGCCGTCGGCGTTCAACAACAATACCGAGGCCAGTGTGCCCGGCCGTTGCTGCTCGATGATCCGACAAAGCTTCTCGAGAATTTCCTTGAGCGGAACGCCGGTGGCGATCATTTCCAAAAGCCGTTTTTCGCCCGCCAGCAAAGCTTCAGCTTGTTTGCGCTCGCTGATGTCGCGCAGAACCGCCTGAAAATGGCCGCCGCGGATGGCGGTTACGGATACTTCCACCGGGATCAGTTCCCCGGTTTTTCGCACAAATGTTCTTTCAAAGCGCAGCGTGCCGCCGGAGCGAAGTTTTTCAAGCCGCTCGCGAAACAGATGACGCTCTTCCGGGAGGTAAGTATCGACCACCGGTGTGCCAACCAGCCTGGCCCGGGGGATGCCGGCCAGTTCGGCGCCGGCGCGATTTCCCAAAACGCAGATTCCATTGGAATCGATCACGTAGATCGCGTCGGGCGAGATCTCGATCAGATCGCGATATTTCTCTTCGCTTTTGCGGAGTTTTTCTTCTGCGCATTTGCGGGCGGTGATGTCTCGCAGCGTGCAAAGCGTGGACAAGAATTCACCGTTTTCTGAAAGCCGCGGAACGGAGAGGCCGTCGAAATGAATCACCGTCCCGCGTTTGGTTATCCAGCGCGCCTCGTATTGGCGCGCCTTGCCGCGCGACAGGTCGGCTAATACGGCGCCCATGGCCTGGCGGTCTTCCGGGAAAATCAGGCGGTCCAGAATATTGGCGCCGCGCAACTCGCTTTCCGAATAACCGCTGAGTTCAATTCCGCGCTGGTTAATGCAGAGGATGTTTCCCGCCCGATCGACTGAGAGGATTACGTCACGAGACAGCTGGAACAGATATTTGGCCGCCTCCTGCTCGTTCTCAGCGCAGGGAGCCATGGAAACTCCAGACTCGGATCGCGTCCCCGCGCGGGTTTTGATGCGGTTGGAAGACTTAAGAACAGGGGACATCTTCATCAGCGCTTACAGAAAACAGGTGGATGCGATCATTCGCTGCTGTTTTGGCGGGCGCCGCATCGGCCGGGACGTGCGCAGGACGATTGGCGCGCATGCCAAAATACTAACAGGCTGGCTTTTGTTCGCCACCTTTGTTTCCTCCCTCGAAAGAGGGTGTAGCCGATCTTTCTAGAGAAGCAGTTCAAAATCTTACCACTGCTTCGTGGTCACGGCCCGGATGGGCTTCTAACCTCTAAGCCATCAGGATGTCTAAACTTACAAGAGGCAACCAGGGATTATGAACAGGATGAATGACCGAACCAATTTCAAGACAACGACCGGCGACACTGGGCCGGCGAAACTGCGGCGCAGGAGTTTTCCGCGACTTTTGCCGCGTTCTCGGCGAAGGCATGACCCAATGCTGGTGCTGAATATGGCCCAGTTTAACTTCACCGACGGATGGGCACGGGCTTTTGCGAGGGATCAGTATGGGCGTTTCTCTGTCTAATCACTCGGCG
>Ga0209810_1002120_pt1 | contig 25202 bp, 14 predicted proteins | sample Coa_R1_7_FD_187159 | JGI IMG/M metagenome (GOLD analysis project Ga0209810, IMG submission 187159) | Surface soil microbial communities from Centralia Pennsylvania, which are recovering from an underground coalmine fire - Coalmine... | ecosystem: Environmental > Terrestrial > Soil > Unclassified... | reverse complement strand
GTTACCAATCCGATGTGGAACCAGGATAATTTCGATCCGAAAAGCTATGAGAACGATCCCTACGAGCGCTATGAGACTCGTGGCGGGTACGCGCCGACCTTCAGCGCGGACTGGGCCTGGATACAGCATGTCTCGGCGTCTCTTAGCGACAAGGGCCGTGGTGCCATAGTAATCGACACGGGTGCCGCAAGTCGTGGCAGCGGCAGCCAGGGAGAGAACAAGGAAAAGGCAATTCGGCGCTGGTTTGTCGAGCAGGACTTGATAGAAGGGGTAATCCTTCTTCCAGACAATCTCTTCTATAACACCACGGCTGCTGGCTTGATCTTCATTCTGAACGCTGCGAAATCGGAGCAGCGAAAAGACAAGGTTCTTCTGGTTAATGCCAGCGGAGAGTTCAAAAAAGGCCGCCCGAAAAACGAGCTGACCGAAGACGGCATCCGCAAGGTAGTTCAGTGCTACCGTGATTGGACTGAGCGAGAGGGTCTGTGCCGGGTGATAGATCGAAGCGTAATTGCGGAAGCAGATTACAACCTATCGCCTTCAAGATTTGTGCGGAACATCCAAGCAGCTCAACTGGGTGACATTCAGACAATACTCGATGATCTCGGCCGTCTAACGCGTGAGGCAGGCACTCTGGACGCCAAGCTGGCAGAGACTTTCGGAAAGCTGGGGTACCGGTGGGGGATGCAATGAAATCAGCGATTCCTGCGGACTGGGATCTTCAGCCACTTGGAGCCTTGTGCTCACGCCCGCAGTATGGTCTTACCGAGACGGCTTCAAGCGAGCCCATTGGACCACGCTTTCTGAGAATCACGGATATCCAAAATGGCGAAGTTGCGTGGGAAACGGTCCCGTTCTGCAGATGTTCGCCGGCTGATTTAGAGCGGCATCGGGTGGGGCAAGGAGACATACTGGTCGCTCGGATTGGTGGCACGACAGGCAAGACATTTTTTGTCCGTAACTGTTCTGAAGACGTTGTTTTCGCCTCCTACCTCATTCGCTTGAGAGCACGCTCGATTGACGAACGCTACCTTTACTACTTTTGCCAATCGCAGAGGTATTGGAACCACATAAATGCAAGCAAGGACGAACGGCTCAAGGGTGGTGTCAACACCAGTTTGTTGACAGAGCTGGAAGTGCCAGTTCCCCCAATGGACGAACAGGTGATGATCGCCGACCTGCTTGAGGCGATCGAGTCGTTCGCAAGATTTGAGGCGAGGAGCGCTCAAAGACTTCGCGCCCTGAAATCTGCAACGATGGCGAAGCTGTTCCGCGAAGGGCTACACAGCGAGCATCTCAAACAAACTGAGATCGGTGAGCTTCCAGCCAGTTGGGATGTAGTGCGCCTGGGCGACCACTGCGAATTGAAATCAGGTGGCACGCCACCCCGTACCACTGCCGAGTATTGGGGAGGCGAAATTCCCTGGGTCAAAACCACCGAGGTTGACTATAGCGTAATAAGAGAGACGGAGGAAAAAATCACGGCGTCGGGCCTTGAGAACTCGTCGGCGAAACTCTTTGACAAGGGAACGCTCTTAATGGCCATGTACGGCCAAGGTGTAACTCGTGGCCGAGTCGCACTGCTCGGCATCCGGGCTGCGACGAACCAAGCGTGTGCAGCGTTCTTCCCCGACAAAACCATTTCGACTCGGTTTCTTTATTCTTACTTCTGTCACGCCTATGAACATATCCGCGAGCTCGGGCATGGAGCGAACCAGCGGAATCTAAGCCTGGAAATACTCCACGATGTGAAGATCCCAGTGCCTAGAAGTCTCGATGAACAGGAGGAAATCTCCAATATTGTTTCAGGCATTGAACGGCGCATTGAAATTTCCTGCTTCAAAGACAATGTTCTGAGCCGATTGTTTGCGACCACGTTGGAGTGTCTGATGACCGGCGCAGTCCGCTTGAAGAACCTCGGTGTCGTGGAGGTTAGTCATGCCTAGCATTGGCAGCGAACGCGCGACAATTCAGAGTCCGCTCGTCGGATATGCGGAAGACATCGGCTGGGTCTACGTGTCTTCCGATGAAGCTCTGACGCTCCGGCGCGGGGAGAGTGGCACCCTCTTCTATCAGACGTTGAGGGACAAGCTCATCAGTTTGAATCCCGGTGTCGTTACCATCTCGAATGTCGATGAAGTCGTTGCGCGTATCGAAAGTATTCGCAACAACATCGAGGGGAACGCAGAGATTCTGGCCTGGCTCCGCGGTGAGCGATCGGTATATGTCGAGTCGGAGAAGCGCCAACGGAATGTCACGCTGATTGACTTCTCACATCCCGCGGACAACATCTTTCAGGTGACAGATGAATGGCAATATACCAATGGCAAGTATCGGAACCGTGCTGATGTCGTTTTTCTCATCAACGGCATACCGGTCGCTCTAGTGGAGACAAAGAGCGCAACTAAAAAGGACGGTATAGACGAAGGTATCACGCAGATACGGCGCTACCATCGCGAGACTCCTGAACTGGTGACAGCCCCGCAGATTTTTGATGTTACGCACATTATTGATTTTTATTACGGCGTCACCTGGAACCTGGATCGCAAGAATCTCTTCAATTGGAAGGATGAAGAAAAAGGCAATTTCGAGCGCAAGGTCAAGCGCTTCTTCGCCCGAGAACGGTTCCTTCGATTTCTGGAGTCCTGGATCGTCTTCTACAAGAAGGATGATGAACTCCAAAAGATTGTGCTGCGTCAGCACCAGACCCGGGCGGTAGAAAAAGTAGTCGAGCGCGCTCTCGATCCTGAGAAGCGGACGGGCCTGATCTGGCACACACAGGGCTCGGGCAAAACCTTCACCATGATCAAAGCCGCTGATCTCATCTTGCGGCAACCGGCATTCGAAAAGCCAACTGTACTCATGCTGGTGGATCGCAACGAGCTCGAAAGTCAGCTTTTCTCCAATTTGGCCGCTTACGGTCTCGCACCAGAAATCGCACGAAGCAAACAGCACCTGCGGGAATTGCTCAAGTCGGACTATCGCGGCCTGATCATCTCAATGATTCACAAGTTTGATAAGGCAGATGCTGATCTTTGTACTCGCGAGAACGTGTTTGTACTCGTGGATGAAGCGCACCGCACCACCAGTGGCGACCTCGGGAACTACCTGGTTGCCGCACTGCCGAATGCAACTATGATTGGGTTCACCGGCACGCCAATAGACAAGATCGCTTACGGAAAAGGGACCTTCAAAGTCTTCGGCAAAGACGATGAGAAAGGATATCTGGACAAGTATTCAATCTCAGAATCCATAGAAGACGGCACCACCCTTCCGCTGAACTACACCCTAGCTCCGAACGACATTCGCGTCCCACGCGAGCGGTTGGAAAAGGAGTTTCTCGATCTGGCGGAAGCGCAAGGGATCAGCGATATAGAGGAACTTAACAAAATCCTTGACCGGGCGGTTAACCTGAAGACATTTCTCAAGGCGGCGGATCGCGTGGACAAGGTTGCGAAATTCGTCGCTCAGCACTTCAAGGAAAATGTCGAGCCGCTAGGGTACAAGGCCTTTCTGGTCGGTGTGGATCGCGAGGCATGTGCAGCCTACAAGCAGGCGCTCGACAAATATCTGCCGCCAGAGTATTCGACCGTGGTCTACACGTCTGTGCACAACGACAACGAAGTGCTAGCGGAATACAAGCTCAGTGAGGATGAAGAAAAGCGGGTGCGGCGTGCATTCATAAAGCGCGATACTGCGCCCAAGCTTCTGATTGTCACGGAAAAGCTTCTCACAGGTTTTGACGCGCCCGTCCTATATTGCATGTACCTGGACAAGCCCATGCGGGACCACACACTGCTGCAGGCCATCGCACGCGTCAACCGGCCCTACGAAGATGATATCGGCGTCAAGAAGCCGGCAGGTTATGTGCTTGATTTCGTCGGCATTTTCGAAAAGTTGGAGAGCGCACTCGCTTTCGACTCCGATGTAGTCGGCAATGCGATCCAGAACATTGAGGTTCTGAAGACACGATTCGCCGTGTTAATGGAACAGGCACATCCGTTCATAGAGCTATGCTCCGGGCCGGTCGACGACAAGGCGGTTGAACGTGCTATCGAGGTTTTCGAGGACAAAGAGCGCCGGGATTCCTTTTTCAATTTGTTCCAGGAGTTAGAGACCCTTTACGAGATCATCTCCCCGGACGTATTTCTCCACCCGTACATCGACGGTTACGGAAAACTCTCCACGCTGTATCAGATCGTCATTAACGCTTTTTCCAAGAAGGTTGCGTTGATTCGCGATCTGATGAAGAAAACTGAAGACCTAGTAAAACGGACTGCCGTCGGGACTGGGCTGGATTCAGTGATGAAACCAGTCCGCATCGACCAGAATACGCTGAACGCTCTAAAAGCCTCCGATGAAGGTGAGCCTCCAAAGGTGATCAATCTTGGAAAAAGCCTGATGACCACCGTTAGCGAAGAGGCAGAGCAACAGCCGTACTTGATCCCTATCAGTGAACGGACGGAGGCCATTCTAGAGGCGTTCGATGACCGGCAGATCACGACCCAATCGGCGCTTCAACAGCTTGCGCGTCTCATGGAAGAGTATCTGCAGGCGAAAAGTGAACGCGAAAAAACTGGTTTCGACATCAACACGTTCACTTTGTTCTGGGTGCTGAAGCAATCAGGTGCGCGCGATGCGGAGCAACTGGCGCCGAAGATTGATGAAGCATTTCGCAAGTATCCGAGCTACCGGTACAACATTGCCCAGGAACGCCAGTTGAAAGCGGAGATTTACAAATTGGTGCTGCCAATAATCAGTAAAGAGACGATGGTATCCGTAGTAAAACGAATGATGGAGTTGCAGCGTTCGTGAGGGGAGCTGCATTGGCAAAGAAGCAGATGCGCGAGGAGATCGAACGGTGGGCAGCGAAGATCGGAGTCCAGCCGAGACGGGTCCAGATTCAACGGATGACAACTAAGTGGGCGTCCTGCTCTACCACTGGCCGCTTGTGCTTTAGCACTGAACTCCTTGACGAGTCGCAGAAGTTTCGCGATGTCGTGATCGTACACGAGCTGCTGCACTTAATGGTGCGGAATCACGGGCGGTTATTCAAAAGCCTTCTAACGGCATATGTACCAGATTGGCAACGCCAGATCCGAGGACGAGCGGGTCGAATGTGTGGCCAGCAACTGGTCTAAACGTTGTGCGGACTGCGAGCGGTCGTGTCGGCCTGCGAACAATACTTGTCCGAAGTGTTTAGCCAACGAGCAAGACCGATGACGACCACGTGCTGTACCTGGAGGTTGAGTTTCTTAAATGACGGGGCAAGTTCTATGGGCGATCGACAACGAGCTTGATGGACGTAAGTTTGAGCGGCTCTGCATTGATCTGTTGTACCGCAACGGGTATAGAGACATCGTTCCAATCGAGCCCCAGGATGGTGGCCGTGACGCAGAGGAGTTTCCAAGGAGAGGTCGAAACCGTGAAGGTTGCACGGCGTTCTTTCAATTCAGCTTGGAGCAGGATTGGAAGACGAAGCTGCGGCGTGATGCACGTAAACTGTCGGATCGCCGTTCAGAGTTCTCCAATTTTGTGTTTGTCACAAGTCGATCCGCGCGTGGAGTCGATATCGATGTCTTGAAGACGGAGGTTCGGAAAGAATATGGCTGGACATTGATTGTCTATTCTCGCGAGTGGTTGAGGCTTCAACTCGAAGAAGCTCACGCCGATTTGGCCAAGAAATACCTGGGCATTGACATCCCGTCCGCAGGATCACGAGTCGAAATTATCAAGCTCTCCGGCTTCAACGATGAACGGTCGGCAACTGTGCGCGCCAGAATAAGTGCGGAGATATACGATGAAGGAACAATCGCGGAATTGAAGGCTCTACTTGAAGATGCACCTGAATCTCATTCAGCTTGGCAAGCTCTGGCATGGTGTAACTACTGCGTGCACCGCCTTGACGACGCCCTCACGGACATCAACCGCGCTTTAAAGCTCAAAGAAGACCGGCAGTCGAAGAGTATTCGTGCGTGCATCCTCACCGAGAAAGGAATTGCCCAAGGCAACAAGGCGTCCGTCGTTGAAGGGCTACGCCTTTTTGAAGAGTTGTTGAACGATTCGATACCGCAGACCTGGCATCTCTTTTACAACCTTGGAAACGCGTTAAGCGCTGTCGGGAAGCACTGTGACGCCATCGTGCGTTACAAGCAAGCCCTTGAGCTTGAAGCGAAAGTGCCTGAGATTTGGAAGAACCTCGGGAGTGCCTATCATCAGGTCGGCGATCATTCAGCAGAGATGGAATGTTTCAACAGGGTGTTGGAGTTTGATCCAGTTAAACCGGAAGCCTTGGTCTCAAAAGGGATCAGTCTTATTACTGACTTCGACAAACCTGATGAAGCGGTTCCGCTCCTGGAATCCGCATTCAGCAGCCACCCTGATATCGCTGTTCGGTGGCCTCAGATATGGTATTGGCTTGGGGTTGCGCACCAAAAAAACGGCAATCTTAAGCAGGCTCTTTCGTGGGTGAACAATGGTCTTGATCACCGGCCGGGTGATCGCGGTCTGCGGAGATTAAAATCGCAATTTCTTCAGGGCCTTCTATTATCCGGTCCGGATTTGGTGGAAGAGGCTCGGCGCTTTTGGGAAGCTGAGATCAGCGAAGAACCTCGGAACTATGAATCGAGAAGGCAGCTTGCCACGTTGGAGTCGCATCGTGGGAACGACACCGTGGCATGGAAGCTGTTGGATGATTGTTTCGGGCTTTTGGAACTTCAACCGACTGTATCCCTTCGGTCATCCGGTTTCTCGATTGACGACTGCGTTATGGCGCTCGAATACTTGCCACAGTATGTTGCGTACCGCAGGCGTTTTCCTGTTATGGACTACTGGGACACCCAAGATCCTCTGTATGACTTATCGTTTATTCCTCCAATGTCCGAAAAAATCCAGGGGGCGTTGCTGGCATTCCTTTCTATACCCTTCGGACTTGCGTCACGATATATGGAAGGACTTTCTGGCGACAGAGAAAGTAAAGATTGCGTCACAGAATTCTTTGAACTTCTACGAGCGCGATTGGAGGACGCACTGAGCGAATCAGCTCGAGAATTCGTGCCTTTTATTCCAGTCGGAGAAGCGGAACGCGAAACTACCACAAACAAGTTAACAGAAGTCATGATGTTTGTTGGCCTGACTTCGCTGCGAGAGTTTGGGCGGCAGCGTGGATGGATTGCGACCCAGTTCGGAATCTCTTCACAAGCGATGAATCATTCAATGGACGATTACGACGAATCATTGATCGAGCAGGGTGTCTTGACCAAGTCATTGGTCAAGTTGAACGATGACCTGGCGCTATTTTCTCGCGGGGAGTAAAACTTCGAATGCATCCACGCGGAGTTGTTGGTCTGGATGAGTCTATTTGATCAAATCGATCGAGCAGAAATTCGTGCTAGACGGCAGAATGAAGGCACCTTCGACTACATGAATAGTTCAGCTCATCCTGGGATTTGCGCAGTTCGCGAGTTGCTCGATTCTTGGTTTGAACATTTGCCCGAAAATGCAAGGGCTGATATCAGAGCGCGATTCCGCTCTCGTGATGAAGTGCAGCACCAAAGCGCTTGGTTCGAAGTCTTCTGGCACGAACTGCTCCGCTGTAGCGGTTATCAACTAGACGTACATCCTCCATTGGCCAATGTAAGGACAAGCCCTGACTTCCTTGCAAAACGAGAAGGTCAATCTGTTTTCTATCTGGAGGCGACGCTAGCGATGCCCGCGGCGGATCTTGCCGCTGATCGGAGACTCGCCGAACTTCATGACACGCTCGACCGCATGGAGTCTCCAGACTATTTTCTTGAAGTTCAATACAGGGGCAGCGCAGAAGGCAATATCCGGGGTCGATTATTACGAGAACGTGTAGAAGAATGGCTGGAAGGACTCAATTTCGATGACATCTCGAGAATGTACCAAAATCAGGAATATGGTGGTGTTCCGACTTTTACCTGGGATGATCAAGGGCTTTCGCTTACATTAACCCCTTTTCCTAAGGGGCCAAATTTTCGGGGACAAGCCGGCGCAAGACCGGTAGGCGCAGTAGTTCCCATGGAAATGCGCATGTTACGTACCCACGATGATATTCGTGCCGCAATTGAGGGAAAGGCAACAAAATATGGTGTTCTCGACCTCCCTCTCGTGGTTGCAGTTAATATCTTGGATGACTTTTGTGATGACGTTGATATCTGGAATGCGCTCTTCGGCGAAGAGCAACTAGTTGCGTACCGTCAAGCGGACGGACAATGGAGCGAAGAGTGGGGTCCCCGCGTTCCCAACGGCGTTTGGCGCGGGCGGAATGGTGCACGTAACAGAACCGTCAGTGCCGTATCCGTCACTCATCAACTTTCCCCAACGAATCTTCGAAATCGCTCGGTAGAACTCATTCACAACCCGTGGGCTGATCATCCACTCTCGCCTGACGCATTGCCCCTTGCTCAACGCAGCGTTTCACCCGATGGTCACATCCAGCGGCGAGATGGAAGGTCTGCAGCCGACATTCTTCAAATTCCTAATCCTTGGCCTGTTCCGGACTGATAGGTGAGCCATTTTCGTTTTAACATCGTGGGCGAATTCCTGGACGCAGCAGGTCTATTGCTGAGGGTCTAAAGATGTATTCGTTTCACTTTCATTCCAATATCGGTTCGGGATCCATATGCGATTCTCGGGTTTTGTCCCGCTGTTACCTGCAATACAGGGCATAAGAAATGTCCGGAGTATCGTGCCTACTTCTTGAAGTGATGGCGTCCTATCTCCAGGATTCAACCTGCTCACGAAAGCATCCCATTGCCGCTTCTTCTGCGGGTCGTTCAAGAACTCCTCCGTCAAGGCGAACGGAACTTCTGTGGGAATCGCGTTTTGCGCCTCTCAAACGAAGCAAGTATCGCCTTGCTCAAGGATGCCATGTCGAATCTCCAATTGTTGGCCATTAACCAGATGTCGTAAAAATCCTTCATCCTGCCGTTGCGAATGTCGAGTACTACCATCGCGTGGAATTTTTCGGCAACGCTGGCCTCTCGGGGATAGGCACCAATCACAGGAGCGTCCATAGGGAGAAGGACGGGAAAGGAAGCAAGTTCAGACTCGGGATAAATGGCATCACCGAAACCGATGTCAATCTGCATCGGAATTCGCGCACCGGCCAATTCGGCTTGTAACTTGATGCGCACACCGTCGTACTCATCATCCTCCTTTATCTTTGTCCCTCCGACCGATTTGCTGTTGAATACAATGCCATCGTCTTCTTGGATTTCGCAGATTGCGCGAATCGTCTTTTCTACGTCGGCGATGGTGGATGATCCGCGTCCGAGTAGGTCCAGATCTTTTGTGGGACGGTGAGTTTGGCCCGTCCAAAGCGTGAAGAGTGTGGCTCCTTTGACAGCAAATTTGTCTCGATATGACGAACGCCCAAGGCGGTACAAGAAGCGTTCAATAGCGTATCTGCCGAGCATTCGTTGGTAGTCCTCGCCCCTGTTTTGCGTGAGCGTGAGCAGGCGTACCCGGGGCTTGAGCATTCGAACTCTGCGAAGGCTGTTCGAGAACGAACCTGGAATAATACTATTCGGGAATGAGGGTAACGTGAGGAAGCGGCGCTATCTCACCATTCGCGTTCCCGAAAGTGTCGTACTTCGGGTTCATCGTCGTCTAAGGAGAGCAAGTTAACACCCTTTTCGCGTGCCAAGCGAACACCGAGAAATCGTCAAACGCCGCTCGCCATTCGGCTCTCAAGCACGCTTCGGGTAACTCGAACAACGTCACTGCAGGTTAGGCCGAAAGAAACCTCCTCCACGGCAGGACTAATCGGCACGCCTGCGGAGATCAGATCGCTGCTCGTTATCCCTAAGCGTTGGATGCGTTCATGGATGCTAAGTGACTTGGGCGCACTCCCCAAAACTGGTTCAAGGGCCGCCGGATGGCGGTTGAACAGAGATAGCGCTTCACTAGCATAATAAAGCGCTCTTTTGGGATCGTTCTTATAGGAAAAATACTCCGCCTCGCTCACGAGATGTTCGAGCAGTACCCATTTGTGCGAGATTTTTGATTTTCGATCCAGAGCTTTTTCTGAATATTCATGAGCCCCCTCTCGGTCACCACTCTTCACAGAAAGGCTTCGGGCGACGTCCAAGTGTGTGGCAAAGGCATCGAACTTGCCTCTCCTGAAGAGGTCCGATGCCTGCTCTTCAAGTTCTTGAAGCAGATCGGGCACTCGTTCGGCTTTGTCTAAGCGACCTGTCAGGCCTTTGATGAGACTACCGCGCCGGAAAGCGCCTTGATTGTCAAACTTGAATCCCTGCGGATCGTAAGAGTCTCCTGTTACTGCCCTCCGCAACTGGCTCGCCGCTGAGAGAACCTCAACTGATTCTGCCCAGCGACCATAGTCGAAAAGGACGAGGGCAACGCGATCCAGCAGAAGCCAGCGCCTAGCCGCTCCGACTTCATATGACAGGCACACCCTCTCAGCTTCACTGATTGTTGCCGCGAGCCAATCACCCCATCGAAGCGGTCGCATTGCTGAAATTGCTTCCGTAAGACAGTCCACTGCATCCGAATAGTCTCCCCGCTCTTCGTGAAGGTAAGCGGCGAGCCTAGCTTTACCGTAGCCTCGCGCATACAAGCCATTCCAATAATCAGCGCGGGCTGCCGAAAGCAAATTTGCAGGCTGAAGGACCTGGGGAAGATCAGGAGCAGATCGGCCATGAGAGCGTTGTTGGGCCTGGTTATCGTTCGGGCACAACAACACAAGCCGGTCTGAAGTCGAGATTCGCTGAGTTGCATCTTCGTAGATGTGTGCCACATCGGTGAACTCGGTCTTGCCGCAAACTACACAACTACGTTGAAACCGTTTGCGAACGAGGTCTACCACCGCTGGGGAAACATCAAAACGTGCCATTTGCGGCCCTTTCCTGATGCCCAGAATTTCCCGATCGGATCGATACCTCAGTTGATTGCAAAGTGATCATTCTGAGCAAGCCACTCAACATGGGTTTGCCAACTCAATTTTACGCTTCGCTCAAGTTGCTCCTGTCGTGCCTTCACAAAGGGCGCATAGTGCCTTTCTGTGACTTTTACGCTGCTGTGTCCAAGCAATAGCGATACCTGGTCAATTGGAACTCCCGCAAGCAGCAGTTCCACGGCGAACGTATCTCGGAACATGTGTGGGTGGCAGCGCTTGGGCGTTCCGTCCGGTTTCTTGATCTTTGCTCGCTGGAATAGTCGGCGAAGGGCACGTTGCCACCCCTTGCTGATACAGAACTCGAAAAACCCAGTGAGCCGTTCGTGCTTGCGGCGTGTTGTGTTGGGGCCATTCCCCCATGTGGCGCGGAACTTCACGAGCTGAGGTGTCGTGAGTTTCCGGAGCAGTGTTAGGCCAACGTCTTTCGCCCAGGCGAGCAGATGCATTTCAAACAATGTCTTGCTCTGGCGAATTGTTGACTTCGACAAACAACGGGCCGTTTCGTCGGCTCTATACGCGTGAACGGCTTCAGCAATGGTGACTGCTGTTGCAGTCTTCGGCGCACTAGGCCGTGCCGACGCTTCGAGTTTTCTGCCCTTGTCTTCTGCCTGCTCCCATGTACGGGTTCCGGCGCTCGTGCGAATGAAATCGTGGTCTTCGCTGGGAGTGCCTTGAATCCACTTGGGGCAGCGACACCGCCGCCAAGCGATATTATTCTTGTGAAGGCATTTTCGGGAGTGGCGGGTGTAAACCGACAGCATCTTTTCTGCTCCTTTTAGGAGAGATGCTGCGATTCCTGAGTTTGCTCGGTTGTACAAAGATTGTACAAACCAAATGCGGCTCTGTTGAAACTATTGAAAAGATTGAGCCAAAATTTGGTGGAGCTAGTCGGGATCGGAACATTTAACAGTGTAGTTAACACGTAAGTTATTGATTCTCGAATCTGCGAAATCGGCGAAAAAGGCAGGAATGCCGAGCTGGCGGCACAAAAACGGTACAGCGAGTTAGGCGCACACGCTTCTTAATTGACTTGATCGTATTCTTCTTCCCCCTGATGGCTGCTGAACTAATTGAGGTGCGAATGTGTAAAAGTCAGAATTAGGTACCTTACGAAATCCCAAGTCGGACCAAAACTGTGCCACCTTATTGAAATCGGCTAGCCTTTTCGCCTCGAATCCCGGTTGTTCTCGCATCGTTTTCTTTTCCTCAGCCAGCCAGTTTGCATATTGAAGCGCAAATGGTTTGCAGGCAACTAGGCCACAGCTTGCACCAAAAGTCGCGATCGTCTCACGTACGACCTGAGCACCAATTCCCTTTCCACGATACGCAGGCTCAATGTCGATCGTCTCAATGAACAAGACATCGTGTCCGGGAATGTCGTGCTCATACAGGCTGTCGACAGCCTCATTCCAGCTCCCTGTTTCGTGTTCAAACAGCGCTTCAAAGCACTCGGCCGTGGAAGAGCTAATCGAATCCATTGCATGGAACAAATCCTCGCCCTCGTCCATGGCCCGACCTCTCATGACGAGGTAGCCGTCAATATGCCCTATCCTGCTTTTTTCATCTGAGTCTTCCTCATACTCGAGTATCTCACCATGAAAAGCAGGAACGACTCGACTGGGCTCGTCACTTTCGCAGTCGACTTCAATCGTAAACCGGATATCTGGCATGTCGCACGTCCCTACACCTCACGTCGTCGATCAATTGTCTTACATTGAACGGTGACAACAAAAGCTTCAGAGAAGCGCGAGTCAGTCATCAAAGAACTTGTACAAAAACGCTTCACATCTCTCAATTCGGGGAGCGTCTAGGCAATAACATGCCTTCCAAACAGCTCTGATAATAGATGGACAGATTTGATGATTCATGCTGTCTGATCGCCGGGCCAAGATCGTATTTGCGGTCGCTGTAATTCTGCTCATTCTGAGCGGCTATGCGGTGTCCATGCTGATTTATCGCTTTTCAGAGAATCCGCGATGGGTTGCGCATACCCATGAAGTTCAAGATGCGCTCCGCGACTCGAATCGCGCGATCTCTAAAGTGGCACGTGCCCGTCTTGCTTATATTGCGACCGGCGAAGAGAGATTTGCTCAAGCTGTGAAGGCAGGCCGGCCTGATGTTTTGCTTAGCCTGGAACGAGTCAAGACCCTAACCCGTGATAATCCCAAACAGCAAGAGTTATGTTCTCATCTGAGTGAGGTCTCAGAGCAACGCCTCGCAATCATGCTTCATTCCATTGAAGCGTACCGTAATTCAGCAAAGGATACAGCAGCACAGGAGAATGTTACAAAGGCCTTGGTGCCTCTCGTCTATGACCATGCAGCCACGGTGGAGCAAATGTATGATGAAGAACAACGTCTTCTGAACGTCCGCATGGCAGCATCTGCGCAGTTATTTAGAAGAACCTGCGCTGTTCTTGTTCTGACCTTCGCATTAGCATTGATCTTGTTTGCAGCCCATTATCAACTGATTACTGTTGAGCTGAAGGCCCGTAAGGAAGCCGAAGAGTCGCTCCGAATTCAAAACCGGGAGTTAATATCGGCGAACAAAGAACTCGATGCGTTCAGTTATTCGGTTTCTCATGACCTGCGGGGGCCGTTACGCGCAGTTGACGGATTTGCGCAAGCTCTGATCGAAGACTGGAATCAGACACTCCATCCAGAAGCACAGAAATATCTTCAGGAAATCAGAAAATCTGCCGCAAGCATGGCAAAAATGATCGAAGACTTGCTTGGCCTTGCGCGTGTAACCAGGGCACAATTAATCCGCCAAAAAGTCAATCTCGGCGAACTTGCTAAAGAGATTGTTAGTGATTTGCAGCAATCAGAACCGGGACGTGATGTTAAATTTGCCGTTCCTTCAGAGATCGTTGTTGAAGCTGATCCGGGCTTGTTGCGAATCGCGCTGGAAAATCTCTTGCGGAACTCATGGAAGTTCACATCGAAGCGCGATCACGCGAACATAGAAGTAGGCATAAAGGACAATGGTGCGAAGCGTGCGTATTATGTGCGCGATAATGGCGCGGGCTTTAATATGAATGAGGCAAGCAGGCTCTTCCGCCCTTTTCAAAGGCTCCATGTAGCGAAAGATTTTCCCGGAACTGGCGCAGGGCTGGCGACCGTCGAGCGGGTCATTCGCAGACACGGAGGAACCATCTGGGTCGAAAGCGCACCAAATGAGGGGGCCACATTTTATTTTGATTTGAAGGCTTCCTCAGCGGAGCACGCGAACGTGCTTCAATGATCGAGGTTGTAGCGCGCGGATATCATCAAGCGGGCAGATATGAATTCACAAGATGCGATTCATGGATGCCATTGAATTCCGCACAGGCAACCGCTGATCACCGCTGTGAGTGGGCTGCACTATGGCGTTTATAAACAAGGTGTAGGTGAATCGGGGAGGATGAAGCTGCGTAGTCTCGATCAACACCGGGTGATCCAGCGGGTGTGTTGAATATGCGCACTATGTTCTGCCGCAATTGGATTCAGAGGGATCGCAAACTTCGGGGTTAGAATTCGCGTCCGGGTCGCGACGGTCACTTCCTAAATTTCGTCACATAGACGCATCGCACGATGGTCCGGAATCTGCGGGCTGAAAGTGTCCGCGATGTCCCAATTCGAACCGACCACGTTCGCGAAGCAAAAGGACAATTTGCCTGTCCATGATACCCACCACGCTCTCGCTAGATCTGCGTCGGTATTCACCATTTGTCCCTACAGATTTAGCATCACCATGCACGAGAGAGCCCTAAATAGTAAAGTTCGGCATGAACTTGCTCAGTCAATTTAAACGACTTGACTCCAAAAGATATAGAACGGTTTTGAAATAAGCGTGAAGAAGGGTGCTACTTCTTATGAATCGTCCTTTAGACTTTATCAGTTCTCGGCGATTTCAGCTGCAGTAATCGTGGTTTTCGAATTGGCACTGGTAGTATGGCCATCTGCTCAGCAGTGCGCCCTTGGTTTCTCCAGGTTTCTTTCTCATCGTTAATCATCCCCACAAATGCCTATATGGGGAACATCTCAGGCCCAGACCAGCCAGTTCACAAAGCACTTTTTGGGCGCGAATGGCTTCTTCCAATGGATAACTTTCTAAGTCTGTTTTCTGCTAGCTGTCCCGGCGGTTCTTACCGGCCCTTCGGCTCTTTCAAGCGCCTAGTGCAAACCCAGTGGGTCTACTATATGGCTTGCACTGTCACATCCTCTATATATAAGTGTTTTCGAAAAATAGGGGCTGGCGTCGTAATCGGAACTGTAGTCACTTTTATAGCGGTGAGAGCCTAACGTTTTAATAGTTCTAACACCCGCAGACTTTCTGCAGATTGGATCTAAAGGAGTTCCGTGAGGAGAACTGGATAGAGCACCTGGTCCCGAACCAGATTTTAGGCTTTCTTGAATTTCAGGGAGAAAGAGAGAAGGGGGGAAGTTTCTATTTTCAAGAGCTCGCAAAAGTTCTTCTCAGCGCAGATTCAAAGAAATTGAAGATGCACCGTTCGCCGCTTATAAGGACGATATTCTCCAAAAAGGAATCCTGCAAAGTTCGCTCCGAGGCCGAATTGAGCAAGCCTTGTTATGTTGCAACGGGGATGACGATTTCGCCACCCCCAAACAGTGACTTAAAGACCATCCCAGATTCTTGAAGATCTTATTTGTCGCCATTTGCAAAATCAACCGATGGTTTCTCGTTAGTACCATGGCTTTCGAGTTCAACATTGTCTCTGGATGCGGTAAGTGCCGGCGCACCATTACTAAACAAAAGCGTAACTCGGACATTAAATGCCCATTTGTCGTGCCCCGCTCCACCGTTTGTCTGCTGCCACATATGAACAGTAAAGCCTTTTGCATAATTTCGTCCGAGTCCCGGAGAATCAATTTCAAGATCAAATCCATGATCGGAACCGTCTTTGTATTGCGTTCCGTCTGCATTGTTGCAGTCCCTCCCATAGGCATGCGCAATCATGTCGCCATTTGCCGTTTTGACCTCCACATTGACGCAGGTATTCCAATCCTTGTCATTGTCATTGGTGTGTGTGGATAAAGAAGCCTTCGTTAAAGTTGAATCCTGTGCGTTTGCTGCTGAGATGATCCACAACATACTGAACAGCAATCCTGCGAGGCAGTAATATCTTCGAGTCACGAGTGTTTCCTCCTAAACTTGGAAGGTGGCGGGTACAGAGTTTAGCCGAGATCAGCGTCCCTGCAAGGGCTAATAGAACTGCAAATTGAAACCGGCATCTGTAGTAAGTTCAATGCTACCTTCTCTTTAATCTATACAACGAAAGTCAGCGAGTATTCCCTTTTGGACGGTTCATTCCCTTCTCGCTTTCTCCAAAAGGCCGAAAGATCCACCACGCCGCATGGCTAACCCGGGTGGCCGACCACCTGGTCCAGAATCAGGTCACGGACGTTTTGAATTTCAGGGGGAAGAGAGAGGGGGAAGGCTTTTTCTTTTCAAAGGCTTGCGAAAGCCTTTATCGGCGCAGATTCAAGAATATTGAAGATGCGCCGTTTGCCGCCTACGGGATCGTTCACATTGCCGAATGCAATAAGATAAAGGTAATTCCTCCCGAAGCACGTTATTTAAAACTGATGTGTTGCGTCCTTTGCTCTTAGTGTAGACACAGTTTTATGGATCCCCATAAAGTGAATTCCATTGCAACCATAGGGACGCTGAATCATCTTGGAGGTATAAGTGAAAACTGTTCAAATTTACTCTGCCATCTATGCTGTTCTATTTGTTGCCGTCGGGACAGCCTTTTCGCAAGATGAGTGTGTCGCCCTTTTGCAGCACGGTATCTACAACACTGTTCGGAGCGAGCAAACGGGCAGCCAAGCGTCCACAATTTATTCTCAGCTATGTTCAAGTTATAACGCATATAAGGCGGGGACATTACAAGCAGGTGCTAATGGAAGTTATGGATTATACTCGGGAGGAGCATCATTCTCGAAAGCCGAGGTAGAGTCAATTGGGCAAGCTATGTGCTCAACAAATTACAGTAACGACGAGGCGGTTAGTCAATTGTCAAACTTCTCGTCTATTGTCAGCGCCGAAGGTCTTTCCGCGTTTAACAGCTGCGTTTCCAATTCACGAGCTGGATTAGTGGTTAAGACCAACTTCGACGAATATGCCCCTGAACTACTGAGCATAAATGCTCGTTACGTCCCAAATGGAGCTGCTGGGGATAATCACGCACACACTGTGCAGATCCAGGATTCCAGCCCGGACGCCAGTCACAAAGTAATTTGTTCGGGAACGCTGTATGACTTAGCCCAGAACGGCGGAAAAATCGAGCAGAATGTCAATTACACGATAGTCTGCCGTAGGCCAGTCGAGAACGATCCGAGTAGAGCATTTGCGATTGCAGGTCGTCCTGGTGGAATCGCTTTCCCGGCGCAAATCACGATCCAAACGGACATTTCACCAATTAGATTCTTGTTTGGTGCCATATATCTGCCTCCCCCGCCCCTCCCAATCACATCTGCGGTTGGTGATGTTGTCTCTTCTTTCCTTAAGCCAGAAGCATTTGAAGGGCAGCACAAAGGTCAGAAATGGGTGTTGGCGGATGGTAGAGCGGTTCCAGGCACCATGTTCGAGCAATTGGTCGGACCAAAAGTACCAGACCTGAGAGGTGTGTTTCTCCGGGGAATCAACTCTGGTCGAACCGATGAATATAAGGATCCAGATGGAGAACGTATACCAGGCGCACTGCAGAAGGATGCTCTACAAGATCACGTGCACAATACGGGTTTGAATCCACGAACCGACTGGCCCACTTCTGGCAATGCACCTACGAAGGTTCCAGCGTCTGCAGAAGGCACTTTGAATAAAAAAACCGGGGGAGTAGAAAACGCGAGTGCTGCTTCCGAAACTCGGCCCAAAAATGCTGCCATTTATTTCTACATTCGTGTGAACTGACAGACCACTTTAAGAGTCGGTATCCCGAGAAGTTAAGTTATGTCTAAATCAAGAATATAGAGGCGATCTCGATATCCCTCTCTCATTCCCCAAGGCCGAATCCTAACTTCCGCTTGGTGGGCGCAGGTGGTAGATCACCTGATCCCGAACCAGGTCGCAAGAATTCTTGAATTTCAGAGGGAAAGAGAGGGGGAAGTTTTCTGTTTTCAAAGGCTTGCAAAAGCCTTAATCGGTGCAGATTCAAGAATATTGAAGACGCACCGTTTGCCGCCTACGAAATCGCCTCTCGCCAAGAAAGTGGAAAAGATATTTTCACTTAATCTTAAAGATGCATCACATGGGCGCCTCACCTCGGCACTCTCGAGTGCCGTAATGCCAGTGATGCTCCAACTGACTACCTTCCCATCCAATTGATCATCGGCTTCATGAAAAAATCTTGTTGTCGTTATTCTCTGCTTACAGGGCTATGCTTCCACACATGACAACGGATTTTCGCAGCACGGGAAACGGAGCGACATTCATCGCGGCCATAGCAATGGTGCTTATGACGTTAAGTGTGGTTGTCTTCGCGAAAATTGGGGAGACCGCACGAACCGGCCATTTCGGCTTTCTTATGTTCTCTTTGGGCGTTCTACTAGGCCGATTACTTCCACGCTTATTCCGGTCTCAGAGACTCGCAATGTACGGTGTGTTGGCCCTGGTCCACGAAGGTCTAATCGTAGTTGGGGCTGTGACAATAATTCTGTTCCCATTAGAGAGGGCCGGGCGTTGGCGCATGTCACTTGCTCTGTATTTGGGCAAATTCCACCCGTTCGTGACTGCGGCCATGATTTTTGGGATAGGCATCATTGCGTGGCTCGTTAAGAAGCGGACGCCATTCGGTTACGGCTGTGTCGAGATATTATTCGCTATTGTCAGCGCCTACTACACTGCGCAGCATGCCGATCCTGGTAATCCATGGAATATTGCAATTCTCGGGGCTGGCGTGTACCTAGTCGTCCGCGGCATCGACAATGCAGTTAACGCTGGGATGAAGAAAGCAGAAACTTTTTTGAATTCCAGCAGGTCCGGGACGCTGATGGATAAGCAACAAAAGGACCACCCGTAAACGGAGAGCCATGGTTTCATCCAACGTCATTGTTCCACTACGCTGAAGGCGTTTATGCTCAGGACAAATCTTGCCAATTTTATTCTGAAAACCTGAGGATTTAAAAATCGGAGACAAATTGCCGGTAAGCTTTTGATGACGTAATTCGCATACGCGACAAGCCGTTTCTCCCTACTAAATTTAGTCCGCTCTTGCCGGCATCAGAGTAGGTTCAAAAATCTCCCCTCCTCTTTCTTTCCAAAAAGCTCGCCCCGCATGGTTGACCCAGGTGGCCGACCACCTGGTCCCGAACCAGATGCCCAACACTTGTTGAAGTATATTGAGATTATTGTTTTAAGTGGTTGATATTGCACGCTGCTGCAAAAGTCAGTTGAATGAAATGAACTCGGACGTTCTCGTATGCAAAAGATAGTCTACAGCCAAACACCAACGTCAGAGCTCCGAAAAGTTGTTCACTAAATTCGGCAGTTTGGTCAACTATTGTTCCAGACCAAAAAATTCGGGCACTCGCGTCCGGGCGATCATACCCTGATTGCGCTTTAAAGCGAAGGACATCCTGCCTGTGTGGCGCGAACAGATTTTTCGAAACGAATCACTTCCTCACGACACTACTCATTGGATTAGATATCTAGAATTTGGATTGTAACAAACGTATCCGTTCAGAAGTGAGTGGCTGCCCGCTTGGCGATTCAGGGGGAATTATGACATCTTGGAGATTCGGAGATGGAACCTTACGGGCTCTCTGCAATTACTGCATTTGAGCGTCTGGCTTATCTGAAAACGAACACGGTCGCCGGCGGCCAATCGAGCTATGCCCGAAACGGCCTGAACTTCGATTGGATCTCTTCTAACCAAGCAAGTGCTCTAGGTCACGACGGTGAGGGAGATACATTGCTGGCCATGGAAGGTCCGGGAGTGGTTTATCGAATCTGGTGCACGGGGTTTCAATATTCAGCTGCCATCATAAAGATTTGGATTGACGGGAACCTTGTTTGGCAAGGCGCTCTCAGTGGCCTTTTTGCTGGTGATGTATCACCATTCTTTGCCCCATTGGTGGGGTCCTGTCCCAATGCGAACTCGCAGGATCCCAATCAAGACGGGTTTTATTGCTACTTGCCCATTCCATTTCAAAGCTCAATAAAAATTGTCGTCGCCGACTTTTTGCAAACCAATGGAAATTTCTACTACAACATCGGTTACCACAGGTTCGATCCACAGGAGAGACTCTCAAGTTGGACTGGCCATGAAGACACTTCGGCTGCTCTTGCTATATGGAGCAGGGCCGGCGCGGACCCCAACCCCAAAAGCCTGGGACATGTTCCGGGTGACCCACCCAATATCCATAACGTTAGCGGGACTATTGACATAATGCCTGGGCATTCGAGCATTCTGTTAGATGTCGATGGTCCCGGCTCAATCTCAGCAATAAAGCTTCGCTTTCCTGATGGGCTCAGCGGTCAGTTGGACAAGGTGTGGCTGCACATCAGTTGGGATGGAGAACCCACTCCCAGCGTTGATGCGCCAATCAGCATGTTTTTTGCTTTGGGGCAGATGAGAAACATGTCTGCAAGCCGAACGCTTGCGGTTGGCTTTGACGGGAATTGGCTCTATTGCTATTTCCCAATGCCATTCAGGCAGCATGCCAAGATCGCAGTCAATAACGAAAGCATTTTCAAGATAGAAGAAGTGTCCTACGGAATCAATTACTCGGGATTTGACGATGATTTCTTGAAGGTGGGCTATTTCAAAACCGAATTTTCTCAGCAGTTCTTAGAGACCAACGGACCAAGCATATCCTTTCTTCACACGGAGGGTACCGGTCATCTAGTCGGTGTTGTGGAATCTGTCCAGCAACTTTACTACGAGGTCGGTCAGCATTTGTTTTGCAGCCAAGGTAACGGCTTTTGCATGCTGGAGGGCGATGAAAAAATCTATGTTGATGACTGCAAGACTCCTATCATACAAGGCACTGGAACAGAAGACTTCTTCAATTCCGCCTGGTATTTTGGCAATGGCAAACAGTTCAGCCGCGAGGTGCATGGTTGCACGTTCTTCGGCGTTGGTGACGATCACCAAGGCAGAGTGTCTGCACATCGCTTGTTTTTGCCGGACACAATACCGTTCCGAAAGAACATTCGGGCAGTTATAGAGCATGGGCCTAACAGAAACGACGTTGAGGTACTCGCCTGGACGCTGGCGTACTACTACCATCAGTCCACGCCTAGGGCCATTCTGTGTGACACTCTGTTTGTGGGAGATCGAATCAGCGAGGCTGCCCATCAATATGTCGCCGGGCCCGGTTGGCATGGATCCCGAACATACACCTTTGAGGGAGATGAGGATCGGGTGCAGATCACGCGTAGTGGAAGAGCGCACCAAAGCCAAAGCAGTTTTGTTGTCACCATTCCCCCGTACAACCAAGGTCTCATTTTGCGCAGAATGTTTGATTACAGCATTGGTGACCAGAAAGCGCGTGTGATGGTAGATGATGAACCCGTAGGCATCTGGTTCACAGCGGGCAGTAATCCGTTCCACCAGTGGCGGGAAGATGATTTCCTCATTCCGAAGGTATTTACACACGGCAAGACCCAAGTGACCGTCACAATACAGTTTATTTCCAGCACCCTTGATTGGAATGAGTTCCAGTATTCCGTTTATTCCCGGCATGAAACTGACACCGTTATTGGGACACCTTTTACTCCAATTGCGGATCAGCAGATCTGAATTAGACGAGAGCACATCGGCGTAAACCTCATTCAATTGATGGCCCTAGTAATTTCCCGGATACAATATGCAAATAATCGAGAACGACGACTTATTGCTTGCGCTGGATATAGCGCAAAACACAAGCATCGTCCTTCACTCAATTATTGATAAAGTGACCGGGCGTTCCTACCTTTCGGCTCCTTCGCCGATCTTCGCATTTGCTGTAGACAACGGAACATTGAGGAGTAGTGACACCGATGTCCTTGTTGACACAATTTTTGACGATTCGCCAGGGCACCTTCAGATCTTCGCACACGCGATCGCTGAAAATGTAAGTGTGGAACTCGAGCTCGATGCTGTTTCCATGGCTCCAGCCATCCTTGTGCGGCTTTTGGTCGAGAATCGCAATCCGGGCCAGATCTTCCTGAGAACCGTGATGCCAACGATTCGCGGCCTTATATCGGAAGGAATGATGGTTGCATTGCCACAGGAGGCAGGCTCGGTACTGCCCTTAACTTATGCCGTCCTTGGAATGGATTTCGACATCGATATAAGTTTACCCCGTGCCATGAACAACATGGAATTGGTGAGCATTTATGACGGCAACGCGGGAGGGGGCATCTTCTTTGCCGACGTCGATGGTGATCTGGACAGCGGGATATCACCCTTACAGCTGAATGCCTCCGCCAAAGAAGTAGTTGGATTCTGGATTTATAACCTAGATCCTCGGGCAACCGTTTCGTTACCCCGGCTCGCGATCGGAGTTCATCATTCGGGTGATTGGCACGACGCTGTCGATTTCTATGTTGCACAGCATCAGAAACACTGGATCTTTCCACAAGTACCGGAATGGTTCCGAGAAGCGGGCGCGATCTACGCATGTTCGGCTTATGGTGCCGGAAGCATTTACTTGTCTTACATTGCGAACCCTTTCCTTGCTGACGGGGCAGTTTGGAATACGTGGAAAAAGCATAACGGCCCCTGGCGGGATGGAGTAGCTGGCCACCCCAGACAGATAACACCCGCCGGTTTCGTCCCACAAGAAGGTTACATCACTGTTTGCAAGCAAAATGACGGCCAGTTGGATGTTTTTGCCGTCGGTTTTGACGGAGCGGTTTGGGCTACATGGGAGAGTAACAATAGCCCGTGGCGCGATGCGCGAAACGCGCGGGAGCCAGTCAGAATCACACCTTCAGGCCTGGCTACACCTGGGGCGCCTGTATTCGCCGCAAGCCGACCCGGGAATGAATTGGACGTATTCTTCGTCGGGATTGACGGGGCCATATGGGTAACTTGGGAGAAGGGCGATTCCCAGTGGCAGGACGGCGAAGGCGGACGAGAGCCGAGGAGAATAACACCACAAAGTTTGTTTCCTGCCGCCGCGCACCTTTGCGCATGCCAGCAGAGTTTAGGTTTATTTGATGTCTTTGCTGTAAACAACGACGGAGCAATTGTCGTTACCTGCAATACTGGAGATCGAGCGGATGGTCTCTGGCTGGACGGAACAGATGGTCGCAAGCCACTTCTGGTTAGTCCTGTGGGATTTGCCCCACCCGGGGCACCGCTCGCGACAGCCAAGCAAAGTGCAGACCAGTTGGATGTGTTCGTAGTCGGTATGGATGGAGCAGTTTCCGTTACTTGGGAGAGAGGAAATGGCGCCTGGCGTGATGGCCAGGATGGAAGGGCGCCGGCGAGAATAACTCCTCCGGATTTCTGCCCGCCCGGTTCCCACCTCGCAGTTGCGCAGCAGAGTGAAGATCAATTGGATGTGTTTGTTGTAGGCAACGATGGGGCCGTTTACGTTACATGGGAACAGGGAGATTCGAGTTGGCGCGATGGCGGACCGGGTGGTTTGCCGGTGGCTATAACTCCGCCGAAAACAGCGGCTCCAGGCGCTCCGCTTCAAGCAGTAATGGAGGCCCAGAACCGCTGGAATATTTTCGTTATCAACTCTGATGGAGCAATTACCCTCACATGGGAAGATTCGAATGGCCCATGGACAGATGGGATCGATGGTAGACCAGGACCTGTGGAAGTTAGCCCGCCCGCAATGTTCCCACTATCCGGATCGGTAGCAGGGATCGAACGCAATTCTAACCAGATGGATGCCTTCGGCATCGGTAAGGGTGCTCTGCGCTCGTTTCTTGATTTGCCCGTACTGCTAAGCCAAGCTTTGGCTTTAGGCACAAATGTGTTGTATCTGACTGATTATTGGGAAGGCACCGAGGCGGTGCAAGCGAATGATGCATCCGATCCGCCATACGATAATAAGGGAGACTATGTTCCTCGAGCGGATCTCGGCGGTGCTGAAGCGTTCACATCTGGTATAAAGGCTCTTCATGACGCTGGTGGCCGGATCGTACTGTATGTGGAGCCCTTCATCATCTACCAGTATTCTGATGTTGCCAATGAACACCGCGACTGGGCAGCAACCGACTATGCTGGAAATCTTTTACCGGACTATGGTCCAGATTTCCTTAAGATGGCGGCTCCATATCCACCCTGGCAAGGCCACATCGTAGATGTTGTAAGTCGCCTCGTACGCGACTATGGAGCTGATGGAATTTATCTTGACTCATACGGCTGGCAGATGAATCGTCCGATGAAGGTGGATGGAAACACCTACTCTGCCCTCGCCCATGCCCAAGGCGTTCTCGAACTCGTCGATGAGATTAGAACTGCTATTCAAAGTTTTAAGCCTGACGCAGTGGTCTTCGGCGAAACCACAGCCGGTCCGATAGCTTTTCATTGGCATGGAGGATTGTCGGCCGATTTTGCCAATAGCTCCGGCTTCACAACTCGACAGGCCAATGGCGGTCGCCTGCAGGCGTCTCCTGTACGCTATGGCATGCCGCAACTGAACATTTTCAGCAATGGGACCTCTCTTGAGGAGTTGCACCAGATTTTTGCTGCAGGTCACAATCTGGCACTGTGCAACTACTTCCCGGGAAGCTTCATGTTCGAATTCGCCGAACATATAAGAACACTGGTACAAATCCGGAAGGATTACAAAGACGTCTTAATTTATGGCGCCCAGACCTATCAACCCCGCTGCACAAATCCTAATGTTGCGGCATATTATTTTCGAGGCAGTCAGCACCGGATGATTACGATCGCGAATCTGTCAACAGTTGACCAGACTACTGACGTTGAACTTGAGGAATTAGATTCTCAATGGACGTGGGTTGACCTTCTAACGGGGGAAATCAGTTACCCGCAAAGCACGAAGTTACTGCAATTAGTGCTGCGAGTGGGCACCGGAAGCATAAAAGTCCTGCGACGTTCTCTCCGTCTCAACTCGCTCAGAATTGACGTGCGGAAACGACTCTCGGCTTCCCGTGAGAGGGATTAGGCAGAATGACGGATGTTGAAGCTAGCGGGACAGTCGCAATGCAGAAGTAAGCGCGATTATCGGAGGAGCACGCAGACATTACCGTAGCTGAAGACGAGGATTGGATCGAGCGCAGCGTTAGGCTTCAGGCCCGCCGCTAGAGAATCGTTAATTTTAATCTCTAATGATGGAGCAATGAA